>Ga0181520_10013450_pt1 | contig 10303 bp, 10 predicted proteins | sample PEATcosm2014_Bin_29_FD_132451 | JGI IMG/M metagenome (GOLD analysis project Ga0181520, IMG submission 132451) | Peatland microbial communities from MTU Mesocosm Facility, Houghton, MI, USA - PEATcosm2014_Bin02_30_metaG | ecosystem: Environmental > Terrestrial > Soil > Wetlands > Peat | place... | reverse complement strand
TAACTGGGCGTCTCCTACCCGCGGCAAGGGAAGCATACCACCTGTTTTCGTTTTTCAGGCTCGGTAACCTTCTTTCAGCCTGGTATCAGCGGGACACCGGCAAATATGAAAGGAGGTCTTGTGACCCCGTCGAAGTTTTTGCCCTCTCACCCATCCTTTGAGTCCATCCGGAAGCAGGCAAAGAAACTGGTCCGTCAGGCCGCCGCCGGCGACGCCGATGCCGTGGCGCGTGTACACGCCCAACTGCCGGCTCCCATCCTTCCTCTATCCCTGCGAGACGCCCAGCTTGTGCTCGCCCGGGAATACGGCTTCGCAGGCTGGCAGGATCTTCGCGCGGCGGTCCTCCGCCTGGAAGGCGAGGGCCTGGAATGGGCCGCCGCCGAGGCGGAGCGCGCCATTCACGACAACAACGTCGAACGATTGGCGCAACTGACTGGGGAGTATCCCGCACTTCTATCCTGGCGAAGCGAATCCGGAGAATCCTTGCTCGGGTTTGCCACTGACTCGTTCGGCGATAGCGGCGATCCCTTCCGGGAGCAGATGTTCACGCGCCTCGAATGCGCCGAGTTTCTCCTGGATGCGGGCGCCATTGCAAGCCCGGCGATATGGGAAGGCGCGATTGGCGCTCGCGCCAGGGGAGTGTTGCAGCTCCTTTCGCGCAAGGGGGTTCTGCCATGTAATCTCGATACTCTGGCGGCCCTGGGCGACCACGACGGTGTGCGGGATTGCCTTGACGCATCGAGGGCCCGCCCCAGTGGTACCGCCGCCGCGGTAACGCAAGCATTCCTCATTGCCTGCGCGTTCGACCATCGGGCGGTTGCCGCTCTCATTCTCGACCGTTGTATCGAGCTCGACCCCGCTCTCGGCGAGCGAGTGGAGAAATGGCGTGGACGAAGCGGCTTTGTCGACTATCTGGCTGAACATGCGCCGCAGCGCGGATACTCCTGGCAGACCGCCGTCAGCCCCTGGCAGACGGTTGTTATGAACGAATTACGCCGGGCGATCGACGAAGACAACCTCCCGGAGTTCACGCGGTGGCTCCAGCAGGAGCCGGATCTGCTCGGCGAATCGCACGTCGCCCGGCAGGTGAGAATCGTGGAGCATGCGGTATTGAAAGATCGCGGGCCCTTCATCACGCGGCTGTTGCAGTTCGCTCCCACGCCAGCGATGAGGCGCCATCCTTCGTCCGCGCTGGTGTTCGCTCTGGAATATGGGAAGGCGCATCTCATTCCTCTGTTGACCCCGATTTGGCCGTTACCGAACGATCTCTGTCACGCGGCTGGCATAGGGGACTTCTCGGGAGTGAGGGCCTGGTTTGATGAGGTTGGCCGTCCAAGGCTGGGAAGCCTCGGTCGGCATTACCCCACCAACGACCCCGCTGTTTTGCGGAATCTGCACTGGACTCCCGCCAATGCTCAACAAATTCTGGACGTAGCGCTGGCATGGGCGTGCATGAACCGGCAGTTTGAGATTGCGTCTTTCCTGCTGGAGCGCGGAGCCAATATCAATACCGACTGGAGCACGCACGAGCCAGCCAGCATTCTGCACGAGTGCGCAATCCGTGGGAACTATGAAACAGCACGATTCCTGATCGACCACGGTATCGATATGACCGTTCGCGATCATCGCTGGAATGCGACCGCGGAAGGGTGGGCGCGCTACGCCGCCAGGGACACGGACATGGCGGAGTTCCTGGCTCGCGCCGAGAGCGCTCGAAAAGCAGCACAGTCCCCCTGAAAAGGGCACGGTCGCGGCGTTCGGGTTCCGACGTGGCGAATCGTTTACCAGGTCGCGCCGGATGCGATCGTGATTCTCGACGTTTTCAGCAAGAAGACCCGGCTATACCGGTTCAGATCGTAGAGGTCTGCCAAAGCGCCTGGCTGTCTACTTGCGGGCGATTTCGGTCAAGGAGTACACATGAAGCGTATCAAGAAGCAACGTTTGGAACGTGCGCTGGCGCATCGGCTGGGATCGAGTCAGTCGCGCGTCGCCAAGATGGAAGCCGCCGACCGCTCGGTTTCGCTCGATTTAGTCGTGCGGTCGCTCCTGACCATCGGAGCTACCGCAACCGATATTGCCAGGTGGATAAGGCGTGCGGAAACCAAGCGAGCGGCCTGAAGACGCGCCTCCCCAGTCGGCATTCGAATCTGCAACCTGCAAACTCCAAACTCGCGTCACTACCCGGCCGGCACGCTCCGCCGGAGGGCGCGACGCAGTGAACGTTTGTGCCACCGTTCCCCCGAATCGCCGCACCCGGCCCGCGCATCACCTATCATGGACAGAGGAGAGAACCCATGGCATTTGAACTTCCGCCGCTCCCGTACGCCGCCGATGCGCTGGAGCCGTACATCGACAAGACCACGATGGAGATTCATCACGACAAGCATCACGCCGCGTACGTGACCAACCTGAACAAGGCGCTGGAATCCGCCCCCGACCTGCAGGGCAAGAGCCTGGAGCACCTGCTGGCGGACAATCTGGCGAACGTGCCGGAGGCCATCCGCACCGCCGTACGCAACAACGCCGGAGGCCACGCCAACCACAGCCTGTTCTGGAAGATCATGCAGCACGGCGGCGGCGGCGAACCCGCCGGCCAGCTCGGCGCGGCCATCGCCAGCACGTTCGGCAGCTTCGCCACCTTCAAGGAGAAATTCGGCGCGGCCGCCATGGGCCGGTTCGGCTCCGGCTGGGCCTGGCTGGTGAAGAAAGGCGGCAAGCTGGAGATTACCTCCACGGCCAATCAGGACAGCCTGCTGATGGAAGGTCTGGAGCCAGTATTCGGCCTCGACGTGTGGGAGCACGCCTACTACCTGAAGTATCAGAACCGACGCGCCGAGTACATCCAGGCGTGGTGGAACGTGGTGAACTGGGCCGAGATCGAGACGCGTTTCTAAATAACCGAGGGACACGCGGGAGGGGCAATTCAGGGGACACTCAATCTGATCTCCGGATCGGCCCGAACTGTCCAGATAGGGTGTCCCCGGAATCGCCCTCACGTTTTTCCGTCCGGCCCTTCCTCCCCCACCATCTTGCAAGCCCCAGGGTCGGCTGACACAATGAGCAGAGGCCTCTGAATGCAACTGCGAGTACTGGCGTTTGTACTGGCCGGCGGAAAGGGCACGCGCCTTTACCCACTCACCAAGGAACGGGCCAAGCCCGCCGTTCCCTTTGGCGGCCGCTATCGAATCGTCGACTTCGTTCTCAGCAATCTGGTCAACTCCGGCATCTACTCGGTCTACGTGCTGGTTCAGTTCAAGAGCCAGTCGCTGCTGCAGCACCTGAGAGAGGGGTGGGAAGCCGCCAGCCTGCTGCGCAACCACTTCATCATCCCGGTGCCGGCGCAGATGCGCACTCCCGGAGAGGACTGGTATCGCGGCACCGCCGACGCCATCTTCCAGAACATCAACCTGATCGAGCAGGCCGACCCGCACCTGGTGTGTATTTTCGGAGCCGACCACATCTACCGCATGAACATCCGCGAGATGGTGGAGTACCACATGCAAAAGCGGGCGCAGGTCACCGTTTCCGCGATTCCGGTGGAACGGGAGTACTCGGCCGAGTTCGGGGTGATCGAGACCAACGAGGAAGGCCAGATTGCCGGCTTCCACGAGAAGAACCCCGCGGCGCCCACCATGCCCGGCGACCCCAACCGCGTGTACGCGTCGATGGGCAATTACATTTTCTCCACGCGCGCGCTGATCGAACAGCTCTATGCCGACGCCGAGCGGGAAGACAGCTCGCACGACTTCGGCCGCGACATCCTGCCCCGCATGATCGGCCAGTACGACATGTACGCCTACGATTTCCAGACCAACCGGATTCCCGGCGATCCCCCGGGCGCCCCGGTGTACTGGCGCGACGTGGGGACGCTGGACGCTTATTTCGACGCCAGCATGGACCTGCGCTCGGTGTCGCCGGTGCTGAATCTGTATAACCGCCAGTGGCCGCTACGCACGGCCGGCTACTCCGACGCGCCCGCCAAGTTCATCTTCGATGCCGAGGGGCGGCGCGGCACCGCGCTCGACAGCATCGTCTCCGGAGGGACTATTCTGTCGGGAGGCATGGTGCGCACCTCCGTGCTGGGCCGCGGCGTGCGCGTGCATTCCGGCGCGTACGTGGAAGATTCCATCATCTTCGACAACTGCGATATCGGGCGCCGCGCCAAAGTGCGCCGGGCCATTCTGGATAAGAACGTGAGGGTGCCGGAAGAGGCCACCATCGGCTACGACCTGAACGAGGACCGCAAGCGCTACTACGTCACCGACAGCGGCATCGTGGTGGTGGAAGGGCACCGCTCGCTGGTGGATATCGCTTCGGTGACGCTGTAAGAGGGCGGTGTGGGTTCGACGGTTATGAGCGGCGCAGGTCCGAGATGGCGACAAACCCCTCGCGTGGATTGACCGACTATTGCGAAAGGGTTTCGCAACACTGCCGACATGAATGACTTTCCTCCGGACACTCCCACTTGGCCCCATTTTGTGCCTGATTTTCGCAACGCTGGAATCCGCAATTTCTGGGCCTTCCGTTGACCTTGCGAAACTCACTACCTGTGAAACACGGGGAGGCAGGGGCATGAACCTCATCGTAAAGCCGGACAACACCAGATGCTACAATCGTTGAGCGAAAAGGGGGGCGTATGTGCCCAGGATGCGGCGGCTCCGGTCTTATTCCATGCAGAGTGTGGGGTGGGACCGGGGAAATAGTTTACCCCGAGGCGTACCCGGACAAATGCCCGTCCTGTCGTGGTAAAGGCAAGGAAGAGTGTCCGCGGTGCTCCGGCAGCGGAAGCACTTTTTAGAAAGTGTCGTGATACGCAGAGGAACGCTTTGCGGAACAGGGGAGATTTGCCTCAACGATTACTACCTTGTGCCGTAGCCGAAGATAAAGGACGTCTGTGCTATCCTGCGGACGTCTGGGTTCCCACGATTTCACGAATTGACTATCCGGAAGGTGCGGGCGATGTCGTCGTAGTCTTCGTTGTAAGCGTAGAGAACAGCCATGTCCTGTTGGGGTGCGCCTCCGACGTGTCCAATAGGGCCGTCAAACAGAGCAATTTTTCCGGTAACAACGAATTCTGTTTTTCAAAAGATGAGGTGGTAGTTTTTTGCCCGTAAGGTCCTGCCGCTCTGATATCCATACCACTGAGAAGACCGGTCTGTAATGAGCTCTGGGCGATCAAGCGGAATGTGGTACACAATCGTCGCGTGCTCCTTCCCGCCGATCGCGATCGATTTAACCTCCAGAACGCAGTGTCCATGTCGTTCTGCAATGGCCGCCAAATTCCTCTGCATTTCCACAAGACGCACAGGATCAGCCGGTCCGATTGCAATCTTGAGATCGGCGCCCTTCGGGCCGGCGAACTCTGGCTGTGTGGGGTCATATCGCCTCAGACTCCGCAACCGATCCCAAAAGCCGTATTCACGCCAGCCATTCGGAAACGTGACTTCAAACCCCCAATGGGCATTGCGATAACGGAACATTGGAAAACCCTGAATAGATCATACAGCCGCGATGAGGCGGCGTTGTTGAGGGTCCCAGAGCCGCGTCGGACGTCGCGCTGTCATTCATCCGCAAAGTGCTCATGCTGCGCAGTATGAAGAGGCGGACTGCGGACAGTGTTGCACAAAGGACCCTTTGCCAGACACGGCGCGAATAAACTCAGGTCCGTTTCTGCCAGTGCGACGGATCGCGGCTGGCATGGAAGCACGCAATCACGATCAGGGCGTCACCTTCGACGACAAAGAACAGCGAGTACGGGAAGCGGCGCAACAGGGCGCGGCGGACATTTTTGAACACGGCGGGGAACTGCCGGGGATTATCGCTCATCCGTTCGATCAGGGCGTCAATCGCCTGGCGAAGACGCCGGCCTTGCCCGGTGGCTTCGCCTTCATACCAATCCTGCGCCTCGATCAACTCCTCCCGCGCGGCCTGAGTGAAGATAATCGAATACACTATGGGCAACGCCGTTCAAGTTCGGCTTTCAGGGATGCCCACGTTACGCCATTGGGCCTGGCCTCGTCGAGTGAATCGAGGCGGCGTTCCAGCTCGGCTTCCTGCGCGCTGGTCAAGGGAAGCTGCTCCTGGTCGAGACTATCCCAAAGCTGCGCGATGAGCGCCAGACGTTCCGGAGGCGTCAAACGAACGATCTCGTCAGGAGTGAGCGATTCCATGCTTCCCAGCCTACGAAAAAGAGCGCGTTGGGGGCAAGGCCCTCAGAAAACGGCTTCGGCCGGGCACCGCTCACTGGTGGACATCGCCTCGGTGACGCTGTAGAGCTGGACATCCCCCGGCTACGGGCTGGCCGGCCCCTTGTGGTGTTCTTCTTCCGCGACCACGATTCCCGTGAGCAGGAGGGCCGCAGCCACGGATGCCGTGACGACAACCACTTTATGTCCGCCGCCGGCCGGCTCCACCTGGTTTGCCTCCGCCACCTGTTTCGGTTTTTCGATCTGCGGGTAGTCCTCGCCTTTCTTCGGCGGCCGGATTATTCCCTCAATAGTGATGTCAGGCGGCGGCGGGAGTTTATTCTTCTTGTTCTGGTCCTGCTGGTCGATCTGTGCATCCAGGATCTTTTGCAGGGCGGCGTCGGGGTTGTCGATTTGGAAACGGACCGCCGTGACTGGGTCCTCCATATAGTATTCTCCGTTGGCGCCCTTCCAAACGGAGCCCGTTCCCGACTTTGACTTGCATGGCGTTCCGACGTTGGCTGCATCGGTGACGGTGATCTTCAGGCCGGTGTTCGCGTTCGGATTGGCCGTATTCGTCACAAAACCGCAGACCCGCGCCTTTTGGCCGGTGCGGTTCCACAGCCAGCCGAACGCGCCGTTGGGATCTACCGTCAACTCGGTCTTCACCCCGGTGTAGGTGTTGGTAATGAACAGTTGCTGGTTCGGCGCCTTGCCCTCCCTCGAGATAACGCCCTCGACACACGGATTGACCCGGAGGGTGGGGGTTACGCCGCCTTTGGGTGCGGGTTCCATCTTCCCGGTCACAATGGACTCACGCGGTGGTTTGCGTTTGCCCTCCTTAATCCAGCCGTCGACCACCCCACAATGGACGCCGGGGCTCAGTTCAATCCGTATGCCGGTTGTCGAGTCCACCAGCCAATAGCGGCCATCGGCGTCTTTGGTGACCACTCCGGAGAACGTTCCGACGTTCACCGGATCCTTGCTGGGCGGTGCGAACACGTTCACGCCCACCACCAGGCCGGTGTTGGTCTTGGGGTCGGCTTTTTGCAGCACGGCGCCGGCAAAGGAGACGCGCTGGCCGTTTTTCAGGGTGCCGTTTGCGACCGCCGCGTTCACGGCGGGGCCGGTCAGTTCGTAGCGCACGCCGCGCGCTTCGTCGTCGATGTACACTTTCTGCGGCGGACCCGCCTCGATGGTGATGGTCCCCTGCCCGCAGAAGGGCGCGGGACAATTTCCCACGCCGGCGTTGGCCGGTCCACCACCGCCAGGGCGGGCCGGCATTTGTCCTCCGCCCGACGACGGCGATTGTGGACCGGGGCTGAACTCGATCATGGTCCCGGGCCCCATCGAGTCGACCACCGTCGACCCGTCGCTGATCACGCGCACCGATCCGCCCCACACCGCCACCGCAACCGTGCCGCTCAACAAGGCGAGCGAGGCCGTTGCCGGGCCATACGGTTGCACGTCGATGAACCGGGCCGAGACGGCGTATCCGGGGGGAAGGTCCAGCTTTGCGGCCCCGTCGCGAAGCACGGCGTGATCCCGGTAGAAGGTGCCCCGGGAGCGCGGGCCCAGATAGACCGTGCCGCCCGTCCGCAGGCGCACGGTGGTTCCGGCAATGGTGGTGGTAACGCTTGCGGCCTCCTCGAGATTGTGGACCGAAGGATCGGAGTCGCTCTGCACCGTTCCGATGGATGTGCTCCCCGCAAAAAGACATCCATTCGCAATGCCGAGCAGTATAAGGGTGTATCCGGCGCGCAGCATGTAGGTAAGTACCACGGGCAATGACACTTGTCAAGAATTATATTAGCCGCGTCAGTCCCTACGCCGAAGCCGGTGCGGGTGTCCGCGTCATACGTTTGCGCCGGACGAGCCACATCACCACCCGCCAGAGCAGGAGCAGCGCGATTACCAGCGCGTAATACACGGCCCGCGGAACGATGGATTTGCCCTGCAGGTAGTAATGCAGCGCACCGGCCAGCGCGGCCACGTAAATGAGCCGGTGCAGCAACTGCCAGCGCCGTCCTCCCAGGCGGCGGATCCAGCCGGCCGTGGAGGTCAAGGCCAGCGGGATCAGCGCCACGAACGTCACCAGCCCGAAGATGTAGAACCGCCGTTGCGTGAAATCGCCGTACATATCCCGCCAGTCCAGCCCTTTGTCGAACCACAGGTAAATGCCGAAATGGACGCACGCATAGAAAAATGCGAACAGGCCGAGCATGCGGCGGTAGCGGATCAGCGCGCCGAGGCCGGGAAGTTTGCGCAGCGGCGAAATGCACAGGGTGAGGATGAGGAAACGGAGGATCCAGTCGCCGGTGAAGTGCTGCGCTTTCTCAATCCAGTTGGGGCCGAGCAGGTGGTGATCCCAGCGCCAGTACAGAAGTGCCGCGGGAACCAGACAGGCCGCGAAGACGACGGCCTTCGTCCATCGGCTGGTCAGAAAAGGCTGCAGGCGCACCTCTCGATGATAGCGGAGGAGCTCCGGGTCCTTACTGCGACGTGTAGACGCGCACCATCATCACGTCGTGCTTGTCGACGTCCACCAGAAACTCGGGCTTGCTGGTGTCCATGACGCGGTGTTGCCAGAGATCCCGAACTACGCTCTTCGAATCGGCGCCGAAATCGGACCACGTCATGGTGAAGCGAGCGCGCGTGTCGCGATGGTTGAACCAGCCGACCGCCTTTCCCCCGTCGGCGAGATGGCGTATCCAGACCTCGAGGCCGTTGCTGGCGCTGCGGCGGAAACCCGGGGTTCCGGCCGGGTCCTGATCCACGCCGATGACCTCGTGATTGGTCAGGATGGCCAGCACATTCGTCGACCAGGATCGCGGGTCGCCTTCGACGAACAGAGGCGCGGCCAGCATGGCCCACATGCTCATCTGCATGCGCAACGCGGGATCGTCGGGCGCGGCACGATGGGCCTGTTTGCCGGGCGGAGGCGCGCTGGGCGTCAGGGGACCGGGATAATTCCAGTGTCCGGGCCGGGCGAACTCCGCCTGAGTCTCCACGTCGCCCGAGGTGCGCCACAGATTCGCGCCGGTCTGCGCGGCCCATTTCCACACCTCGTACTTGCCGGATTCGCCGAGGCTGTACACGATGGGGCGCCCGGCGCGGTGCAATTCCTCGCCCATTTTCAGGTACGCCGCACGCAGGCTGGTTTCCGAATCGTGCGTTTTATCGCCCGCGCACCAGGAATATTCGAGGAAATCAATGCTCCATGCGGCGAAAACGCGCGCGTCCTGCTCTTCGTGCCCGTAGCTGCCTTCATAGCCCAGACACGTTTTGGCGCTCGGCGACGAATAAATTCCGATAAATAATCCGCGGGAGTGAATATAACCGGCCAGCGCTCTCATGTCCGGAAATCGCCCGTTGGGGCGAATATCGCCCTGGCCATTGCGCTGGCTGTCCTGCCAGGCGTCGTCGATGTTGATGTAGGAATAACCGGCCTGGCGCATGCCATTGGCGTTGACGGCGTCGGCGATGGCGCGCACCAAGGGGTCGTCGACGCTCTGGCCAAAGCCGCGGCTGCTCCAGCCCATGGGTGGAGTCCGCGCCAGGCCGTTGTCCCGCAGAGCGCCAGCCGGAATCGCCGCCAGCGCTCCCAGCAGGAAAATACAACAGACGATTCTCAACATGTGAGGACGCTTGCGGCGCGCGGTTCGTTCCGCTGTTAGAAGAGTTCCATCTGCGGATCGGCCGGCCAGGCCGCCGGCAAATCGACCCCGGTTCTCTCCACCAGACCGTACCTGGCAGTCAGCTTCGCCACGCGCTCCTTCAGGCGCGCGGGATACTCGCCGGTGAGATATGCCTGACGATTGTAGCGCTCGCGGTAGCGGCGCGCCAGATGCGGGAAGTGCCGTTCGAGAAAAGGCAGGAAGACCTGCTTCGAGCAGGGTTTCAGAAACAGCGGCGCCGCGCTGAAGGAAACCGCGCCCGCCCGCGCCGCCGCGGCACACAGCGCGTCGAGGCCCGCTTCGCTGTCGTTGATGAGCGGCATCACCGGATGCGCCAGCACAGTCGCGCGGATGCCCTCTTCCGCGAGGCGTTCCACCGCCCGCAATCGCAGCGATGGCCGGGGCGCCAGCGGTTCCAGCAGGCGCGCCAGTTCCTCATCG
>Ga0181520_10013447_pt1 | contig 10306 bp, 23 predicted proteins | sample PEATcosm2014_Bin_29_FD_132451 | JGI IMG/M metagenome (GOLD analysis project Ga0181520, IMG submission 132451) | Peatland microbial communities from MTU Mesocosm Facility, Houghton, MI, USA - PEATcosm2014_Bin02_30_metaG | ecosystem: Environmental > Terrestrial > Soil > Wetlands > Peat | place... | reverse complement strand
GGTGGTACTGAGTGCCCCGGGCGATTTAGTCCGTATGACGAGAACTGTCCGAAACGCGCTCGATTTATGGAACTGGATCGGAGAAAGCGCGAATATATCACGTCGTCACGAGGGAGTACACGTCTGATCGGAAAACTATAAATGGGTGGCTGGCGCATTGAGACTTGCTATGTCCAGATGGAAAGATACGGATGAGGACGACGAGGAGCAGGAAGCGTTCGTTACGTTTGGTCTGGTTAGGACTGATCTTATCGAAATCCTTGCTATGATCCGTATTTGTTCCGAAGGGTTGGATGAGGTATTGCGGATGCGAGAAGACTTGCCTCCAAAGGAGAAGTTGCTTATAATCTCCGCGATGGAGAACTACCAGAGTCTTTACTATTTCCTCTCTATGGACGGGGAGATTCCCGAAATCCTTATCGAGCGCAAGGCAAGACAGATTCAGGCGCGAGCAGACTTGCTCCGTCAGGCTGAGTTCTTAAAGAAACAGCTTGCGAAGACACTTAGCAAGACGGAGCTTCACCTGATGGATCCGGATCCGGCAATCAGGGGAGTTTACGGAGACGAAAATACGTAATAACTAATATAAACCTGCAACAGAGGAATGATGAAGATATGAACGAAGATACCTTTTCTAAGAAGCTGATATGGACGTGTGCAAAGGTTCTTCTCGAAAGAGGTGTACCTGTATATATCTCAGGTGCAGTTCTTGATGAGAGCATTTGCATTGAAAACCCTTCGATGAACGGATCGGATGATCGGTTCCAGAGATATCGAAGAGGATTGATTACGCGAACGTCGAACACACTTGGGTACACAGTCCACGCACATTCCGGCGGTGGGCATCCTACTTTCCGCATGATAGGGGACGACCGGGATGCGCTGAAAGTAAAACTGGAAAAGATAGTCGCGGAGGGACGGGATGATTCGTGAAACTTCGTTATGAACTTACATTCAGGTGCAGGAAATGTGGAGAATTCACTGTAAAAAGTGCGCGTGATGTTGTAGAATCCACTGATTGCCCGAACTGCAAACGCCTCGCTGAACTCGTAAGCGGGACATTCGTTCGCGCGCGGAATCGTAATCGTAAAATATCGCCAAATCAGTTGAAACTGATGACAGACCAGTATGGAGTTAAACAAGATGCAGGAAAAGAACAAGCAGCAGGAATCGGATGAAGATGGTGTCGATATTATCCTCGAAAAGTCGGTGGAGACGAAGAAGCCCGTTAGCGGGAAGGTGTCGGGTTCCAGCGTGGGTACTGAAAATCATAAGTCAGGTACGAACGCGCAAACCAGACCGCAAATGACCCCGTTCAACGATGTTCCCCGTATATTCTGTGCGAATCGTGAGGTCGCAAAGAAGCTGTTCGGGGATTTCCTCGTGATTGTCGGCGCGCTTAAAGCGATTGAGACGGGTGAATTGAAACCCGGAGATATGATGAACAAGGTCGTGAAGTCAACCGAGACGATGATCGAGAACCTTTCGGACATACTGGTTCGGGATTCACGGCTCACCGAGACTGACCTGATGACCATTGCACGCGCCCTGCAGATCGATGCAGATAACGCGGTGCAAGAGTATAAGAAAACTGAGCAGAAGGACGTGAAAAACAATGAGTAAGAAAAACCCAGTGGTTAAGATGTACCACGTAAGATACGTGTGTGACATGTTGTTACCGGCTACGAGCACCCGCGAAGCATTCGCACGCGGGGATGAAGAGATTATGAACATGGTGGGAGACGTTATCGCCAATGAGTCGGGATGTCTTACCGCCGCAGAAGTCAAGAAACTCAAGTTCAAGGAGCTTGATCAGGTCTTCGACATCGCAATCGAGAACGAGAACTTCCACATTGTCCCAAAAGACGACGACGAGGACGATGAGGACGAGGACATTGACGACGAAGAAGTCGATGACGATGACGACTCGGATGACGATGACGACTCGGATGACGACGAAGATGAAGACGACGAATAACTAACTTTTTTCTACAATAGAGGTAGAACATGAAGAAGTTAACAGTAGAAGAAGCACTCAAGACATACGGTAGTCCCGAGATGATCGGGGCGGTGAAGGAACGTTTCGACACGCTCAACACCCGGTACAACGACATTCTCGGGAATGAAACGTGGCGCGCGTTCTACGACGGATGGATTGAAGGCAGGTTTGCCATGTACGGGGAACTACTCGATATGGCGCATCCCGATGTGAAACCGAGTCGATGGGAAGATTTCAAGGACTTCGTGAAGACCGTAGGCGGATGCCTGAAACGTGGAATCATTGACGGTCTGCGGATGCATCAGGCACAAATCCGCGAAGAAGTTATAATGTTCTGGAAGGTCGAAATAGTCCTTATACTGGTGTTCCTCGCGTTTGTTCTTGGAGCTTGCGTGATGGCAACATTCGGGGTACAGGATAAGTGCTACTTCCCATGAGCACGATATCACCAGCGAATCTGGCAATCATGTACTATTTCCTACTGATTTGCGTAGTATTCTTCTGGTTGGTGTTGGCGTGGCTGGATTACAGATTCTACCGCGCCGTTCAATCATATACAAGATGGAAAAGATGAAAGACTTTTATGTAGTAAACGACGAATTCCTGCAAAAACTACAGGATGTACACGGGGTTCCGTTAGAGGTTGTTAAGGCGAACACCCGTAATGTAAAGGAAATCTACGAGATCGACTGGTTCAATCCCGACTGCGAAGTGTGTGGTCAGGGCGCGCTGTTATGCAGGAACCCCAAATGTCCATCTAACAGATGCGATCATTGCTCCGTATCCGCGAGAATGGACAGGCTTATGAACCGAACCCGTGCGCAACGACTGGTTGCGGCAATCCTGAACCGCGACGAGGATTAACATGGCATACGCTCATGGTGGATATACCTGCGAAGGTTGCGGTGGACACATCGGGGCAACATGCGAACCAACCGGGAGAATGTTCCCTGCGGCGAGTGTTGTAACTGACGGAATGTGGTACAACGGGCAATTCCTCTGCAGGAAATGTCAGGACAAGGAACGTGCCAAGATTTTAGAATACCTGAGAAAGAAATACCCCGGGAATACCGACGCGGACAAGTTGAACCGCGCTCTCGAAGGGATGCGCGCTATTATGGCACATCGCCAGAAGATATTTTTCTACGACGGAAGACTGGTGCTGAACGTCAAGGGGAAATATTTCAACGAGATTCTCAACGGGAGAAAAGTTAAGGAGTACCGCAAACGCACGCCTTACCGGATGAAACGCATTGAGGGGAAAACATTCGACATCGTAGAGATCCGGAACGGTTATCCCCCGCAATCGTCGGTTGAGGTAAGTACGCTTGTGTTCCCGTGGGAAGGATTGACGGTCGAGACGGTCACGCACAAAGAATTCGGCAAGGATCCGGTTGAAGTGTACGCGATCAATCTTAACCACGAGAAAATGAGGATGATAAGAGGTGCATAATGAAGTATTATCTTGTAAGTGAAAAGGACTTGAACTCTCTCCGAGAGCGTGCTAAGTTCACGCAGGACATCTGGTTCTTCAAATGGGGGCCGGCTCTCGTAGAGAGAATTGAGAACAACCCCGTTAAATGTGGGTACGAGGGCGGAGATCATTGCCCTGCAGGAGTTCTTCTCGGGGAAGACGCAAAGAGATTCCACGAGTATATGAACAGTCCTCCAAAACCTCTCACCGAGGCTCTCACCGAGGAACAGAAGGAAACAATTCGTCGAGCGCAGGAACTCGCACGTCGGATTGTGGAAGTGAAACGAGCCGAGTTATTGTCGATCCACAACCTGATCGTGCTGGCGCACAACCAGATCGATAAGCTTGTCGAGGGTTAAAATGTCAATCGTTTTAATGGCGATGTATATAGGCACACTGATAGTAATGGCTCTTCTGAGCGTTACTACACTGTCTCTTGGAAAAGTAATCGACAAACATCCGAAAGCCGAATCTACAGGTGGATACCCCGCGTGGTCAAGCCCCGTTCCAGCTACCAGAATCTTCACGGCTTTCAGCGATATACTGTTGATCGCCGGGGGAGGTGTCATGTACGTTGCCACCGATAAGTACGTCCTGACGCTCGGTATTGCAATGGTGATGGGCGCGATGTTGACCCTGTTCACGGCTGCAGCAATGAGTTTCGCGGTGCTTTCCGCGCTGAACTCGAAAGGAAAATGGAGGGATAGTGATGGACACGTGCGCGTGTAGTTTCCTTAGCGGGTTTGCACAGGTGTTCGTTCTTATCCTGCTTGCGGGAGGAATAGTATTTGGCGGGATCGGATTCTTAATCTATCTCGGCAATCTCACCGCCCGCGCGCCGGAGAGACGAAAGGGGCCGGATCCGTACTATCCTCTGATAGAGAAGATGTACACTTATACATCGAAAGGATGGAAAAACCGAATCACAAATGCAAGCAAGACCGCCGGGTGTGGGATACTGGTTGCAATATGTGTTTATGCCCTGTGTCGCATACTTCCGGTGTTATTTAAGGTGTGCGTAAAATGACGAAAGCAGAGATTGAGGACTTCTATCGCAGAATAATCCGAAAGGCACATCGGGATTCGACCCGTGAAGATGTATTCGTAGTAGACATTCCGGACATTGAAAATGTGTTTGCGAACGTTCACGCGGGGTTTCCCGTAGAAGAGGATGATTAACCATGAAGATAATTTCGGGAGGACAGACCGGCGCAGATCAAGGCGGACTTTATGGGGCACGCGATGTCGGGTTCCATACCGGAGGATACGCGCCGAAAGGTTTTCTAACTGAGAAAGGATGCAAGCCCGAACTTCTCAAGGGATTCGGGCTTGTTGACTCCGGACTCGACTACCGTGGGAGAACTGAACTCAACGTCGTGAATTCTGATATCACCCTGTGGTTCGGGGACACCGGGACTCCGGGGTATAGGGCAACGTCGAATTTCGCGCTCAAGCACAAGAAGCGGTTTATCTGGATGTATCGCATGAATGCGTTTGCAATTCCGGGTCACTTCGAGTACATCGTTGGTATTATTTCCGGATGCGAAACGGTGAATGTTGCAGGGAACCGTGAGTCGAAAAACCCCGGAATATGTGAATCGACAAGGGAGATGATGGGGAAAATCCTGCATCAAGTGGCATTCGAGATGTTATCATGACCGAACTGGAAAACCTTGTTGCCCTCTGTTGGGCGAGCAACACCTGCTATACAACCGTGTGCGAGCTCAAAGACATTGATAACAAGCGCGTATACGACGGGGAAGACAAGAAATACTGGTCGTGGGGGAAACTGAAAATCGACCTCGAAAAAGGTACGTGGAAACAGGGAGAAAAGTTCGGGAAAATTGGCAGGCATTTTAGTGGTGAACGTATGAGTTGCTGCTGGAATGACAGCCGGTACGGACTTATCGGAATCTACGACCGGACAAATCTTGCGCATCTAAATGCAATGATTTTCGATTCTCGGGAGGCAACAGAAGACAGCCACCGTGGAGGATGGGATTGACATGATTGATTTTGAACTAATCGGATTGTACAAATTCGAGGTCTATTACGACGAGAAGGTGGCACAGGGAAATGAACCTTACACACTCATGATCCTTTCGGATTCCCTGAAACAACTTGCGTATGGGATTGCGCAGCAAGAACGGGATCAGAGTATGGCGGGTATGCGAATGTATTTCGAGATCGGGAAATACGTCGTTGTGAAAGATTCCGGGGATATACGGATGTTCTATTACGACGAGAATGATATTTCTCCTGAACACGGGGCTGATTTCACTCACACCCACTATGTTCTGTATCTCACAGACCCGAAGAACCCGATGAACGTATCCGATGATCCAGACACATACACGAAATTTGTGGATGCGGTTAGCGCGCTTTACAAGCCTGACGACTTCGTGCAACTGTTCATTGACGCGATTCTCGGGGAAGCCCTGTACAATTCTCCTGCAGTTCAAGGCGAGATCAAGTTCTGGCGCAAGCACGATGAAGATACACAGAAGGTTGAGCGTGTTTACGCGGAAGAGTATCTCAAACATCTCTACCTACGCGACTGGTCGCGGATTGAAAAGAAGGAACCTTAAAAACTTTTCTATCCAAACCGGAAATACCCACCGAAATACTTAAATGTAAAGCGTTCCTACAAAAACATCTATATAAAGGTGAATAACTGAATGGCTGTTATTAATTTGAATAGTCACCCGATCCGTGTCGAACGGAGAGACGGGTCAATACACGAGTACCCTCCCGACGGACGGGTATTCAGGCTTGAGATGGTGGACAAAGTAATCGCACAGATCGATGACAATCCGATTGTGAGCCGCGTTTACTACGAACCGGAAGAGGGGATTATCCCGCGTGAAGAGAATGGGACATGGTATATCGTTCCTTCGCAGGTGACACAAATCATCCGCCGACCAGACTTCATCTCCCCGGACACCCGTGCGTCAAATGGCGCGAAACGTGATCCGCGAGGGCAGGTTCTATCAGTAACACGGTTCCGTACTTTCGATGCGTTGTCACCAAAGACGAGGTAATCGGTATGGAACGGGTAAATATCAAGTGGAATGACGATGGCAGCGCGATATACACTTACTACCATACGGATGGTTCCGCAGGGTACAAGCCAGTTGTCATCGAATTCAACCACGCGGTATTTGCCAATACGCGCGGGACGAAAGTTCCCTATATCGCGGTCACGTGCGATGGCGAGAAGGTTTTATCCCTTGTAAAACGTGTGATAAAGGAGCAGATGCCCGGTGTAATCGTTGAAATGAACAGGGAATTCGGTAAGAATGCGGTGCTCTTGTACTCGGCAGAGCGTGACTCTCTGGAAATGTTCTACAGTGCAATAGCATACGGATTCTTCGCCGGTAAGATTCACGGAAAGTAAATAAAGAATGGACGCAAATGATATAGAAGAGATCCTTGATGCAGACGACCGGGTATCAAGAACACAGGTGGAACTTCCCCGACTATTATTCTTAGCCGGGATTTTCGCTGGTGTTGTTGGCGACCTGATTATCGGACTCAGCATGGGGTACAGTATGAAAACGTGTATCTTTGCGGTTGCTGTCGGAGGGATTTCACTTATAGCCGAAATTATCTTCACTGCTACGATATACGCGAACAGGAAGAAAACGAAGGAAGAAAAGTTGAAAGAGGAAAAACATGGTGGAAAAGAAACCGAAAAAGGATAAACGCGACCGCGAATGGACTCATTGCTGGCGTTATTTCCTTCTCGAATGCCAGTGCATGATCGATATCGAGTGGATTTCCGTAAAGTCGAAGTACTCGTATAAGATTGTGGATTTCAACTCGATGAAAACAAAGCGCGTACCGAATACGTTCTACGATCCGTCGGTTAAACGCCCGAAAGTCCCGAAGTTCTGCAAGAAGAAAGTGGGGATGGATTGCTTCACGAATAACTGCCCGTACATCGGGTTTTCGGAAGCAGAAGAGAAAATGTGTATCGCTGTGGAGGAAGCACATGACCGAATCGTCAAAGAAGAAGAAAAAGAGTACGAAGAAGCCGTCAAAAAACTTAAAACGGAAGGTAAAATCTCTTGCGACTGCAAAGACTTCTGCGAAGAGTGTCGATGCGTTCCCGGAGCCGATAATCTATCCAGTGGAGTCGGAAAACCCCGTTCTCCCCGAACCACACAGGTTCATAAAAGAGGACACGGTGTGGTACCAGACACTCGGGATGAAGTTCCCGATGGCGGCGTGGATAATCAGCGTGGATAAAACTGAACACACCGCCGTAATCGAGACGATTAATGAAGTGCGCGAACCAATTCGGTACACGGTGAGAACCGAATACCTTCGTCATAGAAAACTACCGGAAAGATAGGTATGGTAACAAAAAAGGTGGATCATGACATATATTGAAAATCCGAAAACGAAAGGAAGCGGAATCATCTGTTGCATTCCGCAGACAGGGACATGCCCGATGGGATGTCCACACTGCTTCTTTCAGGGTGGAAGAAGTTATCTCGAACCGCTTGCAGAAAACCTCCCGAACATGCCTTCTACGGAGATGGCATTCAGGCGTGTAGTCCGTGTGAATGACGGAAACGATTCGTCGGTTAATTACCCACAGGCTGTAATTGATACCGATAAGTACCCGATGCGGTTCTTCAACACATCGAGTGATGCACATCTTGATCAGTATCCCGACCCGGTTGTTCTTACTGTGAACCCGGGGGCACTGACCGACAAATCCTTCCACAAGCTCAAAGACCCGATTCCAAAGAACCTGATGATGGTTCGATTCCGAACGGATATGTGGAACCTACACATTGCAAACGAAGTGATCAGTTACTACGGATCGCGCGAAATCCCGGTTGTGCTGACATTTATGGCATATCCTGACAAGGAGAGCATCCCTCCGAATCACCTGCACCAGTACATCTACCGTACACGCACGATGAACCCGTATTGGGCAATCACAACGGCGTCGTGGGTGGAACTCATGGAAGCATATATTACGAACCCGTACGTTTATTCGTGCGGTAAAGTCGAAGGCGAGAAGGGCAAGTCCGGCTGCATGAGATGTGGCAACTGCCTACGAGAGTATTTCGCCACAGTTGAGAGGATGTTAGCATGACAGACGAAGCATTGGAAGCATTGAAAACAGCAGTGGAGATCATGAAAGGTCGCGGCGATCTCTACACGACAGAACCCCGCGAGGTTGCCCCCGTTGAAAGCATCGAAGGTGTGATTCTCTACAAGGCACACCGCGCTTTCTACGGGAACAGTACTACGAAAAAGATCGATGAATACCTCGACATTATAAACTACTCTGCGTTTGCAATCGCAAAACTCAAGAAGAAAGTTGCCGAGGACGTAAAAACACAGGTAAAAAAGAACCAGACGTGATGTAAATGGCTGGCGAGAAATACTTTTACCCGAAGCTGAAAGCAAAACTGAAACCCGGGTTCAAGGTATACGCATTCTTCTTCATCGGTGGGTTATTCCTCATCGCATGTGGATATGGACTGCAAGCGTTGAGTAATTACCTATCCACGCAATCGTGGGCAGTAACGACTGGAAACGATATTTGTTACGCGGTCGGATACGTGTTCGTGGCAATCATAACTAACTTCACGCTTGTCCTCGGGATGATTTACACGGCGGTCTTGGTGTGGGCGTACATCAGACTGAAAGAAGGCAGGAAACAAACGGTGTACTCAGATGTCGCGTGTTGGTGGATGCCCGCAGGACTGACATATTTTCTTGTTAGAATCCTGTTCTGGACACACTTGTGGATATACGATGGCAAGCAGGCTAACGCCGGTGTATTCGGAGTGTTGATCGGATTTGTCGCGTTCATCACTATATGGAGCGTATGCGGGACGATTAACAGAACCGTGCTCGAATGCTTTACCGATCCACCAGTAGAGGCGAAAACGACATGAAGCACATTGCAATCGTAGAAGTGGATGAAACCCTATGGGGATTCAACATCGCGGTTCACACCTTCGCAAAGGAGATGGGAGTAAAACTCCCACCAACCCGCGAATGTATCGGATGGGACGCAATCTACAAGTACGCGGGTAAGGAAGCGGTAACGAAGGTATTCGACGCCGTTCACGCTCAGCAGTGCAGTTTCAAGCCGTTCCCTGATGCAAAACGGTTCCTTGCTTATCTTGGGGATGCGTATTCAATCACAATCGCATCGAACCGAAAGCCGCAGATGCGGCAGGAACTCGTGGACTGGCTCGATATGAACGAACTGATCTACAACGATGTGATAATCGCCCACGATAAGGTTCCACTCCTGAAAGATCCCCGCGTTCGCGTTGTCGTGGATGACAATGCAGAGTTCCTGATGGAAGCGATAAAGGAAGGGAAACTTGCGTGTGGTCTGCGAAGACCGTGGAATGAAAATGCGGGGTTGCGCGAGGGCATCCTGTTCTACGATTTACCCACGATACTCGACCACATCAACAAGACGCGGCGTAATGATGTGTGGTTAACGTCCTAAAAAGATATGGGGTTTATAACCCGTATCTGCTGAGACCTGCTCTTCGCATTCGTCTTGCAGCGCGCGCGGGAGCGCGCCCCTCAAAAGGGAGGTTCCAGCGGTTATACGGTGTTCCTGCTCCCCGTGCTACGCGGCGGCGAGATGTGCCTCGTCTGCGTCCACGGCGTTTTGTCGGCGCACCCTTGAGAAGTACCCTGCATTTCTTCGATGCCGAAGTGAAAGCCTTGCGAGCCTGCTTCGGAGAAGTGATCTTGACCTTCTTGATCTTGCTGAGCAGGCACTTCTTGAATGCGCCACGTGCGACCTTAGTTCCGCCAACCGGCGTGCACTTGAAAGACTG
>Ga0181520_10013445_pt1 | contig 10306 bp, 19 predicted proteins | sample PEATcosm2014_Bin_29_FD_132451 | JGI IMG/M metagenome (GOLD analysis project Ga0181520, IMG submission 132451) | Peatland microbial communities from MTU Mesocosm Facility, Houghton, MI, USA - PEATcosm2014_Bin02_30_metaG | ecosystem: Environmental > Terrestrial > Soil > Wetlands > Peat | place... | reverse complement strand
TGGAGGAAATGGCGGGAATGCTATTCAAAACAACTATCAAACAGGCGTAAATCAATACTATGGTGGTGGTGGTGGCGGCTCTGCGGCAGGAGCAGGCGGCAATGGTGTTGGGGGCACTGGGGGAGAGGGAGGGCTGCCAGGACCCACATCAGGAGTTGTTAATACTGGCAGCGGTGGCGGCGGTTGGTGGTATAGCTTTTTTGATCAGACGGGGGGCAGTGGTAATGGCGGCTCAGGTGTTATTATCATTGCGTATCAAGGTCTTGTTCAAAGAGGAAGTGGTGGGACTGTATCGTGGTATGGGAGTTCTCCTGGTACGACGGTTCATACGTTCCTCTCAAGCAGTACATTCACGGCATAAAGGAGAATTCAAAATGAGTACATACGCGCTATGTTGTCCAACAGCAGAGGGAAGTACCCTTTATAATGTTGTATCAGTAATTGCTGCCGAAGAGGCATTTGTAAATGTAAATCCCCCTCCTATTGGATGGCTTTATATAAGATGCTCATATAATACGTCGGCTGGCGTGCATTATCTTGCTAACCCTATAACAGGCCCAGACGGAGCAACAACTGACCCAACTAAGCCTGCCTTGAGGGCAAATTACCCAGGAATAGGTTATATTTATGATCTCACAAACGATGTTTTCTACAGTAACCCCCCAGCAGGATACGCAGTTAACGCACCAACATGGGTTCCAACGCCAATAGCTCCATATCCTGATGATGGACAATCATATGTTTACGACGCCATCAACCAAATTTGGGTTATTGCTCAACCAGACCCAACCCCTACAATACCTAGTGGCAGTACAATGGTGTCTAGGGGCGCGATAGCGGGTGGTGGTAGTATAGCAGAGGAAGACAGCGGAATTACCGCAGACAAGAATAACCCTCAGGCAGCTATTGATGCGGTTAATGCTTTTGCCGCAGCGAGAGAGGCAGCTCTGGCACAAAATGCTATTGCGACATTGGCAGCTAATACGGCTCTTGCTTCCTATAATGCGGCGGTTGAGGCAAACTCTCCTACTGCGGCTGCTATAAATGCGGCACAGATGGCATATAATAATGCTATGGCGACAGGAGACCCATCAGCGGCAACACTACTTTCGGAATACAACACGGCAGTAGCAGGAAATTCTGCTGCTGCGGAAAATATAGCCACACTGCTTACGGCTTATAATGCGGCTTTGGCTGCAGTGGTGGTGATGGAATAGCGGACTAAAAGGAATTTAACGTTCGCAGCGGCGAACATCAACAGTAAGGAAACAAAATCATGTCAATCAAATCATGGAATTATCAACCAGTCGGGGAAGTCGGAAATGTGCCTGGCTTGCTTTGGCTAGAAACCACTGACTCGCTTGCTACAGTTTGCAATTCAACTAGCACTGGCTATGTCAATCTTAATAATTTAGTTTATGAAAATAATTTAAACTTTGGAAAGAACACGGTCGCGTTTGTTAGCACTTCGGACAATAATTCGACTGTATTGAGCTTGGTTGCAACCGCATCAGGAAATTATGGCAGCACTAGGCCATGGGTTTATAGCCTAACAGGATTGCCAACAACTTTTCTTGGCAATAGTTTAGGAGATGTTTTTGCAGGTTCGGCGGCCGGAGCAGCGGGAAAATTTATTTCCTACGCTGGTGCAAATACAGGCAGCCTAGTATTGCAAGCTACTGCTAATGCAGGGAATACAGCAACTACCATAACTAATGTAAGCCAAGCAGCTGCTAGAACCTATACCATTCAAGATGCAGGCGGCAATGCTAATTTCTGTGTTGCAACAGCCGCTTTGGTATCAGGGAATTTAGTTTCAGCTTCAAGCACTACAGGTACTATTGCTGATGGGGGCTTAGTGGCTAACAAAGTTTTATATGGTTCCACTGCAAGTCCAGATGTAAGTGCTAATGTAGTTTATTTTAGCGTTGCCTGTGGACAAGCAGCATTAGCTGCAGGTGGGAGTGTTACTTTATATACTTCTAGCGGAGCAAAGCAGTATCAAATAATTTCATTGTCGATTGTTGGGGGAACTAACTTTAGTGGTAACAGCGGAGATAGATTGGGTCAGGTAACAGACGGTACTACTGTATATAGCGTGATCCCAGCCGCTCAGATGCAAACCATTCCTACTACGGGGAATGGCGGTTGGGGAGCTACTGCTTTACCATATCCAGCATCGGCCTTGACTTCTAAGTTAACTGCTGCAGGTGCTAGCCTTGTATTTAAATATACAAGTGCAGGAAGTGCAGATTATAGTGCTGGAACTATTACCATATCAGGTGTTTTGGTCAGGGTAGCTTAGTCACCTTTTTTAGCGGTGCGTTGAGATTATGAGGTTGCAATGTTAATATAATTGGATTTTTAATTAAGAAGGGAAATTTATGTCTATAGAAGCTTTAAAGAATTTTATTACTTCCCGGATTGAAAATATATCTGGCGAAATCAATAAATCTGCTCAAACAGTAACGCAAGTATCGGCAAATCATCACTATCTTTCAGGAATGCTCGCAGAGGCTAAACTTATTCTTGATTCTTTGAATAGTTTGCATCTTCCTGGAACTGTAGGAAGTGTAATTAACGCTTTAGATCGCATGGTTGATGTTGCATCTCCTGTTTCTAACGCTGTTAATACTGTTCAAGATGGAATTAATACTGTTGAAAATGCACTTTAACCAATAAGGGGAATTTATGAGTTTACAAAATGTTGAAGATTTTATGAGTAATGCTTTATCTACTATTGAAACCAGGGTCAAAAACATTGCCGCTGAAATAGAAAAATCAGCGCAGGCCGTCTCACAAGCTGCATCTAATCACAACTACTTGAATGGAATGCTAACTGAGGCAAAGACTATTTTTGACTTATTAAAGAGTTTTAATATTCCTGGCCCAGCAGGGACAGTTGTTGGCGCTTTAGATGCTGCCGTTAATATAGCAGATACCGCATCTGGTAGCTTTAGTACCGATTCAAGTGTTGGTGGTCTTGCCAAAGATGCAAGCGCTATTCTTACTACCGTAGCAGGCGCAGGAATTGGCGGAACCGCAGTTCAAGACGCAGCTAAGGTTGCCAATGTTTTAACTGGTCCTACCACCTAAATGCGGCCATTAGTAATAGATGAAAAGGGAAGTTCTTCTCCTAAGCTAGAGCTTCCTTTTTTTTTGTTGATTTTTCAATTATAGGGATATATGAGAAGAACAGAGCCGACCGAATCTCAGATAGAGAAAGGGTTGTTTGAATGGCTAGCGTATCATAAAAACATAGGGGATTTTGCCTTTAAAATCACCAATGAAGCAGGTTCAAGAAGCGCCTATGAGATGAAAAGCCTTGTAAATAGGGGGTTAAGGGAAGGATTTCCAGATATTGGTATTATGATCCCAAATGATGATCTAAAATTGCATGGATGTTTTATAGAATTAAAAACAAAAACAGGCCGTGTAAGCAACGCCCAGAAAATCTGGCTGGAAAGGCTCACATCTCAGGGTTATTTGGCTAAAGTATGTTATGGATTAGATAGCGCTATAGAAACAATCAATATGTATATTCAATCGTAAAGGAGGAAATCTTGATAAACAACCAGCAATTTCGTGAACTAATAATTAGGCCGTCACTCAAGCCACTCGATTTATATTCTGAGGCGGTTGAGGAAGTATTAATACTCGTTTTAGCTCAAGAAAGTTTAGGGCTTAGTTATCTAAAGCAAGTAGAAGGCCCAGCGCTCGGCCCATTTATGATGGAGCCAGCTACTCACGCAGATCTGTGGTCTAACTATTTAGCAAATAATAAAGAGTTAAGATATAAAATTCTTGAGACTTTAAATTTAAAGTTAGCCCCCACCCAAGAAATGCTTGTTTATAACTTAAAATATGCAACAATTATGGCTCGTGTTTTCTTCTTAAGAATACCCGACCCATTACCATTAGCATCAGATGTTAAAGCTTTGGCTTCGTACTGGAAGCGTTTCTACAATACCTTAAAAGGTAAAGGAACTGTTGAAGAAGCAATAGGAAATTATGAGAGGTTTATAGGCAAAAGGTAACAATATTTGAGTGAAGAACTAGATTCGGTTTGGCAAATAATAGGTATACTTATTATCTCCCTTGCGCTTATGCTTGGAGGGGGTAATAAACCAACCGTTTTTAGGACTTTACAAATAGAGAAATGATAGACAAAAATCATTGGAGATCTCAAATGAGTAAACTATTTTCTTTTTTAAAGGGCCTCTCTGTGCTACATCAAACTATAGCAATGGCCTTAACTTTATTCTCAATTGTATCTTTCATGGTTGTGTTATTTCTGATATTGTCAGCTTCAGATCGAAAAGAAGAAGCCGAAGAGGTGATTGAAGAGCTTATAGAAAATAAAACAGGAATTGATTTAAATGCATTAATTGAACAAAGAAAAAAAAAGGAGTCCAATGGAAAGACAACTAGCCACAACAATTAAAAGAGATAAAATCCTCAAAGAATTAAAGTTCATAAAATGGGGCCTATATATTTTCGGTGTTATCATCACCGTAATTTTGTCTTATATAGCCATCGTGCCTTTCATACCCGTCTAAAAAATAAGCCGTTAACAGGGCAATGAAGAGACCAGTATACCAAAAAAATGACCAACGGAGGACGCTGGTCAAAGATAATTTGGAGTCAACAACAATGCTTATATTGTAATGTCAATAATATAAAAAGTCAACACTGCTCTGCCAACAGGTAAAGTCGGGAATTTAACTCTAAAAGGGTTTCCTTTGGGTGAATTTTGAGTATTTACACGCTTAGATCTTATCTGTATTCTTGATTTTCGACAACTAGTAGAAAGGAATTTTATGAAGGTCGACAAAAACGCGCCCGCCAGAATCATTCCAACGGGCAGCGAATTCCACATTTATAAAAAAATAAAACCCCTTAAAAAAATCAAATTGAAGCTACCACTTCAAAATATTAAAAGAAGTTTTATTCTAAATATACCACTCAAAATATGGGTCATATTTTTGTCTAAAAACAGGAGTCATATTCTTGTCTAAGATACCACCTAAAAATAAAGAAAAGCAACCTAAAATTAAAGGATTTGCTAGAATTCCAAATTACATAGCTCAAGACCCCAATATAAGCGCTCTTGCTCGCGCTACTATAGTTTATTTACAAAGTCGTGGCAGGAAGTGGGAGCCGACCAGAGATGATATTAAAAGTAATCTAAATTTCAGCAAATGGACCTGGGAAAAGATATCAAAAGAACTTACCAAGATTGGGATCTTATCAAATACATTAACAAAGCAAGGTAAAAAACTAAACTTTAATATTGATAATTTTATTAACAAGCCAAGACCCGGTGGCCAGGTCATGGCTACTAACAAGCCAAGACCCGGTGGCCGGGTCATGGGCCAAGACCCGGAAAAGCATGAGCCAAGACCCGGAACCCAAGACCCGGTGGCCGGGTCATTCATAAAGAAACATATCATAAAGAAACAACAACGTTCCGTTGTCGCGCGTGCGCGCGTTGTTGTCGTTGAAAAAAAACAAAAGAACCATGAAACAACATCGCCAAATTGTGAAAAATCAACAATCCCCGATGAGGAATTTGAAACTCTATGTAAGTTAGCAACTAAATATAAAATAAGCCGAGATAGTAAGGTAGTTGAAAAGATAAAATGGGGGATGTGGAAATACGGCTTCCAGGAGATGAAATTAAAAATTACAAACACCCAGGACAAAAATAACCCCACAGGATTTTTGATAGATGCGATCGTAAACAATTATGAATTTGAAACTGCAGGGGAAAGCGAAGAAGAAATTATAACTAGGGCGAATAGAGCCTACGAAGAAACGAAAAAGTTGTTAGAACATTATGCTTCCCCTGTGAGAACCACAGAGGGGCTTGAGAATATCAAGAAAATCAAAGCAATGCTTCAATCAGCAAAATAATCCACAGAAAATGTGGATAACTTTTTGAGGAATTGGTAAAATAAATTTTTTTGGAGGACCCTATGAGCGTAAATAAAATAATCCTTGTTGGAAGATTAGGCGCAGATCCCGAAAGCAGATATGCTCCCACGGGAATGCAGATCGCAAATTTTTCCCTGGCCACAAACGAAAAGCGGAAAAATGAAAAACATACCGAGTGGTTTAAAATCATAGCTTTCGACAAGTTGGCAAGTACCGTAGTTGCATTGCTCAAGAAGGGTGGTTTGACCTATGTAGAAGGGCGTGTTCAGTCAAGGAAGTATACTGACAAGGCCGGCATAGAACGAACTATAACCGAGGTGATAGCTAATGGCATCCAAATCCTAGAGCCAAGGGAACAGGAAAATCAAGAGCCTTTGCAAGAAAGCCAAGATTTAGACGATGGGCTGCCTTTTTAGGGTACCCCGGTAGGGTAGTAGCGGGTAGGGGGTATAAGGTGGCTTCTTGGTCTTTAAAAGTGCCTTCCTGCCCAGATATGAGCTGGGGCAGTGGCGATAAAAGCCGTTTGCTGGCATTAGAGGCTAAGGGAACGTATTTATTTATGAGTCAAACTAATAAACTTAATTACAACGTATTGCTTTTTGTGACTTAATTAACTGAAAAGTTACCCATGGCAGGTTTACGGGGAAGGCGGCTAAGCCAGGCTCGGATAAAGGAGCAACAACATGCCCAGCTTAGCCTAAACTCGGTTACAAGATCTCTGCGGATTTTGCTAATTTTTTATTCAGCATTGCTAATGCTTTCTCGTATTGATCTTGGGTTAATTCCCTTAACTCGTTTACCTCAAAGTATTGGCAAAATTGCTGCAAATCCGTGCCTGTTTGTTGCATTAACTCCATTAGGGCTTGTTGGGATATGTGAGAAAGTTCATAAGGTTCGTTTTTTACAATGACGACAGGCTCTCCCTCGATAACAGAACCAGTAGAAGTGCTATAATCTTTGCGCGGAATGTCGCTTGCTTCCTCGACGGTTATTATTCCACGCAATAAGTCGGGAAATGCATCACGTAAAGCAAATCCCCTTGCCCTCATTTGTAACATCCTACGTGGGTATTCTGTCCAGGGTCCTGGTTTTCCCCATAATTTTGCAAGCCGAGCGTCCGCTTCGGAAAAGGTTTGCAGGAATTCAGGCTCATCCCTGCGCTTGACCCGACATACATATGAATTTGATTCGTTGAGATATTCCTCTTTGATGTATTCAAACGATGGGCTTTGACGACATACCGCAAGTAAAGCATCTCCCCATAAGGATGGTCTGCCATTAATGATGGCTATGTTTTGGATACTCTGTAGGGGTTTTAATCCTAGCTCTTGGCCTAATTGAAGAGCTAACACTATATCGCTTGGTTTCCCTGTCATTGCCTTAGGACAAAAGGAGGTTTTTGATATTAAGTTCGCTATTTCCATGGCTTTGTCAAGGGTGTCAACCTGCATAAAGCCGGAATGGGATGGACGAAGTTCTAATTCTTTGGTCATGGTTTGTTGCTCCTGTAGTAAAGTTTCAAAATCTTTTGCGTCGTCAAATTTGCTTGAATAAAGCTTGGTTTCATATTGCCGATATCGCAGGTCTTGCCTTTCAATTTCTCTTTGTAGTTTGTTGCTCATTTGGATCTCCTTTAATAAAAACGTCATCGGGCGTTTGGTCCATTCTTCTATGTAAGAATTTTGCAAGAATATCTACCTTTTCATGTGCATCATCTTTGTTTGTACAGCCCCAGGGTATAATAAAGGCAATTGATTTCATTAGTGCCAAAAAGATCGGAGTAGCTTTATGTCCCGAAAAGATTTTGCCGAGTGACAGATATAATTCTTCGGCTTGTCTATGTATCTCATCTGTTTCGGCTAACACTTTTTTAATATCTTCTATTAACGTGGTCATTTAGTTATTTCCTCAATGGTTTTAGTTGCTCTTTTACATTCTCTCGGTAAATTATCTATATGCAATCCCGCAAAAAAACATACAATGATACCCCCTTCAAAGCTAAAGAATTTATAATTTCTTGTAGTGATTTTCTTCCCAATCCCGGGATTTTTAATAATTCAATCTCGGTTTTTTTAGCCAATTCCCCGATCGCGTGGATTCCTTCGGATTTTAGAATGTTTTCGATACGATAAGGTAAGTTTAGTTCGTCTATAGGTTTGCCATTTATATCACATGGCATTTGTTCATTTTTTAGATGTTCAGAAACGCCCAGATTGATGATCTTCATCTCTAGTTCGTGGATTTTGTTATAAAGGAAATCGTGGAGCTCTTTAATACATGTAAGTTCCCAGGAAATTTTAGATATATCTATCTCTAGTATATTTATACGGCTATTTAATGCTTTTATGTCTTCCATTTTGTTTACTCCTCTAGTATCTTTACGCCTTTAATTTTCCCTCGCTGGATCTATCTTTTGATAGATCTATCAAAAAATCTTTGTAGTCCGAAGATCTTCCATAAGGCGTATTCTCCTCGCTTCATCCATACATTTCTTCATTTGTTCTCTTTCATAGTTCTCTACACGTTCTTTATCTCCTGTCAGCGGGAGAAATTCCATTCCGTTGATCATTTGATAATTCAACTTTATCTCATTCATTGGTTTAGCCCACCCTTTAATAACAAGTTAAGTTCTTCGTCTTTTTCTGCTATTTCTAGATCTATATTGTATTTTCGAGCTTTTAAGATAATAATTTTCTTTATTACTTTTTCTATTTTCTCTTCTCTACATAGATGCGCTCGGCTAAATTCTAGCGGTATTATATTACTCATTGTTATGCTCCTTTTTGCATATGTTCTTTATCGCAATTTTTACATCACAGTAATCGTCAAAACCAAAAGTCGCAATTAGATAGTTATCGAATAATATGTCTGTCTTCGCTTGCTCGATAACGAGCCTTGAGTATTCGTAATTGTTCATTGCATGTGCTCCTTTTTTAACCTTTCCCAGGATTCTAATGTGCCAAAGTACTCATTTGGTATCGAGTTGAAGGCTCGCCTTAATATCTCAATAAATCCTTCTAGGCCATCAGAGGCAATGTCTTTTGGCGCCATCAACAAGGGATTTAGTACTAGCCATGTTAATATCGGGAGTTTGGTTTCAGAATCAAGACGTGATAAGACTTTGTGTAACTCTATCACAGTAGCAGCGGTGGTTTCATCGAAGATGCCGTTTATGATTTCCATTGTTGATTTCCCTCATATTTTTTGTTTAAGTTATATACTTCGTATTCGTTGTTTTGCCACGAGATTTCATAAAGATTGTTATCTTCGTCAATAGCTCGGGCTATGTAGTATTCGTCTTGATATTTGTTTTTCTCAAGATGAATAGGGATTTCTATTAGCTTTAACTTCTTGTCGTGATAATAAAGTCCCTTTGCTCTGTCTCTCTCAATCTCTTCGGCCCACTCTTGAAGAGATGGTTGATCTTCATAGTCATAGTTTACCATTGTTGTTGCTCCTTATATAAAAATATCTTGCAAGTGAGGCGTTTATTGCCTTTCTTAAGGGTTTGCTATTTGTCTTATCTCTAGTTTTTTGTAAAAAAGTTATCATGCCTCTAGCATATTTATCTGTCCAATCTTCATGCTTGTATAATAATTCAAACGTATTTATTGTATGCATTATCTCTAATACTTGATTTTCTGTTGTTATCATTGTTGTTGCTCCTCTGTTATATATACAGCCATTTGATAGTTTTGTTTTCTGCTAATGCTTTGGCCCCGGCGTCTCCTATTTGGTTGCTATTAAGGTCCAGCGTTGTGATGGTTTGATTTAGTGCTAACGCTTTAGCCCCCTCATCTCCTATGTGGTTGTCATAAAGGCTCAGCTCTGTGATGGTATGGTTTTGTGCTAACGCTTTAGCCCCCTCATCTCCTATGTGGTTGTCATAAAGGCCCAGCGTTGTGATGGTATGGTTTTGTGCTAACGCTTGGGCCCCTGCATCTCCTATATGGTTGCAAGGAAGGCCCAGCGTTGTGATGGTATGGTTTTGTGCTAACGCTTTAGCCCCCTCATCTCCTATGTGGTTGTCATAAAGGCTCAGCGTTGTGATGGTATGGTTTTCTGCTAACGCTTGGGCCCCTGCATCTCCTATGTGGTTGTCACTAAGGTACAGACATGTGATAGTTTGGTTTTCTGCTAACGCTTGAGCCCCCTCATCTCCTATGTGGTTGTCACTAAGGTACAGCGTTGTGATAGTTTTGTTTAGTGCCAAAGCCTGTGCCCCTTCATCCCCTATGTCGTTGTTACTAAGGTCCAACGATGTGATGGTTTGATTTAGTGCTAACGCCTTAGCCCCTGCATCCCCTATGTCGTTGTAACCAATGTACAGCTCTGTGATGGTATGGTTTTCTGCTAACGCCTGCGCTAG
>Ga0181520_10013444_pt1 | contig 10306 bp, 8 predicted proteins | sample PEATcosm2014_Bin_29_FD_132451 | JGI IMG/M metagenome (GOLD analysis project Ga0181520, IMG submission 132451) | Peatland microbial communities from MTU Mesocosm Facility, Houghton, MI, USA - PEATcosm2014_Bin02_30_metaG | ecosystem: Environmental > Terrestrial > Soil > Wetlands > Peat | place... | reverse complement strand
CTGCGAAGTGTTTGACTGTTCCGCTGGTTGGGGAACGCGTGAACCCACCGGGCCAGGACTTACAGGCTCGACTGTTTCAGGTTCGGGAGTGCCTGCGACCGGCGCGTTTGGCTGATCATCGGGCTCTTGCTGCTTGTCCTGGACCGAAGCTCCGCTTTGTGGCGCCGAGCCACCAGTGTGTTGTTGTGTTGCCGCGGAAGCTTCTGCAAATGGCGTCATCAGAATGACGACAAGGCAGCCTGCAATCCGCCTCTTTGCCAAGAAATTCGATTTCTCCATCTTCCCCTCACTCCAGTCAATCCTCTCAACTGAGGGTGACCAATACACCTGAGTTACCGTGCAATTACAGAATCCGGGCAAAAGCGCACTGCCGGAGCACTATTTGAAGCTGCGCCGATAGGAAGTGTTTGAAATGTGCCTAACCCGTATGCGTTTGCGTCCAGACAAGGAAAAAGACGGTCCACCCCCGTTATGCGCAGAGTCTCCCTTGCGCTTCCTGAGACCCCGGTCAGCTTCACATCTCCATTACGCTTCATGGCCGCCTCCAGGCAAGAAAGGAGTAGCAGTATCGCCGATCTGTCCATCTGGCGAACCCTAGAACAGTCGAGAAGAACGCTAGGTCGTTCGGCGTTCATGCAAATCTCCAATTCAGCAAGGAAGTTATGCGACTGCTTTTCGTTCCCTGTTTCGGGTAGCACCTTTACAGCAACTGCATCTTCTCGGATCTTCATATTCATGCCCTCCCACGGACTAGTACTTCTTCTCATTCCTAAGTGCGGCCATCGCTTGCATGTGCTAAAGCCCCGCTAGAATTCAGAGGCCTCAATAGTGCATCCAATGCGGGCTATCCAGAAATCTGCAAGAGTCGCTCTAACTCTGCTTCCGGGTTCCGTATCGTGCGTGCTAGGATGCTGATCCCGTACCGGCAAAGGGTTACCAGACTTGTGTTGTACCAACAACATTCAGACATGCGTGGCGATAGTCCGCAAAGAAACCGGAGTTTGTTAAGGCTGTCAGGCGACGTAAGCATTGCCGCGGCAAGTCGATGATTCCCATCGAGAACCGTTAGTGGTTTGCAATCGTCAAGACCAATCAGGATGACGGCCCCTAATCCGGGATCGCTCTGGTTGAGCTGATCGCCAATTGATGCAATCTTCGACAGGAATGAAGCATCTACTAGATGACGGCGTGTGTGCATCCCCTTGGCGACTGCTGCTATTGAGAAGTCGCCACGCGCAAGCTTTCGCCACTGTGCTCGCGGAAACATCCTGATCTGGTGGAGGTCTGCAACGTTGATCTCCACCTCATACCACTGAGTTCCATCAGGGATCTCATCCCACAGGGAAAGATGTCGAATGTATAGCAGCGCACGCCGTTGAATATTCTCGCTGGTATCGTCGAGATTAGGCGTTCTCACTACTGCGCCCATGGACTCCTGGTAGCGTTGAAATTGCGGCGAGTGAAAGTCGCTCTTCAGGAACTCAGAGATCACTTCGTCTTCTGACACCCGCCGAATCAATCTGACAGGGCGCGGGTTAGCGGCATCCAAAAGGTCATTTGGGCAGGCGAGAGAGCTGACCAGGAATGGCACCCCCACTGAAATGAGTAGGACTACCATCAGCACAAGTTGTACAAGAATCACTTCGCGCAATGACGAATGGAATTGGCAGAGACACCCAATGAGCAGGCCACTGAACGCCAGTTGTACCCAACTCGTGTTCGCGATCTTGTAGGACATCTCGAACGTGATGATTACAACGCTGAGCGAGTAGATGATCGTAGTAATAGCGTAAAGCGCGAGCAGGTAAGGAAGGTTGTACTTTCCAACAATTTCAAATCCAGATCCGAAGAATGCCGTCCAGACTCCCGCCGGTGCAACGCATAGACCCAAGGCCAGCATGGAGCCGATACCCAACACCAGCAACAGCGAGGTAGCGATAACCCGGAGACCTTTTCTATCTTCATCGCGGGTTCCTGCGACCAGTGGGAACATCGTGTTCACAACCGCCGACGAGAATGCGAATATCACCCGCCCGACCATGGCCACGGCCGCGTAGAGCCCCGCCTCCTTGGAGGAGAAGAAGTGTTTAACCAGCACAATGTCGCAATTGTTGATGAGTACCTGCCCAGCGAAGAAGACCATTGCTTGCGTCGTTTCCAGCAGCGCTTCCGAGAAGCAGAGGGGGTTCGGCACGGCGGCCGCCAGTCTGGGTGCTGAAGCAAAATACGCGACGGCTACGGCAGCAGCATTGGCCGCAATCACGCCCTCAACTCCGAGGCCCAGCAGAATCAGGATGAAGGAACCACCGAGCCGCACAGCCCCTTCTGCCACAAGGTTTGTGGCAAGACGGCGAAAGCCATAGGTGCCCTGGATGTAGCCCCGCCGGCTTCCCAACGGAACATAGAAGACAGCACCTAGGGCGAGGATGGCGACGAGATTGGGACTTGGAAGATTGAGATAAGCGGCGATCGGTCTTTGGCACAGTAGCAAGATAAGTCCCACAACGACGCCGCATGTCCATGCGCCTTGATGGAATCCTCGGTAGACCGCTGACTTTCCCTCCGGGGACTGCTGCTTTGCCACAACTTTAGCAGAGATGATCTGGAACGAAAGCGTAACCGCGGAGATTAGAGTGAGGATGGTATAGACAACGGTTGCGTGCCCAAATCCCTGCGGCCCGAGGAATCGTGCAAGTACAATGTTGTAGGTGAGGTTGATTGCGGTCGTCAGGCCAGAGGCCGAAAGCAGCACAACACTCCCCGAGAGTATGCTGGCTTGCAGCGATTTCGCCTTTTCGTTCAAACCGATCACCGTACTCTCGAATCCAGGTTCACAATGCAGGTGAGGATACTCGCGAAGCCAGTAGTTCCGCTCTCTTTGCGCCGGCTTTCAGTATCAAGGGACGATCTATACACTGTATGGTCAAAACGGTATATATGATGGTGACGGTTTCCGGAGATTCTAAACAGATGGGACAATGTTGAATAGCGCACAATTAGCACTCTTTCTGTTTCTCGTTCTGCCCCACGGATGCTTAGATCCTGGGCCAAGCCCTTCGCCGCACTTGAAACATCGGGCGGCGGGGAACGCTCCACAGACAATTGCCTTGTACGAGGCCTGGTTCGGACACCCCAGGCACATCGCCGTCGGCTATTCTTCGCACGATCCTGCCGTCTTGACCCGTCAGATTCGCCAGGCCAAGGCCATGGGAATCTCCGCCTTTGTGGTGGACTGGTATGGGGATCGAGAGCCCTTCATCGATCGCAGCTATTCCCTGATGCAGAACCTTGCTGGAAACGAGAAGTTCCAGATTGCGATGATGTACGACGAGACCAATGAGGAGGAGGGGGCGACCGACGAGGCAATCGCCGATTTCACATGGTTCCATGACACCTACCTTTCTTCGAAGGCTCCGGGGCATCAGGCATATCTTACCTACGAGGGCCGGCCAGTAATCTTCATATTTCCTAAAGGGGGACATACCGACTGGCACAAAGTGCGTGCCTTGGTGGACAAGTGGAACCCAGCCCCGCTCCTCATTGAGGAGAACCTGCCCGGCCCGCAGGCTGACGCATTCGATGGTTTCTATGCGTGGATCAGCCCTGGAGAAAAGGGGTGGGCGGCAGATGGGAGCAACTGGGGAGAGCAGTATCTGAGCGATTTTTATCGAACGATGCTGTCAAAGTACTCGGACAAAATCATTGTTGGAGGAGCTTGGGCCAGCTTCGACGACGGAAAAGCCGCCTGGGGCCTCAACCGGCGTATATCCGGCCGATGTGGCCAGACCCTAAGCGACACCCTCAACTTCTGGCATCGCGTTCTTCCTACCGATGAACCTCCGCCGTTCCTGATGATCGAGACATGGAACGACCACGAAGAAGGATCGGCGGTCGAAGGTGGCATTCCCACCTGCGCCAATGGACAGCCTTCAGTCTCCCCCGCGGGGGCAACCAAGTCACTACAAGGGAAGCCCTAGCGAGGACCGAAAGACAGGTTTCCATCGGCCCTCCGGGCTGACACCCATGTGCGCAATCAGTTGCCCGTGGATTCCCGATCGGATATAACTTATCGGTTCAGGAACTTTTCTCTTTGTACCTGTGTTCGTTTGCGATTGGGAACTCGGATATCTCGCTCTTCCTGCGGTCTCCAGAGGAAGTTCTCATCTCCACAGCGCCCCGTTGGCCGCCTCCTTGCACTGCGACGATACCGAAGTGAGGCGCTCGCAAGGCTTGCGAGCGATGGACTGTGTCGATGATCGAGAGGGGCCGGCTGCGCACTTCGTCGTACACGCGCCCAAGGTACTCGCCCAACACGCCCAGGCACAGAAACAGCAGACCCGCTGCAAAACAGACGATAGCTGCCACCCCAAGCCCTGCGGTTTCCACTTGGCTTTTCGAAATGAACATCCACAACGCAAGAGTGGAGGCAGCGAAGCTGGCGATGAAGAACAGCGCGAAACTAAGCCGTAGAGGTTTGTAGCTGAAGCTCGTAATTGCATCCATCGCGTACTTGATGCGGCTTATGAACGAGAGCTTGCCATCGCCAGCTGCCCGCTCATGGCGGTCGTAGTAGACCACGGTATTCCGATAGCCAACCCATGCTCTCAACCCTGGAAGGTACCGGTTTTTCTCTCCCAGGTCATTGACGGAGTCAACGGCTTTCCGATCCATGAGGCTGAAGATTCCGGCATTCAGAGGTATCGGATAGTCGGAGAGAGCTCCCAAGACGCGATAGAAAAGTGGGAAGAGTTTGGCGAGAACCTTGCTCCTCTCTTTCCGGCTCCTTCTTACCGCGACAACCACTTCAGCACCGGCTCGCCAGGCGTCGATCAGTCGCGGCAAGACCTCCGGTGGATCCTGAAAATCTCCATCCATGAGGATTACCGCATTGCCGCGGGCTGTTTGAATTCCGGCCGAGATGGCGCCCATGTGGCCCCAGTTGCGGGAGAGTTCCACAACTACCATGTGTGAATCCATGGCTTGCAGCCCTTCGAGCAAATCGAGGGAAATATCGGTTGAGCCGTCGTTTACATATACGACTTCCCATTCTGCGTGAGCGCCATCCATGGCGTTCGCCACGGCTTCATGGAACTGCACAATCAACTCCGCTTCATTGTAAATGGGTACGACGACAGAGATCACGGTCAACTCCTGGAATTCCACGTTGTGCTTTCATTAAACAGCTCTTTCTATTTCTATTTCTAGTTCGATGTTGCAAACGACAGAGGGTACTATCTCCTTCCAGTCCGAGACTCTGCCTATTCCTGCCCTGCCTGGAACACTCGCACTCGCCACCTCACTTCGGCAGGTGTTAAGACTATGAGGTATCGGGCATTCATGTGCTGTGTCGTTTTGACCCCGCCGTGGTCGAGGAGTTGCACATCGTATTCGACATTGTCCGTCAACTCGATGGACAATCCCTCCGGCGAATAGAAGACGATTTGAATCGTGTGCGCGCGATCCTCATAGCGGGACTGAATCCCTAGCGGCGCTTGTTGCTGCACAGTTGTCCTGAGTTTGTCTCTGGCGGCTCCTACGAAAGCCGGATCGAGCAGGTCCGGCCGATTCTGCTCAAGCGCCGCCCGGAGACTCTCCCAGGACTGCAGGTAGTCGCGAATCGCGGCTTTCGCGGTCTGCTCCGGAAGTGGGCGTGGCCCTTGGAGATTTGGTGGTTCCACGCGCACCGTTGCTTGGGCCATCCCAATGCCCATGGAAGACGAGAAGAGAGTGCAGAGAATCAGGAGTGCCCTTGACATGGTTACTTCTCCCATCGAATCTGATTTCCCAAGACAACTCCGCTCGCGAGGGAGATTGTTGCTCCGCTGTGGCTGGCCATCCGCACCTCTGCAATTCCGCGCTTGAGAGGCACGTCCACGGTCGATTGACCGCCGCCGTAGGTTTCAGTGAAGGTTACGATCGTTCCATCCGGCACTGCGTTTCCGTTACAATCGCGCACCGGATCCGTTGCCAGTTGAATCTCCTGGCCTGACTGCCGGGCAGTCATCTTCAATCCGCATGGGTCGCCGGGGACCTGACCGATAACGCGTATGCTGGAGATTTCACCGATACGAGCGGCGAATCGATCCGTGCCTTGTTGGGTCGTCGAGTCCATACTGGTCCATGCAGCACCATGACGGGTGATTACCATGCGCTTCTGCACTAGGCCAGATGGATTCGTCAGTTCAAAGGCTACCGGCCTCGGTACGGAAATCAGATTCCGATAGGCGTCGAAAACATACACGGCGCCGGTAATGCCATCGTGCATGCCAACCGGAAGACGAGATGGCCTGGCCAAAAAACTGACGCCGGCTGGTTTGTCCGCAGGCACAACATCCAGGGAACCGCTCTCTGTGGACGTATCTTCTGCAAGAACCACCAGGTAGCGTCCGGCATTATAGAGCGATCCCGCAGGAAAGAACGCTGTTGCACCCAACTGCACTTCGCGCTTGAGAGCCTGCCCAGGGCCTACGATGTAGAGAGTCGCCTTTCCGCTTCCGCTGCACTGAATCGAGAACCCATTGCCCGCTTCGACGGTCGTGGGCAAGACCATGGTCCCGCCTTGCGCAAGAGCCAATTGCATCGTGGCTGCAGTCAAGCTGCAGAATAGAAATGCAAGTCGGATTCTCACTTGGAATCTCCGGAACTGTACGTCGCAACCACCGTACGTTGGCTGCTGATCCTCGCCGCGAGATCCTGGGGTACATGGATTTCAAACGCCACCGGGTTTTGTGGCAAGAGCGCACAATCTATATACTGATCCGCGACCCAAACCACCTGGCCTGTCTTGTCGTAGAAGGTTCCAAGAACGTGTGCGACATTCACAATCTGCCCGCTTTGGTTTAGGAGACTTCCGGTCAGTGAGGCTCCGGGCGCCGGATGCAACTGCTCGTCTTGGATCTCGATTACAGGATCTGCCGAGGCTGCGATAAGAGCGGAGAGAGGCGTCATGCGGATGCTCCCGACCTCAGACAGCGACACATTGGGAAACCTGATGAGAAACGGCGTTACTTGCTTCGGCAGCAGAAGGTGAGAGATCTTGTCAAAGCTGCCTTCGGTTGCGAATGGCGATTGGTCCTTTGAAATGAGGGTCGCCGAGACCGAAACGTACGCAGGCACGACATCCTCATTCAGGAGTTCCCCAAGCACCACCATCCCGTCAGCTCGATCCATGGGATGCATGTCCACCATACGGACGTGAGGCGCCTCCACATCCTGCGCCCCCCAATCGTCTCCCGGACCGCGATAGATCACATCCCAGCGAAGATAATTCACCGGAATAACCTGCGCCGGTACGATGGGCTCCTTGACGATGGGCCACTCGGGGATCCAGCGATCCCCATCCCTCACCACGTGCAAGGTACGCGTGCTCATGGAGGTGCCAACCACCGTAGACCAGCGCAGTTTTAGCTCAATCTCGGCCTCACCGGTAGACTCATGAAGCGGTCTCACTTCGAAGCTGTCCATTGTTGCGTAGGTGCGAAGGCTGGGGTAGTATCCGGTCAGGTCATGCACAAACTCTGCTTCTGTAAACTGAGCCTTGTTGGCCAGACTCGCATATGCCTTTTCCCAGGCTTGAGCGCGAAGCTCATCCCCCAGGTTCGCAACGGCTTGTTCCGGTGTTGAAGACGAGCGCAACAGGCTGCCTCCCCCTGCATAGGCGACGGCGGACGGCGCAGGCCAAACGGTTCCGATTGCGACCAGTGCCACGGTCGTGGCGATGAGAGATGCAGCGAGCAAATATCCCTTGTTCATAAGGCCAACATCTCCTGCGCGAGATTCGACTTATTATCTTCGAGATGGTCGGCTCGCCGTCCGTACAGTCTCTTCCCTGGAATCAGGACGACAAGAATCGCCAGAAGGCTACAGCCGAATGGGAGGATACCCCACATGAGCCCTTGCCAGTGGGGAGGGATTTGAGGTGCGTTCATTGCAACAGCCGGTGGTACCCCTTCTTTGCTCCACACCGTAATGGTCTTGTCCTCAAGACTGTCCACTTGGCGCCAGCCGGCAAACGACAGCAAAGGATCGTAATAATGATCCCTGACGAATACCCATTTCAGTCCATAGTGGTCTGCGTGCAGGAGAATTGCACGAAGCGCTTCCAGACCTGGTTCCCCGAAGTACTTTGAACTGGTGAGCGCGCCCGCGCCGTAGAGAGTCAGTTCCGGGAGCATTCGCCCGGAGTTCCATTCGCCATCGACGCTGCCCGCGTCCGTCATCGTTGCAAGCCGGGCAATCTTGTTACCGAATCCGAGCGTCACGTAGCGATACTGATCGTGACCGTCCCGATTGAGCCATGCAGCGGCCGAATCGACTTTGAAATCTTCCGCATCCGCCGGCCGATACGTTGCCCACCCAACCGCAATCGCACAGCTGAGTGTCGCGGCTGTAGTCAGGCCGACAAGCGCCCGCATCCGATAACGATCGAAGAGCTGCGCCGCAAGAAGTCCGACAAACGGAAGAGCAAGCAATGTTGCCCAATAGCTGAAACGCTCCATAGTCAGCACGTCGAAGGCGCGTCCCAGCAGAAGCCGACCCACAGGGGTTGTCCCACCCAATCCCACCAGGAATGCAACCCAGAACCCGATCAGCAAAGGGCGAAGTCGAACCGCCGTGGCCCCGCGAATAAAGATGAATGGCAGGGCGAGGATCAACGCTCCGTAGGGAATGATGAAGTAGTTCAAGCCCCATTGCGGACTCAAGATATAATTTGCCCGGCTGGGGTGCGGAATCGGTGTCTGCGTAACGGGATAGTGAAACAGTGCGATCCAAAAAGGCAGAAGCACAATTGAAATTGCAGCGCCTACCACCAGGACGATAGCGACGGTGCGGCCCACAAAAGACGGCGTCGATATCCGCTCGCCATCCTCGCGATCAAGCAGCGCGAGCGCCAGCACGGGAACTGCAAAGAAGAACGACCCAAATAGTAGTGTGACGTGGTGGGCGGCAGCAGCGGCCGTGAAGAGTACGCTCGCTTTGAGAAAGGACCGCCACTTGCCATGCCGTATCCACTCGAAGAGAAACGGAAGCGCGTTCAAATAGATTGGCGCCGCGCAGGTGGTGCCCAGCTGCCCGGCAGAATAGACCAGGAAGCATTCAGAACCGAGGAAGACACTCGCCAGGGCCGCAATTGACGCAGCGCGCGGGCTGACCCAAAGCAAGGAAAATCGATAGACGCCCACGACCAGGAGCAATATGGCAGCAAGCTGTACCGCCATATACGCCATATCCAAACCAAGGATCCGCGAGACCAGAGCCACCCACTGCTGCGGCAGGGGAGGATAAGTCACCTGTGAGAAGCCCGCATACCACTTTGGATTCCAGGGATCGAACCAATGGTGAACATAATGCGACGCAAAGAAGATATGAAAATTCGCATCGTACGATTTCAAGGGCAGCTTCATCAGCAGTAGCGGAAGGTGAATCGCGACTGCCGCCATCAGAAGAAGGCTAATCGGTATGGGCCGTTGCGACGGTGCGGTCGATTCAGTGTTCTGCACAGGTGCCTTTCGAAAATCCCGGTGGATTTGAGCAGTTCCTCCTCGTGGCAGATTCCACCCGCCGCGTGCACTCCTGCTCAACAATTGAGATGAGTCTCTCAAGGGGAGAGTTCTGCGTCTGGCCAATACAGTACATGTGCGTTCGAAACGAACCTACCCAAGGTGTTGCGGAACCAGCGTTGCGCTGGTTCTTCCGCAGACCATCCTGGGTGCCGTCGCCGCCTGTCCTTCGATAGCAACACTACTTTCTGCCGGGTATTTGCACTTGGGATGCGATTAATCAGCCCACGGGTTCCATCGATCGCTGCGCCCAAACCGCTTACCCATTCGCGCACCCCACATTCCGGTCACGGTAACGGTGGAGCTAAAATGCTCAGATGTTCTCCGAACCGTGTGTAACGATCTGGCTGTATGCAAATCTCGATGCATAGTTGATCATGATTCCGCTGCTCTCTGATCCAGCACTTCTGTGAGATGGAGCGGCCATCGGCTCTGTGCACGGGGAGAAATCGATACGGATGATTGAAGCAGAGAAATTTCCCGTCGATAGCGACATCTTTCTTGCAACTCTTGGAGTTGGCAGGAGCGTTGCCCGCTGCAGGATTAAGGATGCCTTCTTCTTGCAGGGTGGGCCCGCAGACTCAGTCTTGTATCTCCACAGCGGGAGGGCTAAGCTATCCGTAGTTTCCGCAAAAGGAAAAGAGGCCACGGTCACTCTGCTCGCCATGGGGGACTTCTTTGGCGAGGAGTCGCTCTCAGGAGAAAATATTCTGCGATCGTCCACCGCCACTGCAATCACAGACTGT
>Ga0181520_10013441_pt1 | contig 10309 bp, 7 predicted proteins | sample PEATcosm2014_Bin_29_FD_132451 | JGI IMG/M metagenome (GOLD analysis project Ga0181520, IMG submission 132451) | Peatland microbial communities from MTU Mesocosm Facility, Houghton, MI, USA - PEATcosm2014_Bin02_30_metaG | ecosystem: Environmental > Terrestrial > Soil > Wetlands > Peat | place... | reverse complement strand
GAAAGGCTACGTCGGCGAAGCCTGCCCCGAATGCGGCAACTTCACCATGGTGCGCAACGGCACCTGCCTGAAGTGCGACACGTGCGGCGGGACGACGGGGTGCAGCTGAGGGGGAGGACAACTTGGTGAGCGCCCCAAAGTTTTGGGAAGTTTTGGGTGACAAGGCGCCCAACGCGCGACCAGCGCCGCACTCCCGCACTGGGCGGAATATTCGGCCCAGTAAGAATTGGTCAGACTACAACGATGAACATTCAAGAGGCGCGCCTTGCGCTGGAAAGCGATCTCCACGACATCGATGCGCTCCTGTGTTCAGCGCAAGAGCCAATAGGTCTAAGCGATAATTTTTGCGCAAGTGAAAGGCGTCCAGAACGACTGAAATGGCTCAATCAGGGTCTTGCAGATAATTTGTTATGGGTTATCCGAGATCACGACGGCTTGGCCGGAGTGCTAATATTGTGGCAAGACCTGGACAAACGTGTCGTTGGAATCGCCTACATTGTTGTGGCGGAAAGGATGCGCGGGCGTCGAGTGGTTGGGCCAAAGCTGGTCGAAAGAGCCAAAGCGGTCGCTCACGCCGGGCGCCTCGAAGCTGAGGCGCGTAACGATAACTCTCGTCGGATGCTGGAGAAATTGGGCTTCCAATGGCGACAGGAATGTTCACCTTCGGGGCATCAGATTCTAGTTTGGGAACGGTCGTAGACGTTGCCGCGAAGTGAGCGTGAAAAGCTTTCCTGTATGTGGGCCGACACCCTGACCGAAGAGGAGGTTCGCGCCTCCCTCGAAGCCGCCGTCGAACTGCGCGGCGTCGACTGGGCTGGCCCGCTCCTCAGAAGGACCCGCGACATCGTCGACCGGCTGCTGGCCGGCGTCGATGATCGCGAGGCTTATCGCGCGAATCCGCTGCCGATCAGCGACCACTCGCTACTGTTCGAACTGCGATTTGCGCGCGAGCTTCTGCGCGCCGGCGCTGGCGCCCAATATGAGTTCCGGGCCGGCGTCGGAAACAGCGACGTCGACTTCAAGGTGGACGCCGATCGGCCTTGGCTAGTCGAGCTTGTCAGCCTTCGGGAATCGGAGGGAGTCCGCAGCGCCACCCGCAGCGACGGGGTTCGTCAGAGCCTGGTGCTCCGCACCGGCGCAGACGATCCCAAGCACACCGAAGAGTCGGAAATGCTGGCCGCGCAGCGACGGATCGGCGCCAAGGCCTTTGGAGGAGGGCGGCCGATCAAGTTCCCGGAACCCTCCGAGTTTCTGCATGCGATCGTGGTCGACGCCAGGGGATATTTGGGCGCCGGGTCAGGAGACTGGATCGACTGGATGCAGATCGCCGCGGGCCCCGATTCGGTGACGATTCCAGAGCTGGTGAAGTCTCTGCGCGACCGTGAGACCGGGGCGTACAAGCCGATCAGGGGCTTGTTCGAGGCGGCCTGTCCGCTGGAGGCGGCGGCGACCGTGCAAGCCCGCGTCCACTTCATTTTCTTCGTCTGCGAGCGGACCTTCGCGCCAGGCGAAATCGCTGCAAAGGCCTTTGCCGTCGGCAACACCGAGCTTCTCGGCGGCGCCGAAAAGGCCAAGGCGGCGTTCCGCACCTGGCCCCTGCGCCGCAGCGAAAATCCACCCCGTCAAAAATAATTCCACATCCAGCTCTTGGATCTCCCCGATCCTCGCCCTAGGTTTCCACACAATCGCGAATTCTCGTGTTTTGTGGAAACCAAATGTCCGCCCTCCGACCCTGGTCTGACTCTCAGGTTGCCGCCTTCGAAGCCCTGAAGGCGGCGTCGGACAAGCGCGCGGAGGCGGCCGCCGACCGCGCCGACTTCACCGGCGGGGTGCAGTGGAAGACCGTCAAGGGCAGGGAGTACCTGATCCATTGGCATTTTGACCCGGTCACCGGCGCCCGCCGCTTCGACAGCCTGGGGCCGCGAAGTCCCAAGACGGAGGCGTGGCATCGGCGCTTTCTCGAAGGACGGGACGGCGCGCGGCGCCGCCTTGATCGCCTCGATGAGGAGCTTCGCGCGCGGTCGGCGGACGCCAAGGCGAAGAAGATCGGTCATGCGCCGGTCGCCGTTGGCGATGTCCTGCGCGCCGTGGCGGCGGCGCCCGATCTGCGCGACCACGCGGTCCTGGTCGGCTCCTACGCGCTGCTCGCCTATGAGGTTGAGGCGCGATGCACGATCCCCGGTGAGCTTCTGGCGCTGCCGGACGCCCGGCCCGACCTCGATTTGCTCGTCCACGACAAGGCCGACGTCGACGTGATCGAGCGTCTCCTGGGCGGGCTGGATTCCGCGTACCGGCGCGAAGGGCCGGGCGGCCAGCGTTTCGCGGGGCCCGTCACGATCGACTGCTTCACGCACGCCAACATCGCGGCGATCGGCGAGCAGATATACGGCGCTTGGCGCCAGGAGGAATTCCTCGACGCGGTGCGAACGCCGCCGATCAACTCGTATTTGGTGGACCGCTCCGGCGCCATCGCGCCGATGAAGGTTCTCTCGATCGCGTCGTCTGCGACGCTGTTCGCGTTGCGGGCCGAATCAGACTTCCGAAACGCCGACGAACGCGCGCTTGATCGCAATCGAGCGGCCATCGTCGCGGAAATCGCTGAGAACATCGCTGGAACATCGGCTTACGACGAGGAGGCGCCAAAATTTATTTTCTGACCAGCCGAGTCGCCGGCGTGCTCGATGTCTAAAGGATTCGTGGACCACAGACTGGCGCGGTGATTGCAGTCGGAAGGGTCCGGTTTCCGTGGGGGATCTTGGATTCCGCGCCGAACCAATCGATGCTTTCGCTCGCTAGGTGATTCGCATCAGCAGGACGTCAACAGGAAAAGAGGTCTTTCGCCCAACTTTCACCCGATGAATTCACCCCGCCGTCGGAAACGAAAACGCCGGGCCCCTTGCAAGGACCCGGCGCTATTCGGGGCATCAGGCGAAACAGCCTAAGCGCACCAACAACACGCCAAAGCTGTCACGGAAACGCGTGAGTCGCAAGATCTTTCGCGCCGCCTGATCACCCCTCCGACATCGCTAACCCGCCCGCGTGAACCTTCGACGGTTTCTGCGGGAAAGCCCCCCGCCGGACATGCGTTCGAGCGGACGGGAAATCTTTGTCTGGAGTCGCGTCGTGTATTGCCACCGTCATCTGCTCGCCGAGGAACTCAGGAAATCCTACCTCGGGCTCGCCGCCCTGCCGCCGCGCGATTCGTCGCCCGCCGCGGACGCGAGTTTCGATATCGAGGCCGGGGCTGCCCCTGGTGGGTCGAGCCGCATCGCATTCGGCAAAGCCATCGACATCCGACCCAGCGTCGCGATGCGAAAAGTCAGCGCGAGGAAGCGCGGCTCGAAGATCGTGCGGCTCGTCGACCCGTTCCGCAAGCGGGAAATCCAGGCGGAGAGCGGGCTTGAGGAAGCGGTTGCTCTCATCCTGATCGCGAGAAGCGACCTGCGCGAAATCCGCGAACAGCAACGGCCCGACGTGGCCGCTTCCAGCAAGGCTCGCCGCTATTTCGTCGACTTCCTCACGGTCGACCGTGACGGACGCAAGGTCGCTTATGAAGTGAAGTACGCCCAGGACGTCGAAGCGGCGACGAAGGAGAGGCTGGAAATCCTCGCGCGCGACGCGGGCGACAGCTTCGCCGCCGAGTTCCGGCTCGTCACCGAGAAGGACCTCTCGGCCGTCGCGATCGAAAACGCCAGGCTGATCGTCGACTGCGGTTCGGACGCCGATCTCGACGCCCAGGACGTCGTGCGCGATTCCGTCGTCGGGCAGGGCGGGCACACGACCGCCAGGCGGATCGGCGTCGAAACCGGCCTCGGCGCGCGCGGCGTTCGAGCCGCGTTCGCGCTCATCCAGTCGGGCCTCTTCAAGCCCGCGCGCGGAGCGCCGCTCGACCAGGACACCGTCCTCGCGATCGGCAGGGACCCTCGCGCCTCTTAGCCAAGCCTTCAACCACTGCCGCCGCCAGCGCCGCCGATAACGGGTCACGTCAATGGGAATTCAGGGGACCAGACACTTTGAAAGGCGCCACCGCTTCGGGCGGCACGACCGCCTGACGATCGACGGCGCCACCTATCGCGAGATCAGGAAGAAGGGCGGCAGCCATCTGCTTCAGCTCGTGATTGAGGACGTCGTCCAGGACAATTACCTGGTGAAGAGCGACGCCGAGATCAACGACCTGATCAAGAGCCGGCGATTTTCAGTAGACATTGACCACTACTCGCAGGCGATGGCGCTGTTGCGCACGGAATACGACGACACCAACCTCGCCGATCTCGACGAGCCGGCCTTGAGGACGATCGCGTGGAAGCGGGAGTGGTGCGTCCGCTTCGCGCGGGCTCGGGCCGACATCGACGCGGCGATCCGTCCCGGCATGAACCTGAAGGACATGGAGCGGTTCATCACGGCGAACAAGGACACCATTTTGGCCTGGTACTTCGACACCTTTGGTGAGTGGCGCCCCCGCGGCCGACAGCGTCAGGGCAGGCCGCCCAAGGAGTTCGACTATCCCAGCGCTGGCGCCCTGAGGAATTGGCTCGGGAAATGGCAGAAGCACCGCGGCAAGCTGGCGGCCTTCATTCTCCAGTATGCAAACTGCGGCAACCACGATCAGATCGACCCCCGGGTGAAGGAGATCGTCGAGCGCCGGGTGAGGGAGTACGCCAGCAACCGAAATCCCGACAAGGTCGACATCTACGAAGACGTCCTGACCGACCTCAAACAACTGAATGAGGGCAAGCCCGAAGGAGAGCGGGCGACGGTCGGAGAAACCGCCGTTCTTCGCAGGATCAACAAGCTGGAGCCCTTCAAAGTCCTCGCCGGCCGCGACAGCGTGGACCGGGCGATGCGGCACTTCACACCGGTCGGCCAAGGGCTCGACATCACAGAACTCCTGCGACGCGTCGAGATGGATGATTGGGAGATGGACCTGCACGCGCTCGTCGAAAAATCGAGCGTATGGAAGACGCTGTCGAAAGAGCAGCGCGACCTCGTTCCTCGCGTGCGGTGCACGGCGACCGTCGTCATCGACGTGGCGGCCCACGCCATCGTCGGTTTCAACATGACCAAAGCCGCCCCGTCGACGGTCAGCTCGAAGTCCGCATTGAGAAGCATGCTGGTCGATAAGTCCGCATTCGCGGCGTGGGCCGGCGCCAAGAGCACGTGGCACATGTACGGGCGCGGGTTCGACGTCGCCACCGACGGCGGTTCTGCATTCAAAGGCGACTTTGCGTTCGCGGTGATGCGCTCGCGGATGAAACACGTGCTTACCGAGCAGGACCCGAGGATGCGGGGCACGATCGAGTCCTTCTTCAGGCTGTTCAAGCGGCTCTGTCGCTATTTCGCGGGACGGGCGTTCTCCAATGTGGTGGAAAAGGGCGAGTACGACGCGGAGAAGATGGCGAGCCTGACCGTCGACGAACTGTACCGGCTCGCGGTCAGGTTCATTGTCGACCTCTACCACCATCGGCCGCACCGGGGCCTTGAGGGCCGCACGCCGTTCGCCGTTTGGAACGAGCGTGCGGCGAATGGTCTCCGGCCTCCGTTCAGCGAGAAAGAAATCATCGCCGCCTTCGGAATCAGAGCCGAAGCGACGATCGACAAGCACGGCGTGCTCTACATGGGGAACTCCTACCAGGGACGCGCCAACGGCGAGCCCAACCTCATCGCCGCCCTGCACCGAATCCTGCCAAACCCGAAAGTGAGCATCGTCGTTGATCCCTTTGACCTCAAGACGCTGCTCGTCTGCGTGCCGCGCGCTTACCGGGATCATCCGGAACTCGGAAACGAAGACTTCGTCCTCGCCGAGTGCCTGAATCCTGCCGTTCACGGGCGCACTTTGGACGACCTGCTCTCAGCCGACGCCAACGTCCGCGCTCTCGCCAAGAGCGAGGAGGCCGCGGGAAGGTCGTTCCGTCTCGGCGCCCACAAGGACCTTCGCGACTTCGGCGAAATGGCCCGCGCGCGCGCCGGGCATCCTGAGTTCACGTTCACGCAGAGCGAGTACGACCGCGCCATCGCCGCAATGGACCGCAAGGGCCGCGCCGCCCTCGGACGGGTCGAATACGGCGCCGACCCGGTCGACGACGCGGGGCCGCTCGGTACGGAAATCGCGACCGCCCAGCGAACTGGCGTGGCCAGGACACGCCACGGCTCGATCAACACGTTCGGTGAGGAGGAATAATCATGACCGTGAAAGCTGCGCTGGCGGGCTCGACGATCGACGAGGATGACGAAAGCGAATTCCTTACGACGATCCGCGCCCATCTGTCGGAAACCAGCAAATCCGTTGTCGATCGCCTCGCCGCCGTGAAGGACGTCTATGTCGAATGCGGACGCGACACCCTGCTGGACGTCACATTCAAAACCTTTGTCGAGTTCATGCTCGCCACCCGCAACGGACGCCGCGACGACGGGCGTATCCTCTTTGTCACCGGCGAAAGCGGCGCCGGTAAGTCGGCGGCGGTCCGGCGCATGCTCTCCAGCCATCCGGCGCTTCAGCCAATCCAAGTATCCTTCGGCTTTGTCCGTCCTGTCGTCTCGGTATCCTTGTCGGGCCCGTCCACCCTGCGGCTGGTCGGCGAGCAGATCATGGCGGCCGCGCGCGGCTACGAAACCGTCAGGAAGATGCGACAGGGCGAAATCTGGAAAGAGATGCCTGCCGATCTGCGACACCGCAGGGTGCTGATCGTCCACATCGACGAGCCACAGCACCTCATGAAAGACACTGAAACCAACCTCGATCGGCGGAACCTCGCCAACGCGCTCAAAGGGGTCATGAACTACGCGCAATGGCCGGTGAGCTTCGTCCTTTCGGGCCTGCCGATCGTCGACGAAATCGCGCGGCTCGACGAACAATTCGAGCGCCGCGGAACTTTCGTCCGACTGCCGAACGTGCACATGCCGGATGAGCGTCGGCTTGTCGAAAAGGTAATACGCGCTCTGGCCAACGCGGGCGGGGTGGAGTGCGAAGCGCTGATCGCCACCGACATCCCCGACCGCATCGCCCACGCCGCCCGCTATCGCTACGGACGGATCGCCCAAATCGTCGTCGCCGCGCTGCACGTCGCCTTCCAGAAGGATGAGGCGACCCTGACGCGCGATCACTTCGCAATCGCCTACGATCGCCATTCGCACGCCATGGACCACGACGGAATGAACGTCTTTCTGGCGAACGACTGGCGCCGGCTGCCCGAGGGATGCTTCCTGATCGAGAAGGGCGAACCATGAGTGCATTCCTCACGTCCCTCAACCGGGCCGCCTGGGTTCGGGCGCTTGAGCCTATGGAGCCCGCCGCCGGATTCGGATCGCGGCTCGCCGCCCTTAACGGCGCCCGGCTGCGGCCGTTCCTCGCCGAAATGCAGATCAGCCCGAGAGACGTCGACAAGGGCGTTGAGGACGCCGTCAGGGCGCTCGCCTACGTCGGTCGAGCCGATCCCGACGCGCTTGTGCGCTATTCGCCGATCCCCGGCGGCCACGGCGAATCCACCCGGCTCGCCGGCGAGACGCTTGATCGCCTCCAGGTGCACAGGACGTATTTCCGGGTCTGCCCGCATTGCGTGGCCGAAGACCTGGTGCGCTTCGACGGCCCGCAGCACACCAGGCCCTGGCTGCGTCTGCCTTGGATCGTCGGCCACTTCCGTACCTGCGACGTCCACCATGTCCCGCTGGAAACCGTCGAACCGGTGCGGCGGCGATTCGAGCCCTTCGACTTCTCCGAGGCGATCGCCGACCTCGTTCTGCCGGGCCTCGACCGCGCCCGCGGCGCCGCAGCCGAGGTTGCGTCGTCGCCTTTCCAGGCATGGGTCACCGCGCGCCTCGAAGGTCGCCGCGATCCGTCGAACTGGCTCGACGCGGCCGATCTCTATGCGGCGGCGGGTTTCGCCGAAGCGCTTGGCGTCTCCATGCTCCACCCGCCGAAGGCGCGCATTTCGGAGTTTACGGGTCTCGATTGGGCGACGGCCGCCGACGCCGGCTTTCGCGTCGCAGCCGCCGGCCCGGCCGCCATTCGCGACGCCCTCGCCGCCATGAACCGCGCCCAGGCCCACACCCGCGGCTTCTGGGGACTGCGCGACACCTACGGCTATGCCTACGGCCTCCTTCAGAAGACCCTCAAGGACCCGGCGTATGAGCCGTTCCGCGCCGTCGTCCGCGAATTCGCGCTCGAAACCCTGCCGGTCGAGCCGGGAACCGACGTCCTCGGCGTGAAAGCCGAAATCCGGCGCGTTCACACCGTTCGAAGCGCCGCCATGGCCTCCGGCGCGCATGCGCGAACCATCCGTCGCTTTTTCGAACACAGAGGCTACGTGGGTGGACGCGACGCCTCGGGCGTCACCGACCACCGGGCGACCGTTCCGGCGGAGGAAATCGAGCGCATCGCCCGCGAACTCAAAGGCGCGCTGTCGACGCCGCAGGTCACTCGCGAATTCGGCATCCCCCGCATCCATCTGTTCCGGTTGATCGCATGCGGCTACCTGAAGCCGGTCATCGATTCGACCGAGCACGCCTACGCCAAACACCGCTTCACCCGGACCGCCGTCGAACAGATGCTCGACCGCCTGTTTGACGGCGCCGTTGCCGTCAACAAAGCAGTCGGACGTCAAGCGCCGTTGGGCGAGGCCAGGCACATCGCCACCTGCACGCTCGACGAGGCTTACGAAGCCACATTCGGCGGGAAACTCGCTTGGAAGGGGTTGCTCGGCGGGCGCCGCTGCTACGACGCCCTGCTGATCGACGCCGACGAACTGAAGCTGCTGGTGCGCGACAAGCCGCAAAGGCAATGCTTGACGCGCGAGGAATGCAGGTTCGCCATCATCGGCCTCGCCATGGACGCCATCCCGTTTCTCGTCGAGGCGATGCTCCTCATCGAGACTGAGGAGTTCAGCCCCGACGCTCGCCGGATGATCCCGGTCATCACCCGCGAAAGCGTCGAGGCATTCAAGGACCGCTACGTCGCCCTCGGCGAACTGCTCTACGCATACGATCTGCACCACAAGCAGGCGCTTCCGATCCTGGAGCGGGAGGGCGTCGGGCCGGCGTTCGACAGAGAAAAGGCCGGCTGCTTCATCTTCGAGCGCCGCGCGGCGGAGAAGGCGCTACAATCGCGAAGGTGAGTCGGCGTCGCCGCGCCCTGGATCGGTCGCTGACCGATGTGCCGGGCGCCAGGTGGGCGGCGGCGGTCGCGAGGCTGAAATGGCAGGTTCGGTCACTGTCAATGACGCCCAATTCCAGCAACTCCTCGCTTCGCTGGAAACATTGAAGCCCTCCGGTGGCGTTCACTGGGAAACCGTCATCCCCGTCTTCCTCAGCGCCCTGTTGGCGATGTGCGTCGGCATCGCCCTCGAACATTATCGGGGTCGCCGCGAACGACTTAAAGCAACCCGGAAGAAGGCGTCGGACGAACTCACCGCGATAAATATTGCGACCGTCGCTATGGCGACAAACATCGAGCTTCTAGTTCACTTCACCTTCCAGAACATCATACCGCATTTTGAAGATAGCCATAACGCTTACGAGGCGGGCCAGAAGACGCCCAATCTTAACGACGACATTCGGCTGTTCGTCGGATCTGTCCAGCAGCGATATCCGCACATCATGATGACCGCGCCGGAATTAAACATCTTGGAGCACGACTTCCTCGTCCATCTTCCTTTCGCGGTCGCAGAGACACCGGAACTGCTGCAAAAAGGCGCTTGGTTCGTGCATCTTTCCCGCGTGCTGCGCCGACACCTGCATGACAGAAATCGGCAAGTTGAAGAGGCTGCTCGCGACGCACTGAAGGGCATGCGGTTCAATGAGATTATGAGCGCCATTCAAATCCAGGATAGCATCGGCGTTGCTGAATGCGTCGCAACTCTTCAATCGCTGGAACAAGCCCAAGCCATTGCACAAATCTTGGAGCGAGTGGGGCGAACATATAAGGATGCGGGAACAGCAAAGACGCTTATTCCGCCGCCCGCGCTTGGGGAGGCGATCACGCGGCTGCGAATGATTGCCGGGCCGTTTATCGCCGCGATGACCGGAGCACCGCCGCCCACCTGAGCCATTCCGACAAGCGCTACGGGGAGACTGAAGACAAAACTTTGCGGCGCTGGCGCCCAAAACTTTGGGGCAGAGCCAAATTGGCGTAGAATTACCCTAGTCGAATCAGTTGGTTGTAGACGGGCGCAGGCAAAACTTTGCGGCGCTCACCACAACTGGTGACGCGTGCGGGAAAGTTTGGCCGCAATTCGTGGCCGACGTCCTGCGAAGGCTGAACAGCCCGGCCGCACCGAGAATCGCACTGGGCCGAAAATTCGGCCCAGTGCGTGTTGCG
>Ga0181520_10013438_pt1 | contig 10310 bp, 10 predicted proteins | sample PEATcosm2014_Bin_29_FD_132451 | JGI IMG/M metagenome (GOLD analysis project Ga0181520, IMG submission 132451) | Peatland microbial communities from MTU Mesocosm Facility, Houghton, MI, USA - PEATcosm2014_Bin02_30_metaG | ecosystem: Environmental > Terrestrial > Soil > Wetlands > Peat | place... | reverse complement strand
GCCGACCCATGAGAAAAACAAACGGAGGCACTCACATGGATACCGGCAAGATCATGATGGGAACGGCACTGCTCCTGGTCATGGTCGGTCTGCTGGTACATCCTGCGGGTGCTGCAGGACCCGGTGACATTCCCACGGTTGGGCAGGGGGATGTTATCGGGGGCACAGGATCTTTACCGGTATGCAGTGACCAATCCTGCATAACCGGGATCGGATCTTCCGGCTCCGCCACGCACCTGTACGAACAATTGACCATGCCACCCTCATCTCATCCATAGGCTGCCTGTGTTGCATACACGGAAAGCCATGATGGACGGGCTGTCAGAGGGCTTGGCAGATATGTCCAAACTACCCCGGCCGGTTCCGCAGAAATACACAGGGGCCGGCAGGAATAACCCTGATACACATCCTCCAGGCTTCACAGGAAAAGCCACCCCATACTCCTTTTTATTCTCCACTCCCCCCATAGGACTCAAGGAGACCCGGGATATCACGGGTACATTCCCCACTTCAGGCCTTAAACGGGTTCAGGGATATTCCTGAAATCCAAAAAAACTCATGTGTTTCGGGAAATAGAAATAAGAAATAGTATCCTGATCACGCACGGGGAGTCCGGCGCTGGAAACTGATTCTTCACGATACCCGCGCAAGATATAAAAAAATAATGCGCCCGGGACAGGAAATGTGCTTATCTCTTCTTATTCATTGTCCTCGCAACGGCACAGGTCCCGGCAATTCCAAGTGCGGCAAGGGCAAGCAGTCCTGAAGAGGGGGTTTTCTTGGTAGTGGTTGGGATCGGCGTCAATGGAGCGAGCGTGGTGATCTTCGTAGTCGGATGCACAGAATACGTGGGTAGGGGTGTTGTGGGCTGCGTGGTTGGGGTCGTTGGTGTAACCGGAACCGGGGTTGTGAGCTGCACGTTATCGATCCAACCGGTAGCATATTGACCCATCGTGCCATAATCACCGACAGACCCGATATAGATCCGGTTCATGCCTTTCAGGGTTTCCTGGGTAGCGACGTAATAACTCCAGACCTGCTCACCGCTTGCCTTGTTGGTGACGGTTTCGGTTACGACATCCGTATCACCATTGTAATCCACCTCGACATGGTAGGTGGTATTGAGATCATACGTGACAGTCGGGCCGCCATATGAGGTGGTATCACTGCTCACCTCTTCCAGTTTTGCACTCTGGGAGACGACGTGAAGCACCATGATCTGGCCGAATTTTGCATTGGGAAATTCCGTAACAATATTCGGGCCCTTATTGAGGTCCATATCGGTCCCGGAGAAACCCAGCCGGAACGCTGCGCCCTCATCAACCTGCTGGAGCGTGACATCGTATTCAAGGGTAAATGACCCGCCGTTATAATCTATCGCGGGCGAATACGCGGAATTCTGGGTACTTGGCGAAATACGAAAATGGTACATTCCCTGTGCCTGATCCCAGTAATCCGTGGACGGGTTGTTAGTGGTCCAGTGTGGATCCGTGGTGAAGGCACTCTGGTAGAGCACCCCCGTATCGGCCTGGATCGGGCATGTCAGGAAGATGAGCGCCGTAGCCAGTATAAGAATCAAGAGGATCTGTGGATGTTTCATGTAAGAGAACTCCCAATATCAGATGACGCTCATGCACATGTACCCACTCGTCCTGGAATATAGTATGGGTACACGATCACGAACACGTAGTGTATTATGCTGCACCACCGTTTTTAAAAATATCGACCCGTCCATCACGTGCACCGTCCCGGACCAGGCACTATATTTATCTTCGAAATAAGGCAATATCATAGAACAGTAGTAAAAACGCGATAGTAGTCTAGCGGCAGGACAGGAGCTTCCCAAGCTTCTAACCCGGGTTCGATCCCCGGCTATCGCATCAGTTGTTATGGACACGGAACCTGAACGTTGTGCAATGCGGATTATTGCCGAAAATACCCGGGGCGTGCTGCGGGATATTGCGACGGTAATTGCCGAACATGGGGCAAACATCCTCATGATAAACCAAGAGATCTTTGATTCCGGCCCCCATGCCGGGATGGGAGAACTCTATCTGGAATATGAACCGGGACCCGATCGCGAACAGCTGGTGCGCGATCTTGAAGCAATACAATCGGTCAGGGACGTAAAAAATTTCCAGCCCTTTGGCGATATCTTCGGTTCCCGGGTGATTATTATCGGTGGCGGGGCTCAGGTCGCACAGGTGGCGCTCGGTGCGGTAAACGAGGCCGACCGTCACAACATACGGGGCGAGCGGATATCCGTGGATACCATCCCGCTTGTCGGGGAGCGGACGCTCGCGCTTGCCGTTGACGCGGTTTCACGCCTGCCCCGTGCCTCCATTCTCGTGCTCGCCGGGTCGATCATGGGAGGGGATATCTCAAAGGCAGTCGACCGGGTGCGGGAGGCCGGCATCCCGGTCATCGCCCTCAAGATGGCGGGAACCGTACCCCAGCATGCCGATCTGGTCGTCACCGACCCGATCCAAGCGGGCGTTTTTGCCGTCATGCATGTAAGCAGCAAAGCGGTATTTGATATCAACCGGGTCCGCGGCAGGGAATTTTAATGGATATGATCGAGCGGGCCGTGTCAGTGCTGATGCACGACGGTCTCATCGTGTACCCGACCGACACCATCTATGGCCTCGGCGCCGATGCTTTTTCAGAAGTATCCATCGAAAAGGTCTACGAGGCAAAGAAACGGGATGTCGCAAAGCCGATCTCCATTGCAGTCTGTGACTTCGAGATGCTTGCCGCAGTCTCCCGTATCGACAGCCCCATGGAGGTGTTTATCAGGAAATTCCTGCCAGGGCCGGTGACCGTGGTGGTACCGGCACGCAGGACGATTCCTGACATTCTGACCGGGGGCACCGGTCTTATCGGCATCCGCATCCCTGCGCACGACATTGCCCGGCAGGTCATAGAAATGTTCGATGCACCCATAACCGCAACGAGCGCAAACCTCTCCGGGGGAAAAGACCCGCAGACGCCGGACGAGTGCGCGGTGCCCCACGATCTCCTTATTGATGGGGGAAAACTGCCCGGGACGCCAAGTACTGTTGTCGATCTTACGACAAAAACGATCATACGTCGTGGTGCGAACGCGGAAACAATAGATGCGTTCCTGATATCCTGCCAATAAAGAAGCTGTCTATATGCTGCCGATCCGTCTTCGTGATTTTGTAGAAGATCCGGACGGCTGGCTCTATGCGGTTTCCACCTATGATAATGAAATAAACGTCGGGTGCGTGCTCCGCTATGTTCCGGACGATGAGGGCGAGAGGGTCAGCCCTTCGGGCCAGCGTTACCGTAAATACGATTTCGGGGATGCCTATGCGCGAATCGCCCGGGAAAAACCGGCATATGCAGGGCTTGTCCAGCGCATCCCCAGAACCGATCTGCACCGGGTGCTAAAACCGGATCTGGAGATTGCCCGTATTGCCGCATCGCACCCGAGGGTAAAAAAACTGCTCGATCTGTTCTGCCTGCCACCGGGCACAGTCGGCTGCACCGGGTCGCTCCTGTGCGGGCTTGAGAACGGGAGCTCGGATATCGACATGGTCGTGTACGGGAAGCACTGGTTTACCGCGCAGGCACTCGTCAGACAGGGCATTGCCGGGGGCAGGATCGAAGGTATGTCCCCTGATATGTGGCGCAAGGTGTACGAGAAGCGCAGGCCTGAGATCCCCTACAAGGCATTTGTACTTCACGAGCAGCGGAAGTGGAACCGGGGCCAGATCGAGGGGACCTATTTCGACATTCTCTACACCCGATCCTACGATAACCTCGCGGGTGCTCCTTCAGGGAAAGGAGTAGTTCTCGGGAAGCAGACGATCGTGGCAAAGGTAACCGAGGCCTCGCTCGCGTTTGACAACCCGGCGGTTTATGAGATCGCACACGAATCGGTTAAAAAAGTACTCTCTTTTACCCACACCTACAGCGGCCAGGCGCTCACCGGAGAGACAATCGAGGCCTGCGGGGTCCTGGAGCAGCACGGTGCGGAACGCTGGCTCATTGTCGGGACAACCCGGGAGGCAAAAGGAGAATATATCCTGTCAAAGACCCTGCTCGGGGAGTGACTTATTTTTTTAGATCCTCAAAATCCACAATTTTGTCCACAAATGCCAACATCTGGGATAGGATCACGGGGTCCAGACCTTTTTCAACGCATAAAAAGATTCCCGACACATCGGATATCTTTAGTTTGTTGACCACAAACTGGAGAAACCTTGACGCGGTGGCCGTCGGGATATGGATCATGAGCATGCTGACCGAGTCAAAGAGGATACATTTACGCGGGGAGGGGATCTGCTTGAGAAATTCCGTTATGGCAATCCCGAGGCCGGTCAGATCCGCCGGGTGATTGATATACCGGGTATGTGAGTCCGGATGCATGGTGCCCCCGGCGTAATGTGTGACCGCATCGATGATATAATACTGATCCGGGGGTATCCCTTCCTTTGCGTAGGATTTGACCAGTACCTGGCAGGGCTGGTTCAGTGATATGACAAGGGGCGTACACTTGTCAGCAAGAATTTTTTTGATGACCATTATATTCATGGCGTTGGTATCCTGAGGGGAAGACATCAGGAGATACAGCTGAGTGTCTTTCGTGAGATCCAGGTCCAGATTGTCTGCCACATCCTCACTTCCTGATGATAAATTCACGGAAACTATCAGGTATATCGTTGTGGTCTTCTGCTGCTTTTTTTGCAAGTTCCTGGAGGGTTGCGACCATAGTCTCGATATTGTTGGACTGTATCCGGATCTGTATCCGGATCTCTTCCGCATTATATTCGCCCGACTTAACCTGCTGTTCAATCCGGATCAGGTTCTGTTGTGTCAGTTCGAGAGGTTTTTTGATTCGGAGAAGAGATTCGTTCAGATACGCGAGTAACGCTATTTTGTGCTCCTCTGCTTTTTTCCGGTCCCGGATATCGACAAAACTTTCAACCAGGTACGCTTTTCCACCTATCGTGGCAGGTGCAACGGTCTTGAGAATGGGGATCCTCTCGCCGCTCGCTGAAATGAGGACACGCTCGGTGTTATGAAAAGTTTTGTGCAAATCGGTTATCGGACATTCGCCGCAGTGCGCCGGGCAGACAAAATCGTGGCAGACCTTCCCGATTAATTTGTCCTTTTTTACACCCAGCAGCGACTCGGCATGGTCATTGGCATCAATGATCGTGTGGGTCTCCGGTTCGATGATCAAAATGCCGGTCTGGATCCGGTCGAAAACCATTTTGAAGACATCGTCACCTGCGGTTTGCTGTGCCGTACCGGTACTTTTCTTTACCATATCAGTAATCCCCAAAATACATCTTAATGTTGTCGGGTATATATTTCCGGCCTATATCATCCTGTGGGTGACGGGTCATAGGTGATCGGAGGGGGATGTCAATGATCGTTTCCCCACTCCCGGTATCCTGCCGACTTCCTGAAGAGCCGAACCGCAGCCACGTTTTCGGACTGCGCCAGATCTCAACAATCCCTTCGTACCATTCAGGGAGGGACTCCATGGACGGGACGAACTGTAATTTTGTAAGGAGCTGCTGCATGATGGGCCGGGGCATCACCACCCGGACATCGTATCCTTGGGCGACCCATTGCCGGAGCAGTGCCTGGGTATTGCCCTTGTTTTTGTCCCGGGATATGATGAAATGGAGGTAGAGCCGGTGGTTTTCCCTGATTTCCAGCCAGCCGGAGAAGAGGGATTCGAAAAATCCCAGTGCATCGCCATCGGTTGTGCCGGACTCGATTCGTTGCATATTCATGCGTCTCACTTCCTCTCTTAGGGATCTATACCGTTTACGGGAACTTCCTTAAAAGAGGTGGGTTTGTGCAGGGCGAAAGTGATACATCACCGTACAAGAACAGACATACATCAGCAGATCCTGCCAGTCATATCCTTTTATCACAATGCCGGGAAATCACGGGAAGCCACCCCTCTCGCACATAGTTTCATGCGAAATGCCGGTCTGTGCTATGCGGGAAAAGGAGGTTCACGACAATTGAGGGGGAGGGGGGTGATCCCCCTACCCCTCAGGTTCCGGCTGGGTTCCTTCGTGCGCATTGTGGCATACATGAGTACGGCCCGGGCCGTTAGATCGCGAGCGTGTCATGATCTGATACTTCATGGGCCAGTGAGCAGGTGTCTCGATTGATTAATCCCAAGATTACAATGCAGCATGAAAAAACGGACACTAACAACTTTATAAACCAAGCCATAAAGGAATAATCTGAACATGAGAGGCGGTACTGCGTCGTCCCACAAGGAACGGGCTCTTTCTGAAGTGATCGGGTTTGTGCTTATCATCGGGATTCTTATGGCCGCATTCTCCCTGTACCTGGTCTACGGCGTCCCGGTGCAGGGCCGTGAGAACGAGATCAATCATATGAGTGCCATAAACGATCAGTTTGTCAGTTACAAGATCGGTGTCGATTCGCTCTGGACGAACCAGCAGACGGGTCTTGCCATGAGTACCACCTTCCCGCTGGGCACTACCGGCCAGACTGCGCAGGGGAGTACCAGTATTATTCCGATCATGCAGCCGGTTGGATCGAGCGGGACACTTGCGATCAACCAGCGGACAACAACACCGGAAATTTTTACCATCACATCCAATTCTTATATCAGCAATACAACTGCGATGACTTCAGGTTTTCCAGTCACCACGTTTCCAAACACTACAGTATATTCGAATGCTCCCTCGAGCCTCCTGATAAACATCTCAACGACAAATGCAAACTGGAGCGACATCAATCCGGCGAGTATTCAGATAACTGGAAATACATGGATTGCTTCTGTCAATATCACCCGGAATGTTGCCGATTGCCTAAACTACACAGCAACTGGGGGGAATAACGTGAATTCAACACTTTTACCCAATTGTTTTGGATCGGATATTACGGTCACCGTAGTGAAAAATGGTGTCACGTCACTGAACCGGGCGGTGGTGTATTCCAATATTAATCCCACTACAAACTATTCGATCAACCTGCTCGATCCGGCATACGGATTACCATCGGTCATCACCTATCCCGCGACAATGACCTTTTCAACAACGGGGGCTCCAGAACTTATTTCTCCAACCGTAACCGCCCATTATGCATATCGATCCCAGTCAAACTACATCTATAGTGTCCAGCTCGGTTCCCTTGAATACAGTACCAACAACAACTACTGGATCCCCCAGACCTACTATTACCAGATGGGCGGCGTGTTTCTCTCCCAGAGCGACGGGATCACGTACAAACTCCCGCCTGAGATAACCTTTGCGAACAACGGGACTGGGAACATTACCGTGAATTTTGTCACGCTCGCATACGATCCTACAGACTCGGGCATAATCGGTGGCACCAGCCCGGCACAGGTAATGACGTCGTTAAAGCCCGACGCCGGCACCCTGCCATATGCACCGATCAGCCTTAATACCTGGAGTGCAAGCATCAATATCACAACGCCGGATCCGATTGCTGCCACCATGTGGGAAAACTACCTGAATACGGCGGCAAACCAGACCGGGGGGATACCAACCACGTATTATACCGTGGGTAACACCACCACGGGCAGTTGTATCTCTTTTAACGGTAACTGGATAAACGACGGTAACCCGCACATCACCCTTACGGGAAGGACCGCGAACCTTTCGGTCAATGTGCAGAGTCTGGGAAGTACATGAAAGCTGCCGGCAGGAAACAGGACGACGCCGTATCCGAGATCATCGGAACAATACTCTTGATCTCCATAGTAGTGCTTGCGGCATCGGTCTTTGCCGGTGTAATGCTCTCCCGTCCAGAGCCCCAGAATCTCCCGGCCCTGAGTACTCTCATATCAAACCAGAGCCAGACGGTCATTATAAAGCATAACGGCGGGGATTCGCTGCCTAACGGGACGTATAAGATTTTGGTGGACGGTGTAGACGTGACATCCAATGTCACAAAAACGGGATCCCCCTCGGTCTGGGTAATCGGCGATCAGATTACCTATACGAAACCGGGGACTACCCCGCCATCAAGCGTGCAGATTGTGTATACCGGCAATGGCTCCGGGGGAGTGGTTTTAACTTCGGCGTATTTTGGTATGTAGCTGCCCGCAACAGTACAAACAACTACGACGACAAACCTTTTGATCGGTGTGTATGAGTGAGGGGCATATGAAAATTTCCGGCAGAAAAAAGGATGACGCTGTATCCGAGATCATAGGAGCTGTCCTGCTTATCTCGATCGTTGTACTTGCAGGATCGATTATTGCTGTCGCTTTCCTCTCCCAGCCCCAAGCACAGAAGATCCCGGCTGTGAGTGCCCTCATCTCAAACCAGAGCCAGATGGTATTTATCAAGCACGTCGGCGGGGATTCGCTGCCTAACGGGACCTACAAGATCCTCGTGGACGGTGCTGATGTCACATCCAGCATCACCACCCCTTCCACGTGGTCAATCGGTAATACACTCACCTATACCAAACCCGGAACCACCCCGCCATCGATTGTGCAGGTTGTCTACACGGGTGCGGGCTCACCGGTCGTCATTGCGGTATCTTATTTCGGGATGCTGTCGACTGTCGGGAAGGGTATCTACATGATAACTGCGTCAGCGGGACCCGGGGGATCAATTTCCCCTTCAGGAGCGGTGCCTGTTGCTTATGGTACAAACCAGACGTTTACCATCACAAATTCCACCGGGTATTATATCGCCGGGGTCTCGGTAGACGGGAATTCGGCCGGGGCTGTATCAACCTATACCCTTACCAACGTCACCTCATCCCATACGATATACGCTACCTTCATGCAGAACCCCGTGATCACGGCATCGGCCGGAAGCGGAGGTATCATTGCACCATCCGGTAACGTGAGCGTCGCTTATGGTGGCAACCAGACCTTCAATATCACGCCGATTACAGGTTATTCGGTTGTCAATGTACTTGTCGATGGCCAGTCACAAGGCAATGCAACGAGTTTCACCTTCACAAACGTTACAGCATCCCACACGATATATGCCGGCTTTGCGGTCTCCACCTTCTATAACATCACCGCATCTGCCACGGCAGGCGGGCAGATCATCCCCAACGGGACCGTCCCCGTCGCTTACGGGTACAACCAGACCTTTACCATTACAAACTTCACCGGGTATTATATTGCCGGGGTTTCAGTGGACGGCGTGCCGCAGGGGAGTGTCACAAATTATTCCTTCATTAACGTCACTGCCACGCATGCCATTGCCGCATCCTTTGCATCGAACCCGGTGATCGCGGCGTCGGCAGGAAGCGGAGGTACCATTGCGCCATCCGGTAACGTGAGCGTCGCTTATGGCGGCAGCCAGACCTTCAATATCACCCCGCTCACCGGCTACTCGATCTCCACGGTTCTGGCGGACAACAGTTCTGTCGGGAAAGTAACGTCGTATACCTTCACAAATGTCACGGCAAACCATTCAATCGCGGCGAACTTTACCATCAATACCTTCAACATAACGGCAAGCAGCACCTCAGGTGGGAGCATCAGCCCGAATGGGACAATCAGTGTCACCTACGGCAGCAACATGACCTTCACCATCTCCCCCAATCCCGGGCAGATTATTATTGCGGTCATGGTGGACGGGGTCAACCAGGGAACCAACTCGACTTACACGTTCACAAATGTTACCGCAGCTCACACAATAGCCGCATCATTCATCACTAATCAATACACAATTACGGCATCGGCGGGAACAGGAGGGTCCATCACTCCTTCCGGATCGGTAATCGTCTATTCTGGCACAAACCAGACGTTTAGTATAACCCCCAACGCCGGATATTACATCGCCGGGGTTTCCGTGGACAATACCCCGCTGGGGATGCTATCAAGTTACACGTTTACCAATGTTCAGGCTTCACACACCATTTCCGCAACCTTTGCAACCAATCCGGTGATCACTGCATCGGCAGGAAGCGGCGGGGCAATTTCTCCATCCGGTGCTGTAAGCGTCGCTTATGGCGGTAACCAGACATTTGCCATCACGCCGAATACTGGGTATCATATAGCAGGGGTTTCCGTGGACAATGTCGCACAGATAGTAGGGACTACCTATACCTTCACAAATGTCACGACAGCACACACCATATCCGCGACATTTGCGATCAACACCTATACCATTACGGCGTCGTCCGGAGCCAATGGGGCAGTAACGCCGACGGGAGTAACAACAGTCAACTATGGCGGCAGCCTGACTTACACAATTACACCCAACACCGGGTATTCGGTGGCGAGCGTAGTCGTGGACGGGAGTTCTCTACCGGCCAGCACCACCTACACCTTCTCAAACGTTCAGGTT
>Ga0181520_10013437_pt1 | contig 10310 bp, 6 predicted proteins | sample PEATcosm2014_Bin_29_FD_132451 | JGI IMG/M metagenome (GOLD analysis project Ga0181520, IMG submission 132451) | Peatland microbial communities from MTU Mesocosm Facility, Houghton, MI, USA - PEATcosm2014_Bin02_30_metaG | ecosystem: Environmental > Terrestrial > Soil > Wetlands > Peat | place... | reverse complement strand
TGGAAGATGCAGGGCACCTGATCGACTACCATCTGGCCCGCAATGATCAGGCCACAAAATCACATCGTAAAACCTGGCTGGCAAAACACCCAAACGCCATCCCAAAAAAGTGATGCTGTAGAAATAGCGAATCGCCGCACCGAGGAATGGCGCCAGGGCACCCGCCCATTCCTGTGCATCGAGACTTGGTGCCTGCCCCGTCGGTAATCGCAGTTTCTCCGATTTGAACTCGTATCCCTCGGTCCCGTTTGGTTCGACGACAAGGAGAGGGACCTCGTAGCGGTCACAGAGCGCCTTTATAGCTCGGTCTTTCTGTTGCAGCGTTGGGTTGGTTCGATGGGAATCGTGCACGTCCAACCGAATTGGCAATATGACAGCACCGTCAGGATCCGCCTCGTAGCTTTGGGTTATAACAGCATCGATTTCGGAGCCCAGCAGCTTCTGCTCGTCGGTCGAAAGGCCCTCCTTGTATCCGAGGACGTACGAAAGGGGGACTTGGTGATGAATTTCGATTCGGTAGCTCGGACTAAGCGTTTTCACAGCTTCTCTTAATATGCGCTCGCTGTGGCTGTGAACATATGAGCCTTGGGGGAAGCTGACTTTACGCTCGAACCAGGCAAGGGGTGCGCACAGGAGCTTGAAGAGACTCCCCATCGTCTCCTCTACCAGAAGCTGCGTTCCCCCATGTTTGCACTTCAGGACAAAACGGTTCTGATCCTGTTCGATCAAGACCCAAAGGACGCCGTGTTTTTCATAAAGGTCCTTCATCGCGTCGCCTGGGTCTTCTGTCTCAATGACCAGACACGGCTTCTTGTCCGGATCCGCGCTGCGGGCAAGAATCGCGAAGCAAGGTCGGAAAAACTCTGGAATAAACGTGTCCGCAGGCAGCTTGAAATTTCTCACGAAAATGTGTCGGCGCGTTGGCCGCAATAGCACCTCGTAGTCGGGGAATTGACGCGCCGCGGCAACGATCCGACGATGCAAGTCGTTCATTAGCCAGAGGTTCGCTTGATAAGGCATTTTCATTCTCCCCGTGGTTGATCTTGGTCTTACAGCGATTGGAGTCTCGTTGGCTCCAGAGATCGCTGTATTTGTTGTTGACGGCGCTGCATCGGGACGTGGAGGCATCGAACTGCCGATAGCGCCCGGACCCGCGCCGCCGGTATATACGTATCCGGAATCAATTAGACGCGCCAATAGAGCCCCATCGATCGTGTCGCCGGAGGCGTACCCCTGCGCACGCAGGACCGATTCCCCCTCGTGTGTGACCTGAAACGTCGAAATCTGGTCGGCCAGCCGCGAACGGATAAAGAGGCCGGAGCCGTTGGAATATTCATGTATCCTTGGCATTGACGCATTCCACACGGTCGGCGCGGGCCGCCTGAGCCTACCGTCAAAGAGTATACATACTACCACAATGCAACTACATGTCCAGATAGGTGCAACCGTGAGCGGTGGGGGGCAGCGGTACCTGATTAGCCAGTTTGGCCCAGGTCACCAACTTCAGATCCGAGATCGACCAAGTCATGCGCGAGTGTATCCAACTCGGCCGCATAATCGTCGCGGCCCACCGCCTTCAGTTCGTCGCGGCAAATTCGCGCAAGGCCCGCCGCTTGCCACACACGCTGCTTAAGCGATTCGGCTCTCGTTGCATCAAGCTTGGTGAACACGGGAACCGGAACGTCAACCGTGGGAAGGTCGGTCGGTGTAAGGGACGCCGTTGACTCGGACGTCAGGCGGAAACCCAGCCTCTGGAGAAAACGCCCCACCCCCTGCCTCGCGAACGTGACCTTCTGCTCGGGACGGCCCGATTTGAAAAGAAACGGCAGGATCACGTCCTTCAGTGCTCGTTCCATCAATCCCTTCCCGCGGTGCTCGCGCTGCAAATATATATGGATGTCACCGGCGCCCATGTCCAGCACAATGGCAACGAAGGGCCCTGCATCACCCCTGATGAAGAACATTGTGTACCCTTGCTCGCCAAAGACTTCCCCTTTTGGCAGTTCCGGCCAAACGAGTCCGACGTAAACATTGTCTTTGAGCGGCTGAATGAACGCCTGGCCGATCAGATCACCGCTGTTCAGCCGGCAGATGAGCAAGTCAAGGGCTTCGTCCGTCATGGCTCTCCTATCCCAGCCATAAAGGTGGCTCCGCGCACGGTGGAAACACTCTTAACATCATCGTTGACCGACCAATCGGGCCTCGCCGCGGCAGAGTGGGGGTGCGACTCCCACACTGCTGGACAAGCCAGCAGTGGCACCCATTCGGCCCAGCCGGGCTTTCCCCTACATCCGCCACCCGTCCGGCACGGACGTGTTCTTGGCCGTCACCATGATGCCGTCGCGGATCATGCCGAAGACCGTCTCTTCGGTGTTCTCCAGCCCCTGCTCGTTGATGATCCGCACGTCGCGGCCGATGCGGGCGTTCTTGTCGATGATCGCCCCTTCAATGTGCGAGCCCTCGCCCACGCCCAGCGGCGGATCGCCGTTGGCACGGTGGGCCGTGATGTCGTCCGGGGCCTCGTAGTAGTCGGCCCCCATCAGCACCGTGTTGCGGATCACCACGTCGCGGCCGATGCGGCAACGCAGCCCGATCACGCTGTTCTCGATCACCGCCCCCGGCTCGATGATCGAACCGTCGGCCACCAGGCTGCCGCGGACCGTGGCGCTGTCGAGCCGCGTGGGGGGCAGAAAACGGGCGTGCGAGTAAATCGGCGCCTCGGTCGACGACATGTCGAACGGGGCGTCGGGCCGGGCCAGGTCGAGGTTCGCCTGGTAAAACGACTTGATCGTGCCGATGTCTTCCCAGTAGCCGTCGAACAGGTGAACCTGCACGTGCCGCGTGCGGATCGACGCCGGGAAGACCTCCTTGCCGAAATCGCGGTAGTCGGTCTTGCGGAGCACGTCCACGAGCGTGTTGCGGTTGAACAGATAGATGCCCATGTTGGCCAGGCAGTCGCGGCCGTGGCTGGGGACGCCGCGGGCGTCAATCCAGGCGGGATCGGTCCGCACGTGCATCAGCTCCTGCTCGGTTTTTGGCTTCTCCAAAAAGCCCACCGCGCGGCCGCTGCCGTCGAGGCGCATGATACCCAGGCCCGACGCCGCAGAGCTATGGACCGGCACGGCGGCGATCGTCACGTCGGCGGCCGCCTGGATGTGCGAGACGATCATGTCCTGGAAGTTCATACGGTACAACTGATCGCCGGAAAGGATCAGCACGTACTCGATGCCCGGCTGCTCGATGTAGCGGAGGTTTTGCCGCACGGCGTCGGCCGTGCCTTGGTACCAGGTGGCGTTGTCGAGCGTCTGCTGGGCGGCCAACACCTCGACGAAGCCGCCGTCGAAGGGGTCAAAGGTGTAGGTCGAGCGGATGTGGCGGTGCAGGCTGACCGAGTTGAACTGGGTGAGCACGTAGCAGCGGTTCAGGCCGCTGTTGATGCAGTTCGACAGGGGGATGTCAATAAGGCGGTACTTTCCGGCCACCGGCACCGCCGGCTTCGAGCGGTACTTGGTCAACGGGTAGAGCCGCGTGCCCTGTCCGCCGCCCAGCACTAGGGTCATCACATTCTTCATCGCGATTCCTCGAACGTCGGGAGGGTCCGGTGGCACCTGACGATGCTTCCAGTTTAGCGAAGCCGGGCCGGCAGGGGAATGGGCCGGAGACCGGCCGGCGGAGGCGGTTTGGAAGCAAAAAGGCGGCAGGTCACCGCCCTTTGCGACGTCAGAATGATAGGCACGGCGCAAACTTGCCGGCTGGCGGCGATGATAGCAACGACACTGCGGTGGTGCGTTTCACGCCCTACGGAGACGGTGACAACGCCGTTTGGCGATGCTGCACGCGGCGGGCAAGCCCACCGGCTAAACGGCTTCGAAAGAACCGACGCTTACTTATGCGGGGCCGGGCCCATGCTCTCGGCGGCCATCTTCAGCGCCACCAGGTAGGGCACCGGTTCGCTGCCCAAAGCATTCAAGACCGTGCCGCCGGCGGTGAAGCAGTAGGTGACCCAGTCGTCCTTGCCGTACTTCTCCAGGGCCGTGCCCCCTTCGCCGCCGCCGACGTAGACCTTGATGCCGGCGTCGGTCATCGCCTTGAGTTCGGGGATGAACTTCTTCGTGCCAGCCTCGAAGCGGGGGTCCTCGAACATGCCGAACACGCCGTTGTGAAAGGCCACGGCTGCGGGCTTGTCGTTCTTATGGGCGGCGATGAAATCGCCCACCGTCTTCGCGTACAGTGTGCTGGAGGCGGGCCCCACGTCGAACTGCTGGTTGCCCGGCCCGATGGCCGTCGACACCTGGCCGTCCTGCAGGACGAAATCGACCGGCATGACGAATTCGATTCCCTTGGTTCGCCCCTCGGAGACCATCCGCTTGGCCTGCTCGATCCGCTCGCGGGGAATGTAGTATGGCTTGTCCTTGTGGGCCGGGTCCTCGGACAGTCCGAGATCGAACTGCTTGCCGTCCAGCTCGGCGGCCGCCTTTTTCAGGGCCATGGCCAGCGATCCGGCGGCAATCACGCGGCGGATCTTGCCGCGGTCGATCATCGCCTGCAAGTCGTCGAGCTTGTCGATCTTCAGGCCGCTGAAGATCACCATTTGGGCGCCCAGGCATTCCTTCAAGTGGCCGTCGAACTGCTGGGCCTCGTACTGGCCCAGGGCCACCTTCTCCATGGCCGCCGGGACCACGACGCTCGAAGCATCGAGGCTGCCGGCTGAAAAGGCCTCGTGGATGTAGACCTTGGCCACCTTCGCGGCGAACTCGTTGGCCAGCCGGGCCAACTTCTCGGCCAGTTTGTCGGCGTCGGCCGGCTTGGCCTTCCACAGCACCCGCTCGATGTCGTACTTCCGCGTGTTTTGCAGCATGATGACGCTGCCGGCCGGGCTCTGGGCGATCGCCTTCACCACGCTGTCCTTGATGGTGATCGTTTCGGGATCGAGCCAGTCGTCGAGGAACGTCACGGTGCAGCCGAGGATTTCGCCCAGCCGGGCGGCGACCTTGTTCAGCGATTTTTCCGGATCGCGACCGATGTGGCCGAAGATGATCTGCTTCCAGCCCCGCTCCTGGCCGAACTTGAGCGTGTCTTTCATCGACCGCAGGCGGATATCGCCGTCGCCGACCTTGGGGCCGGGCTTGGCGTCCACGTCGCCGCGGACCAGCACGGCCGTGCCGCTGGGGAGCTTGCCCAGGCAGCCCATGCGCGGAATGGCCTTGAGATATTGTTCCAGTTCCAGATGCGGCGTTTTCGGTTCCGCCCCTAACAGCTTGCGGCACCAGGCCGCCATTGCTTCGGTAGTGATTGCCATGGCAAATCTCCGTTTTCCTCGTTTTTGTCAACTGTCGGCGTGAAATTGCGACTGTTGGGGCGGCAGTTGAACTGCCGCCCCGCCGCGGGGATCAAGGGATGGCAGTACAACTGCCATCCCAACATCCAGGTTTTTCCCGGTGGTCGGCGTAAAATTTCCGAAACCGCAAGAATACCAATTTGGGGACCCAGCGACCAGGGGCGGGAACACTGAGTGTAATAGCGGATTGTGATAACCGAGCGGTAGGACACAATTCCCCATGATGACAATACCGAACCACGCGCTGCCGGCCCCCTTGAATAGCGCTCGGTTGTCGTGCTATCATTAGGAAATTTTGCACCGCACGCGCCCCCTAATAGGTGGCATGGCGAGGGTCGGTCGCCGATCAGGTGCGAATCTCATGGAACGCCACAGATAAAACTCGGGAACGCCCTATCGTGCCACGCCGCGACGATCTGAAAAAAATCCTGCTGATCGGTTCCGGGCCCATCATTATCGGCCAGGCCTGCGAGTTCGATTATTCCGGCACCCAGGCGTGCAAGGCGCTCCGCGAGGAAGGCTACGAGGTGGTGCTGGTCAATTCGAACCCGGCCACCATCATGACCGATCCGGAGATGGCCGACCGCACCTACATCGAGCCGTTGAGTTGGGAGATGGTGGCCAAGGTGATTGCGGCCGAGCGGCCGGATGCCCTGCTGCCCACCCTGGGCGGGCAGACCGGCTTGAACCTGGCGATGGACCTCCATCATCACGGCGTGTTGCAAAAATACGGCGTCGAGATGATCGGCGCCACGGCCGCGGTGATCGAAAAGGCCGAATCGCGCGACCAATTCAAGGCGGCCATGGAGCGGATCGGTCTGGAGGTACCCCGCGGCCAGAGCGTCCACACCTTGGAAGAAGCCCGGCGGACGGTGCAAGAGATCGGCCTGCCCTGCGTGGTGCGGCCCAGCTTTACCCTGGGCGGCACCGGTTCGAGCATCGCCTACAACCGCAACACGTTCGACGAACTGGTGCAGCGCGGGCTGGACCTTTCGCCCGTTCACCAGGTGCTCTTGGAAGAATCGGTGATCGGCTGGAAAGAGTTCGAGATGGAGGTGATGCGCGACAAGGACGACAACTGCGTCATTATCTGCTCGATCGAGAACTTCGATCCGATGGGCGTTCACACGGGCGACTCGATCACCGTGGCTCCGGCGCAGACCCTGACCGACAAGGAATATCAGCGGATGCGCGACGCCTCGATTGCCGTGATGCGGGAGATCGGCGTGGAGACGGGCGGCTCGAACATCCAGTTCGCCATCAATCCCCGCGACGGCCGCATGGTGCTGATCGAGATGAACCCCCGCGTGAGCCGTTCCAGCGCGCTGGCCTCGAAGGCCACGGGCTTCCCCATCGCCAAGATCGCCGCCAAGCTGGCCGTGGGCTACCGCCTGCACGAGCTGCCCAACGACATCACGCGCGAGACGATGGCCTGCTTCGAGCCGACGATCGACTACGTGGTGACCAAGGTGCCGCGGTTCGCCTTCGAGAAGTTTCCCGAGGCCGATCCCGTGCTGACCACGCAAATGAAGAGCGTGGGCGAAACGATGGCCATCGGGCGGACGTTCAAGGAGTCGTTCCAGAAGGCGTTGCGCGGGCTGGAGGTGGGCAGCTTCGGCTTCGGCTGCGACGGCAAGGATTTGTGGGGCACGCCCGAGCAACCGTCCGCCGAAGACATCCGCACCAAGCTGGTCACGCCCGGCCACGAACGCGTCTGGTTCCTCCGCTATGCCATGAAGGACGGCATGCCGGTGGAAGAGATTTACGAGCTGACGGGCATCGATTCGTGGTTCCTGGAGAACCTCCAGGAAATCGTGGAGATGGAGGACCATTTGCGGGCGATCGGCGGCCTCCAGGCCTGCGACGATGCTACGCTGCGGCGGGCGAAGCAGTTCGGCTTTTCCGATCGGCAACTATCGACGATATGGAACCGGACCGAAATGGACATCCGCCAGGAACGCAAGCGGCGGGGCATCGTGCCCACGTTCAAGTCGGTCGATACGTGCGCCGCCGAGTTCGAAGCCTACACGCCCTACTACTATTCCACGTATGAAGACGAGGACGAGACGCCGGCCAAACAGCCGGGCCAACGCCGCGTAATCATCCTCGGCGGCGGACCGAACCGCATCGGCCAGGGAATCGAGTTCGACTATTGCTGCTGCCACGCCAGCTTTGCCCTGCGCGAGCTGGGCATCCAGTCGATCATGGTCAACTCGAACCCGGAGACCGTCTCGACCGACTACGACACGTCCGACCTGCTGTTCTTCGAGCCGCTGACGACTGAAGACGTGCTGAACATCTGCGATCGGGTCGAGCCGGACGGCGTGATCGTGCAGTTTGGCGGGCAGACGCCGCTCAACCTGGCCCGGGCGCTGAGCAACGCCGGCGTGCCCATCGTCGGCACCAGCGTGGACACGATCGAAGACGCCGAAGACCGCGAGAAGTTCAAGAACATCCTGCAACGGCTGAATCTAAAGCAGCCGGCCAGCGGCATCGCGCGGAACATGTCGCAGGCCCGGGTGGAAATGGCCAACGTCGGTTTTCCGGTGCTCGTGCGGCCCAGTTTCGTGCTCGGCGGCCGGGCCATGGAAATCTGCTACGACGTCGCCCAGTTCGAACGCTACGTGGCCGCCGCCTTCGTCGTCGCCCAAGGACAGCCGGTGTTGATCGACCGCTTTCTCGAAGACGCCACCGAGGTCGACGTGGACGCCATTGCCGACGGCGAGCAAGTGATCGTCGCCGGCATCATGGAGCACATCGAGGAGGCGGGCGTTCATTCGGGCGATTCGGCCTGCGCCATTCCGCCCTTCAGCCTGCCGCCGGCCGTGGTGGCCGAAATCCGCGAGGCCACCCACGCCCTGGCCCGCCGGCTCCAGGTCAAGGGGCTGATGAACGTGCAGTATGCCGTGAAACTCGAGGACGGGCATCCCAACGTCTACGTGCTCGAGGTGAATCCACGCGCCAGCCGCACCGTGCCCTTCGTTTCCAAGGCCACGGGCATGGCCGTGGCCAAGGCCGCGGCCAAGGTGATGGTGGGCGTGTCGCTGGCCGAGCAGGGATTCTTTCAGGAGCCGGTACCGCAGCAGTTTTCGGTCAAGGAGGCCGTCTTCCCCTTCGTCAAGTTCACCGGCATCGACATCGTGCTCGGGCCGGAAATGAAATCGACCGGCGAGGTGATGGGCATCAGCGAGAGCTTCCCCATCGCGTTCGCCAAGAGCCAGATCGCGGCGGGCACGGTATTGCCCCAGAGCGGCAAGGTCTTTATTAGCGTCACGAACCGTTCGAAGGAGCACGTGGCCGACCTGGCCCGGCGACTGGAGCGGATGGGCTTCGAGCTGTTGGCCACCCGCGGCACGGCCCGGCGGTTGGAGGAGGCGGGCGTTCGGGTGCAGGCGCTCATGAAGTTGCAGGAAGGGCACCCGAACGTGCTCGACTACATGGTCGACGGCGACTTGCAACTGGTCATTAACACGCCCGGCGGCAAGGGCGCGCGGACCGACGAGGGGAAGATTCGCGCCGCGGCCGTTTCACACGGCGTTCCCTGCATCACGACGATCGAGGGGGCCACGGCCGCCGTGGGCGCGATGGAGGCCCTATTGACCGAAGAGATGACGGTCCAAGCGGTCCAAGACCGCTTTCCCACCCACGGCCGCGAACCGGCGGCGCGGCGCTCGTAGGGTGGGGCAAGCCAAGTGCAGTCGTAGGTCAGGCACGCCGTGCCTGACAGCCAAGTAACTCAATAGCCGGGAATTCAGCAACGTAGCACCGGCATCTCACCGGTGGCTGGGCTCGGCCGGTGGGAGCGGTGTATAATTGCACTATGGCAAGCGTATACATCGAAACTTCGATCATCAGCTATCTCGCGTCTCGTCCAAGCCGGGACATTCGCGTCGCGGCTTGGCAAGAGATTACGACCCAGTGGTGGGAACAAGAACGCTCGAAGTACGACCTATTTACCTCGGAACTGGTGGTTGCCGAAGCCGGCGGCGGCGACGAGAGTGCGGCACGGAAACGCCTGGAGCGACTCAAGGATATCCCGGCGTTGGCGATTGATGACGCGACGAAACTACTCGCCGCGCGATTGATTCGGGATGGCGGCGTTCCATCTGACGCTCAAGCCGATGCGCTTCATATCGCAACCGCCTCGGTCCACGGCTTGGATTATTTGCTCACGTGGAACTGCCGCCATATCGACAACGCGGCGACCAAGCCGCAGATTCGCTCAATCTGCGCGATCGTCGGGTATCCGTGTCCCGAAATTTGCACGCCCCTGGAACTCTTATCGCAGGAGGGCGATCATGTACCGCGATGAAGTCATTGAGGAGGTTTGGCGAATCCGCGACGAATACGTCAGGCAACATCATTATAGCCTGGACGAAATTGTCGAAGACCTTCGCCGCCGGGAGGCTGAGCATCCGTCGCGAATCGTGGATCGACGGCAACAACCGCCCGGAGACGTTCGTCACTAGCATGAGGCAGGCTGTCCCATTCAACAAGTGCGTCCTGGGATGGCATAAGCCAGTTGCGTGGCTTCGAAGGCCGCAACACGACTGAATTTGTCCAGTAGTTGCTATTTGGACTTGGCGCGGATGGCACCCGCCTTCAAGTACGGCTCAAGGATCTTCTGGAGCATGTGCGCGGTGACACTAGAATCGTTGAGCTCCCTTGCTAAGCGGCGCCCCACGTCGACAAGAAGAGCCCGGTGTCCGTGAGAAGCACAACGACCCTGCGAATGGGAACGAGGATGAGTGGATGGTTCATGGTCGATTCAAAGCGAGTTGGTGGCTGCCGGGGGGCCATAGCCAGACACTCTGGCCGGTTTTGACGCGGCGGGTTCCGCTCCAGGTGCGATCGACAGCGGCGACAATCAGGCCAAGCGCCTGGGTTACGATTTGCGCCGCATGACGTGCAACCTGTTCGAGCACTGGGCGAACTATCGCGACGGTACGATCAGTCGCACCGCGTTCATTCG
>Ga0181520_10013436_pt1 | contig 10310 bp, 10 predicted proteins | sample PEATcosm2014_Bin_29_FD_132451 | JGI IMG/M metagenome (GOLD analysis project Ga0181520, IMG submission 132451) | Peatland microbial communities from MTU Mesocosm Facility, Houghton, MI, USA - PEATcosm2014_Bin02_30_metaG | ecosystem: Environmental > Terrestrial > Soil > Wetlands > Peat | place... | reverse complement strand
TCCCTTCTGTCTCCTGCCTCCTGCCTCCTGTCTTCTGTCCCCACCCGCCCCCGCCATACTAGCCACCCCGATCTCATTAGCACCGTGGCTTTAGCCCGGTGGTGGACCAACGTGGCAAGGACTGAGCCGTTTCAACGGCTTTTCCAACGCGCGCCTTCCCGGATTCCCCCCAGAGCCCAGAGCCTAAAGCCCAGAGCCTTCCCCCCTCTGTCCTCTGCCTCCTGCCTTCTGTCTCCTGCCAATGATGCCAGATTGGATTTCAGCAGTAATTTTGTGATTATCCAATTGTATTACGTCATGTATTATGCTAAAATCCAACCATAAATGAAAAGGGACGCGCAAATATTTTTGTCCGATTGGCGGAATCGTCCTGGCCGCAAACCCTTGGTGTTGCGGGGCGCCCGGCAGGTCGGTAAAACTTATCTGGTCGAACATTGGGGGGCCGAACATTTCGAGTCCGTCGTCAAAGTGGATTTGGAGCGGCAGCGGGACTGGCACGGCCTCTTTTCCCAGTCAGACCCCAGACGGCTGTTGACCGAATTATCGGTGCTCCAAGGGCGGTCGATCATCCCCGGCAAAACCCTGTTGTTCCTGGACGAAATTCAGGCCTGTCCGCCGGCGCTGGCGTCCTTGCGTTATTTCCATGAGTTGCTGCCGGAATTGCATGTCCTCGCGGCGGGATCGCTGCTGGATTTTGCGCTGCGGGACTTTGAATATTCCATGCCGGTGGGCCGGATTGAATTTCTGCATCTGCATCCCATGTCCTTCGAGGAATTCCTGGCCGCCACCGAGGACGGAACCATGGTGGACTACCTCAAAACCTGGACGCTGGCCGCGCCGCCTTCCGCGCCGCTGGCGCAAAAATTATTGGAATCCGTCCGCCGCTATTTCTTTGTGGGGGGCATGCCGGAAGCGGTGCGGGCTTACGCCGAACGGCAGGATTTGCTGGAGGTCCAGCGCATCCAGACCGGGCTGGTGGAGACGCTGGAGGCGGATTTTGGGAAATACGGACCCCGCCGGCACCACGAACTGATGCGCCAGACCTACCGGCACATTGCGGAAAACGTCGGTCGGAAAATCAAGTTCGTGAACATCAGCCGGGAGGAACGCTCGGCGGAAGTGCGGCGCGCGCTGGAGTGGTTGACGTTCAGCCGGGTGGTGCATCCGGTGGTTCACACGGCGGCCAACGGGCTGCCGCTGGGCGCGGAACGGGACGAACGCCATTTCAAGGCCCTGTTTCTGGACATCGGGCTGGTCAACCGTTTGTGCGGTCTGGATTTGGTGAAGGTGGAGGAATTGACGACCGTCCATGAAGGGGCGCTGGCGGAGCAGTTTGTCGGCCAGCAGTTGTTGAGTTCCGCGCCCGGATTTGCCGCGCCGCAACTCTTCTACTGGGCGCGGGAGGCCCGCAATGCCAATGCCGAGGTGGATTTCCTCGTCAGCCGGTCGCCGGACATTTTGCCGGTGGAGGTCAAGGCGGGCAAAACCGGAACCCTGCGTTCCCTGTTTCAATTCCTGCGCGAAAAAGGCCGCACCCGGGCGGTGCGGTTCTACACCGGCGCCCCCGCGCTGGACCACCTGCCGTCGCCGGGCCGCCCGGGTACCGGGGTGGAACTGCTCTCGCTGCCCCTGTTTGCCGTGGGCCAGTTGGACCGTTTGCTGGCGGAGGCGTTTCCCCTGTGACGCCCCCTGCTGATCAATGCCCTGAAGGGCCGCCAAGTAATGGCCCCGGGCAAAGCGATGCGCCGCCCTGGGTTGACGATCCCCTCACACATCCGACCACCACCAACGTCGCCAAACCGCCAGCCTGACGACCATTCCCCCTCCCTGTCCGCCATCCTGTCCGCCGTAGGCTTGGCGGAGGCGGAAGCTTCAGCGACGGCGGATCCTGGGGGAGAGGGCCGGCCAGCCCGCCGTAGCTTTAGCGGAGGAGGGGGTGAGGGTGGACGTTGGCCATTTCTCCCCCCCAGAGCCCAGAGCCTAAAGCCCAGAGCCTTCCCCCATCTGCCTCCTGCCTCCTGTCTTCTGTACCCGTCCCGCCGGCACCTGGAAGAGCCTCAATGCCCAAGCCCCATCGTTGGCGGAAAATCAATGAATTCCCGGAAGCCAGGTCCAGACTATAGGTTGCCCCTTGACGGTCAAAATCTCTGTAGTGGAACAAAATTTGACGTTGGACCATGAATGTCCAACCCCCTCCTTTAAAATATTTTAAAAAATGCTTTGCATGTCACATTACCTATGTTATGTTATGTTCATGTCACACGGTGAATCAGGTCGTATCGTAATTGAAATTGATCCGGGAATGAAGCGGAAGCTTTACGCCTCTCTCGCTATAAAGGGGAGCACACTCAAGCACTGGTTCATCCAGAACGCTTCAGCTTACATCAGTGATCAGGAACAGGCTCCCGCGCCAAGTGTCCCACATGGGACAAGCGCACGGGTAAAAGAAACCGCCCTTACGGCTGAGCATCGCCCCAAAGCAAACCAAAGCTAATCCCCAAAGCATGAAATTATTGACTCCATCCAAAAAAAATCTGCTTGTGTCATACAAAAATGCTCGCTTGACGAATTTTTCACGCCGAGCCGCACTAAACTTAAATGCAAACTGGAATAAAGGAGGAAATACAAAAGGTGGTTCCGTTCCTGTCATCGACATGTTTAGTGGTTGTGGCGGCATGTCGGCTGGCTTTGCCTCAGTGAATGGATTAATGCCGGCATTTAAAATTGCCGGGGCAATAGACATTGATGAGGTAGCGAATGAATCGTATGAGCGTAATATCCGTGTTCGCCCACACAGAATAAGTGTCGCCGATCTTGCTCGAAAGCCTGACTTACTTAAAGAAACTATTGCCAGTGTACTCGGCGACAATCCAAAGGATTTCGTTCTCATCGGCTGCGCACCATGTCAGGGCTTTTCTTCGCATCGTCATGAACAGGGTAATAACGACCCGCGCAATTCTCTGTTTCTGGATTTCGCAAAGATCGCAGCAGCTACGCGGCCTATTGCTGTTGTAGTAGAAAATGTTCCAGAATTATTGACTACTCGATATTGGCCCCTTGTTGTGGAGGCCAGAAAGACATTGGAGGCTGTTGGCTATTTCGTTAACCTTACTGTCCACAACATGGCTGAATTTGGCGTTCCACAAGAAAGGTTCCGAACACTTATGCTCGCAATGAAACACCCGTTTGAATCTCCTCGGGGGTTTCTCACTCGCAACCAATTCCGCACGGTTCGCCAAGCAATCGGGGGGCTTCCGCCAATTTCTCCCGGTCAACATCACCCATCCGATCCAATGCATTACACGGCGTGCCACAAAGCGTCAACTATCGCGACCATCAGCGCAGTGCCGAGAAATGGTGGGAGCCGGCCAGAAAGTATTGGGCCGAAATGTTTACAGCGAGCAAAAGAGCGCAATGGACGAGCCGTATATGAAGACGTTTACGGGCGTCTTTTTTGGGATAAACCGGCAATTACAATAACCGCCCATGCACGGAATCCTGCCAGCGGCCGTTATGTACATCCAGAACAGAATCGAGGATTATCAATTCGTGAAGCGGCTTTGCTTCAAAGTTTTCCGCCTAATTATGACTTTGCAGGTTCGTTAGATGAGCGTTTTCGTCAGATTGGAAATGCGGTGCCTCCTGCATTTGCCGCTTTCCTTGCAGCCCACGTTTTGTCGCAACTTCAGGTTAATGATCGTTGTAAAGCCTTTGATACAGGGATCAACCAGCCAATAGGCGAATCCTTTTCTCGTTTAATTCCATCATTAAAGTCTGGGCATAGGACAATTAATGGTATGCACAATGATTAAAACTCCCGTGGATAATATTGATGTCGATCATTCACCAAAGCCAATAGCAATCGATTTGTTCTGCGGTGCTGGTGGCATGTCGCTTGGTTTGGAACAAGCAGGTTTTTTGGTTGTTTGCGCAGCAGATGCTTGGCCTGTTGCCGTAAATACTTATCATCGGAATTTTGCCCACAAAGTTATTTGCACCGACCTAGCTAGGTGCACAGGGTCCGAATTGAAACGTCTGGCAGGAATTCCTGATCTCCCTGTGGATTTAGTTGTTGGAGGACCTCCATGTCAAGGTTTTTCGATCCAAAGAATTGGACCGGATGCAGATAAAAGAAACAATCTTGTTTTTGAGTTTGCAAGACTTGTTACTGAAATTGCCCCAACTTTTTTCATGATGGAGAACGTGCCTGGCCTGCTCGGAAAGCGCGGTCGCTATGTATTAAATACATTTATTCAAGAAATTGATTTCGCTGGTTACGAGGTTCAATCGCATGTCGTGAATGCTGCCGATTATGGAGTGCCGCAAATTCGTCGTCGTGTGATCGTTTTTGGGTGGCAAAGGACAAAAGGCCGTCCCGTTTTGCTTCCAACAGCAACACACTCGTCCAAGACATACAGAACTGTTTGGGAAAGCATTGGCGATTTATCAGCACCGACAAAGCTAGGGCATAAGCCAGTCGCTGATCAGTTACATAGGGCCAGTCGGCTTTCAGAATTAAACCAAAGACGACTGAAACACATACCACCAGGTGGTGGGATGCAAGATTTGCCGGTCGAACTTCGGGTTAATTGTCATAAATCCGGCGCTGAGACCATTGGACATAGGTACGTCTATGGTCGGCTCGCTCCCGATAAGCCAGCTTCCACAATAACCGCCGGTTTCGATAGCTTCACGCGCGGTAGATTTGCACATCCCCGCGAAGACCGAAATATTACTTTACGTGAAGGCGCACGTCTGCAAACATTTCCAGATAGTTTCCAATTCTTGGGCAACCAAGAGGAAATCGCTGCACAAATCGGAAATGCAGTTCCACCAAAACTCGCCGAAGTTTTAGCTCAGGCGATCCTCAGTTCAATTAATCCGTCGTCTTCCTTTGCCAACCAATCGCTCTCGGCTGGCCGATATCCATCCACACAACTTTCCTTGTTTCAACGGAAACAAGCTGTGTGAAGTTAATATATGAGTCAAAATAATGATGGTCGGGGCGCTCGTTCAGAATTGGATTATTTTGCCCTTTACATTTTGGAAAGTTTTGGTTACGTTTGGCGAATTATGTGCTGACGGATATGCAGACGGATATGCAAATTGCACCAAAGAAAATTCAGAGATTTACCGAATTATTTTCTGAATTTGTTGCCAGTTATCCTCATTCTTTTGATGGAGAGAGGGATATTCAAATGTATTCTCAAAGTCGGATGATGGGGCAGGCGAATTACCAAGAAGTGCTCGCAGCAGCAAAACGCGGTGAAAACATCACAGATTTAGTGCTTCAAAAGCTTTTACCCCATGCAAACACTGATGGTAACCGTGCAAAAGGTGCATGGATTCACATAGCACCATCTGTGACCAAGGATGTCAAAACTTGGTTTGAGAAGGCCAATTGGACCAAAGCAGATAATTGGCCAATAGTTGCCCAAGCTGTGCTGCAATTTGTATCGCGATGCATCGCCGATCCAAGTTCGTTGGTGATTGGCTGCCAGGAGTTCAGCGCCCTACCTTACACAAAGGGATTTCAGACAGGGATGCTCACGCCCATTTTAAATGCCTTGCGCCAAGATGAATTTCTGTTAATCAACAGTAAAACTCGACTTGTCATCAACGATCTATCAGAGAGAAATTTTAACCTTGGGCTTCTCGACTACCCAAAAGCAAACGAAATTGGAAAGAGTCTAATCGCCGCACTGGCCAACGAAATGAAACTCAAGGTCGATTTTGAAATGCGACCTGAAGACTTGTTTGATATGTTCTGCCATTGGCTTGTCGCCGTGAAACACGGCTCTTTAAAGCCGGTCTCCCACAGCAAAATCGGACAAGGAGAGACGACATGGGGAGGATCATTACACCAGGTTTTCCGCTTACTACCAGGGGATCGTCGGTCCCCTAATTTGCTTTGTTTTTTGGAAGCAGATGGCCGCACACCCTTGGAGGTCCGTAAACGGCTTCCTTATGCTAAAGAACGTAGTTTCTCACACGATGCTGAAGGCCCCGATCCTAAACGGTATCGTGACGGTAAGCAGATATATCAAACTGCGGGATTGCTGTACGAGCATAACGGTACGATTATTTTGACTGAACTCGGTCATGCCGTACGTAGATGGCTTGCCATTTTAACGCTTCAAAATAGAGCGATACTTGCGCGGCACGCTGCCTATGCGCTGGCATCTTGTCAGCTCCGCAATCCAACCGGTTCAGGACGAAAATATGCAGCAACGGTCTCAGTTTTTCCTTTTGCATTCATCTGGCGCGCGATGCTGGCTCTGGATAATCGCATCAGTTCCGACGAATTAAATAGAAGTATTTTTAAAGTAAAGAATGAGAAAGAACTCCAAACTGCCATCAGTACAATACGTCAGGCGCGCCTTGAGTCAAATCCCATGATATTAGGTGATGAAACTATTTCCGGGCGTGCTAAAAACGACCGAATTATCCCTTGGATTTCGCTCGCATCATTTGGCTGGATATTATTTCGTGACAAGTGCGATGCTGATGACGGTGATTATTACAAACTGGACTTAGATATGGTACCGTTGATTAGGGAGGCAGCCCAAGTTCGCCACAGGCACCGTGAATTCACTGATACTGAAGAATATATACGTTACATTTCAAACTCTGCAGCTTTACCAAAGGATCTGCGATGACAATACAAAATTATGGGCCGGCCACCGAAACAAAGATTAAGGAGGTTGTTGACGCTTGCGAGCAGTATGGGAGCCGCTCAATTATCGCTCTTTCTGGGGTGCCTGGCACTGGGAAATCGTTTATTGCCTCCATTGCTGCACAGCGATTCTGTGGGGAACCTTTGCTAGTCAAAGAAATTCAATTCCACCAATCATTTAGCTACGAGGAATTTATAGAGGGATTGCGCATTGGTGATTTATCAGGGGTTAACGTAGTTCCAGGTGTCTTTCTTGAATGGAACCAGCAGGCCCTTAATGATCCCTCTCAGCGCTATGTCTTACTGATTGAGGAATTCACACGGGCTAACCTTGCGGCTGTTTTGGGTGAAATAATGACATACGTTGAACACCGAGAACGACCATTTTTTTCTGTTTACAGCCGTCGGCCCGTGTTCGTAGCGAAAAACCTTACACTATTGGCAACCTACAATCCAACGGATCGTACTGCAATTGATTTGGATAACGCGCTGATACGCCGACTTCGCATAATACGATTTTCACCGTCCACTGACCAGCTTAAGGAAATGCTACCAAATACAATCAGCCCAAAAGTCGTCGACAAGCTACAACAGTTATTTACCGAATGCAAGCACCAATTTCCCGCTGATTACGAAAATTTGATGCCTTTTGGGCATGGAATATTCGCTGACATTAAAAATGAGAAGCCTGACCTGTTTCTCCTTTGGCAACAGCGTATTGAGCATCTGTTGCGTAGACCTTTGATTGAACCGCACCCGTTTACTGAAACTATAGAGAAGCTTTACCCTTGGCTGGAAGCCAATGTTTCTCTTTAATACCCATGTACGTCATTAATATTCCGGAACGTGGATATACTGATGTTCCAAGAACACTGTGGGACATAATTTCCGTTGATTCGCATTTTTGGCATTTGGTTAGTCGAGGCATTTTCTCGGTGGAGCAAAGAGCTGCTGGCATTACTCGTTTATCAGGAAGCTGCTATGTTGGACGAGCAAAAATTGGAAATGACATAATTATTGATCTTCAGGAGAAGATTCCAGGCTCGCTTTCTGTGCTAATGGCGCATGCTTCGCAAATTAACTTCCGCCTACAAAATATACCTTCACCTACTACTCCTTTGGGACCTTTGATTGGGTTGTTGGCATATCAGTTTGCAGAAGTTGTAAGCCGTTATGCTTCTCTTGGCCGTGAATCTGTTTACAAACGAGCACGACAAGTAGGTTCTTTAATTGGTGGCAGACTCGATATTACAAGAACAATTTGTTTCCATGCTCGCGGATTGCGGCATTTGGCTATATTTGAAAAAAATGTACTAACGTACAATACAGCAGTAAATTTTATTATTCTAGCTGCACTTCGCCAATTAGAATTTATTCATCGGCTTATCCCTATTGATCAAAAAATCCTTGCGCGTTCCAGAGCATTGGCCGTCCTCTTTTCAGATTGTAAAAATACGGTAATGTTATTTGGCAAGCGTTCATCGCTAATTCGCATCGCACAACTAGAGCACGCTAAAACTAAAGATGCACTAATGCGTGATTTGCTGGCGCTGGCATGTATAATCCTTTCGCATGAGAGTTTTGAACATTCAGTCAACACGCTCGGTCAAGCGCCACGTTCATGGTTTCTTAACCTTGAAAACCTATTTGAAACGGCAGTTCGGAATGTCCTTATCGAAGTTCTCGGAAATCGGGCCACCGTTCAAAATGGCCGCACTTCCCCAACATCAATTTTTGCTTTGAATCCACTCGCTTATCAAGCCCTTCCAGACCTTGTAATTCGTTGTGATGGCATCTGCACGATTGGCGATGCTAAATACAAAGTTGCGCCAGAATCTGCTGCTCAGAGCGATCTTTACCAACTGCTTGTGCATGCCTCGGCTTTTCATGCAAAAACCGCATTTCTTGTTTATCCCGATCAAAACTTTGAAGTTAAAGACCCAGGTGTAGCTAAAACACAAGCACACGTCCTGTTTTTTAAAGTAAGCCTGACTAAACTTAAGGAGGATATTGAACGCTTAGTTTCTGTAGTAATTAACCAGGCATCCGCAACTCCTATGCAGTGATTTGGAAAACGAATCCTGCTAAGGGTCACCCATCAGTCAAAGACCAGGATCACGCCGGTTGCAGCTCACTTTCCCCGCCCCTTCCCCGACCGCCGTTTCGCCCGCTCCCGCGCCTGCCGCAGCGTGTCAATGGCCGTCTTCCCGCTGTCCGCCGGAGCCGCCGGCGGCGGCGCGGCGGCCGGTTTTGCCGGCGCGGATGGTGCCACCGGAGCGGCGGTTGCCACCACCGCCGCCGGTTCCGCCCGTTTCTCTTTTGAGATCTGAAATTTGGGATTTGAAATTTTCCCCTCCACCTGCGCCTGCGCCGTCGCCAAGGCCGGCGGCGCCAGCCTGAACCGTCGCAATCCCTTGAGCACCCACCCCGTCCGTCGTTCCAAAATCTCCAGCAGGAACAGCACCGTCGCCGCCACGAACAGCCACGGGGCCAGCTCCACATACCGCGACCGCACCGGCAGCTCGCCCCAGATTTTCGGGATTTCCAACTGCTCCCGGCCGCCCGTGGTGGTGGCGATCTGCGTGAGCGCCGCCGCCCCGCGCCCCGGCGTGTCCGGCGCGAACTCCGGCGAATACGGCAGGCACACCGGCGGCAGCGTCACCGGCTGCTGCCCCGCGATTTCCACCGTGTTCAACACCGTCTCGCGCCCGGAAACCGGGATGGCCTCCTCCAGCAGATCGGCGTTCCGCCATTGCAGCGCCGCCGTCTCCCGCGCCGGCGCGGTCCCGGGCAGCCCGTGCAAAATCCGCACCTTCGGCCGGCTGTTGAACGTGTCCTCCTTCCGGTCCGGGTCCAGGTGAAGCTGCACAAAGCAGGTGCCGTCCCGGACCTCTTCCGTGAGCAGCATCTCCTCCGGCAGGGACTGATGCCGGCCCGCCACCCAGCGCGCCAGCGTCGCGTAAAAATCCCCCGCCTGGTTCCACTTCGCAAAATCGCCGCTGAACTTCCCGTCCGCCTCGCCCGCAAAACACAGCACCCGCCCGTTCCCCGCGTTCCACGAGGCCACGACCGGCGCCTTGTAATCGTCCGCCGACACCGCCGCCAAATTCGCCTGCGGCCTTATATAACACAGATTGTAACCCCCCAGCGCCGGCGGCGCGGCGGACGGCGCGGCCCCCAGCAGCGAATAACCCGCCGTGAACGCAAACGTTGACGGCTGGTCCACAAACGTGCTCCGCGCGATGGTGAACGTGTCCTGCGCGAAGATGCGCGGGATTTCATCCGGGTCGTCGCTGAAGTAACATTCGCCCCCGCCCATCCGCGCGATGTCCTTGAGCAGGTTCGCGTCGCAATCGTGCTCCGTGCCCAGCCCCACCACGCTGATGGTCACCCCGGCCGCCACGCATTTCGCCACGATGTCCTGGTAATGCGCCGACTGCTCCGCGTCCGAGGCGTCGGAGAACAGGATGATGTGTTTGTTCTGCGCCCTGGCCCCGGAAATCATCCGGGCGGACGCCACCAGCGCCTCGTAGATGTAGATCCCGCCGCCCATCGAATCAATCGCGAGGATCTTGCCCCGGTACGCCTGGTTCTTTTCCACCGTGTCCAGCGGCACGATTTCATGCGGCTCCGT
>Ga0181520_10013435_pt1 | contig 10310 bp, 13 predicted proteins | sample PEATcosm2014_Bin_29_FD_132451 | JGI IMG/M metagenome (GOLD analysis project Ga0181520, IMG submission 132451) | Peatland microbial communities from MTU Mesocosm Facility, Houghton, MI, USA - PEATcosm2014_Bin02_30_metaG | ecosystem: Environmental > Terrestrial > Soil > Wetlands > Peat | place... | reverse complement strand
TTTCTGCTTCCCGGTAAAGAAAGGATGGCAGGACGAGCAAATTTCGACCTGGATGTTCTTTACCGTCGAACGGGTCTCGATGACATTGCCGCAGGCGCAGGTGATGGTGGTGAGCTCGTACTTAGGATGGATTCCGCTCTTCATCTTTGACCTCCGCGATGCTTGATGCCTGAAAACCGGCCAAATGGACGGTAGCAATAGGCTGAACCCGGGAACCTTCAGGTTTTCGAATTCCGCCGATCCCAAGAATACTCCCGATTCACGATGGAGTATTCATCGATTTCAAAAACGCCTCATTATTCTTGGATTTCATCATCCTGTCAATCAGCAGCTCTATTATCTCGACATCGTCCATCGGGTTTATGACCTTGCGCAGTACCCATATCTTCTGGAGTTCCTCCTCGGTCAGGAGAAGCTCTTCCTTCCGGGTGCCGGATTTCTTGATGTTGATCGCGGGGAAGGTACGGCGGTCGGAGAGGCGTCGATCCAGGTTGATCTCCATATTGCCGGTGCCCTTGAACTCCTCGAATATCACTTCGTCCATGCGCGAGCCCGTGTCGATCAGTGCGGTCGCGATGATCGTCAGCGAGCCGCCTTGCTCGATATTGCGCGCGGCGCCGAAAAAGCGCTTGGGCTTATGCAGGGCGTTGGAATCCACGCCGCCCGACAGTATCTTGCCGCTCGTGGGCACGGTCTGGTTGTAGGCCCGCGCGAGGCGAGTGATGGAGTCCAGGAGGATGACGACGTCCTTCCCGTGCTCGACCAGGCGCTTGGCCTTATCGAGGACCATCTCGGCTACCTGGACGTGCCGGGTAGCCTGCTCGTCGAAGGTAGAGGATATTACCTCGGCCTTCACCGTTCGCTCCATGTCCGTGACCTCCTCGGGGCGCTCGTCAATGAGGAGGACGATGAGGTATACCTCGGGATGGTTGGCGGTGATGGCGTTGGCTATCTTCTGTAGAAGTATGGTCTTGCCCGTCTTGGGCGGCGATACTACAAGAGCGCGCTGGCCTTTGCCAATCGGGCAGAATAGATTGATAATGCGGGTCGATATTTCCTGCGTCGTTGTCTCAAGATTGAGGCGCTGGTGCGGGTACAGCGGTGTGAGATTCTCGAAGGGAATGCGGTTCTGCGCGACGGCAGGCTCGTCGAAGTTGACCTGCTCCACGCGGAGCATCGCGAAGAAGCGCTCGCCTTCCTTGGGGCTGCGTATCTGGCCGTATACCGTATCCCCGGTCTTGAGGTTGAATAGCCTGATCTGAGAAGGCGAGATGTAGATATCGTCGGATCCCGGCAGGTAGGAGTTTTGAGGAGACCGAAGGAATCCGTAGCCGTCGGGCAGTATTTCCAAGGATCCGTAGGCGTAGATGATGCCACCGCGGTCGGTATGGGCCTTGAGGATATAGAAGATGAGCTCTTGCTTTTTGAAGGAGATCATCTCTTCGTGATTGATTCCGTACTTCCCACCGAGATCGCGCAGCTCCTTGAGGCCCATCTCGGTCAAATCGTTTATCGAGAGGCGGGATCGATTTTCCCCGTGGTCGGACTTGCCGTTCTGCTCGGCCTGCGCCTTTTCGTTGGCCCTCTCGTAGCTCTCCTGCCTGCGTACGAAGCCCGCCTGCATGGAGTCGCGGCCCTCGCGATCCTGGAGTTCGCGCCGGTCGTCATAGCGTTCTTCCGTCGGCTTGGGGCTTTGGGTCGAAGAGGACTCGCCGGAAGCCCCGAATCCGCGCGCGGCGCCTTGCGCTTGACCCGGATGCGCACGGGGCCGCGCGCGCCCTGGTCGCCTTCGCCTTGCGATTCTTCGTCGCCCCCCTGGGCCTCGTAGTAACGGGAGCCCTCGGTCGATGCGTCGTCCCGAGCCGCGTCCGAGGACAATGCATCTATCTCGACTAGCGGCGCGTAGGGCTCGAGCCCGGGCTGGCCGACCGTCGAGGCTTCTCCTGCGCCGTCCACCTCGACCTGATCTTGGGCCTTTCGCTTGCGGATAATCGCCATGGGTTTCTCCGAACGCTGTTCTGGGTTGTCCATCGTGTACGGCGGGCCCTAAAGCCCTTTCCTTATTGAAGATCCGATGCTTGTCGGGGATAGGAGCCGTCTCGGAACAAGGGGGAATCATCCTTGCCCGGAGCGGGCGGGCTTTATGGCCCCGCTTGCGTGCCTGCGCTGTATCGCGCGGCGTCGCTCGATGCTCCTACCTTTGACTATAGACCGGGCTTAATGCCTTGTCAATATCGCCCTGCCGCGAGCTCCGCGGCGCGGAGCATGGCGCGCCCGGCCGCGGCTTCGCGGATTGATTGCCTGTCGCCGGTGAAGATAGAGTACTCCTCGAGGGCCCCATCGACGCCAGTCCCGTCGGCTCCGATCGCCGCGCCACGGAAAGCGAACCAAACGAGCCCCACGGGCTTCTCGGGACTGCCTCCGTCCGGACCGGCTATCCCGGTTATCGCGAGGGCGAGATCGGCGCCTGAGGCCTCGAGGACCGAAGGCCCGCCGGGGGGCCTTCGGCTCAGCTCGTACGCGCCGTTGGCCATAGCCCTCGCGACCTCGCGGGAGACGGCGCCGAATTCTGCGATCGTTTCGGGCGGCACTCCCAAGAAACGCGATTTGCTCTCGTTCGAATACGCGACCACGCCGCCCCACAGGGCGGCGGATGAACCGGGTATTTCGGTGATGGTCGACATGACCATGCCGCCCGTGCAGGATTCGGCGCATGCTAATCGCCAGCCGCGGTCTCGAAGCGCGGTCAGCAGCGCCCGAGCCGCGGCGCGTAAGCTCGTGCCCGCGTCGCCACCCAAGCTAGGCTTCGTCCTTCGGGCGGGCGAAGGGATCGAAGGAGGCGGGGTCGCGTATCATCTCGCACTTGCCCTCGAAGACGACTCCATCGGCTATCCTGAGCTTGGAGGTACGGACATTGCCGTACACCTTGGCGCTCGGCAGCATCTCGAGTCGGTCCGCGGCCTCGATATCGCCGTGCACGACGCCCCCGACGACGACGCTCGATGCGCGGATGCGCCTCGCGTTGACGATCGCGTCGCCGTCGATGAAGAGCCTGCCAAGGGAATCGATCTCGCCTTCGAACTTTCCCCTGATCCGGAGCGAGTCTTTGAAGCGGAGGACCCCCGAGAAGCTGGTTTCCTTGCCGAGGGTGGTCGCGATGAGCGGCGGCGCCTCCTCTTTCCTCGATTTAGGCATCGATCCGGGCCTCACTTGTGGGTCATTACGAAGACGCCGTCCCAATCCTCGGGAGGCGGGTTGTCGATGTAGAATTTGCAACGGAGGTAATATACCTTGCTCGGGCCGTCGTTCTGATCTATTTTGAGCGCTTCGCCGAAATACTTGAGCGCTTCACCGAACTGCATGAGCTTGTAGAGCTTCCGTCCCTGCGTAAAGAGATCGACGATTTTTCTCTTCTCGTCCGTGATCGTCATGGAATTCACCCTCACTGTTCCGGATGGCCCCGGTACTTCGTCTTTATGGCGGGCAGCGCCGTCTCCGACTTCTTGAGGCTGTCGGCCTCCGCCTTGAGCGAGGCGACGGCGGCATCCAGCGTATCAAGCCCGGCTATGGCGCGCTTCGCCTCTTCCATGGTGCGCTCGACGAAAGGCCTCGCCGAACCGCATTCGGGCTCCAGAGCCGCGGCGTCGCCCATGAGCTGGACGAGGGGGACGCGGAGGCCCGTCGCGAAACCGAGCACGCGTTGCGCGATCTCATCTGAAATCCGGATGCGCGCTTCACGGCGCTCGATCTGATGTATAAGCTCCCGAGTCCGCAGAACGGCCCTGATTCGGGCGAGCACCTCGGAAAAGTTGAAAGGCTTCGTGATATAGTCGTCGGCTCCCAGCTCGAGTCCTTCGACCTTGTCCTTCACGTCGTCCATGGCGGAGAACATTATGATTGGCGTATCCGCGAATTCGCGAAATTCCTCGCTGGTCTTTATGATCTTGGTGACTTCCCATCCCGACAGGCGCGGCATGACGTTGTCGAGAATTATCAGGTCGGGCTTGAAGCGCTTGACCAGCTCCAGGGCATCGGCGCCGTTGTCGTATTTCTCCGTCTCGAAGCCGAGCTTCGTGAGCATCACTTCAAAGAATTCAAGGTTGATCTGCTCGTCGTCGACCAGCAGGATTCGCTTTTTCGTGTCCATCTCGGTCTACGTCCTCGCTCGCCCATCCTCGCATCGAACGCAATCGGCTTGCGACATTCTCACACGGCGGGCTGCGCTTGTCAATGCAAAGGGCCGGAGCGAAGGTTCGGGCTTGGCGGCTATTCGGCTTCCGTGTGAGACGCGTCGACGGGAGGCCCGGAGGGATCGATCGTCCACGCGGCTTTCTTGAGTTCCCTTCCGGGCCTGAAGGAAGCGACGCCGTGGTCCTCGACGGAAACGATGGCTCCGGTCTTCGGATTGCGGGCCCGTTTGCGGCCTTTGCGGAGCTTGACCTCGAAGGTCCCGAATCCTCTAAGCTCGACGGTCTTCCCGGAAAGAATGGCGCCCTTGATTTCGTCGAAAAGGGCATCGATGAGGTTATGTATCTCTTTGCGGTTGAGAGTCCTGCCGGCGTGGAGGGCTTCGATGAGCTCGGCCTTCGTGACTTTACCAGCCATGATCCCCTTCTCCGTGCCCTTTCTTCGGTGCTCGGGAACGCCTGGACCGACGTCGCCCGGCTACCGGGTGCTATGCATTGAGAGCGTTGACGAGTCGCTGAATGCGAGACTTCTTGCGGGCAGCGGCATTCTTTTTGACGATGCCTTTGCGCGCCGCGGTGTCGATCCTCTTGACCATGTCCTTGAGCGCGGCTTCGGCGGCGACTTTATCTTTGCCTTGAGCCGCCGTGAGGACTTTCTTGGCGCTGCTGCGGATGGCCGTCTTCACGGATTTATTCTGAAGACGGCGCTTCTCGCCCTGCCGATTGCGCTTTTCGGCGGATTTATTCGTTGTTGCCAAATGAGCTACCCTCCATCAACGGAACGCATTCTTTCGTATAGACGCTATATCGTGCGAGGCTAGCAGAACGATCAAGGGTTGTCAAGGCTCGAGAGGTCCTTAACACTACCCGCTTCCCATAGTATAAAACGAATTACAGGTGGTCGGGATGCTCAATATCCTCGTGATAGTTTCTATTCTGCTGCTGTTCGCGCTCTACGACATCCTGCTACCGGCATCGAGATTCCTCGCTCCGCGATATGGCTTCGAAACCACGGAACGATTCACCCGAAAGGCGATAAGCCATATTTTCAGCCTCATGCGGGCGTACTGCGGAGTAAGCCTCGAGTTCGAGAACGTTTCCGGTCACGAATTGCCAGGACGCTTCCTCCTGATATCCAACCACCAGAGCCTCATGGACATCCCGGTCTGCATGAAGCTCTTCCCCGAGCGGATGCTGAGATTCGTCGCGAAATGGGAGCTGCGCGAAGGCATTCCCTTCATTTCCCTCATCCTGAGGAGTCAGGGCCACGCGTTGATACGGCGGAAGGGCGATGCGACCCAAGCCATGCGTTCGATACAGCGCTATGCGAGGCGTTGTGAGCGCGAAGGCACCTGCCCGGTCATCTTCCCGGAAGGGACGCGAACGCCGAATGGCGAAGTGGGCGCGTTCCATACCGCGGGAATCCGAAAGATTCTCGACGAGACGCCTCTCCCCCTCGTCGTCGCCGTGCTTGAAGGAGGCTATAGGATAGCGAAGATCACGGACATCGTTCGCAACCTCTATAAAGCCAGTTTTCGCGTACGCGTCCTTTCCGTTACCGATACCTTGAGCGGCAAAAAAGCTGTCCTCGAAGCTATTTCGTCGGCGCGGGAGGAAATTTCCGCGGAACTGGCGAAAATTCGTGGAGAGGAGCCCATTAATTAGAAAAGCCGCCTCTCGGCGGCTATTACCTTGTCGCGAACGGGTTTTCAGACGAAATCGCGAGGCCTGCGCTCGGTCCTCTTGCACTTCTCGCACTCGGCGAGATTCTTCACTTTACCGTTCTCGAAAAGGGTCTTCATCTTGACTTCCCCTCCGCAAGGGCAATAAAAACGCTGAGTGGCGCTCGCTGTACGGGCGTTTTTGGAAACTGCTGCCATGAATGACTCCTTCTCTGCGATGCTAAGATAAATAGAACGGCCGAAGATGTCAATCCGGCGACGAGCCGGGCCCGCCACATAAAAAAGTGCCCCCGGGGAAGGAGGAGGACCCCGGGGGCGTTGCCCAGTGCAGGAGTAGCGCGGGCACAGCGTCTCGTTTTACGCCCCCGCCGACACTATAACAACCGTCGGAGACGGAAGGTTACCGGCCTATCCCGCCGTGGCCGCCCGCCGAAGCCGCGATGCGAGCGATGAGGCCGGCGATTCGCCGCCGGAATCGCGAGAAAGTGCTCGTGCCGAATCGCTGGCCGTAGTCCCGCGCGGCTTCTCCGAGGGAGAACTCGAGGCCATACTTCCGTTTGAGCTCGTCCCAATGCTGGACGATGAACATGTAAAGGTCCGAGTCGGTGCGACCCGGGAAGCGCGATAGGAGCCCCTCTTCCTGAATTGCGGCGACAACGGGCCTATATACGTTCTCGTACCAAGACCAGAGCGCTTCGGAGAAGAGGATTTCCCGCTGTATCCCTTGGTTCAGGTAATACTTATGGACGAGAACATGTTCGAGGATCTGGTCGTAGCGCCCGGGGCTCGTGAAATCGAGGTCCTGGTCGCCCGTGATGGCCCCGTATGAGACTTTCTCGTAGAAACGCTTCTTCTCGTATTCGATGACTTCCCGTTTCAGGTCCTCCAATGTCGTCCCCGGCTTGAGGTCGATCAGGGTGTCGAGCTTGGTCACCTCGGCGTCTATCATCGTCTGTCCGCGCATCCGGGCCACGGAGACCCGGTGGTTCCCATCCCGGACAAAATAGACTCCGCCGACATCGTAGATCCGTACCGGCGGGAGGGGGACCTCGTTGTAGTGGGCCATGTCGATGCTGACCCAGCGCGATTTGAGGAATTCGCGCCTGGGAAGAAAATGCCGGTTGAAGTCGCGGTACCTGCCTTCGCTGCCCACGATCCGATCGACCGACACGGCTTCCATCCCCACGTAGGTCTCGCTCGCGGGGCGAAGGATCGCCTTCACCTCCTCGAACGGCAGCAGCTTCTCGCGTTCGGGGTCGAGCAGACGCGCGATGCGCGAGAGTAGCTCGCGCGTGCGGGCCCGCGCGAAATCCTCCTCCGCCAGATTCTCGAACCAGCCGCCCATACCCTAGGCCTCCGTATCCAGTATCCAATGGCCGAAGGCGTTGATTACGGTCGTCTCGTGGTACGAGCTGATGCGGACATCGGCGAGGTCGTAGAGATGTATGTGCCCATGCACGAGCCATTTCGGCTTGAAGACCCGCATCACCCAGAGGAAGCACTTGAAGCCCCGATGACAGGGATCGTCGCGGTCATGGATACCCCTGGGCGCGGCATGCGTGAGGACGATGTCCACGGCCCTGCCTCGCAAGAGCTTGTGCAAGAGCAGTCTCGGCGCCAGGAGGGCTATCCTGAGAGACATCCCGATTTCGCTGTACTGGTTGTCTCCGTCGTTATAGAGCATCGAGCCGGGGAGGCCGAGTATGGTCAGCCCCTCCACCTTCCTGATCCTGAAGCCTGCGTCCACCGCCCCCGTGGCGGAGCGAAGGCCTTCCGGCTTGTCGGCGTCCCACCGCGAAATGCCGTGGGCCTCGAGCTCGCCGAGGTCGTGGTTGCCCGCGACGAAGGCGAGATCCTTGTTGAGCATGGAAGTTATGAAGCCGAGGTACTCCGGGGGAAGATCGCCCGCGCTGAGCACCAAGTCGATGTCCTTGAAGCGCTCGCGCATCCTCGGCGAGTAGACCAGGGGGTCGACCTGGTCGGACACGCAGAGGATCCTCATCGCCTCTTTGCCGAGCTGGTCTTCGCGAGCATCTCCTGGAGCTTGTCCTTGGTGAGGAGCTCGACGGACCTGTTCTCCGCGAAATCGAGGGCCGTCCTCGAGAACCCCGAGCTTGTCACGATGGATCCGCGGACAACGCCGAGCTTCTTCATCTGATCCAGGAGGGAACGGACGCTTCCGTCGTCCAGGTTGTCCGAAACGCGCAGGAAGCGCACCAGGGTCGGGATCTTCTTCGCCGCCATCCATTTGTCCGAATCGCCCTCTACGGCGATGACGTCGACACCGTTCTGGATCTCCGAGAAATCGCGGATGGAAAGCCCCAGCGAGACCTCGACGACCGACTTGCACATATCGGCGAACTCCTCCCTGCCGCAGGTGAGGTAATCTTTCATGTGGTCGTCGGTGCGATATTCCTGGTATTGCGTAAGCTTTTCCGCGACGTCGCGAAAGCCCGGCTTCTTGGCGTAGATGCGCTCCCACTGCTCGATCGCGCGGTCGAGGTCCCGCGACTTCTCGTAGCACATCGCCAGGAAGTAACGGCCGTAGAGGCTCTCGGGGGCGCCCTCGTCCTTTATCTGCTTGATCGCCCGCTCGAGCTCGAGCGCAGCCTTGTCGAGCGACCCCTGGCTCATATAGCAGCCGCCCCGTTCGACGAGGCACTTGAGCCTGAGCTCGGGACTGCGGCTCGCTTTCTCGAAGGACAACAGGGCCGCGGTGAAGTCGCTCATCTCCTTGAGTATCTTGCCGACGTAGTAGTAGGCCTCGTAGTCCTCCGGATTCCATTTGATTGCCGCTTCGAGCTCGGCCTTTGCCTCCATCGGATGCTTGGTCCTATGGAGGATGAGCCCGAGGGCGTGGTGGGCGATATGGAGGCGCTCGTCCATCTCGATCGCCTTGCGCAGGTAGTTGACCGCGACATCCGTCTTGCCTCGAGCCTCGAAGAGACGACCGGCGTCCATGAAGTGGGACGCTGTGCGGGGATCGATCTTCGTGAGTAGGATGTGCTCCTTCAGCGCGTCCTCGACCTGGTTGAATCGCTCGTAGAGTATCGCTATCCGGGCGCGGAATTCGACCTCCGGCACTTCCGGGCCGAACTGCCCGATCTGACTCACCGCCTTGAGCTCCATGAGGGCCAGCTCCGGCTTCCCTTCGGCCTGGTAGGCCTGGGCGAGGTACCAGTGCGCGGCGACGTTGTGCGGATCCCTTTGAAGGAGCGCCTTCGCCGAACGGACGACGACCGCGGAATGTCCCTGTTTCAAAGCCTCCGCGATGGCCTTGGACTGGCGAGGCGCCGCTACCATCCTTACGATGAACACGCTTAAGAAAGCGACCCCGACGCCGAGAATTAGGATTAGCACGACGACGAACGACATTCTTGCTTCCCGTCCCGGGAGGGCCTTCCTTTGCTATGCGGGCCCATCCGTGGTATCCTACTATAAAGCACTTTTGAGCTTTTTGCGACACCTCAAGAGACGGGATGCCACGAGGAGGCCGGCTGGTGAGATGGTCTGGCATTATCGCGGCCGCGGCGTTCGCGGCCTTGGCTTCGGTCGCAGCCGCGGCCGCCGGGTCCTTCGACGAGGGCGAACGGCTGTTCCGCGCCGACAAACCCGCCGAAGCGGCCCCTGTCCTGGAGAAGGCCGTTCTCGAGCCGGGCCAGGACGAGCGCGCCTGGCTGTACCTCGCCCTCTCCTACCAGCAGTTGGGTCGGCTCGACGACGCCTCCGCCGTCCTTCGCAAGGGCGTCGGCCAGGCCCTGCGGTTCTAGGCTCTCTTCTATTTCGATCTCGGCAACATATTCGTCCTGCAGGGCAAGAACTCCTTCGCGGCCGATATGTTCACCCAAGCCATAGGGAGCGACGGATCCCTGGCGCCGGCTTACCTCAACAGGGCGAATGCCTACCTCGCCGTCAAGGACTACGGCGGGGCGAAGGCGGATTACCTTCGCTACCTCGAGCTGGATCCCGGGAGCTCGCAGCGCGCCGGCATCGAGGAGCTGATAAAGCGCCTCGACGCCGGGATCGCGGAGACCGAGCGCGCGGCCGCCGCCGCGGAGGCCAAGCGCCAGGCCGACGAGGCGGCGAGAAAGGCGCTCCTCGACGGCATGTCCGCTTCGCTGAAGGCGGCGGCGGACGAGACCACGAGCATCTCGGCGGGCGCCGGGAGCGTCCAAGGCTACGGCGACGAGCTCAAGCTCGACGAGTGAAACGGAGAATCGGGCATGGATAAGAGATCGAGGACTATCGCAGTCGCGGCGGCGGGGACGGTCCTGGTCGTCTTGGCCGCGCTGGCCGTGTTCCTGGGGCCGGCCAATGTCTCGAGGACTCGCCGGAATGTCCTTGCCTCGGCGCAGTACTACCTCGACAAGGGCGATTACGACAGGGCCCTGGATCTCGTCGACAAGCTGCTCATCGACAACGCCGCCGACCCGGACGCGCG
>Ga0181520_10013434_pt1 | contig 10310 bp, 18 predicted proteins | sample PEATcosm2014_Bin_29_FD_132451 | JGI IMG/M metagenome (GOLD analysis project Ga0181520, IMG submission 132451) | Peatland microbial communities from MTU Mesocosm Facility, Houghton, MI, USA - PEATcosm2014_Bin02_30_metaG | ecosystem: Environmental > Terrestrial > Soil > Wetlands > Peat | place... | reverse complement strand
TTTCTTACAGGTGAAAAATAAATTTGGATCGGATTGTATTCGGGTGGTATTACAGATTAGTAGCAAACATCAAATTTGGAGTAGTTCATGAATTCAAATAGTATTTTAGATGACGTTTATAAAGAAGGGTTAGAACGGCTTAAGATCGCTAGAGCGGAAGAACAAGCTGAACATCTGGCTAAACTGGAACAATTTGATGCTGCTGAGAATACTCTTCTTCGTAATTTAGCCCAACCCATCCCCCATACTCAACAATCTCAACTTCAACAATTACTTGCGCCGGTTACTGCGGTTGCAACGCCTACACAAGTGGAAAAAGAGGAAGAGGAAGAGGATAACATTCAAACAGATACGCTGGTTTTAACCTCTCCAACTCCTGATCCCCCCGACGTACCAGACTGTGTACGTAACGTAATAAAAGAAAGTGGTAAGGACACGTTTACCACTGTAGAAATTATGGAACTTGTTCTTGCCAGTAAAGTATATCCACTACCCATGAGGAACGGGGTTGTGTTACATATAGAAGATAAGGGATTTAAGTCGGCATTTAGGGATAATATAGGCCATGCCGTAAAGTCTATGAGAGAAGATGGAGAGCTTGAATACACAAATGGGATCAGAGTTGAGCGGAATCAGAGTTGGCATTGTCTCTTCCCAGCTACTAATGCACCCACACCCACACCCGTAGTCGTAGCCGATAACGTATCAAAAGCACCAAAGCATAGTAAGTGCAAGAATGGGGATACAGGTGCCTTGCTTGATACAGTGATGGAAAAAGGAAACTCTCTCTTTCTCCATGAGATTATAGATCGACTTAAAGCTACTAAGGATTACCATTCGGTAAAGAAGGATAAGAAGGTTATTACTGAAAATAGCCCCTTCTTCGAGCCAACGTTCCGCACCCGTGTTGTCAGGGAGATTGGAAAAAAGAGAAAAAAGGGTGAGTGGGCTTGGGTTGAAGGCAAAAGAAAGGACCCAAAATGGCACCGATTCACTGACTTAGAACTAGAGTCACGCAGGTTAGAAAATGTAAAGGCATCCGGCGCATCGGTAGGGAACTAAAGATTGACAACGATATATACGTGAATGGGGTGTCCGATGGCACCCCATTCATGCGTTGGAGCTATATCCATGCCACTGAAACCCAAACTTGACCGGGAATATCGAATGAATTGGGCGGGTGCCTCTCCTCATCCCATCGAAGACATTGACATTTTCAATCGCCTTCCTTCATGGCGGCAGGCTGAGCTTCGTGAACTACATGAAGTAGTCTTTGCGAATCCTCATGCTCAAGCATTTTCAAGGTGTGATCCAGCCACCGGTAAGGTGTACCCCGGTCAAGTTCTCATTAGTGATATTCTGGCAGCATCAAAGAGGCAGCAAAAAGCTTTACCCAGAGTTCCAGCCGGGTACAAATTCACCGTTCCAAATGGGGCCCCTCTTGGGATGTTCATTTACTATAGGCCACCCACAGAACAAGAGGCATATCAAATTCTCTTGGCTATTGAACAACATGTGTCTCATGAAAAGTTGGTTGAGTTTTGTACCTATGATCAGAGATTGCTTTCGGATAAACCGTTGGATGGGGTGTTTGCTTTCATTTGGCGTCTCGCCCGATATTTGAGCGGTGCAGACCTTTTCTTTCCTTCCACGGCGTTTATAGATTTGATTGATGGGGTTTCAAGGCTCACCCATTTACGGGTAGACCCGTATCCGGTGAAAACCATCGCACAATTTCTTGAGTCAAAAGCGGAGGAACTTGTTGATATTGTGGGAGGAAACCGAAAGGCTGGAGCGATGCGTTGGGCTCAGGTGACTGGAGTATACTAATTTAAGGGGTGAAAATGATGGAGAAAAAATATGTAGTGCCTGAAGGGATGTTGAAGGCGGCGATTGAAGCAGGGCAAGCTCACGATGGATTTAAAGCGAACAATCTACCGGTTTGTCTTGAGGCTGTGGTGCGGTGGTGGAGTGAGAACCCGACTGTGCCGACAATGCGGCAACTGCGGCTGGTTGAGTCGACGAAATGAGGACTGCCTTTGAATCGTGGTGGGATGGCACCAATAACCAGAATTGGTTTAGCAACAAACCAATTATGTTGAAGGATTTGAAAGAGACAGCCTTTTTTGCATGGAAAGCCGCAACACATTCTGTAAAAAAATAATCCAAATTGGCCTCAAACTTGGTATACTATTGGTATGGACACTCAGGAGACATATAACCTGCGATATTGGGACGACCCTGTTTTGTCCATGGTTTGTGAACCTGTACGGGATTCAGAATATGGGGAGAAGTTGGAAAAATTCGCTAACCAGCTAACCTCTATCATGGGAATGCATGGAGGTGTTGGTTTGGCGGCTCCTCAAATTGGTACACCGATTCGTGTCTTTGCGATGAAATTTCGGGTGGAACCTATTGTTGTATGCAATCCTACACTGATACTGGCTGGGCCTACTGCTTATGAAAGAGAAGGCTGTCTCTCGCTACCCGAAATCTTTGAACAAGTAGCAAGGGCACAAACAGCAACCATGCGATACTTTACCCCGACTGGGGTTGAAAAAGAACTCGAACTCGCGGGGATGGATGCAAGAATTGCCCAACATGAAGACGATCATCTTTCGGGAATCATGTTCCCGAGTCGGTTATCCCGGCAGATGAAAAAGGCCACGCTGCAAAATTGGGAGAAGATCAAGCACAAGTATGTACGATAAGGAAGGCAGTAATGCACGAGACATTCTGGACACTCATTCACGACAGGGCACATTGGGAGTTTGAGATTTTTCTTCAAGTTCTTGATGGGGTGATTTTTGGCCTTCTCTGGAATTTTTTCTGGAACAAGTATTTGAAGCAGCACTGGCACCACCATCTTGACCGTGATAATCGAGAGGCAGGGATTCAGTCCAGTTGCATACACCCATATGCACATTCTTGTGGGGGGAACTTGTGGAAGTGCGAGACTTGCCACGAATTCCTTATTCTTGTTAGAAAGAACGAAATGGAAGCAGAATGGAAAGTGGTCAATGACAAACGATAAAAGCGCAAAAGGACATACCAGAGAATTGCTCCTCCTCATCGGAGAATCAGGTAGTGGAAAGAGCACTGTCGCCAAGGATTATGTTGCAAAAGGTTACGTTCGTGTTAATCGCGATGACCTCCGTATTGAGTTGGCCCCTGTATTGAAGGACGCCGATTTTCGCTTGGCATTACAGGAAGAGAAGGCAATTAAGGAAGCTGGGGTGGTTGTGCCCCGCAACTTTAAGGGCGGGGGCTCAGGTCGGGATTTTGAAGATTTTGTTTCCAAGGTTGAAAAGGCTCGTGCGGCTTATGCCCTATCTCAGGACAAGAATGTGGTTGTTGACAACACCCACTTAAACCCAAACACTGTTGATAAGTGGCGGCATTTTTCAAATCACAAATCTGCCTTTCGCATCTACCGCATGGATACTTCGATGGAAGAGTGCATTAGGCGTGATGCTCTACGGACAGGAGTCTCTCATGTTGGCCGAGGGGTGATTGAGCGGCAGTTTCTAATGAGCGGTCGCCATCCAGCTTTTCAGCGACTAGACTCGAACACTTCGGTTTACCTTTTCGATATTGATGGCACGGTTGCCAACCACATGGATGCCACTGGCCACTCTTTGCGTTCTCCTTATGGTTTGAATGTTGAAGTTGATGCTCCATGGGTGAGAATTATTGAGGAGATTCAGAACTTGTACACTCTTCCTAACACCCTCGTGTTTGCAGTATCAGGCCGGAAAAGTACAGCAGGAAACGCAACATGGGAGTGGTTGGATAGGTATGAGGTTCCTCGTGATGGATTGTTCATGCGTCATTCCTTTGATAATCGGAGTGATGTGTTGGTGAAGCAGGACATCTTGAATGAAATCCTTCGTCTGGTACCCCATGCCCAAATTAAGGGTGTTATTGATGACCGTCCTCGGGTAATCATTGATTGTTGGAAGTCAGCAGGGGTTCCAGTACGCCCAGTGTACGGTGGTAAATTTCTCTCACCTGAAGAGTTCACGGTTGTACATCGTAGGGGATGCCCTTATTCTGAAAAAGAGAACTACCGTCGATGCCCTGTTTGTAATGCCCTAGAAGATTTCTGACTCAAACGAAAGGAGCAACCGTGATTATCTGGACTTTATCTGACAATGAAGTAGCCGATATACGAAGCACTCTGAACAAAGAGTTGGCGCGGGTCAAGCAGATTGCTGCTCAACATCGCAGGGAGGAGTCCCGCATCAAAGCGAGGGGGAGGGAACTGACAATAAAGCATCTTCTGTCCTCTCTTGAAAAAACTCTAGCAGAAAATGAAGAGAAGGTTGACCTTCGTTGCTACTGCGATACCAACTATGATTTTTACAGCAAAACTTTATCAATTTCTTTTCGTATTGGAGCAGACTCCACTATCCATCGAGAGGTAATTGAGAATATACAACCTCCCCCGGATGAGTATCTTGGTATTGTTTCTGTCCTTCAAGAACTTAAGAAACAGCAGATAAAGGGGCGGGTGCAAGTTATTACAGATGGCTCCCGATGTGCCATAGCCCTTCAAATGGGGTTACGGTATCGAGTCCCCAGCCATTCAGAGAACCAGAGTCCCCGTTCCTGCAACTTTGGATTTACCTATGACACCGCGATAACATTGACAAAAGATTTGTTGGAAAACGGATGTCATGTGGAGTATAGTTATAAGAATCGCGGATTTATCAATGACGCGTTGAAGCTTGCATGAGTTTGGGTGCCCGATGGATGCTAACTGTTGAGGAGCGAAGACGGTTGGTTGTAATAGTTTCAGACTCCATGCTCGGTATGGACGGGCACTCAATTTAAGGATCAAATGAAGCTACAAGATTACATGGATGTGTCGAAGTTAACAAAGCTGGTGGTTGATGGGTACATCAATCAACGCAAGCACCCCACCCTGCCCCTTTTCATTTATAACTACTCTCCCTCGGCCCAGTTTGACCAGCACTGGCCGCACGAAGTGTGTGCCTGTCGCGGTCTTATCGTTGACAGCGAAAGCAACATTATTTCAAGGCCCATGTACAAGTTTTTTAATTTGGGCCAACCATCGACTATTCTTGGAACCCTCTTTGATCCCCACGAAATCAACGAGGACGTAATGGTGGACGCCAACTTCTTGGGTAACTTGGTTCATTCCAACCGTGACGCCAATGGTGTAACTCGCACTCCTCTGACCTTCACTCGTAAGATGGATGGTCAGATGGGTATCCTGTGGAACTATGATAAGCAGTGGGGGATTGCTACCCGAGGCTCGTTCGAATCTGAGGGGGCCCTTTTCGCCACTCAGAAATTCCAAAAATTTGTCAAATTTGGTGCAGCCGAAGACTTCATCCCGAAGGGCTGGTCGCTCATATTTGAAATAATCGCGAAGCATTTAAGAATCGTTATCCCATATGAATGGGAGGGGCTATGCCTGTTAACGGCGGTGAACATTGAGACCGGCGAAGAGATGTCCTACGAGAAACTGCATGAACTGTGGGTCAATCTCAACTCGTATTCGAAGACGTTGGACGCTGACGGCGTCCTTCAACCGGGTAAGCCATGGTGCCGCATTGTAGAGAAGTTTGACATTGACCTTGAGACAGCGAAGAATGACACCTCTCTCGAAGAGGAGGGATATGTTGCGTCTGTTTATCGTGAAGGCTTACCTCCAGTTAAAGTCAAGATCAAACTCGCCGAATATTGCCGGTTGCATAAGATTCTTACGGGTGTAACTCCGCAAATGATTTGGGCTGAAATGGCTGACCCCATGGCAACATGGCTTCAGGCTAACTGCAAGTACGACCGGAAGACAGGGGAGACCGCGTTCAACTTACGAGTACCGGCTGAGTTCTCTGCTTGGGTACTTCAGTGGCAGCGTGGTCTCATGAAGGCGTTTCATGAGAACCTTATGGTGGCTATAGATGCTCAGGCCGACCTGCGTGTATGGGAAAGGTTTCATGCAGAACACCCATTCAAGAATGATGTGGAGCGCAAGAAGTGGCTTCAGTCGCAAGGGTTCTTGCCAGATATTGGGACTGCCGCCTTATTCCTTCGCAGTGGTAAGATAGTGGAAGCATACAACATACTCTGGAAGCTTGTGCGTCCGCACGGTCGTGATGACAAATTCTATGTTGAAGGAAAGGGAGAATAATGAGACGATTATTGGCTTGGTTATTTGGGAAACCCTTGGTCTGGTTATTCGACCTCGATGGAGACGTAACCCTTCGTATCGCCTCCTATTCTGGAGGGACATTAACCGCCGAACGAATAGGGTTTGGTATTCGCCCTGTCTTTTTGCTTCCCAACGGGCGAGTGGAAAACGGAAAGTATGTTATAAGTTGGAAACCTGCCAACAAGAAAGCTGAAAGGTTATGGGGACGTCCGTAGGAGGACAAGCATGAAAACCCTGAGCCCTATAACCCCATTAAATCAACAACATACTTGTCGATAAAATTTCTTGAAAATTGTGCTCAAATACACCCCTTCTTCGGTATACTGTAAGTATGAAAACTCCTGTACAGACCGGTTTGATCCCCGTGGTTCCAGATCACTGGCAGGAGTAGTTCACTACATTTCATCCATCGGAGGCTCTTATGGCACAGCTTGCGACAATCGAATCTCTTCCCTCCCTTCAGCGGGACGGGTATGCTAGGCACTACTCAACCTTAGCTGAGTACTATGAGGCGGCGGACGAGGGAATGGACAATGCTGCCAGAGAACAGATTGACGCTGGCCGGGAGCCTTATCTTATCGATGAGGACGCGGCGGACATGGGCATCTATCCCCTTATCACTGTTGACGACGTGCTTGAGAAGCAGGATGGCCTGATTGGCGTTGTTTCAGCCGGACGTGACCTCTTCCTTTCTCCCAATACTCTTTTGGCGTGGAGAGCATAGATGGATAAATACCTTCCCAATGTGAAGCAGTTTGTGGTCGGCCTCGACTCCAGTCTTTACTTCGACGCAGATATGAAGCTGATTAATCAGTCTGAGTTCGAAGAACTACTGGCAACAGCTATTTCAGATGATGGGATTCCCATTGAAAAGATATCAGCCCATGATGGGCACTTCTACGCTCACACTAATGTGGAAACACTCAGGTATACAGGGGACTATTCTTTTAGCGACCGATATACAATGACAGTGGCATTTTGGCCATCTACTGAGGCTTACAAGGAGGCACGGTGACAGCCCGTAAAGCACGTTCCACAGGGACAATGGTGTATCTTGAGGATATGGGAGCCGGATACTCTGATGGCCGTTGGATGACTGTATGTGAGACCCATGGTGGCTGTGTCTGTCACTCAACTCGCAAGCTTGCTGAGCAATGGTTGTCACACCCCGAGGATTGGTGCCCGACTTGTCAAGAGGGAGAAAGTAAGGAGAAGAACTAATGAATCGACTAGCAACTGTACTCTTAATACTTAGCACCACGTTGTCAGCCCAAGCCCCTGTAACTATCACTCAACACAGTCAATTCGTTTGTTGGGACACACGGGGTGGAGTCGTTATTTTACATGAGGACACCAAAAAGAAATGTGTCAAAAACCATGACCATTGGATACCCGACCGAACGGGAGAAATCCAGCCCAATGGTGAGGTTTGCGCAAACGCTGGATGCAGCTATTTGCAATACCCGGAGGAGACGAAGACGAAACCAGTAACGACGTACCCAGTAGTTAAAACAAAATGAGCAAAGTGATGAAGGAAGAGCTTATAATGCGCCTACATCCGTAAAATTGAGGCTTTTGAGCATCTCATCTCCCACACGTGATTTTCTCTTTTATGCCTATGACTATGCTAAGTAGATGTGTGACGGAGCGGTACGGCGACCCTGCGAATTTTGCCTTTAGGGGACAGTTTTATGAGTCAAGTACCCCGGCAAACTGCGCCTTATGTGGACGTGATATCCGCAACGTCTATACCTTGCGTACTCCGCAAGGCCGCTCTGTCCCGTCTGGCGAGTGTTGTTTCCCCTACTTCAAGAAGCGTAATCCTGAGGTCTACACTCGCCTAATAGCGGCTCAAACCCTTTTAGGGGCTCATCTTGAGGGTGTTGTAGGGGATATAAAGACCTATAACGCTTCTGAGGATGTGAGCCATCGGCTGCGGGAATGGCGTAAGTTAAAACGGCAGGCTCTTATGGTCATCCGGGGATATCAAAAAACTATGGGGGACTGGCTTCCTAAGCCCCTCTACGAATTACGAGTTGAGGCTGAAAAGAAACCCGGAGTATCCACCCGTTGGTTTGATTCTCATATCCCCACCCTCCGAAACAAGTTAAATCAAATAATTCCTAGCTAGTGAGTATTGGTTATAAGTATATCTCTTATAGGGGTACTTATGGCACAGCTATACCTGCGGGTAAACGGTATTGACATCACCAACGTGAGGCTTCGTCGGAAAATGGCCGATGGGCTTCCGATTGGAGAACGTGAGCTTGTTATTGAAGACCCAATATTGGGCAAGTTCGCTATTGATAATAGCTTTATTCTCGAAGTTACATTTGACCGTCGTAAAAAATGGAAGACAGTTACAGTCCCTGAATTAATAACTACTTTGGTGGATACCCTACAAAAATGCCAATAACAAAATCATAGGGTAGGGATTTTTCTAACTAAGTATCTCCCTTGTAGGTAGTATCTTTGAGAGGATAGCATGTTTTACGACGAGGATGAAGACGACGATCTTGACCGTGAAGGCGAGTTCGATGAAGATGAAGAGGAAAATGAGGACGACGAAGAGACGTTAAAAGAATTGGACGTCGATGAAAATGGTCACGTCGTTGAAGGTCATCGTCGCCATCGTAAAGCTGGATATGATGATTTTGAAGAAAACTCTGATCCTGAATGGATTTAATGGAAGGAGGGGAGCCATGATTCAAGACAGGTCTCCTGAAGCAGCAGCTATAGATGTTTGTCATACCGAGGCTGAGTGTCAACAGATGTATGCTGCTATACCCCCTGAAGTAAAGGCCCCGGCACTAACCCTGTTAGCGGATAAACTTCAAAATGTTCGGGCAGAAGTTGTAGGAGCCTATCAGGCTGACCCTAAGCATTGGATGGCCCCCCATCATTTTTTATGGGGCATGGCTGTTCGTAATCTCCTCCGCAAAGAGGGGTATGGTGAGGCTTATTTCGGGGTTCATAACCTCGATGATATCTATGTTGCGCTTATTGAAGAGGCCCTAAAGTTGGGCATTCTGGAGTAATTTATTCAAATATGAACCCCTCTATTGTGGGACATTTGTAACTGTCCCTAGTGAAGTACAGAATAGAGGATTATATGGATAGCATAGTAGCAGAAGTACATGAAATTCAGGCTGACAGCTTGGAACAAGAATTCCTTCCAAAGAAAACCCCCCTTGTACGTGTCGTTGAAAATAACGTTCGTACCCTCCCCCTACAAAAAATATCGGTTCCTGACCTCGAAGACCCCGAGGAAGAGGGCACTGATCTATTGACTGAAGCCACCAGCGATGTCATTAGTACCCTCCTGTTTGATGCTGCTGAAAGAATCATCGAAAGGGCATGTAAGGATGAGGATGTTGTAGCTGATCCAGATACGGTTGAGGCTATAGAGTTGATGTTGTATGAGGAAAACAATGACGAGTATGACAATCCAATAGGGCGAGAGCGAGAGTACCATGGACTTTCAAATTCTATAAACGGTCGTCCTCGTGACCTTGTCCCAGTAGCCGAAAAGCTGCTTCGGGCTGATGAAGACGATGTAATAGATGATGAGGATAAAGATGAATATCGGCTGACTGAAGAAGACAAGCTCGATATGGAAGATATTGACCCAGTGGATACATTTACTTCTTTCCCAACAGCAAATTTTCCCGAGGAACCCATGAAGAAAGAAACAGAGATGAAAGATAATGCAACAAACTTACGCAATTTAGCGGCCATTGAGTCTCTCGAACAGGCGAAAGAAAAAGGCACCATCCAGTACCTGAAGAGTGTGGAAGGCCGCGTATTAACTGTACTTGAGGCTGCAATTTCCAGTGATTCTCAACGGGAAGCGGTCAAGTCCCTTATCAAGAAGGAATTTCGCCGGGAAATGAATCGGGTTAATCGTCTTGAAGACGAGGACTAATCAGTATTAGGTAGTATGGAAGAACCCCTCGAATGCCCACTTATCACTCCTTATACCAATAAGAAGGGGATAGACCCAGCAACACTAGAGAAGCTCTACTATCTTCGCAAGTGGGACATTCAAAGAGATGAGGATGGGGTTATCCACAACCCCATCCCCTTTAAATGGCCTAGTTTACTCCGAAAAACAATCTGGGATATC
>Ga0181520_10013433_pt1 | contig 10312 bp, 9 predicted proteins | sample PEATcosm2014_Bin_29_FD_132451 | JGI IMG/M metagenome (GOLD analysis project Ga0181520, IMG submission 132451) | Peatland microbial communities from MTU Mesocosm Facility, Houghton, MI, USA - PEATcosm2014_Bin02_30_metaG | ecosystem: Environmental > Terrestrial > Soil > Wetlands > Peat | place... | reverse complement strand
GAACTCGTGGTTCTTGTTCGAACCGAATAGCCAGGGCAGGGTAAACCAGCCTTGACCGTGGCAGAACTTGGCGCCGCGGATCGCTGTCAGCAGAGCGGGGATATTTTCGAGGGCTTGCCGCTGCTCGGGGTTCTTTGACGCCCGATGCCACCCCGACAAGACGGCCTTGGCCGGCGGATCGTGGTGGGCGCCGTTGCCCTTTTGGACTATCGAGCCGCCCAAGCCGTTCCAGCCGTCGATCAATTCCAGCAGCCCGACGGGGATGTCGCCGGCGCCCGCCGGCTTCTTCTTTTGTGTGGGAGCGGGAGCGGGAGCGGGAGGAGTGCCGTTTGCATGACGTTTGCAGCCGTTTGCATCGTTTTGGGTGCAAGTGTCCGCCGCTTGCTTGACGTTTGCATCGGTCGTTGTCGCCTTCCACCTCTTCTTGGCGGCCTCTGCGCGAATATCCGAAAGGGTTTTCCCGGTTCGCTGGCGTGCCAACTCCCGATCCATCCGTTTTCGAACATACTCCGGCGCATGGTCGTATAAATCGTGAACCTGGTAGCGGCCGGGCTCGTCCGCGATCTCCTCGATAAATCCGGCGTGTCCCTTGCCGCCACACTCAAGAATTGCCTGGCAGAACCTGCCCGGCTCTCCCTGCCAATCCGCGGCCAACTCGACGTCGGCGGCGTCGCCGATTTCTGGTTTGCCGCATTCGTAGGCCACTTCCCAGAGCAGTTCAAGGTGGCCACGAATATGGGCGCGCGTCTCGCCCAGAAGGCGCATTGCCCGGCGAAACTTCGGGTGATTGCCAAGGCCCGGCCTACCCATTGTCGCCTCCCTGCTGCTGGTAGCTTTGGAGGATGGTTTGCAGTGTGTCGCGCTCTGCGGCTTCGATAAGCTGCGTGCGCTCGAGTTGGTCAGGATCAACATGCCCCTCAATAGACTGGCGGCAGAGGTCGCGCAGTCGCGCCGGCGGGATTGCGTCAACCTCCACGCTCTCGCCAACAAAGTTCTTGCCGCGGGTGTCGGATTTCTTCGTCGGCCTGGTCGGCAATTCCCATTCTTCGATCTGCGCCGGCGTCACGGCCACCCGCTGAAATTGCAGCTCTGCATCCGGCGCGAACGTCCGCAAGTCCTGCTCCACCTTTCGCGGAATATCCACGCCGCTGGGGTCGTGGTCGCCAAAGTAGTAAATGAAGCAGGAGCGATTCTCTTCGCTGATCGCCTCGGCCGCGGTGTGGAGATAGGACAAGCTCGGATAGCCCCGCGTGACCATCAAGGGAACGTCCCACTCCTCGGTCACGTCGTATAGCACGCCGGCCAAGGCGTCCTTTTCTAACCAGATTTCGACGTAGGCGTGTTGCTGATCCCAAAGGGCGCGCCGGTACGTTCTGGCGGTCTGGTCAAGGGCCTGTTCCAGGGACGAATAGGTCCGCGGTTTTCTCATCCATCGGGTATTGTCGGCAATCCACGCGAATGGCAAGTCCCCCTCGCGCCGCATGAGCCCCAACAGTCGCACCACCACGTTCTTGTAGCTGGCTTCGGTCTTGGAAATGATGCCGCTGCTCACCATCTGGTAGAACACCTGCCTGACCGTCATGGGCTCGTTCTCGGCCACCACGTTGTAGATGGCCTCTTTGACGGCCTCCAAGTCGGCTTTGGTGCGTCGATGTCGTCGTTTTATGGGGCTAGACTTATAAAAGCGTTTTGCGGTCGGTCGTCTTGTGCTAGGGGCTCGTGGTTTCAGGACCTTCTCCGCGATAGGTCTATCGTCGTCCCACTCATCGGCGGAAAGGGCTTCTTGTAAGCGTTCCCGAAAAACAGCCTCGGGCAGGGCGGCCAACTGCATGGCCTGACTCGCTTGCTCTGACGTGATGCCAAGGGCCGCTAGGCCGACGTCGGCCGGTTGCTTTGCGGGGGATGTTGTCGTGCTCATCGCGACGCCTCGCCGTGGGCCTGGGGGCCGCCCTGCTGCTCGGCCAGCTCGATGGGGGCCGGCTTCGTTGTGTGGGCGTTTCACGATTTGCCCCCTTCGCCTTTGGCCTGTTTCTCTTCGACGGCCTTGCCCTGCCGTTCAAGACGAATGGCAGCCCGATGGAGAATCAAGAGGGCTTCCCGTTCTTTGTTGAGAGCCTCGATTCGCTGGTGGATTTCCGCCGCGTCAAGGGATTCAAGAATCTCGTTTGCAGTAGCCATGGTTCTTTCAGTTTAGAACCATCTGCAAACAAGTCTACGCACAGTTCTGTCTTACTTCTGCACGTCCGATTCGCTCGGTTCGATCGTTGTCGAGTAACCGCCTTTTCCGCCGCCGTGGGGTAGGAAAATGAACTTCTTCAGCTTCGGATACTTGTCAAGCAGCCGCCTCAAAACCTGGTCGGGCCGATGGTTTACGGCTTGCAGTTCCCTAAAACTTGCCGTTCGCTTCTTGACCAAGATTTCCAAGACATACTTCTCGGCGAGCCCCAGCTTGATCGGTTTGCCCTTCAAGAAGATCAACGTCCGCGCGGTGGCGTCGAATATCGCGGCCTTTGGCTTGGGGGGCTTCTGTGCCTTGAGCCACTTCCGGGCCTTCAGCAGGGCTTGTTCGAGCTCGCGAAGCCAACGCACTAGCTCCCATGCACGACCGCCCACGAGCTTCCCGGCCTCAAAGATCGTGTTTGGTTTCCCGCAACGGTACGGTGACTTTTCCATACCGATGGGACTGATTGGCCCCGCGTAACCGATGTCCTCCAGATCGTCCGCTACGGCCTCGATCGTCCTGCACCCTTCCAGGAAGGCCGCGTATGCCTCGGAATATGCCTTGCAAGAATCTGCGGTGGTTTCCGTTTCCGTCGCCTTTATTAGGGCTTCGACCGAAGCAAGCAATCTGTTGATCCGGAGCAACGCTCGATGACGATCGAAGTTGATCCCAGACAACGCTTGTTGAGGATCCAAGATACACCTGCCTTTCAATCGGGCCAGACCAGGCAGGAGCCGCCGAAGGCAGGGAAGGCGACCGCCTGCCCGGTCCGCATTGAAGGCCGAAAGCGTAGCTATCGCCCGCGGCCGTCCCGAAACCGCCATTTTACCGAAACAGGGCTAGGTCAGTCTACGAGGTCCGCCGCGGGATTGTGTCCTAATTTGCCCGAAAAAGAGGAGGAGTAAAGGAAAAGCGGCGGCACTGACAGGCATGGGAGACGGTATTAGAACGGCATGGTCTATGAACGGAAGTTATGGCGTTCGTTTTGGGCGATACTCCTTATGGTCAACACAGGCATCGTATGTCGTGCGATCAATCTTGATCCAGTCCGTTCCATTGATTCCCCGTTTGTTCCTGCTAGCAGGACTCGTTGGGAATGCCGATGCCAGTTTGATCCATCTTCCTTGTTCGTGAGTAAGCGAGCGTATTTCATCAGCCAGCTCCGAAAAATCTTGGTCTTGGCTGAAAACAACCGCAACGTCGAAATCATCTTGACGAGCCATGCGGATTACATCCAGGGCAATTCGCACGTCGATGCCTTTCTCCTGCGCAACCAGGGCGGACCAGATTTTCCCATCGGGCAACTTCAATTCTTGATTGCGGTACCGCAACGGTCTGGAGTATACATGGACTCCTCGATGGCCAAGAGTCCCTAATTTCGCGGTCCAGAACTGATACCAGAAGGCATCGTGGGCTGGATCAGGTATCCCAGTGTAGAAACGGATGCTTTGCAGCGACCAACTGCGTTCACTGCAGATGCGAGTCGCCAGACTGAGAGGACAGTAGTTCGGGTAAATGTAGCCGAATGCCTCGCGCGCCCCATGAAAAAGATTCTGGCCATCGAAGAAGGCGATGGCACGTTTTGTTGGGGGCTCAATTAACATGGTAGTGGACCAAAAAATAACCCCGCCTGAAGACCTTTCGGCACGACAGGCGGGGAGCAAATACCATTAACGTACTAATGAAGTATCGGTTCCCCGTGGCCTTATTGTCAACAGAAATGCGATGTCACCGAAAAGATTGGTTCACAACTCATTATGTATCATCCACTTACAATTTTTGGCGCGTACGCTATAATTCCGTCATATTGGGGGGTGGATATTGTCCGACAGCCATTCTCACGACTTCATCGTACAGGTCCTCGAAGCTCATCAGCCGATCGACGACGCCCACCAGCGCGGGCAACCAACCGCCGTAAATCAAGGTTTCGGTGGCGGGCTGGATGCCGAGGGCGCCTGATGAAAAGGCTTTCCGACCTCGTACAGCGCGATCCGGCTCCGCAAGACGTCCGCCAACGGCCGATTATTCTTTTGCATGGCCGATTCCAGGGCGTGGCGAGCGGTGGCGATGGCCTCGGGAAAGCGGCCGGCTTCGGCGTAAGCGGCGGCCAGCGTATCGAGCACGTCCGGTTTCTTGCCTCCGTAGAGTTGGTTCGCGCGCTGGGCATGCTTGATCGCCTCGCCGCCGTTTCGCAGCGCGGCTGCCGGACCGGTCGCCAGCAACCAGGCTAGGTTATTTTGCGCGTCGACGCAGTCGGGGTTTATTTTCAGCGTCTGCTGGTACTGGGCTATTGCCGCGTCGATCCTGCCCAGCGATTGGAAAGCCGCGCCAAGCTGGCAGCAGGCTTCCACGTCGGTGGGCCTAATCTCCAACGCCTTCTGATAATGGACGATAGCCTCGGCAATCCGTCCCTGCGCAGCCAACGCCATGCCCAAATCATTGTGAGTCCTTTCGTCCCGGGGATTGATTTGCAGGGCCTTGCGAAAATGGCTTATCGCTTCATCGAGCTGGCCGCAGCGGGCCAAAGCCATGCCAAGGCTGCGCTGAGCTATCGCGCAGTCCGGCTCGATTGTCAGAGCCTTACGATAATAGGTTATCGCCTCCGCGAGTTGCCCTCGACCGGCCAAGACATAACCGAGATTGTTGTACGCCTCCATGTAGCCCGGATCGATCTCCAGTGTCCTTTTGAAATGGCTGATCGCTTCGTCAAGGCGACCCCGGCGGATCAAGGCGGCGCCAAGACTGTTGTGGGCGCCAGCGTAGTCCGGCTTGATCTTCAACGCTTTCTGATAATGGGCAATCGCCTCGTCCAACCGGCCCCGCTTGGCCAAGGCGATACCCAGGTTGTTGTGCGCCTCTGCGTAGTCGGGCCTGATTTCCAGCGCCTTTAGATAGTGGATTATTGCCTCATCGATTCTTCCACGCCCTTGCAGAACATCGCCGAGGTTGTTATGCGCCATCCAGCAATCGGGATTCTCGTTGATCGTTGTCCGATAGAGCGTTTCGATATCGGCATACATCCGGCACTGTCGCCAGGTTAACCCAGCCAAGGTCGCCAACAACACCAGGCACAACAGCGCACCGGGCAGTCGGCTCCCGCGCCGGCGGCTCAATGCCGCCGCGGCGCCGGCGAACGCCGCGCAGGGCACGATCATGGCCGCGTACTGCCAATGGTCCGCCACGAGCGAAAACTCCATGAAGTAGATGTTCACGAAACCCAGCGCCGGAAGCAAAAGCGCCACGTAGCACACGATCAGCATCAGCACCGGCCGCCCCCAGGAACGCCGCCACCGCCACGCCAAGACGAAAATCGCGGCCAGCACCAGGCCGGGTAAGAACCACAGTGTACTCACGGCGCCAAGGTTCCATCGCGGATAGACGAACATCAAATCGACCGGCCAGATCAACTTCCAGAAGTAAAACCACACAGCGCAGCCGGCGACGGCGGTTCGGCTCAAGAGGCCGTCGGAACGCACGACGGTTTGCCCCGCCGACACGTGTTGCTGGAACAACTCCATGCCGATCATCGCCAATCCGATCAGCACGTAGGGAACAAGTCGCAGCACATCCCCCCGCTCGATGCGGCCTCGCCGCCACCAGACGCACGCCAGCAACACGACCGGCAGGGTCAACGTCATGCCTTTGGCCAGCGTCGCCAGCCCGAACACGACGACCGCCGAAATAAATAGCCACCGGCCGCCATGTTGCTCGTGGCGCAAGTAGAGGAGCACGGAAAGCAGCGTCAGTGCCAACGACAGAGTGTTTTTCAGTTGCGTAATCCACGCCACGCTCTCGACGTTGACCGGGTGCAGCGCAAACAGGGCCGCCGCAAACAAGGCGCCTGGCACGCGCATCAACCCGAGAATGCGCCAAATCAAGATCGCCGAAACGGCGTGCAATGCGATATTGACGAGATGGAATCCGACGGGGCTCAGTCCCCAAAGCTTGTATTGGACCCAGTAAGCCGTGGACGTGACCGGCCAGTAATTGCAGTACGTGCCGGGCACCCACGTGCGAAACACGCCGCCGGGCCTGAGCACCGGGTTGTTTAACAGGTGCGTGTCGTCGTCCCAGATGAATTCGCCCTGCCAGACCGGCTGATAAGCCAAGAAAACCGCGGCGATCAAGACGCCTAGAAACAGCCACTCCCAACCGGCCAAAGGAGCAATCGCAACGGGAATGGGGCCTGGCGGCTGCCTGCGATGGCGCGGAGGACTTTTACGGCCGGATGGCTCTGGCGGCAACTCTTCTGACGTGGCAGATACAGAAAGACGGTGCCGCCTCGCCATCGAATCCTCTATCTCCCGGGCTTTTTCCCTTTCGCGCGACCAACGACCAGGTTTCCGGCGGCCGCAATTACCAGTTTATCGTGGCAGGTCGTGACGATCAATTCGACAGTCCCAAGTTCTGCTATGGGGCCACCCCGCTGGTTGGTCGTTGGACGGCGAAATAAGCTACGGGGGTAGCTGGTTGAACGGCGACGGCCGCGGATAAGGTAGGTGAAGCGCGGTCGGCCCCGGTCGGCTGTGGCCCTGCCGGGCACCCAGCAGCGATCAGCCAACCTATCTTCTTGCCATACCATGACAAGCAGCGCCGTGGCAGCAAGTTCTGCGGTCGGCGGAGAAGGTGAAACATGCCGGCTGATTCTGTTGGCCGAAGGCCCGCCTTCGCGTGCCGGCCGCCCGGATAATCGCCAGGATGCCGGCCTTGAGCGGTTGAGGCAGCGCCGGCCAGGACTCAACCACCTCCCCCAAAGGCGTGGCGGTAGCCTCGCGCGCCCGCGCAAGGGCCTTTTCTTTAGCGTCTGTGGACAGGGAATTATGTGCTCATCTGTCACAATTCCGGGTCACCGCAGCCGTTGGCGGGAAGGGCTGATTGGCCCGGATCGAAGCCCGGACGACAGCGGAGACGTGCCGGAAACGAGTGGCAATGCACGGTCTTTCCACGTTGCACTTACAGCGCCAGGCCGACTTGTCACTCGTTGCCAAGGCGGCGTCGGCTGACGGCGACCGTGGCTTACTGAAACGGCTCGCTACTATCCCCTTATCTATCTTAACATCACCCACAACGCATCAGTGAGACGTTGAGCCGATCTTTTGACCACAAATGTTGGCCGATGGTCTAAGGCAGAACTCGGTGCACCGATCTTTTGACAAAAAATGTTGGTCGAGGGTTTAAGGCCAGTCTCAAAGACGGTCGGTGGGCAAAGGCCGATTGATGGGCCACTAAGAAAGGCATCTCAGTTTGCATCGCAAACTTCTCAGTCCGCTCCAATGTTCGTCTTCAATGTTCCGCCGATCCCATCGGCAGATCGTCTGCGGAGACATGATGAACAGAGTCATTGTTGGTGGCACCAGAGTCTTGCTTTTTTCAATCGGTTTCGATATAGTGTGGTCGATGTCGCTGATTTGGCCAGATCACGAAGGACGGCGGAAGAGGACGAGACATATATATAGTGATGTATGTCTCACTGATCGCTAGCCGTTCCTCAGGCATCGCCCATCTGTGTTCCAAGGGTCTGATACTCTGTACCAAGGAGCTTAACTATGTCGTCAACGTATATCGAAGACGATGGTGTGATACAGCTTGAGACGGCGGTGACGGAAGCCGCCCGAGAAGTGGAGCGGTGCGATGCCGCTGAGGAAACGGCAATAGGAGAGGTCAGCCGCATCGAGCGGGAGATGGTGGAGATGGAGGCGGATTTGCACGAGGCCGATGACGCCCAGCAGAAAGCCGCTATCGAGCGGGTCGGTGCGTATTGGACGCTGGGACAAGCCATTACAAATTTGGAAACGGCCTTGGCCGCCAACAAGGGCAAGCACTCGGCGAACACGCCGAGAAAGAGGGCCATCGAACTGGCGGGCAACAATGCCCGCTATCAGCGAGCCAAGGCCATCGGTGTTCACTTTGGCTCTCGTGAGAATGCCGAACAGGCCGCCACAACACGAAGCCTCAACGAGATTTGCGATGAGATTGCTGAGAAGAAGGCGGAAGATCGCAAGGCCAAGGGACAAGAGGCTCCGGGTCGCAAGTTGACCAAGACGCCGGTGAAGCCGGTGGCCCGCAAGACCCCGACCGCCAACGTACCGGCGACGGATGAAGATGAAGTCGCCACCGAGGAAGAAACTGAAACCACCCAACCTCCGATTACGCCCACGGAGGTACAGGCCGTAGAGACATTCGTCAGTGCGGTTGGTGGCTGGAATCGGGCAGTTTACCTTATTCAGAAAGGTTACCAGAAATGGCAACAAGACAAGAAGTAAAGAGACTGATGTACTGCTACGCAGGGAGCAAGTGGAAGCTCGCTCCGAAGCTCGTCCAGTTATTCCCGCCGCACAAGACATACCTGTGTCCGTTCCTGGGGACCGGGGCGGAATTTGCGTTCAAGGCACCATCCCCACGGGAAGTCGCCAACGATCTGGACGACAACGTTTACGCCGTGTTCAGCACCCTTCGTGATGAGCGGCTATTTCGGCGACTCCTGCATCGCTTGGAGAATTCGCATGATTGTCGGCAGTTGTATTATGAGTGCTACGACCAATTGAGAGACAAGTCGCTCACACCCTTGGACCGAGCATACTGTTTCCTAATGATCGGGAATCTCGGGTATCAAGGCGGCCATCCGATGACGAGCCGGTCCTACGCTTCCGGGTTGGCCAAGAAGAAGAAACTGAAGAGCTTGCTACCAGCGGTGCTTGCCTGGCGGCAGCGGATGAAGAATGTCGAGATTGAGCATCTCGATGCGTTTGACCTGCTTGACCGCTTTGACAACCCCGATGTGTTTGCTTTCTGCGATCCGCCGTATCATCCCGAAACGTGCCGCCAAGACTTGTATACCCACAATGACTTTGACCACCGACGCCTCGTCGAGCGGCTCCAGAAGTTCAAAGGAAAGATATTGCTCTGTGGGTACGAGCACGGGCTCTACGACGTGCAACTTTTGGGTTGGCGGCGACAAGAGTTTAAGGTGTTAGAGGCGTATGGCGGCCGAAAACCTCGCACGGAGGTCATCTGGATGAACTTCGACGAAACTGGCAAACGGCTTCGCCAAGATTTGAGTCTCATCCAAGCGTTCGAACAACTTCCAGCCTAGGAGGAGAAACCATGCGTAGCAAAACGATACCTGCCGATGCTGAGGTGCTTCGGACTTACGATGAACTGCGGGAGTTTCGGGACTCGTTTTTCAACGGCGAGTTCTATTTCCTGCTGCTGGTGGGGCGGCAGGGCTTGTCGAAGAGTTGGGAGTTCCAGCAGAGATGCCAACCCTACAAGGATCGGGACGGACACCTCGTGTCCGTCGCCCACTACATCAAAGGTAATATCTCGCCGGTGGTGGCATATCAACTGGCCTACGAGCATCGAAACAAATTATTGACCTATGATGATGCCGAACGGCTGTGGGGGGACAGTTCAGGTCGCTATCTCCTCCGTGACCTCACCGAGTGCAAGTTCCGAAAGCCGGTGAACTGGCAAACCGACAACAAGGTGCTGGCTCGGCTGGGCATCCCCAAGTTCTTTGAAACCAGTTCGCGGGTGGCCCTCATCATGAACCGCTTCGCCTTTGGGGATGCCCATGAGTATGACGCCATCGTAGACCGAGCCCAGTTCATCTACTTCGATCCGACGCCATTAGAAATCCACAAGAATGCCGCTTTGTGGTTCTGGGATCAGGAGGTCTATGACTACATCGCCGACCGCCTGCGTATCGTCGATCCCGACAAGCTCTCTGCTCGGGCCTACGTCAAGGCTTTTGAACGCAAGCCAAAGGGCGATTGGAAAGAGTTCATTGACCGCCGCTACTGCAAACAGTCGGGTGAACAGTGGGTGGCTGTCCTGGAAAGCGACCCCAAGTACCAGTCGGTTGAGGAGCGGGTGGCTGAGTTCGTCAAACGCACCGGGTTGAGTCGGGCCACCTACTTTACCTTTAAGAAGACGCTGAAGGCCGATGGGCAAGCAAAGTCCTTCGATGTGGATGGGTGAAAGCAGGGAAATCTCTCGGGAAAAACTGATCTGGCCTTCCTTGGCGATTTTTATTCCATTGATGGTCGTTTTGTGTTGTGGCCTGGTGGCCTTGTCTCCTCTGGAATCCCT
>Ga0181520_10013432_pt1 | contig 10312 bp, 10 predicted proteins | sample PEATcosm2014_Bin_29_FD_132451 | JGI IMG/M metagenome (GOLD analysis project Ga0181520, IMG submission 132451) | Peatland microbial communities from MTU Mesocosm Facility, Houghton, MI, USA - PEATcosm2014_Bin02_30_metaG | ecosystem: Environmental > Terrestrial > Soil > Wetlands > Peat | place... | reverse complement strand
TCCTCCTGTTCCTTTTCGGTGAGCCGGAAACCCAACTCCAATAGAGCGGCCGCGATTTTTTCGCAATTTTCTCTCTGCTTATCCACGTACAAATCAACATCTTGCGTGGTGTCTGAATAACCCAGCAGAATAGCCCCTGATTTACCAAAGAAAAGGTACTTGACGCCGTACTGCTCAAAAATACGGCCAAGTTCTTGTGCGCTTTTGAATTCAAATACTGCCATACAACTCTCAGTCCCGGCTGTAGCCCAGCCATTCCGGCAGGTTTTCCTGGCACCAGCGCCGATACTCCTCCATCGAGTTGAACGAACGATATTCAGCATCGTCCAAAACCGGCTTGTACGTGTGCACAAACGAATTGCGGATATGTTGCTCTATAGATCGCTTTGCCGCCGCCTCAAAGTCTTCCCAATCGGCGGGATCGTGTTCGAGGTTCGCCATGGAATTTCCTTAATCATACTTGGTGAATCACAAATTGTGAATCCTGTGTTGGGGCGGTTTGCTCATAAGCCTGGATGCATATTTCGGCGGCAACCTAGCGATTATATTTCGGCGTGATGCCACGCAGGCGCTTCCACACCGCGTCGCATCGCTCCAGCACGGATTTATCCAGCATGGGGCCGTCGGCAGCCTTCAAGTTTTCTTCGAGTTGTTCCACCCGCGAAGCTCCCACAATAATGGAGTCAACAACGGGTTGGGAGAGGAGCCACTGAAAGGCCAATTCCACCAGGGTTTTGCCCGCATCGGCGGCGATGGAGCGCAGTTCCTCCACGGCGGCAAAGTCGTCCTCAAGCCAGTAGCGATCCTGATACATTTTATTGCCGTCGAAACGTGTGCCGGGCGTTGGCCCGCTCTGCCGGGAGTGTTTGCCCGTCAATAATCCTCCCGCGAGGGGATTGTAGGGAACCACGGCTACACCGAAGCGCCGGCAGAAGGGAAGGTATTCATCTTCAATACCCCGCGCAATCAGGTTGTACATCGGTTGGGAAATATAATAGGGGCGGTAGCCGCGTTTTTCACAAATCCACAGGATTTCCGCAACCTGCCACGCGGCGTAATTGGAAACGGCAGGGAAGCGCACTTTACCGGTCTTCACCAGTTCTTCCATGGTCGCCAGAGTCTCCTCGATGGGAGTGGTATAGTCAGGCAGGTGCAGGTAATAGAGATCCAGATAATCGGTTCCCAAGCGCTGAAGGCTGGCGTCAACGGCCTTGAGCATGGCGGCGCGTGACAAGCCGTCATCATCGGGCGCATCGCCCATTTTGTTACGGACCTTGGAAGCCAGGATAACCTTGTCGCGCCGACCTTTAAGCGTTTTGCCCAGGATGGTCTCCGCCGCCCCGCGATTGTAAACATTTGCCGTGTCAAAGAAATTGATGCCCGCGTCAAAACAGGTATTTACAATGCGGTGCGCGGTGGCTTCGTCGGTTTGGGAGCCAAAGGTCATGGACCCGTAGGACAGGCGCGAAACCTTGAGTCCGGTCTTGGGAAGTGTTCGAAATTCCATATCGTTCCTCCAAGGGCGTGCATCTAAGATTTTGGTGCGGCATTGGACGCGCCGCCAGCCCGGAACGGCCATCCGGTCGAGCGGCACCCTTTTAAATCTCTCCTTGCCCCACCCTATATTACAATAGGCTGGTTGTGCCGTAGAGGTGGCTGTAGATAATATCAAGCGAAAGCTGAAAATGCGGTACGCTACAGTCCCTCATGGTTGGTGGGGTAGAGTTCCGCTGGCGGTCAGAGGGCAAAGGTCTGGGCATCGAGCTTGCCGAGAAAACTGAAGGAGATTTCGCATAATGGACGAACAACAATTGACGAAGCAACTGCAGGACGAAGGGTTTGATGACGTCTACGTTTGGGAAGACGGCCCGGAAATGAACTATCCTCTCCATCAGCACCCTGATGTCTCGGCCCGTATCATCCTGGCAGGCGAGATGACCATTACGCTGGACGGGCAAACCCACAATTACAAACCGGGGGAGCGCTTCGATATCCCAGGCAAGACGCCCTACTCCGCACATGTGGGTCCGGAGGGCTGCAAATACCTTGTAGGAGAAAAGTGACAGGTGACACGTGGCGAGTGATAAGCTGGGTTTTCCTGGTGGGCTCATCACTCGTCACTTGATACTTGTCATTGCCCTTCTAACCTTTGCGCCATTCTTCCCAGTCTTTTCGAACTGCGTCCAACATCTTCTTGGCTGCCTCATGAAGCCACCCGGGCTTGCGCTTCGCCAGGTCGCGGCGCACATTCTTGATTGCCGGTTTGCTTCCCCAATGGATGTTGGCGGTCTCATAGCCCATGGAGTGAAGCAGGCGCGCCTCGTCACGTTTCTTGGGGATCGCGGCCATTTCTATGCGCGAGCAATGAGGAGCTAAGCGGCGCACAATCCACCGGCCGCGCAAGTGCACGTAAGGATCAAGAGCTCGTGAGGCGGAGGTGATAATCTCTTCGTAGTAGATCTTATTCGAGCCTTTCTCATCTTTCGCCCAGAAGCACGCGGAAGGTAACAGGGCCTTGGCCTCACGCGCCACGCGCCCTCCCTCCCAATCTGCCAATGCCACGAAGCGCTCGCGTCCCAGGCTCCCCAGCCCTGCCACGCGGTGCGCCACACGATAGACCAGCCCCGGCACCGGCAGGAGATCCTCCATTGCTTTTCGCGCGCTCTTGGGAACTTCTCCATGCACGGACGGAAGCGCACTCATCTTTCCCCAGAAGTGAACGGGATCGCGTAGCTCACCGGTTGCCGCTTCGCGCAGCCACTTGTTCGACTCCTCCAGCACGAAAGGTTTGCCGCCGGATTCCAGCCCCTCCCGATAACCTGCCACGAGCGCCGCGCACGCTTCTTCATGCGCGAGGGCGAGGTGGTTTGCAGAAATTGCCAGGTGGGCACTAACAGCCAACCGCACCAGGTCGTTCGTGTATGCCATGGGGTAAGCTTCGTCGAAGTCGTTCACACCCCAAATCAGCCGCCCCTCCTGGTCACGCCAGGTCCCAAAATTCTCCACATGCAGGTCGCCGACTGCCAGCACCCGCGGCGCTCGTGCCAGGTCCGGACACACTTGAGGCCACACCTGAACCCATCGGTAGAAGCTGGCGCGCAGAAACTGGAACATGTCCTCGGCCATGCGAGTATGTTTCAGCGCCAGATCGGCCGGGACAATCGTAATGTTCTTGGCCAGCCACGTTTCGTATTTCTTGGTTGCTTTTTTGATCCGCATAGGACGCTACCTCCTTGGCTCTGAATGCAAACGTTGGAAATGCTCCTCAACTCTGCGTAGGTCCTCCTCTGTGTCCACACCTATTGTGTCGTGAGGTGTTTCCATCACGGCGATGTCAATGCCGTTTTCCAGAAAGCGCAATTGCTCAAGCTTCTCAAGTTTCTCCAGCGGCGAGGGCGGGAGATGGTGGAACGTATCAAGCGCCGCGGCGCTGAAGGCATAAAAGCCCTGGTGCTTGAAGTATTGCGCTTGCCCCAAGCCGTCGCGATCAAAGGGGATGCGCGCACGGGAGAAATAGAGAGCCCGCCCGCTGAGGTCAGTCACCACCTTCACCACATTCGGGTCCAGAGCGGTTTCGGCATCAATCGCAACTTTAAGGGTTGAAACCTGCGCTGCCGGCGCCCTATCAAAGGGACGCAGCAAAAGCTCCACGTGGCCGGGAGTGATCATGGGCTCATCGCCTTGAATATTGACGTAGATCGCGGCGGGTTCGTTAGCCATGACTTCCGCCAGCCGATCCGTCCCGGACCTGTGTTCGCGCGAGGTCATCATGGCGGGGATGCCATGTTCGCGACAATAAGATTCGATTTCCGGGGAATCCGTGGCCACCAGCAGGTCGTCGAGCCCCGCCGCCTGACGCGCGTTCTCATATACCCAGGCGATCATGGGGCGGCCGCAGATTGCCCGCAACGGTTTGCCCGGCAACCGTGTGGACTCCAGCCGAGCCGGTATCACTCCCAGAACTCTATGCATCGTAGGAAACCAAAGGCAGGATATGCTTAGTTATGACCCATTTGCAAGCGGTGGGTGCATGCTGGGTAGATCTCAGGTGCGTCAAGCAAATACGCTTTGCAGGGTTTTGAGTGTCAAGGCCAGAGTCGCAGAGCTAATAGCCCCCAGCCGTTTGACCAGCCGGATCTTATCCAGTGTGCGGAGCTGATCCAGCAGGATGCGCCCCCGCTTTCCCTGAAAGGTCACGGCAATGCGATAAGGCGCGGGCCGCGCTCCCGTGGTCATGGGCGCGACGATGACCGTGCGCAAGTAATCGTGCATCTCGGGCGGCGAGATGATCACGCAGGGCCGGGTCTTCTGGATTTCGCTGCCCACGGTAGGATCAAGCGCGACCAGCCACACCTCGCCGCGCGTCACCACTGAAGGTCTCCGTCATCCCGATTCCCGAACTCCGGCCAAACCAGCTTGTCATCGCCGGCTTCGGCAATTCTGCGGCTGGCTGCCGCCCAGCCTTGGCGGGGGCTCCGCCGGGGCTTGCGCAGAATGATGGCACCCCGTTCCAAGGCGATTTCGGCCTCCTTTTCCAACCCCGCCTCCTTCAACATCGGTTTGGGAATAATGATTCCCCTTGAATTTCCCACCCGCCGGATCTTCGTAAGCATCAAGGCCTCCCCGTATAACAATGTTATAACATAGCAGGAGGCGCCGTGGCAACGTAGAACGTCGGTAACTCTCGCTCGCTATACGTCCCGTAGTCATACGCCTTCTTGGGCGCTATACTCGCAGCACAATGGCCACTCGTTCGACTCTACCCGTAGGCAAATTGCCGGCCGCCGTGCTGCAAGGTTTTCTGCGTAAGTGCCGCCCGCCCGCTTCCTCCGGCGTGTTGATTGGTCCACGCTACGGGGAGGATGCCGCGGTCATTGACATGGGGGCGAAATACCTTGTCGCCAAGACTGATCCCATTACCTTCACCGAGGATCGCATTGGTTGGTATGCCGTCCATATCAATGCCAACGACATCGCCACGTTGGGCGCAAGGCCGCGCTGGTTTCTGGCGACGCTACTCCTGCCTGAAGGGCGAACCACCGCCACCTTGGCACGAAAGATCTTTCTGGATGTACTCAGCACCTGCCGGAAGCTCGGCATTGCCCTGTGTGGAGGCCACACGGAAGTAACCTCAGGTTTAAACCGTCCGATCGTGGTTGGCCAGATGCTGGGGGAAGTGGAAGAATCGGAACTGATTCGAAAAGAAAGCCAGCAACCCGGCGATATGGTCATCCTTACGCGCGGTGTGGCCATAGAAGGCACCGCAATTTTAGCGCGGGCAAAAGGCGCGGAGCTTCAGAAGAAAGTGGGCCGCGCCACGGTGAGCAGGGCCAAGCGATGGCTGGTGGAACCCGGCATCAGTGTGGTTAACGACGCGCGTCTCGCCGTGCAGTCAGGAGTTATCCACGCCATGCACGACCCCACTGAGGGTGGACTGCTCTCCGGCCTTGCGGAGATCGCCCTGGCCGGCCGGGTGGGGCTGCGCGTATGGAAGGAGAAAATCCCAATACTGCCGGAGACTCTGGCCTTCAGTCGAGCCCTGCATTTCGATCCCCTGGCGCTGATTGCCTCCGGTGCGTTGCTGGTCGTTGCAGCGCCCGCCTCTGTCCCTCGTCTCCTTCTGAAATACGCCCGGCAGGAAATTCCCGCAACGGTTATTGGTGAAATTCGTCCCCGGCATGAGGGAATTTTGGTTATTGATAAGGGCAGGAAAACGAAATTACAAATCCCCAAGCGCGACGAAATTGCTCGCCTGCTGGGTTGAAGGCATCATCAGCTTTGAATGATCCTTACTATCCATCGCGTCCCGCGCTGACGACATTGAAAAAGGCCGTCTTTTGCGGCATTTTTAGAAGCACTTTACGCGGTTCGGAGGCGCTATTTTCAAGGCTTCGCAGTGTTTGGCATTGTTCCGAATCCGTGGTATATTAAGAGGGTGAAACGGGTCACTTCTGACGAGTTACGATGCCCTCTTGGGACGGTCTCAACACTTAAAAAATGGGAAGAACCCATGCACCGTTAGCGAAGAATGAGGCGCCCTTGTGACGCCAGTCCTTTCAAGCTCGCAGTTAGGGTTAGTCTCGGACCGATTGTGCTCCCACCGGATGGGGCCGACAAATTGTTTTCCCTCTGAAACCACCATGAACGCATGGCAAGAAATCTTGGGTTATTTGAAGGTGAAGGTGAACACCCAGAGTTACCAAACCTGGCTTCGCCCCACTCGCTTCAGCCACGTCAATCAAGAGGCGTTGGTGGTACGGGTTCCCAACCGTGAGTTCCAGGATTGGATTCAGGAGCACTACGGCAGCCTGATCAGCGAAGCGCTAACCCAAATCAACTCCGACGTTCGCAAGGTCAATTATGTCATTGAGGAAGATCCCGAAAAGAAGCCCATTGAGTCAGGGGATGCCAAGGCATTTCAAGCTAAACTAGACTTTGAGTCGGTCGACCACCAGTTGAATCCGCGCTATACGTTCGATACTTTCGTGGTTGGCAATTGTAACCAGTTCGCCCATGCGGCGGCGCAAGCTGTGGCAGAAACCCCGGCAAAGGCCTACAACCCGCTGTTTCTTTATGGTGGAGTGGGGCTCGGGAAAACCCATCTGATGCAAGCCGTTGGCCATCTGATCAAGGCCAAGTGGCGGGAAATGCGTCTGGCGTATGTCTCTTCCGAGAACTTTACCAATGAGGTCATCAACTCCCTCCGTTACGATCGCATGGTCTCCTTCCGCGATAAGTACCGGAACGTGGACCTGCTGCTGATGGACGATATTCAGTTTATTGCTGGAAAAGAACGGACCCAGGAAGAGTTCTTCCACACTTTCAACACTTTATATGAGGCCCAGAAGCAGGTGGTGATCTCCAGTGATTGTCCGCCCAAAGAGATTCCGGGCTTGGAGGAACGCCTCAGATCACGTTTTGCCTGGGGACTGACGGCTGACTTGCAGGCACCTGACCTTGAGACCAAGCGGGCCATCCTGGCGAAGAAAACTGAAAATGAAGGTGTTACACTGCCCGACGACGTAAGTGATTTTATCGCGGGTAAAATAAAGTCCAGCATCAGGGATCTTGAGGGAGCGCTGACGCGTGTGATCGGGTATTCTTCGCTGACAGGTACCCCTATCACCCTCTCCATGGCGCAACAGGTACTGAAGGGTTTGGTTAACCTAGAGGAGCGACGGGTTTCGATTGAGAATATTCAGCGTGCGGTGTGCCGGGAATTCGGCCTTAGTTTGCCACAATTAAAGGCCAAAGATAATAGCCAGGGAATTTCGTACCCGCGGCAGATCGCGATGTTCCTTTCAAAAGAGATGACCCCTGCGTCGCTACCGCAGATTGGCAGGGAGTTTGGCGGTAAGCACCATACCACGGTGCTGCATTCCATCAATAAAATCGCGGCGCTGCGCGAGAATGATCGGGATTTAAACAGACTTCTCAACAAGCTACGTGATAGCCTGAATTAGACTTAGCGTGTAATGTTAATCTGATGTGAGTGGGTAACTTGTGAATTTTCTCGACGGAGCAAAAACCTTGGGTCTTTCCACAAATTCCAGAAAGTCATCAACAGGTGGATTTTCCCTAACTTGCTGCGTTGTTTGGGAGTTTTCAAGTTTTCCACAAAATGCACAGTACTACTACTAAAACTTACTTCCTGAGAGATAACTTTCTATGGAGATTTCTACCAGTAAAGCAGACCTCCTCAAGGAATTGACCCTGACGCAGGGTGTGGTGGAAAGAAAAACCACAATTCCTATTCTCTCCAACCTGCTATTTGAGGTTGATGAGTCTACCCTACGCATTAGCGCCACCGACCTTGACTTGGGCATTCGGTGTGGATGTCCAGCCAAAGTTAAAGAGGGCGGATCGGGTACCATCCCTGCAAAGCGCCTCTTTGAAATCGTTCGTTCTTTGCCTGATGCTGAGGTGCGCTTCAAAATTCTGGAGAACCACTGGGTGCAAGTCACCTGCGAGCGGTCATCGTTCAAGCTCGTGGGCATGGCCCGGGACAACTTTCCCGTATTGCCGGATATCCCCAAGCCGTTGGCTTCTCTCCCTGCCAACGTTTGTACGGCGATGATCCAGAAAACTATTTTTGCCATCTCCAATGAGGAATCACGCTACACCCTGAATGGCGCCCTGCTACTATTGAAGCCGGAGAGCGCCAGCATGGTGGCAACCGATGGTCACCGCCTGGCGATTGTTGAACGCGATGTGCAGGTGCAGGGGCTGAAAAATGAATTGCGCCTCCTGGTACCGAAGAAAGCCATGGCGGAACTTCTCCGCTTGCTTGCCGAGGTGGAAGAAGAAACACTGGTTGATATATCCAAGGACGAAAGCCATCTTTTCTTCCAAATAGGGGCCCGCGTTTTGATCTCCCGGATGCTGACGGGACAATTTCCCAACTATGAGGCTGTCCTGCCCCGCGACAATACCAAGATTGTCGAGATGGATAAGGACAAGACGGCCGCCGCAATTCGCCGCGTGGCGCTGCTGGCCGATGAGCGCTCCCACGTCATCCGCATGCAGGTGGAAAAAGACCGTATCGAAGTTTTCTCTTCCAGCGGCGAGTATGGTGAGGCGCATGAAGTGCTCGACGCAACCTACGACAAAGATTCGATGCAGATTGGGTTCAACTACCAGTACCTCCTCGACTTTTTAAGCGTGGTTGGGGATGGGGGAAAAATTCGTTTGGAATTGAAAGATGAGCAGAGTGCCGGGCAGTTGCGGCCGGCTGAGCAGGATGCTTACCGGTATCGGTATGTGGTGATGCCGATGCGCATCTGAGAAAGACGAGCAAGAAGTTGGCCTTTCAACGGCCCGTGAGCTAAGGCAAGAGGGATCTGTCACACTGAAACTACCCTACCCGTCGCTTTTTAGTTGCCGCGCCATCGGCCGCCAGGGAGGTTTCTTCTCTGTCGGCTTTCTTGTTTAGCCATGAATCAGCCAGGAGGTTGTGCAACCACGTGAGTAAGCCTAAGGAGCCAGAGGGCAATAACAACCAGTCCTATGATGCCAATAGCATCAAGGTTCTGGGCGGTCTGGAAGCGGTTCGGAAGCGGCCGGCGATGTATATTGGATCGACCGGGCTCGTCGGATTGCACCATCTTGTTTGGGAGGTGGTAGACAATGCGGTGGACGAAGCCCTGGCGGGTTACTGCGACCTCGTGATAGTGGTAGTCCATGGCGATAACTCGGTTACCGTCATCGACAATGGCCGCGGCATTCCCGTGGACATGCACAAAGAAGAGGGTCGCTCCGCCGCGGAAGTGGTGATGACCGTCCTGCACGCGGGGGGCAAGTTCGATTCCAAAAGCTACAAGGTCTCCGGGGGATTGCACGGCGTTGGTGTTTCGGTGGTCAACGCCCTTGCCGAGGTGCTGGAACTCGAGATCTGGCGTGACGGCTACACGTGGGAACAGTCGTACGAGAGAGGCAAGCCGCTTGCTGATATCAAGCGCGCCGGCAAGACGGAAAAAAGAGGCACGAAGATTACTTTTCTGCCGGACCGGGAGATATTTGAGTCCATCGAATTCAACTTTGATACGTTGTCCCAACGCCTGCGCGAAATATCTTTCCTGAATAAAGGTCTGACCGTCCGATTGAAGGATGAGCGCAGCAACAAACAGAGTGAGTTTCATTACAATGGCGGAATTGCCGAATTCATCAAGCACCTCAACAAGAATAAGAATGTGCTTCACGCCACGCCTCTTTACGCGGAAAGCGACCGCGATGACATCCACATGGAGTTCGCCCTCCAGTACAACGACGCTTACGCAGAGAACGTGTTTTCCTTTGCCAACAACATCAACACCGTTGACGGCGGCACACACCTTTCCGGCTTCCGCTCCGCGTTGACACGGGCCATCAATCAGTTTGGGCAGAACCAGGGCCTGTTCAAGGACGTGAAGGAGAACCTCCAGGGCGAGGACGTGCGCGAAGGTCTGGTAGCGGTGGTCAGCGTAAAGTTGCCGCAGCCGCAGTTTGAGGGACAGACCAAGGGAAAACTCAACAGCGACATCCAAAGCACCATGGCCAGCTTCGTCTACGAGAAGCTGATGGAGAGTTTCGAAAAGAATCCCACCGTCGGCCGCAAGATCTGCGCCAAGGCTGTGGATGCCTCACGCGCCCGCGAGGCCGCGCGCAAAGCCCGCGAGCTCACCCGCCGCAAAGGCGCGCTGGATTCCGGCGGCTTGCCCGGCAAGCTCTCCGACTGCCAGGAGCGCGATCCCGACCGTTGCGAGCTGTTCCTGGTTGAGGGCGACTCCGCCGGCGGCTCCGCCAAGCAGGGCCGCGACCGCCGCTACCAGGCGAT
>Ga0181520_10013431_pt1 | contig 10312 bp, 8 predicted proteins | sample PEATcosm2014_Bin_29_FD_132451 | JGI IMG/M metagenome (GOLD analysis project Ga0181520, IMG submission 132451) | Peatland microbial communities from MTU Mesocosm Facility, Houghton, MI, USA - PEATcosm2014_Bin02_30_metaG | ecosystem: Environmental > Terrestrial > Soil > Wetlands > Peat | place... | reverse complement strand
GGACCGTCGACGGCGCCAACGCCATCATCGCCTTGCGCTGTTGCCGCTTTAGCCAGAGGTTCGAAGACTACTGGGAAAGCCGCTCCCGGGCCGCCTGATTACCAACATTTATGTCGTGCGCCCTCCGCCAATCACCGCCATGTTTCTTTTTCAAATCACCTTCGCCAGCATACTGCGCCGCCCATTCCGGGCGGCGCTGACGGCTTGCGGCGTGGCGCTGGGGATCGGGGCCTTCGTCGCCCTGGTGGGGTTCGCCGATTCTTTCGAGGAGCAGTGGCGGCAATTCTACCGGACCAAGGGTACGGACATCTGCGTCTTCCGCGGAAGCTTCATGAACAAGGCTTCGACGGATGAGTCGCTGGGTCAGAGGCTGCGTGCATTTCGGTGGTAGCCGATGCGGCCCCAGTCAGCTTCGATCTGGTGGATTTCACGCCGGATGTGAGCGCGGCGGTGCAGGGGTGGGCGGATACGTCCTTTGAATTCGAATCGCTGACCATCCTGCAGGGGCGGCGTTTCCATGGCGACGAGCCGGCCGTCATGCTGGGTGAAATGCTGGCGAACGGAATCGGCAAGAAAGCCGGGGATTGGGTTGAGGTACAGGGCGCCGCTTTGCGGGTGGTGGGCGTTTTTCGCGCGCAGGACACCTTCTCGGCCAGCAGCGCCCTGCTGCCTCTTCACCAGCTCCAGCGGCTTTCGGACCTGGGGACGAAAGTGGCCGGCTTCGACGTGCGCCTGCGCCCTCCCTCTCCCGGCGTATCCCCGGAGAATCATGTATGCCGGGCGCAGCTCATGATCGAATCGCAACTGCCCAGGCTGAAGGCGATGCCGGCTGGCGCGGTGGCTCGCGATAATCATGTCATGAACTTCATTCGTTCCACCGCCTGGGCCACCTCTTTGATCGCTCTTTTGATCGCCGTCCTGGGGGTGGCGAACACCATGGCGATGTCCGTGTTCGAAAGGACGCGCGAGATCGGGGTACTGCGCGCGTTGGGGTGGCGGCGTTCGCGGGTTGTGCGCCTGATCCTGTTGGAAGCCTCCGTTTTGGGATTGGCCGGCGGGTTGCTCGGGCTGGCCGCCGGCCACCTGGGTCTTTGGGCGCTGGGTTCCATACGCGCCACCGCCGGCTTGCCGCGCGTGTATCCGTCCATGGCCCACTTCGCGGAGGCCATGTGCATGGCCCTGGCCATCAGCCTGGCGGCCGGATTCCTGCCCGCGTATCGCGGGGCGCGGTGCTCGCCCACGGCCGCGTTGCGTTATGAATGAATACGTTCTGGAAACCCGAGATCTGGCCAAGTTCTACGACGGCGGGCGCGTTCAGGCGTTGCGCGGAGTCGATCTGCAAGTGGAAGCGGGCCAGTTCGTGGCTATACGCGGCCCCAGCGGCAGCGGAAAGTCCACCCTGTTGCACCTTTTGGGCGGCCTGGATACTCCCAGCCGCGGCGAGGTTCTTTACCGGGGCCGAAGGTTGTCCGATCATGCCGGCCTGGGCGCCTACCGCTCCCGGTGCGTGAGTTTCGTCTTTCAGGCCTTTTATCTGCCGCCGACTCTGAGCGTTCTGCGGAACGTCCAGGTCCCGATGTGCGAAGGGAACCTCAGTCGGCGCCAGCGCCAGGAGAAGGCCCAAACGCTGCTGCGGGAGGTGGGGCTGGACGAGCGGATCCATCGGTATCCCAATGAACTTTCCGCCGGAGAGCGCCAGCGGGTAGCCATCGCCCGCAGCCTTGCCAACGGGCCGGAGATCCTTCTGGCGGATGAGCCGACGGGAAACCTGGACAGCGAAACCGCGGCCCGGATCCTGGACCTGCTAGGCGGCCTGCATTCGGAGCGCGGCATGACGCTATTGGTGGTCACTCACGATCCGGAGGTGGCGGAGCGCGCCCAGCGCCAGGTCCACTTGCGGAATGGGCGCATCCGCGCGTAGCGGGACTCGCGCCGGACGCATCGGCGCGATGGCCCTCCCACCTCGCCAATCGCCGCGCAAGACGAAGCAGCGCCTCGCGCGTGTGCGCGACGCGGCAGTGCGGGAAGCGTCAAAGTGCGCGCCAGCCGATTCGCCGGCGGCCGCCGATTGTGGCGGCCGCCGGGAAGTCGGACATCGCGGGTTTACACCTTGATGAGGCTGCGGAGGACGCCATCCCACGGCGCCCGGTATTGCTTGGCGCACATGGCGGCAGCTTCCTTATCGCCGACCACCACTTCTTTGTCGGGATCCCAGTGAATGGCCCGTCCCCCCAAGCGCAGCGACATGTTGCCGAGGTTGCAGATGGTCGCCGTTCGATGGCCCAGCTCCAGATTGCAGAACGGCTGGTTGCGCGACTTTATGCAATTGATCCAGTCGCGCTTGTTGGCGTTGAACATCTGATCTTCCATCGATTCGCCACCGCCGGCGCCTCCGCCACGCGCCGCACCGCCGCCGCCGGCCGCGCCTCCGCCACCCGCCGCGCCACGCGCCGCGCCTCCGCCAGCGCCCCGGCCTGCTTCAGCCTGGCCGCGTCCGCTTGCGGTAGCCGCTCCCTCAATCCAGGGCACATTAGGCGTACTGTCATACACCACACCGCCGATCGGATGGCCCAGGAACCGGGGAATCTGGTTGAACGGGTTGCCGTGCGATTCCGAAAGCACCTGGTTGGATCCCAGCAGCAGATTGCCTTTTGTGCCCATGACGGCGGAGCCCGTGGAGTCGCGGTAAGAGTTGGCTTCCCGAACGCCCATGGTCATCATGAATCCAGGAAAATCGTAGAGGCACTCCTGGCGATCGGGCGTCTCGCCGTCGTCCTGGAGTGCGTAGCGTCCGCCGAACGACACCACTCTGGTGGGTCCCTTCACGCCCATGACCAACAGGAATGCGGCCACGCTGTGGGCCCCCAAGTTGGTCAACTGGCCGCCGGAATAGTCCCAGAACCAACGGAAGTGGTACAGCCCGCGGTGCGCCTGATAGGGTTTCTTGGGCGCCGGCCCGAGCCACATGTCGTAATCGAAGTCCGCGGGCGGATTCTCGACGGGCGTTTTGCCGAAACCCGGCCAGATATTGCGGCCACTGCCTCCCAGCTTGACCATCTGGATCTGGCCCAGCACGCCGCTTTCCACGATCTTCTTGGCCACCAGATGGCCTGGGTTGTTGTTGCGCTGGGTGCCCACCACCACCACGCGTTTGTACTTATCCCTGGCCTGGAGCATCCACTTGCCTTCGTCGATGAACACGGTAAGGGGCTTCTCCACATAGACATCCTTTCCGGCCGCGCAGGCCATGATGGTGAGCATGGCGTGCCAGTGGTCGGGGGTGGCCACCACCACTCCATCGATGTCCTTGTTCTCGTACATCTTGCGAAAATCGCTGTAGCCCTTGGCATTGGGGCTTTCCAGGTACTTCAGGCCTTCCTCCAGACGCGGCTTGTAGACGTCGCACATGGCCACCCTGTCCACATCCGGAAACGACCTCTTGAAGTTGCTGATGTGCTGCTTGCCGATCAATCCGAACCCGATGAAGCCGATGCCCGTGCGATCGTTCGCTCCCAGAATCCGGTTGTAAGATGCCGCGGTTAAAGCCGTCATGCTACCCAGAAAACCTCGACGGGTCGCCTGGGCGCCCTGCGCTTCGTTTGCCACTTGCAATTCTCCTTTCGCCGTCACTCGGCCCAACACGGTCTTCGGCCAGGCCGCTGACCTGCCCGACACTCTCCTTCAGAAGTATAAGCCAATGCGCGTCTCCCGAGGTGAAGCTCGGCGGAGCAAGGGATGGGTAGATGGCTATGATCGGCCAGACTGGAACAGCTTGTGATGTTTGCATTTGTCGGCGGACGGGGTTGCCGGTCGCGCGTCGAAGCGGATTCTCTTCTAGGCCGTACCCGCCTTCAGGTTCGGGTGGCCAGAACGGTGACCCAAAAGGGGCCCTCGGCGCATTGAAAGGCAAGCCGCTGGCGGACCTCGGCCTTGCAGATCCGCAGGCTGTAGTCGCCGCCATCCACCACGGAGGGCATGGAAAGCCGGATTCCCCGCGTCAGCACGCACTTCATGTTGCCGCCGATCATGTTGGCCAGTTCGCCAAGCACGTCGCGCACCACGTCGTCCACCGTGTCGGACGGTTCCATGGAGAGGAAACGGCCCGCGAAGCGGCAAGCCTGGCCCCGGTCGCACTCCAGCAGCACTGCTCCGCTCCAATCGCCCGCCATGTGGACCGCCGCTGTCATGCGGTCCGTGCTGGGAAACCAGGGCGTCCCGCTCTCAGCCACTTCCAAGCTCAGCATATTCTCGAATACGGATTCCACGATCTGCGCCACTTCGCTTGGCAGTATCTCTATGCTCAATTGGGTTGGCATAAGCGTCTTCTCAACGGGCAACATACACGATCGCGCTTCCCACGGTCTGTCTTTCGAACCGGTCTTCGACGCCAAACGCGGTTTCGGCGCCGCCCAGCATCAGCCAGCCGCCTCGAAACAGCGTACCGTGAAGTTCCTGCAAGATGCTCTTCTTCGTTTCGGCGTCGAAGTAGATCATGACGTTGCGGCAGAACACCAAGTCGAAAGGCCCGTGGGCGCGCATGCTTTTGCGGAGATCAATCGTCTCAAACGCTGCCATCCGGCGCACGGGCTCGCTCAACTGCCAGTCCACGCCCGAGCGGCGGAAATGCTTCACTAGGAGGGCCGCCGGCAACCCTCGGTTCACCTCAATCTGCCGGAATTTGCCGGACCGGGCGCGTTCCACGATCGGCGAGGAAAAGTCGGTGCCCAGAATTTGGACGTTCCAGTCGCCGAACCCCTCCTCCAAAAGGAGCATGGCCAGGCTGTAGGCTTCCTGCCCGGTGGATGAGGCGGCCGACCAGAACCGCAGCTTCTGGTTATCCCGCCGCTCTTCCCGCAGCCGGGGCAACAAGACGGTCCGTATGGCTTCATAATGGGAGGGATCGCGGAAAAAATAGGTCTCGTTGGTCGTCATGGCCTCGACGACCTGGCGGCCGACCTCCGGCTCGCGGGTGGCCTGGAGGAGTGCGCACAAGTCGTTGATCGACTCCAGACCCAGTTGCCTGACGATGGGCGTGAGCCGGCTTTCGAACAGGTAGTGCTTGTCCTCTTCAAGCACGATGCCCGCTTGGGAGTAAACATGCTCCTGCAGGAACCGGTAGTTCGCCGAATGGATTTCCGCGACGGGCGTTTGGCTCTGCATCCAGTTTCCCTTAGACCATCCGCAGGATCTCCGGAACGACGCGATCGAGCGGCAGCACGCGATCGGCCAGGCCGGCATTCACCACCGCGCCGGGCATCCCCCAAACCACGCTCGAAGCCTCATCCTGCGCCAGGATGCTGGCCCCCCGCGCCTTGAGAATCTCCGCGCCTCGAAGCCCGTCCTGCCCCATGCCGGTGAGAATCGCGGCGATAGCGGCGCCGCCATAGACCTCCGCGACCGAAGCGAACAGCGCATCGACCGCAGGACGGCAGGAATTCTGCGGCGGCGACTGATCCAGTTGTACACACACGCCGCCGCCGTTGGAGGCCACTTTCATGTGAAAGTCTCCAGGCGCAATCAAGATCTTGCCCGCCTTCACCAGCTCGCCGTGGCGCGCCTCTTCGACCGGCAGCCGGCAGGTGGCGTGAAGACGCTCAGCCAGCAGCCGGGTGAACAGCGGCGGCATGTGCTGCACCAGAAGTATGGGCAGCGGGAACCCCGCCGGCAGCTCGGGCAGGATCGCGCCCAACGCGGTCGGCCCGCCCGTGGACACGCCGATCACCACCACTTTAGGCGGCCCCTTCATACTCTGCCAGACCGGCGGCGCCGCCGGGACTGGGTCCGCTTCCGCCCCGGCCCCGGCGCCGTTTTGTCCCGGCAAGTGGAAGAACTGTTTGATTTTGGGAACCAGATCTTCCCTCAGGCGGATCATCGAGCCTTCGAGCGACCCTGCGTTGGAGGTTTTGGCCACGTAGTCGTCGGCCCCCAGGGTCAATGCCTCGAGAGTTATGGCTGCGCCGCGCTCGGTGAGCGAGCTGACCATGATCACGCGCAGATGGGGATATTCGCTCCGGACGCGGCGCAACATTTCCAGGCCGTCCATCTCCGGCATCTCGATGTCCAACGTGAGCACGTCGGGATTGAACTGCGGGATGCGTTGCAGCGCGATGGCGCCGTTTGACGCCGCCCCTACGACCTCGAGTGCGGGATCCTGCTCCAGGGCGTGGGTGACCAGGCGCCGGATGACCACCGAGTCGTCCACCACCAGCACCCGAATCCGCTCTCCCGGTTGGAGCAATCGCTTGTTCAGCGTCGCCATGTCTGCTCCCTCCTCAGGGGTGAAGCCCCACGAGCTGGAGCTTCTCCACGAGGATCTCCTTGGTGAATGGCTTCATGACGTACTCGTTGGCGCCCGCCTCCAGGGCCGCCGCCATTTGGTCCAGTTCAGTCTCGGTGGTGACCATGACCACCACCAGGGAGGCAAGTTCGGGATCCTGGCGCAGCCGCTTGAGCAGATCCAGCCCATTGATCTCGGGCATATTCCAGTCCGCCAGAACCAGCTTCACCGCACTCTTCTCGGCCTCGATCACCTCCAGTGCTTCTCTTCCGTTGGCCGCTTCGCGAACCTCGTACCCCAGTTCCTTCAAGGTCCTGGAGAGAATCATGCGCACGGCTCGCGAATCGTCCACAACCAGTGCTTTGGCCATCGTTTCACCTGTGTTCGTCGATTGAGGGGTGGCCCGGCGGACGGGTCGTAACCGCCGGGCCGTGTCCCAAACCTTGGATTCGGTTAGACCGTGAACTTCGCCACCACCGTCTGGAGTTGGGCCGCCATCTCGCTTAACGCTTGCGACGCTTTCTGCGTGTCGTTGGCGCCTTGCGTGGTATTCTTCGCCGCCACGGCGACGCCGCCGATGTTTTTGGCGATGTCTCCGACCCCCTTGGCCGCTTCGGTCACGCTGCGGCCTATCTCATTGGTGGTCACGGTTTGTTCTTCCACCGCCGAGGCGATGCTGTTGGAGATGTCGTTGATTTGGTTGATGATGGCGCCGATCTCCTCGATCGCCTTAACGGCCCCCTTGGTATCGCCCTGGATGGCCTCGATCTTCTGGCCGATATCCTCGGTGGCCTTGGCGGTCTGCTTGGCCAGTTCCTTGACTTCGTTGGCCACCACCGCGAAACCCTTGCCGGCTTCGCCGGCGCGCGCCGCCTCGATGGTCGCATTGAGCGCCAGCAGGTTGGTCTGTTGCGCGATCGAGGTGATTACCTTGATCACGTTGCCGATCTCCTGGCTGGATTCGCCCAACTTCTTCACAGTTTCATTGGTGGTGTGCGCCACGCTGACGGCGTTCTTGGCTACCCGCGCCGACTCGTTGGCGTTCTTGGCGATCTCGCGGATGGAGGCCTGCATCTCCTCGGAAGCGGAAGCCACCGAAGAGACGTTCTTCGAAACCTCCTCGCTGGCCGCCGACACTACATTGGCTTGCGTTGCGGTTTCTTCGGCGTTGCCGGCCATCTGATGGCTCACCGCGGACATTTCCTCGGAAGAGGAAGCCAGGGCCTGCGCATTCTGGCTGAAGTTGCGCATGCTGTCCTGGAGGTCGGCCGCCATCTTGTTGATGTCTTCCTTCAACTGCGCGAAGTCGCCCTGGTGCTCGCCCTCCACGCGGGCTCTCAGGTCCTTGGCGGCGACCTTGGCAATGACCAATGATGCCGCGCGGATCGGCTTTACCACCGCGTCCAGCGTGCTGTTGACACCCTCGACAATCTTGCGGTAGTCGCCTTGATGCTTGGTGGCGTCCGCTCGGGTGGCGAGTTTGCCTTCCACCGCCGCCTTGGCTAGCAGCGCCGCCTCCACCACCAGCGCATTGATGTTGTCGATGCAGGCGTTCAAGTTGTTCTTGAGGGCATTGAATTCGCCCTTGTAGGTTTCGGTGATCTTGGGCGGGATGTCGCCTTTCGAGATGCGATCCACGTACTGGGCGGCCACGTTCAACGGCCCGATCACCGCGTCCAGCGTATTGTTGACGCCCTCGACGATCTTGCGGTAGTCGCCCAGGTGCTTGGTGGCGTCGGCGCGGGTGTCCAGTTTGCCTTCCACCGCCGCCTTGGCCAGCAGCGCCGCCTCGCCCACCAGCGAGTTGATGTTCGTCTTCAATAGCACCAGCCACTCGTAGACCTGGTCCTTGTCGGAAGCCTTGGCGATCGACGCCGTCATGTCGCCGTTGGCCATCTTCGTTATGTATGCGACCAGGTCGTTCAGCCAACCGATCAAGACGTTCAGGTTGTTCTTGACGGCGTTGAAATCGCCGGTATAGGTGTCGGTGATCTTATCCGGAATGACGCCTTTAGAGATGCGGTCCATGTACTCGGAGGAAATGTTCAACGGCTTGATGACGTTGTCGAGCGAGACGTTGAAGCCCTCGATGACCTTGCGGAAATCGCCCTGGTGCTTGGCCGCGTCGGCTCGTACCGCCAGTTTGCCTTCCAGCATGGCCTGGGTCAACGTCACGCCGTCGGTGACCAACTGGCTGATGGCGTCGATGCAGACATTCAGGTTGTTCTTGACCGCGTTGAAATCGCCGGTGTAGGTGTCGGTGATCTTGGGCGGGATGACGCCCTTGGAGATGCGGTCCATGTACTCGGCCGTGACGTTCAACGGCTTGATGACATTGTCCAAAGAAACGTTGAAGCCTTCGATCACCTTGCGGAAATCGCCCTGGTGTTTGGCCGCGTCGGCCCGCACCGCCAGCTTTCCGTCCAGCATGGCTTTGGTGAGAGTCACGCCGTCGTCCACCACCCGGCTGATGGCGTCGATGCACACGTTAACATTGTTTTTGACGGCGTTGAAATCGCCGGTGTAGGCGTCGGTGATCTTGGGCGGGATGTCGCCCTTAGAGATGCGGTCCATGTACTCGGCAGTGACGTTCAGCGGTTTGATGACATTGTCCAAAGATACGTTAAAGCCTTCGATCACCTTGCGGAAATCGCCCTGGTGCTTGGCCGCGTCGGCCCTCACTGCCAGCTTTCCGTCCAACATAGCCTTGGTCAGCGTTACGCCGTCGGTTACCAACTGGCTGATAGCGTCGATACAGACGTTCAGGTTGTTCTTGACCGCGTTGAAATCGCCGGTGTAGACATCGGTGATTTTGGGTGGGATATCGCCTTTTGAGATGCGGTCCATGTACTCGGAGGATACGTTCAAGGGCTTGATGACGTTGTCGAGGGAAACGTTGAAGCCTTCGATGACCTTGCGGAAATCGCCCTGGTGCTTGGCCGCGTCGGCGCGAACCGCTAACTTGCCGTCCAACATGGCCTTTGTCAGGGTTATGCCGTCGTCCACCACCCGGCTGATGGCATCGATGCAGACGTTCAGGTTGTTTTTGACCTCGTTGAAATCGCCGGTGTAGGCGTCGGTGATCTTGGGCGGAATGTCGCCCTTGGAGATGCGATCCATGTACTCGGCGGTGACGTTCAGCGGCTTGATGACGTTGTCGAGCGAAACGTTGAAGCCCTCGATGACCTTGCGGAAATCGCCCTGGTGCTTGGCCGCGTCGGCGCGCACCGCCAGTTTGCCGTCCAGCATGGCTTTTGTCAGCGTTACGCCGTCGGTTACCACCTGGGTGATGGCGTCGATGCACACGTTCAGGTTGCTCTTGACGGCATTGAAGTCGCCGGTGTAGACGTCGGTGATCTTGGGCGGGATGTCGCCCTTGGAGATGCGATCCATGTACTCGGCGGTGACGTTCAGCGGCTTGATGACGTTGTCGAGCGAAACGTTGAAGCCCTCGATCACTTTGCGGAAATCGCCCTGGTGCTTGGCCGCATCGGCGCGCACCGCCAGTTTGCCGTCCAGCATAGCCTTGGTCAGGGTTATGCCATCGGTCACCACCTGGCTGATGGCGTCGATGCAGACGTTGAGGTTGTTCTTGACCTCGTTGAAGTCGCCGGTATAGGTGTCGGTGATCTTGGGCGGAATGTCGCCTTTGGAGATGCGGTCCATGTACTCGGCCGTGACGTTCAGCGGCTTGATGACGTTGTCGAGCGAAACGTTGAAGCCCTCGATGACCTTGCGGAAGTCGCCCTGATGTTTGGCCGCGTCGGCCCTCACTGCCAATTTGCCATCCAACATGGCTTTCGTCAGCGTGACGCCGTCGGTCACCACCTGGCTGATGGCATCGATGCAGACATTCAGGTTGTTCTTGACCGCGTTGAAATCGCCGGTATAGTCTTCGGTGATCTTGGGCGGAATGACGCCTTTGGAGATGCGGTCCATGTATTCGGCCGTGACGTTCAACGGCTTGATGACGTTGTCGAGCGAAACGTTGAAGCCCTCGATGACCTTGCGGAAATCACCCTGGTGTTTGGCCGC
>Ga0181520_10013430_pt1 | contig 10313 bp, 7 predicted proteins | sample PEATcosm2014_Bin_29_FD_132451 | JGI IMG/M metagenome (GOLD analysis project Ga0181520, IMG submission 132451) | Peatland microbial communities from MTU Mesocosm Facility, Houghton, MI, USA - PEATcosm2014_Bin02_30_metaG | ecosystem: Environmental > Terrestrial > Soil > Wetlands > Peat | place... | reverse complement strand
TTGCTTTGGTCGGTTCTCCGGAGAAATCTTCTGGCTGGCAGGATATGGCTTTGGAACGGCTCGGTGAAAAATGCGCATATCTTATTGATGTCCGGGGGTTTGATGCATGGCGCCTGTGAAATGCCCGTTCTGTAATCCGGTGGCTGAAGATATTATTGCACGGAATGATCTATGTTATGTTATTTGGGACCGGTTCCCGGTGAGTAAGGGGCATTTACTGATTATTCCGTTCCGGCATGTACCGGATTTCTTTTTATTAACTATTGAAGAGAAACAGGCGATGGTTGCTTTGGTTGATGTGTGCAAGGGTGTTATCGAGGAAAATTTCCAACCGGCTGGGTACAACATCGGGATAAATATTGGCGCAGCAGCCGGGCAGACCGTGATGCACTGCCATTGCCATATGATCCCCCGGTATGCCGGGGATGTCCGGAATGCACGGGGTGGGATACGTGGAGTTGTGCCGGGGAAGAGGGAGTATTGAGGGGGATTTTTTTAGAGGACGCTCATCGGGGCTCCGTCCCTTGCCGCGTGGGCTAATTCGGGAGAATAAAAATTAGATAATTATTAACGGCTCTAACTTGTGATATTAAATAATGACTGATGTCTTGACCAAAGAGCAGCGGACATTTAATATGTCAAAGATCCGGGGAAAAAATACCGGACCTGAGATCAAATTAAGAAAAATGCTCTGGTCACAGGGCATCCGAGGCTATCGCATCCACTATATACTGCTAGGCAAACCCGATATCGTCTTCACAAAAAAGAAAATCGCAATTTTTGTTGATGGCTGCTTCTGGCACAAGTGTCCAGTCTGCTTTCAGGCTCCTGAAACCCGAAAAGAATTCTGGATGAAAAAGATCCAGTCAAATGTCGACCGCGATAAAAAAATTAATGATAAGTTACAGATTGACGGATGGACCGTAATTAGAATATGGGAGCATGAAATCCGGAAAGAACCTGAAATAGTGATTAAAAAATTAATCAAGAAAATGTCGATATCAGCTTGACATGATTAATTATACCTTTAATCTTTAAATTTCCTCATCGCTATCATCGCCGCCGGACTTGCAAATATCGAGGTCTTCTCCTTGAGTTTTATCATTTTCTAGGACAGTATCCTCTTCAAGAAGATATTTAATGTCCGGAATTATTGGATTTCCTGCTTTTCCAAAATATTCATCCCGTGTTTTAACAGATTCTTCACTGATTAGCTCTTTTTTTAATGATTCCGGGATATCTATCCGGATTTTTTGGACCGATTCCCAGCATTCTTTCTTTTTACACCATTCGGAAATATTTCTTGATCCCGAAGGACCTTCGGTAATTGTGTTTCTGACTTCCGATGCCAGCTGACCAATAAATTTCTGAAGGGCAGGTGACAGATCCTGCTCCTTCCAGATTTTTTCAAGATCAATTCGTTTATTGGTCAATTTTGAAAGAATTGCAATAGTATAGGTCACATAATTTCCCTTGTATGGCCCGAAGTCCAGTTTCTTAATAATTCCATCCGTTTTTTTGAACAAAATCGCTTTGGCTACAAGAAGCGAGAAGTAATACTTGTCGGGAATCTGAAGCGGACCTTTTTTTTGCTTTAATACAAAGGCACGGAAATTTTTCTGACTCCCAAGACTGACTATGTCAGGCATCTGATCCCACGAATTTTCATATTTTGCCAGATCTGTTTTTGTAAATCTCTGATGTGTCGGATTTTTGTCAGAAAAAATTGCTTTCAACTTCGGGGTCCTTTCTCTTTCTTTATCCACCTGATATTGCCCCCGTGCACGTTCATAGTACCAGTGCGTGTCCTGCTGACTCCCCTTTTTTGCAGGAGCCAAGACAGAACGGGACATTTTCTGGATTTCAATATGGAATTCTTCATTGGATACAAAATCCGATTCAGAGATCCTATTCTGACTGTTAGCATATTGAGCTATTTTCGGGACGATAAATTTCATGTCGTTCTGATTTTTCAGAACTGTTAATTTGACCTGAACGAGAACTTCAGATATGTCACATTTTTCCTTAAAATAGGTATAGTGAATTGCTGCAGTAGTCTGACCGCCATTAACAATCTGAAAATCCCTGATCCAAGAAATGCCGGGAATACCGCAACTATTCTTTTCCAGTTTGACACACTCAGCAGTTGTCGAAATTCCGTTATTATATGCAAGGAACATGCAAGGTTCATTATGGATAGTTTCGCGGATTCCTTTGTTCACCTTTCCCTTCATTTGCAGGAATACCCGGATATTCCTTTCAAGAAGCTTTGGCCCGTATTTTCCATATAATTCGGCAACCATTTTTCCCGGCATTATTGCCAAGTATGATGTGTACCGGGGATTCTCGTTAGGCATTTCAAGACAGGTAAGAGGCGCCCCAAAATCCTTTATAAAATCTATCTCTATTGGTTCGGGCCGATTTCCTGAACTAGCAAGCCCGAACAATCGCTTTAAATCCCATATCTGATAAGAAATTCTGATTCCGTCTTCATTATCATCAGGAATGGGCTCCGGTTTTACAATCCCATCTGTAATGATAAACAGATTTACACCAACGATATTTTCCCTGTTATTATAGATTGTATCGGCAAGATCAAATGCCGGATTTGATTCTTCAATTTTACCATATTTTTTATTAAGTGCGTTGGAAAGAAAGGTCCTGATCTTTTTGATATATGAATTGATATCAGATTTTGTTACCGGAATCCGGGAATATTCATTTGTGTAAACTGAAATGAAGAGATCAAAAAAAATCCCCTCTTTGTCACCATTGTTTTGAGTATTAAGGTTACTGTTATACGCATTAATTTTGAAGCCTTTTCCTTCTAGGCGGCACAGAATATAATCTTCAATCACTGCAATATCTGTAAGATAATCAAGAAACTTTTCTGTGAACTGCTCTTCCATGAATGCTTCTGATTCGGGATCTTGGGCTGCATCAATAACATCCCGCTGAAAATTCTCGGCAAATTGTTCAAAATCACTCTCGTTGGTCACACAGATCCCTCCCTAAACCTGACAAAAAATCTGCCTCGCTCACTCTAAATGGAATACACGAAGACAAATCAATGGTATAATGCACATCTCCCACTCCATTTCTCAAATCATTTTCAATAATCCGGGGAAACTCATTTTTAACCAGAAAAATATGGATATCCCTGTCAACATAACCACGGGAATCATATTTTATCCTCTGTTTGTCGATATATCCGGCTTTAAACAATTGCATCTCAAATTCGTGAACCGGACCTTTTTGTAAAGCAATCTGATTTCGGATTTGATCAATAATTGCAGGAAGTGTTTCCCCGGTTTCATTTACTTCATGAAGAGAAAGATGATAGATATAGAGTACATTTAATCCTGTATCATCCAGTTGCTGTTCACTGGCAATGGGAATTTTCTGGTGTTGTTTGGCAATATTTGTTTTCACTTCAACACCTATGCCGGATATCAGGAAATCCTGATTTCCTTTTGAAGGACCTTTCCATGCACGAATGGCTTTTTCAATTCCAATTCTCGGAAAAAGAATGTCCCGTAAAAACCTCATTTCCCCGTACAGACCCCGCTGATATTCGGGGCTTAAACCCTGCGATCCGAAAACATCAAGAAAATGATGCCACATCAACAGACGTTCTATTATTCCTCGGACCATTTGCTTCTGATTCTTTTCCGAATTTGCTGTTTGATAAATATCTTCACAAAGCGTTGAAAAAATATCGGTAAAGGTCGGATCATTCAGAATAAAACCAACAATTAATGATCCTGGATTGTCATCGTGAAAATTCACGGGGGAAATATCAAAACCCCGTAATTGAGGTAACGACCGGAATTCAGCGTAATTATGTTTTTCAACCCGAATGAGGAGCATTCTACGGTTTGCAGGTTTTTCATAACCAAGAAAAATGTCATGAGATATATCGGGTGATATTCTTCGGATAATTATCCCATTTTCATCTTCGTTCGCGGATGACTCTTCCAGAATTTTCCAGATTGGATCAAATTTTTCAGCTGTCAAATTCCTGCTCCCAATAAATGTTATTTACTTTATATGTGATTTTGACTGCTTTTTTGCTATCCGGGAAACTGAATGCAAGACCTATTACAGGAATTTTTACATCAACTTTCAGCGGTTTTGGATCCAATGGATAAATTAGCAGAAGACCTCTTGTCGGGGGCCGTGCCGCTCGAATATAAGGTCCGCTTGGAATTGTTTTTTCATTAAATTCTTTATCGGTTCTATCTGGATCATTTTTCATCAACTCCAAGGCGAGTTTGTATTCCTCGTTTGTTAAATCAATAGATTCATGCCGTGGGCTGATGATTTGCGCCTTTTGCAGTATATAATTTTCATCTCTTTCGGTCAGACCTATAGTGTGACAATTGAAGTTGTATACATTTGCAGCTTTTTGTCGGCTAATCAGTGCAATAGTCCAAGATTTCAGTTCTCCAACTTCATTTTGCTTCTGAATATACTGGCGTATTAAATCCGGCCGTATTGTTTTCGAAAAAAACTGATACTCGTCAAGAATCTGAAAAATAATTTCTGAATTTATACCACTCCAGATTGGCGTATCACCCTTCATTGTTGAAGTGGTTCCCATTTTTTTAACAATATTTTCGATGCAGTTCAGATTATTCTCCAGAGTCATTGGGTCTTTGCTGAAAGATGTGGTCTGGGGTTTTGAATTCGAAAATGTACACTGCATTTCAGTACCGGATCTCATTTTGTTCACCGCAGTGATTTTCAGACCTTCCGGATGAGTTCTCACTCGGAGCCCATAATCCGCGGGGGTCGCTTTCAGGGATGCCATATAATCGAATTCATTTCGTAAGTCTTCCGAGGCCATGTTGATAAATGAATACCATTCAACAAGTTCATGTGAGGTATAGAGCCGGCATAAATCAATATATCCCGGCCTGAATCCGAACCATCGTCCCATCTGCATCAAGGTATCGTACATTCGTGAAGCACGGAGATAGTAACTAACTGTGAGCCCTTCGAGTGTGAGACCGCGGGATAATTTATCTCCCCCGATTGCAATGATACTGATACCGTCCGGATTATCCTTGTAATCAAGGGCATCTTTAGCCGTTCCGTTAATTATTTTTATTCGGATTTTTGCAGCAGCTGCATAAAGATTTGATTTTACTGAAGCCCAGTCAACATTCGTGAGAAGTGGATCATCTATGCGCCGGGTGATATCCGCTGTTGTTGGTACATAGTCTTCCCGCCAGAGGTTTTCCATCTCCCGGTAAATGCTTGTTTCTGAGTCCGGGTTCTCATATTCTAACCGGCGTCTTTGGGCTGTAAGTTCAACACTAATGAGAGCTGCAAGTTTGTCCTGTACGGATATGTATCGTGTAACATGCACAAGCATAGAGTTATGACATCTTGTCTCGCCACGAGATTTTCTAGCAGCACATGAAATAATGAACGCATTAATCGCTCTCTTTAGAGATTCTGGTAATTCTTCTGGATTGAAAAATTTTGTGTGTTTATCCGGTATTAATGTCTCATAATCTCGGATAATACGGATAATGGGTAACCCCGCTTCTTTTTCGGAATCCGGGTCATCGTCCTGTGTAAAGCCAAAAATTTGTGAAGGCCCCACATAATTAGGAGGAGGAGGAAGGTTGATTATAAAATCTCTTGGGAAAAGATCCTCACCATGCGTTGTTGTCTCTCCATCAGGATAAATAAAAATATTTGCGAACGGCGTTGCCGTATATCCAACATAAGCACTTTTTTCGAAATGATGCAATAGCTCACGGATTTTTCCGTTGATTGCGCTGACATCATAATCGGGGAGAGGACGATCGTTTTCATCACGTGGGATAGGATTCGTATTCACTGACGCATTATCTGCTTCATCATCAATAACAAGCAAAGGGATATTCCGGACAACAATTTTATCTGTGTTCGGATCTCTCTGACCTTTGACACTAATCGCCCATTTGATAAGATTTGCTAAAACCGATTTCTGTTTTTTTACAACAAGGATTACTGGATCAGTACCCCCCGGCAATACTCCGACTTGTTGAGCCACTCTTTTATTAAAATCTCCATTATCTTCACTACTGGTGAGAGAACTGACTGCAAATAATTCCTCGCCGGGCAGTTTTCCGACCCCTGTTCGCAGATTTTCCGTATCGAATTTTCTCCCACGTCTTGTATCAAATCCCAAAAAACCTTCGTCAAGACGAAGCTGGGTTTGGCTTCTGAGGCTTTTATGCATCCCTGCAAGGACAATAACAAGTTTATATCCTGCATCCGCAGCTTTGCAAATCAGACCCGTGTAGTTGGAAGTTTTTCCGGACTGAACCTGCCCGACTACCATCCCCCTACGATCCCATTCACCTTCACGGAGTGGATACTCGAGGAGTTCAAGAACCTTGTCAGTGAGTTCATCGATACGGATAATTGATGATTCATGAATCCCCTTTTCTTCCATCAGATAGCGCTGGTATCTATTCCAGAATTTCCATTTTATCTGACTTTTTCTGTCAGGGAGCCAAGCAATATGGGTTTTCTGATTATCTTCAAGAATCGTTGCCCGGCCTTTCCAAATTTCACAGCGGGATTCAATGTCCCGGATCAGATATTCGATATCAAACGGCTCAAAATTTTTTTCCTCCTTGATCATTGAAAGGACACGTTCACATTTTTGCCGGATAATCTCTACTGTCGGTGTTTGCTCACTCTTGAGCATTATGAGAACGTGCTGTCTTGCTTGATCAATTGAAGACATTAAGTGGCCTCACTTTCTTTAAACTGCATGAATTCTGTCACATATTTGGGATAATCGGAAAACGGTTCCATATGAATCAGCCGCAATTTTGCATTTTCCGGGGATATCCCCGTGTTAATCATCGAACTCCAGATCTCTTCCAAAACACTTTTCAATTCATCAGAGGGAGCACCTTCAAATGGTCGCTGGATTTTATCCGGATTATTCGAGCCATTCATGATTATCAGAGGGACCGGGACTGTTTCCTCGATAATCCGAAGCATTGCCTGGATTTTTTTTCTTGACACTCCGGAATTTTGGAGGATATCAGAAACTAATGGATGATCCCGGTTAATGGAATAATGATAGTTTCCATGTAGGACTAATGTAGACCAAGGGAATGTGATAGAAGATTCACTGGTTCGTTCTGCAACTTTTCCTCGAAAACGGAACACAGATATCGCTTTATCAATCGTAAGACGGGAGATGCGCTGAAAATCATCCCTGATAAGATTCGGAGGTCTGGCAACGGACTTCTTGACATCAATTTTCCAGTCGCCATCAAGCGAATTGGGAATATCAACCATTATACGGGCTAATTTGGTAAATTGTTCTTTTCTGATTGGCTGTCCCTTCATGGATTCCAAACCCAGCCAGTCCCCCGGAACGATCAGACGTTCATTGCGATAAATATAGAAACCCTGACGTTCGTTCCATCCCCCGGGACCCCCGGCTAGTTCATAAGTCTCGTCATCAAGTTTTGAACGATGAGGTAAAACAAAGGGTTGGATAGTGATTTTTTTACTATTATAGAGAATATTCTCATGGGGCAGATGTTGCGTTGACGGGTGATTCGTCAGAAACGGATCCCAAGGCTTTATTTCCCTGCCGTTAAGAATGATTTTCAAACTACGGGGTTTGACAAGAAATCGATGAAAAACCATTTCGAGGTGCTTTTTCATGATGTCAAGCTGCGCTAAAAAATGATCCTTGTGTTTTTTATTCGTAGAATCTGTCCCTTTCGTTATTCTGTCCATCTTTTCCCATAGGACAATTGTTCCACATTTCATATCATCAAGAACAGAAAAAACCGGGGGAATATTTTCTTTATTAGGTTTAACGAGACGCCACTCCCCACATAAATTTACGTAATCCAGATCCCAGAAACGGATAACCGTTTCATTCCCTTCGGATTTTGATCCCACAGTAAGTTTCCGACATTGTGAAAACGATGCTGTTTTCAATCCAAGACCAAATCTCCCGAGGTCTTTGGCATCTCTTTCTTGGAGGGGATTTTTGCTCCCGGGTCGCATCGCATTTTTCAGAGCATTTTCGGTCATTCCATGACCATCATCTCTGATAGAAATCGTGGAATTCTCCCCATCCCATGTACAATCAATCCAGATATTCTGTGCCTCGGCATAAATGCTGTTATCAATTACATCTGCAACGGAAGTCTCAAGATGATACCCATATGCCCGAAGTGTTTCAATCATCGCACCGGCGTCAGGGGATACAATATCATAAAAATCGGAAAGGGTTGTATCCATTCAGATCATCACTATCGAGAGAGATTTTTTGTATATTGATAATTATAGTATGATCTGTATTATCTATTGTGTTTTAATTATTCGGATGAGTTTAGCATTTTATATATTTTTTGGGCAATCCCCTCTGCCATCAATGGTGGAACAGCATTCCCTATCTGAACATATTTTGCAGATCGTGGTCCTTCAAAGAGATAATCATCAGGGAAAGACTGGATTCGTGCCGCTTCCCTTACCGTTAGTGATCGTGCTTGGGTTATATCGGGATGAATAAAATAATGACCATCTTTCGCTAGATGAGCAAGAATAGCATGAGAAACAGAATTTTTGTCTACCACCTTATATCGATCAAGAAATGCACCACGGTTTCGATGGGTTTTGAGTTCTTCCGGAAGATCATTATAATTTAATCTTTGACCGGATTTATCCCATTTTTTTATTACGATGCGATAAATTTCCCGATCTCTCTCGTTATGCCACCTTGCCTGATGATGGCGGACTTTACCGATTTCAGTTCTCATTTCTTTATCGATTAGATATTTTGATTGGCGGCCTGTTCTGTAAGATTGTATACCATCATTGCCCTCACCGGCTTGGAGTCGGGGCAGATCAATGAGAAGATCTTTCACTGTACCGGTATGTCTTTTACATGGAAATTCCGGATAACTGAAATCATCCTCTTTCCTCCAGCCAATGAAAATTATTCGCTGTCTGTCCTGCATCACTTCAAAATTTGATGCATTGAGAACATGAGCAGTTTTATCCAGATGATATCCGAGTCGGGAACATCCATTTATTACATCATTGAAAATAGTTCCTTTTTTCGCGCTGATGAGGCCGGGAACATTTTCAAAAATGAAAAGCCGTGGCTGAAACTCCTTTAAAAACTGATGATAATGCCGGTAAAGGTAATTTCTTGGATCATTCTCTGATTTCTTCCCGTTTTTTCCCCGACCAGCAAGAGAATAGGATTGACAGGGAGGCCCCCCGATAATGACATCAACATCAGATCGGTGATAACAGTTTTTCAGTGTCGATTTAAGATCTGCAATAATGGAATTATTTGCAGAATCTGATAACATTCTATTTATGACCCGTGGGGATTCGAACCCCTCCTCTTCTGACATTTGAATAAATTGCTCACGGTCAATTTCTCCCCGATAATATTGATTATAAAGAGCCGTTTTTCCGGCATCTTTGAGATTGTGATACAATATCCGAGTTTCCAGTGTATCGGCAGCATTTTTATCCATCTCGATGTGGCCTAGGAAATCAAAAGAATGCCGAACAAATCCTTCAGTTAGTCCCCCGCCTCCGGAGAACATATCGAGAACAAGAAACTTTGAAGGCATTGTCTAGTTGTTTTTGCCAGGATTGATATTAATTGTGACTGTTTAAATTAATGGAAAAATCACTAGCTGTGTTGTTAATGTTCAGTGAAAGAGGATAATATTTGGTCATCCCAGCCACCCTATCAGGCACGCCATATATTTCCCGGACTAAGTTAGGAAAACAAAAACATTCCTTCTGCTTTCTCCCGGATGATCAGTTTGTTTTGTTCCAGTTTCGACAAGATGGTCTTGTCGAGTTTCATTAGCTGCCTGCTCTGGACGCCGCGTTTTTTCTCTCACTCAACTTAAGAGAATAACGTCTCGAACCCTTGCACATGCTGGTCCCGGAGAACTTCAAAGATATCTTTAGTTCTCATTGGTTTATCCTTCTTGTATAGGAACATGAGGATATACTTCCCATTTTCACCGGGCTGCATAAATGCAAAGTTAACTACCTCATTCACATCAGGAGTCTGGCAGATACTGCACCCGTGAAGGTTGACCTCTTCTCGGTCCGGCAAAATCCTTTGCCATAACACAGTAAAGGTTAACGTCGTGCGACATCGCAGCCATCGTCATTCCCCCGCCTTCTGTCCTATCAATGCGCTTGTCCTGGGAGGATGAAGGTTAAGGCATTCCTGTCTTCGGAAAAATCATCGTCCCATTCAGAATGTCGCCAGTAGTCATCGAGATCCCGGGTCTTCA
>Ga0181520_10013429_pt1 | contig 10313 bp, 7 predicted proteins | sample PEATcosm2014_Bin_29_FD_132451 | JGI IMG/M metagenome (GOLD analysis project Ga0181520, IMG submission 132451) | Peatland microbial communities from MTU Mesocosm Facility, Houghton, MI, USA - PEATcosm2014_Bin02_30_metaG | ecosystem: Environmental > Terrestrial > Soil > Wetlands > Peat | place... | reverse complement strand
GGGCCGATCAACTGAGAATCCCGAGACTCTGTTGACCTCAACTTCTCGAACCGCCGGATGCGGACCCGCTTGTCCGGTGGTGTGGCAGGGGAGGAGAGGTGACTCTCCCCCCTATGCCGATCAGGTTCTGTTCGTACGTTCACAAAACGGTTTCGGTTTCCCTCCAAGGCAAGCCATGAAAGACATTTTGTCTCTTATGGCTTGGCCGCGACGGTCTTCGGAATCACGAAGGCAATCCTGGGCGGATCAGCCAATCGGACCGTGGCCTGAATCTGGCTGACGCGATCGCCACGCTTGACCTGATTCTCCCCGAGTGTAAGTGCGCCATTGGCAATGGCCGCGTCGCCCGTCCAGAGATCAAAGCGCCCAAGATCTGACGGAAGCCCATTGCCCGCTGCCACGGTTCCGCGCTGCCACTCGAAGGCTAGCGCGCCTGTAGCCGAGGCGGCAAGGTCGTCTCCTGTAAAACCGGTGAGCGCAATCTCTCCATGACCGTTGAAGGCTCCTCCGGTGCTGCGCAGGCCGAGCAACTGGCCCACCTGAGGCGGACTCAGCTTGTCCAACTGGCCTTCCAGCTCGTACGACGGCTTATCCTTGGCCGTTGCTGCTGCGTGGTACATCCCGCTGGCGTGGACACGCCCACCCAACAGGCCTGCATCCAATGCAGTAATCTCCGCGCCGTTGGCAAAGGTGGCAACCTTGGCCTCCACGGCACGCAGCGTAACCGGCCCCAGCAGCAGTGATTCAGCCCTGACCGTGCCATTCATCCGCGGCCATGCGGGAGCCGTTGTGGGGCGGAGGCGATCGATCAGCGTGGAGAGCAGCGTGCCCTTTTCGCGCGCGCCCAGGAATGCGGTTTGCACCGTTGCTGCATTCAAAGCGCCGAACTGCACCTGAAAGCTGGGCAGACAGGCATTCGAGGAATCGCAAGCCACCGGAATCGATAGGCTTGCCGTGCCCTTCACGGGACCGTAGGAAAAAACGACCGGATCCCAGCGAATCTCGCGGGTGGTCAACTGAAGCGTGGCTTGCGAGATCAGGATGGAGTTGGCCAGGAACTCCGCCTTCCAATTGGCATTATGAAAAACCAGGCTCCCACTCAATGTGTCGGTTGAAGCGGGAGCGGTCTTGCTCTCGGAAGGAAGCTTTGGAAGTTGCGCCTGAATCGCCGGCTGGAGCTGCATCCAAGGGCCTTGAGCGGTCAAGTCCACCGTGACCGGTTCGCCCGCCAGAGAGTCCAAAGAAAGAATGTTGGCCAAGCCAGCCGCGCGCGCCAGCTCCCTGCCCCGGCTGATTGAAGCCTGCCCATGCACCGTGAACTGGTAGCCGGAGAGCGCAAGGCGGGTGGAAATCGCCAGTGGCAAAGCGCCTCCGGCGGCAATGGCGGTGGAGGCCGTGAGCGCCTGCGGTTGCTCAAGAGGAGTGGAAACAGGGGTCAGAACAAGCTCCGGAATGACAACCGGTTGACTGAGGCCGCTTCCTCTGATTTCGAGGCCGGTCACAGTCAAGCTGCCCGTAAGCGGCCCCACAACCGGATGGTCTTTTGCCGTGCGAGCTTTGGCCGCGTTCAATGGTTTCTGCTGCGCGGGACTCTCAGGCGCGGGAGGAGCAAAGCTGAGTTTGCCGCTAGCCATTCCCGACACATCCAAACCGGAAGCAAAGCCGCTGCGCACCGAGCGCAAAGCATCCAGCGCGGCCCCCACCGGAAGCCGCTCCAACTGGACGGAGATGCTGGGCAAGGCACCCTGGCCAGGGAGATTCCCATCGAGCCGAATGTGCCCTGAGCCCAGCGGGGAGTCGCAAACCAGGTTGTCAATGGCGCGGGTAGTGAAGTGAGCAACGAGGGAACAGTTAGCGTCAAAATCCATTGGAGCGGCCGGGGCAAACTCGGCGCGATGAACCCCCGTAGCGCGCAGTCGAGCCTTGACCTGAGCCGCATCGGCCGTGCCCTCGATGTGAAGTTCACCCTTCATGTCGCCTCGCCAACCGGCATCAGAGCCGAGCAGCAGGCGCGTGAGCTGTCCCAGTTGGGCCTCGCGCCAATCCAGATCGACAAGCAAGGGCATCTGCCGCAACTCGGGGGCCTGATGCAGATTCGCTGTCAAGCGCACCAACCCGGTATCGGCCTGCCCAATGCTCAAATCGGTTCGCGCGGGCTGGCCACGCAATTGGATGCGCCAATCGCCAGGATTTTGCTCTTCCAAGGAGAATTTGGCGTCAACCAAAGAAAACGGCAGCTTTTCCGCACCGACTTTAATATTGACACGAGAGTTGGTTGCCTCCAGATACGGCAACTTGACGGGCTTATTCAACTTGGTATCCGCGCCACTTCCGGGCGCAAATTGAGCGTGTGCCGTTGCCGTGCGCAGCAACGAGTCCAGGTTCCAGCGGCCTACAGGTGTGCGCACCAGATTCAGACTGGCCTCATCCACGCTGATCGAGTCCAGTTCGATCTGCCCGCGCCAGAGCGAAAGCAGACGAATCGAAGCATAGACCGAATTGGCATGAAGAACTGGCTCTGTGCCGTAAGTTGGATCTTCCTCGACGACAAGGTCGTTGAGAACAAATCCCGGCCGTGGCAACAGGCGCACCTCAACCGAGGAGACGCGGACTGGGCGGCCCAAAGAGGCGGAGATCAGTTGTGTGATGCGAGCCTTGTAGCGGCTCACACTCACAAACGGAGGGATTATCAGGATAGCCAGTAGAACGGCCAGCGCAGTCAGAGCCTGCCATATCCGTTTACGTTTTGATTGCCGTGGTTTCTCTTCTTCAGTCATGGTCGTTTCAGTGGTCAGTGCTCAGTGTACAGTGGTCAGTTTACACTTGTGCCTCTTGTAAAAGATGTCCTCAGTTCGCTGATAAGCGTCAGGGCACGACTTTACAGGCTGCGGAAAAACTCAACAGAAGGCCCAGAAGCGTCAGGGCATGACTTTAGTCGTGCCGATAAGACCCATAGAATCAATGGGGCTTTAGCCCCTGCGGGATGTTTTCCGTGGATTTCACTCACACTTAGACCCTTTTTTCGCAGCCTGTTTAGTCGTGCCGCAAAGGCCTATACCGTTTCCGGCTTTAGCCGCTACGGAATTGCAAACAACTGAAAAATATTCACAGGGGCTAAAGCCCAACTACTTCTTGCTGAACTTGCGGCACGACTGAAGTCGTGCCCTGACGCTTCTTGCCCTCTCCATGGGATTTTGCAAGCAATCACTTGTCCGTGCATTTTCTGATCACTGACCACCGATCACTGTCCACCATCATTTCACCCGATGGAAGGTTCGGCTCCAACGCGTATCGGGGAAAAAATGCAACGCCACATGGCCCAACCAGGCGATGGCATTGCTCTGGCTGATCTCATCTTCGGTTGCCTCGAACGACCAGTAGTTGAACAGCGGCCGACCCACGATATTCTCGCGCGGTACAAAGCCCCAGTAACGCGAGTCCAGACTGTTGTGCCGGTGATCGCCCATCATGAAGTAATGACCGGGCGGGACCACCAGCTCTCCGTTGACCACATCTTTGGGAAATTCCACCATCGACCAGGATTCGGGAACCTGTGGACTGGGCGGAGGCGGCGAAGCCGGAAAATTATCCAGGAACTCCCTGTCGCCATTGTCCAGGTTAGGCGAGTTGTCCGCATCCTGAGGCAGATTCTGGGCCACGCCGTTAATCACAACCACGCCGTTGCTCAGATGAATATGGTCGCCGGGAACGCCAATCAGCCGCTTCACCAGCGTCAGGTACTCTAGCGTTCCGTCGGCATTCAGATCCTGCACGGGCTTTTTGAAGACAATAATGTCGCCGCGCCTGGGTTCGCGTTGATGCACCAGCGGCATCCACTTCGTGGGCGGGGCCAAGGTAATGCGATCCACCAGCAGATGGTCGCCCACCAGCAGTGTCTTCTCCATCGATCCTGAGGGAATCACATAGTTCTGCCCCAGAAAAGTAAGGATGAACAGGCCAACCACCAGCACGGAAAGGATGCTGGCCACGGCCTCGGCGGGCGTCTCTTCGACTCGCTCTTCAGCGGGCTGGGCGGCGGGTTGCGCTTCGGCGATTGCTTTCTTCTTCGTCATAGTTTGCTCGTTTGCAGTGGGTAGTAGACAGTCTACAGTTGACAGTTTAGCTGGAAAGAACACTAGAGAGATTCCAGTAAAGCAAAAAGCATTTTCCCTATGTCGACTGCCAACTAATGGACTACCTGAAAGATTCTGTTCCAGCGGGCAAAGCTCTGAAGCTGGACTGCGAATTCCCTGCCGTGTCCGAGTTTATCATTTGCGGCTTGCAGGGCGGTGGGTTGCACATCGGTGGTTGAGGGACGTGTGAGCGAAAAGTAAATCACCAGGGGCCGCGCGATAATCTGCTGCCGCGCGACAAAACCCCAGTAGCGGGAGTCCTTGCTGTAGTTGCGATTGTCGCCCAGCACAAAGTACTCGCCCTGCGGCACCACCAGCTCTCCATTGTGGATCAGGCTCTGCATCCGCTTCCACCAGGCCGGCTCAACGTTGGGATCTGTATAAACCGTGGCGGGAAACTCATCGCGATAGGGATTGCGAACAGCCGTCTCAAAGACCGCAAAAGGCTCATTGACAGCCACTCCGTTCACCGTGACCCGGCCTCCGGTGATGCGCAACCGGTCGCCGGCGATGCCGATAACCCGTTTGACATAAAGGTGTGAGAGGCTGTCTGGCGGATGAAAGATGATGATGTCGCCCCGCTCCACCTCACGAAACGGCAGGAAGCTGCGGGCGATGCTGCCTGAAGGCGCATAGACCTGCTTGTTGACCAGTAGAAAATCGCCCACCAGCAAAGTATGCTCCATGCTTTCGGACGGAATCAGATAAGGCTGAAGCAAAAACGTCTTCAGAAAGAAGGCCACCACGATCAGCAGAAGCAAACGGGCCAATGCATCAGGAACAGCAGGCAGATAGCGCCGTATCTGCTTGATCGGAATCGGCAGCGGGCCGGAAGCTGGTTGAGGATTGTTCAATGCGCCGCCTCTTCCTCCTCGTCTGAAAGCATTTCGCCGGATGCAATCTCCGCGGCAGAAAACGCCGTTACACTCGCCTTTGCCTCGGCAGCCTTCAGACGCTCCAGCGCGCGCCGTGCCGCGTCCTGCTCCGCATTCTTTTTGGCGCTGCCCATGCCTCGCGCCAAACTCTTTCCCGGTCCGCCCTCGGAGGATTTGAGCCGCACCTCAACCAGAAAACGCTTGTGGTGATCGGGTCCGCTTTCACTCTTCAAACGATAGACCGGCGCACCCGCGCCCACCGCCTGCAAATACTCTTGTAGAGCGGATTTGAAGTTGCCCAGCGCGGCTCCGGCGCGCAGTTCCTCAGCCAGATGCTCTACCGCCTCGCCGATTACCCAACGGCGCACAAAGGCGCGCACCGGTTCCAGGCCGCCATCCAGCAGAAGCGCTCCCAGCACGGCCTCCATGGAATTCGAAAGCACTGTGCTCTTGCGCCGCAGCCCGCCTTTCTCTTCGCCTCGGCTGAGCAGCAGATGCTTGCCCAAACCGATGGCCACGCCCACCTCCGCCATATGCTGGCGGCTGACCAGTTGGGCGCGAACGCGCGTCAGTTCACCCTCCTGCCACTCCGGGTGGGCCAAATATAAAGCCTCGGCCACCACCAGTCCCAGCACGGCGTCGCCCAAAAACTCCAGGCGTTCATTGTCGCCGATGCTAGCGGCCTCCGCCTGAAGACCCTCCAGAAGTTGGTCGCTGGCCGCCCGCTCGTTAGCCAGAGACCGATGAGTCAAAGCGTGCACCAGCAACTCCGGTCTTGTAAACCGGTGACCCAGCGCAACTTCCAATTCACCAAGAACGGCTTCCACAGGCGCCTCGATCCCGTGCGTTAATTGACTTTCTTCGAATACGTTTTGTAGCGCCGGTCTCCAGACCGGCTGTCGCGTGGACCTCCCGGTCCACGCCGAGCAATACACTCATAAGAAAAACGTCTCAAATCACAAAAGTGCAGGACTGAATTGCTCTTCAATCAATTATCGAACCTTTCTTCCGCCGGATGCAGTTAATTGGTCTTGGTTGTCCCATTTGGCGAAGCAGGCTTTTCCGTCTCCGGCTTGGCTACGTCGGAAGAGTCATCCGCCCCCACATCGCAACTGTGGCCGCGGACATTAAAAGCCGCTTTCACTCCGCGCTCAGCCGCCAGGCGTGTATCCTGCTGCCCGTCGCGCGTCTTCAGCGCGGTCTGGTACTCCGTAATGGCCTGATCGCGCTTGCAATCCAGATCGAGCATCCGTCCCAGGTAGATATGCGACCAGGAGATCTGGCGTGCATCCTTGCTGCTCGCCAAGGTCTTCTGGAATCCCTCGACCGCCTCATCTGGATGGCCGCTCAAAAGAGCCGTCCGGGCCAGAATGAACTCGGCGCGAGAGCTCGCCGTCGCCAAATCCGGCGCGTCGGAATGTGAGCCAAGCGCTTGGCGGGCCATGGTGCTGGCCGTAACCAAATCTCCGGCAGCCAGCTTGGCTTCCGCCAAATCCAGGCCCTCCAGCTTGCGCGGCTTGCTGCGCCGCAGCACGTCGCCATCCGCCTCTTTGTCGAACTCAATATCGCGCGCGAAGTGCACCTCGTGATCCACGTCCATGCTGTAGACCATTTCGCCGATACTGTCCTTCAAGCTGACGGCATCTTTCTCGAACTCGACCAGTTGCTTGTAAAAGTATTGGCTCAGCACAAAACCCTGTGTCAGATCATGGCGCACAGTAGCCTGACGAACTTCCTCCATCTTCTGCTCCACGGCCAGGCGTTCCTTTTCGTAGCGAAGTTCTTCGGAGCGAGTGAGGTTGGGCGGAATCTTGTACTTCGGAATCCCTGTATCCATGGTGCGCGCCTCAATCGCCTTGATAAGGCACTCGATGGAAAGCGGCAGAGAGTCAGAGCGCAGGCGGAACTCCAGAGGCGCATCCCGCACCTCTTTCAGAATGGGCTGCATTCGGTCGACCGCCGAGGCGCGCGCAAACAGCAGCGGTTCAATCACGTAATGCAGATAGATGTGGCGCACGTCGCTCAAGCGGATATTGCCGTCGGCCGGCGAAACCACCACCACATAATCCAGGCCATAGACCCGGGCGTTGATCGCCTTGGGCGAGAGCATCGGCTCAACCACCACAATGAAGCGCCGCCCGTCATAGGTCGAGGCCGGCATCTTCAGATAGAGATTCGTATTGACGATCATCTCTGAGATCGGATCGTGCAGTTGGTCGGCAATCCCATCGTATGCGCGATGCGTCGCCAGCCAGATGCCATGCAGGTCCACGGCGGCCACGAAATCACGCAACCGAGGAAGAATCTCGATCACCTGCGTCGAGTCGGGCGGCATCAGCGTCAGGTCCGTCGCGCTTTCCAACTCCGGCGGTGGCGTCAGATAAAGCGCCAGCGAGATGTACTGCGAAATGTCCAACTCCGAGCCGGTCATGCGGTGCTGCGCAATGTAGAGGCACAGTTTGTCCCGCTTGTTGCGCGCATCCTCGCTCTGGGCGAGCGCTTGATTGATCTCCTCGCGCACCCGTTTGCGGATCGGAGCGCTCTCTTCCAGGCCTTCGTCATATCCGCAGGCATTCAAGGAGGCAGCCATCAGAAAGACCGGCTCGGCGCTGATCAGCGAGATGGTGGGACCAGCCGGATCCAGCGTGGACGGTGCCTTTTCCTGGGTGTACATGGGCCCGGAAGAAGACGAACTCTGCCCCCCAGCCGGCGATTTACCAGCGCCGCCCGGCGCTGGAGCTTGGGCGAAGGTTGTGCCAGAGATTGCCAGCAGGAAGCAGGCCGCCGCCGAAAAAACTACGAATGATCGGTTTTTATAAGATTTCATAAGGAACCCTGATTACCATACTAGACGCAAAGGCGGCAGTAAACGATAGCGGCAAGGCGATCCGCCACGGGCCATGCTTCCCCTGGCTCCGACCTCGGCTCTACAATCATAATGGATCTGCAATTTGCGGAGACCACATTGCTAGAGGATGGAGATTCTATGCCGGATGCATCGTGTGATATTGGCCTGATCGGACTCGCTGTCATGGGACAGAACCTTGTTCTCAACATGAATGACCACGGCTTCAAGGTTGCCGTCTTCAACCGCACCGTCTCCAAAGTGGACGATTTTATCGCCAACGAAGCCAAGGGCACGCAGGTGGTGGGCGCTCATTCCGTGGAAGAGTTGGCGGCCTTGCTCAAGCGGCCGCGGCGCATCATGCTGATGGTCAAGGCCGGCTCCTCCGTTGACCAGACCATCGAGCATCTGCTGCCCGTTCTGGAGCCCGGCGACATCATCATCGACGGCGGTAATTCGCTCTTCACCGACTCCAATCGCCGCACCAAGGATCTGGCCGCCAAGGGCATACTCTTCATCGGCACCGGCGTCAGCGGAGGCGAAGAGGGCGCGCGCCGCGGTCCATCCATCATGCCCGGAGGCAATCCCGCCGCGTGGCCGCACGTCAAAGAGATCTTCCAAGCCATCTCGGCCAAGGTCGAAGACGGAACTCCCTGCTGCGATTGGGTGGGCGAGAACGGCGCCGGGCACTACGTAAAGATGGTGCATAACGGCATTGAATACGGCGATATGCAACTGATCTGCGAGGCCTACGACCTGCTCCAGCGCGGCATGGGACTGACCGCCGATGAACTGCACGACGTCTTTGAAGAGTGGAACAAGGGCGAACTGGACAGTTATCTGATCGAGATCTCGCGCGACATCTTCGCCACCAAAGATGAGGACGGCCAGCCGCTCGTCGACAAGATTCTGGACACCGCCGGCCAAAAAGGCACCGGCAAGTGGACCGTCATCAGCTCGCTCGATCTGGGCCAGCCGGTCACGCTGATCGGCGAATCGGTCTTTGCGCGCTGCCTTTCGGCGCTGAAGAACGAGCGCGTGGAAGCCTCCAGGATTCTGGTTGGGCCGGCCAGCAAGGCCGACACAGGCGACCGCGCAGCCTTCATCGAACAGGTGCGATGCGCGCTCTACTGCTCCAAAATCATCAGCTACGCGCAGGGGTATATGCTGCTCAGCGCTGCGGCCAAAGAGAATGGCTGGAATTTGAATATGGGCGGTATTGCCCTGATGTGGCGCGGCGGATGCATCATTCGCTCGCGCTTCCTGGGCAAGATCAAAGAAGCCTTCGACAAGAATCCGGCGCTCGAAAACCTGCTGCTCGACAGCTTCTTCTTCAGCGCGCTGAACCAGTACCAGGCCCAGTGGCGCAAGGCGCTGGTGCACGCCGTCGAAGCGGGCATCCCCACGCCCGCCTTCTCCACCGCGCTCGCCTTCTTTGACGGCTACCGCACCGGACGCCTGCCCGCCAACTTGCTGCAAGCGCAGCGCGATTACTTTGGCGCGCACACCTATGAGCGCATCGACAAGCCACGCGGTGAGTTCTTCCACACTAACTGGACCGGGCGCGGAGGGACAACCGCATCATCGACGTATACCGTCTGATCCACTCTGTACTCAACTCCACTTGTAGCGCCGTCCTCCCGGACGGCTGTAGCGTGGACCTCCGGGTCCACGCTTTTTTCTGAGATCCACACATGAAGAGTTATTGTTTTTGTTAAACATAAGGCTCAAAGTTTATATTGTGCTAGATATTGGAATTTTCTCAACATCGCGTTCAGGTTAAATAAGGAGCTATCATGCCAGTTTCTCCGTCTGCTTTCAGAGGCCTTCGTGCTGCGTTGCCTGGTCCGCTGACAGTTCTGATTCTATCCATTTCCATTCTTCTTACTGGTTGCGGCGGTAGCGGATCATCAGCCCCGCCTCCCGCCACCTACACGGTTGGCGGCACGCTGACGGGTTTAGCCTCCGGGAATCGCATTGTCCTTACCGACAATGGAAGTGACAAAATTACTCTCATCGCCAACGGAGCGTTTACCTTTCCTACTTCGTTGGAGAATGGGGCAACTTATACCCTGACACTCGCCACAACCACCCCGACAGCGCAGCCATGCACATCGACGTTTGGGTCGGGAACCGTCAATGCTGCGGATGTAACGACTTTGAATGTCTTCTGCGGTCTGCCCGGAGGCCATGACACATTTACGGCAACCGGATCAATGGCATCGGCGCGTGATTTGCATACCGCAACACTGCTTGCCAATGGCGATGTGCTGGTCGCTGGCGGAGGCGACTATCTCGCCAGCGCTGAACTCTATAATCCGACTACTGAATCCTGGACTAGAGCGTATTTAAATTAAGTGTATACATATTATGCTACAATAATCCTGCCGATAAAGGGGCGGCACGGATGCAATCTTATTCGCAGGATTTGCGGGATCGCGTGTTGTGGGCATTGGGTCG
>Ga0181520_10013424_pt1 | contig 10318 bp, 7 predicted proteins | sample PEATcosm2014_Bin_29_FD_132451 | JGI IMG/M metagenome (GOLD analysis project Ga0181520, IMG submission 132451) | Peatland microbial communities from MTU Mesocosm Facility, Houghton, MI, USA - PEATcosm2014_Bin02_30_metaG | ecosystem: Environmental > Terrestrial > Soil > Wetlands > Peat | place... | reverse complement strand
GTGGGTCTCTCCGTAGTACGCCTGATTCAACATGGAGTTACTGATCTGCCAGTTGTGCCCCGCCACCCAGGAATAGCCCCGGTCGTAAAGCGGATACGAATATGTTGGGTCGGCGGGAAATAACTTGGGGCTTTGCAGGGCGTTTCCCCGAACAAAAGTGCCCCGGCCAAAAATCTTCATTTTGTCGTTCAGGTTGTAATCGACTCGTTGAACGTAGTTATCCTCATCGTAAGGATTAGGTGCATTGAATCGGTAGCCTGCCGTGTTGACCAGGTCTCCGGTGTCGCCGGTTAGATCATTGGCGATTGGAAAGCGTTTCTGGAAGAGAGCTAGCTCAGCTTGATCCCAGCCGATTCCCAGCGGATCGAGAGCCGCAGCCTGCGACGCGCTCAGGGTCTCGATTGAGCCGGATGAATTGATGTAAGAGACATTGCCGCCCCGGTAGCCCGAAGAATTTGTTCCCATCGGAACCGTTAGATCGACAACGACACTTTGTGCATCGCGCCGCCCGTTGTAATCGAAGAAAAAGAATGCCTTGTTTTTCAGGATCGGTCCACCGATGTTGCCGCCAAACTGATTGCGGACCAATGGGGGTCTGGGAACTTGAGCATTGTTGTTGAACCAGTCATTGGCTTCAGTGTCGGTATCGCGATGGTATTCCACCAGCGCCCCGTGGAATTGGTTAGTGCCGCTGCGAGTGACGAGTTCAAATTGTCCCCCGCCTCCCTGGCCCGCGCTCGCCAGCGGTTGGCCAGTCACGCCCCGAAATTCCTGCACAGAGTCAACCGGCGCCTCGCCAACAATCGCGCCAAATTGGCCCGTAGCATCGCGGTTTACTTCCACGCCGTCCAACGTTACGTTTGTCTGATCGGCGCGCGCTCCTGTCACTGATCCAAAAATCGTGACGCCAGGCTGCTGGTAGAACAGCGCTGAGGGGCTGTCTCGATTCTCGACCGGCAAGTCGTTTAGCATCTGGACTTGAAAGCTGTTGCCGATGGTCGCGTCGGTCGTATCAAGAGATACGTTTTCGCTAGCGGCCGATACTTGCGTAATCTCCACATCGCCCGCGACAACCAATCGGGCATTTCGCGTGCGGGTCGTATCCACGTTCATGTAGATGTCGGAGACGGAAAAGGGTTTGAATCCGTCGTGGGTAAATACAATTTCGTAGCCCGGGCCTGGCTTTATCTCATTCAACGTATAGGACCCTGTGGGATTGGTGACGGTCGTATACTTTGCATCGGTCTGGTCATTCCGGAGGTCCACGTGAGCTCCAGGAATCACAGCCCCCTTCGGGTCCGTCACCACGCCGGTTATTGACGCTGTGTTCTGCGCATTCAACCAGTTCGAAACGAGCAGGACAAAAAGAATTGGTGGAATCTTAGCGAATAGATTTCGCGTTTGCATTGACCTCCTCCGAATGCCCGTTGCGGCTCAAAGGTTCTCGTAGGAATCTTGCAGCCCGAGCAAATTGCCGCGCGGCCCGATAGGGGAGGGGCCGATCTCTTATCTCGATTGGATTGTTATTGTAGCGCAGCAGTTAATTCACTCAACAGTCAGTGCCCTAAACGATGGCCACGATTCACTGGTAAACACTGCTGATTTGCTGTGGAATAAATCGAAGATTAACCCTGAGCCAGCGTTCGGAACAGTTCGATACTGTTCGCCAGGATCGTACTGGCCAGTGTTTACAAATCCAATCCAACTGGACGTAGAGCCGGCTAACCGGAAATGACTACTAAGTTGCTGAGAGTTTGGCGACCGTCCACCGGGGCCGAGGATCGAAGGAAGCCCGACAGATGATAACGGATTGGATTGTCACCAGCAGTTGAGACTGCGTGCCATCAATGAATCTCAGAAGCCCGGGCAGCCATTACAGAAAGCGAATGCCGCGCGCAGCGCACTGACTCAGTGCGCTGCACTCCGAGTGTCTACGATGTCTTATTCCGGTCTCGCCAGGAACGCGTGCAGCACAGTGCAATCCGGTAGCTCGCAAGCTTGCCCAACAATCTCTCCCGAGTCGTTGATGGATGAAGCGCTCAGCAGATACAGAGGCGAGTCAGCGGGGATCAGCGTATTGAGATCTTTGATTTTCCTGTTGATCCAGATGACGGCGTGCGGTCCGGCGCTATCGAATGCAAAGCCCACCACGTCGCCGTAGTCGTTAATTGTGCGGCAGCAGCCGGCGATCGTTGCGAACGCGCCCGGCAGAGGCTCAAGACCTTGCATGCCGGTTTGCTTGCTCCAAAAGAAGCTGTGAACCGTACCGTCCGTAAACTGGGAGGTTCCCACCACCTGTCCAAGATTATTAATGCTCGACGCGTTGTTAGAGGCGGTATTCGAGGCATTCCCCAATGTGCCCAGGTAAACTGGCGTACCGTCTCTCTCCCACAAAACCGCGTGCAGTCCATTTACGTTCAGCGGCGGCAGTCCTTGGGTTGCACAGGTTCCGGATGAGCCCACCGCTTGGCCCAAGTCGTTTACCCCCATAGCAAATGCTACGGTGTCACCTGCGTTTGTGAGTGGTGGCAATTCAATGGCCTGTCCGTTCGGTTCCCACCTCACCGCTTCGAAACGGAAGACCTGGAAAGGCGTTGCGGTTACGCAGGCGGAGTCGCGAACCCCGTTTTCGGCGAACCCCACCAGTTCGCCCAGATCGTTGATGCCGAATGCGTTCGCATTGCGGCCGTTCGGCAGGTTGTTCAGCGCGATCAATTTGTCGCCGAGAGAGACAACTGCACGGCATTCCAGATGCGTGCCATAGGCGCAAAAGTCTTCGCCATCGGGATCCGGCTTCGAAATCTCCGATCCGATAGCGGTCTCACCCAAAAGGTTCGGACCATCCGCGCCGCTGTTGCATTGCGGGCAGGCCGCTCCGTCGAGCGTGCCGAGATCCTTCAATGGGCCACGACCATACCAGACGAAGGCATGCTGTGGGCCTCCGGGCGTCAGGTTAGAAGCCCCCGCGACCCAGCCCAGAGAATTCATGTCAAACGCCGATGCAACCATCCCGATTCCCAGCGCGCCCAGGTCCGTGACGGTGTAATGAGGAAAGTGCACCGCTTGCATTTGCTGGCCCTCCATCCAGAGCGGCATCGCAAAAAGTGTTGATAAGGCTACGATCGAGTTCCTGAACAGCAATCCGGTTTTCATATCATCTCCTTGGTTTCGCGACCGCGGATGCCGCGGTCAGCTGGTTTGGGTCTTCTGAGCCCGGGCGAGCAGCGAGTTGAGGCAAATCAACCCCGAGCCGTCGGGCGATTGCACGCGATGAAGCTCCTCTGAACCAAGCCATTCCTCCAGTTCCGCCTTGTCCAGATTTGTCATCACTCCCGTTTCCTTCATTGCGATCATTTCCACTTCTGCTTCGCATCGGTCGCACCACGCGCGGCGAGACGTTTGTCCGCGCAGGATTAGCAAAGAATCGGTTTCGATCGTGATTCTCATCCGCTTCGCCAATTGGCCCTTCTTTCCCCGTTCGAAGGCACGACAGGAACAGGTGCAGGTTGCCGCCGCAGCGCTCGAAAAATCCTTTCAAGTCGCTTGAAAAGTTCTGATTATTTCTCGCAATCTCATAAGTGACAGGGAAAGAAACACTTATCAGCCCCAATTGGCGGCCGTGAAATTTTGGCCTGAACCTCATTGCTGGTAACATTCGAGGATCAAAGGCGGGTAACGCGCAGCAGGTTCTTCCCATGTCGGCCAGCGAAAGCCACACAGCAAAGGAACTCTACGAGTTCGGCCCCTTCCGGGTTGATCCCGAAAAGGAGACCGTGGTTCGCGCCGGCGAGCCTGTTCCACTGACGCCAAAAAACTTTCAAATCCTTCTCGTCCTCATCCGTAACAACAGAGAGGTCGTCACCAAAGACGACCTGATGAAAACCGTGTGGCCCGACACTTTTGTTGAAGAGGCCAACCTGAGTCGCAACATCTTTATGCTGCGTAAGGCGCTTGGTGAGTCGGCGCAGGATCATCGCTATATAGTCACGGTCCCCGGGCGAGGATATCGGCTTGCCGAAAGCGTGCGCCTGGTGCCGGAACGGGAGCTCAACGTCGTCGCCGCCAGCCGTTCTCGCATGCACCTGGAAGTCAAAGAGTCGAAGCCGTGGTGGGTTGCGTCGATTGCTGTTCTCCTTGTCGTTGCGCTTGGTTTTGGTCTTTACTGGTACTTCTCACTGCGGCGCACCAAACTCAGCGCAACAGATACCGTGGTGCTTGCCGACTTCGCCAACTCCACCGGTGACCCCGTCTTCAATGAAACCCTTCGTCAAGGTCTGGCAATTCAACTTCAACAGTCGCCGTTCCTCAGCATCATCTCGGACCAACAGGTGCAGCACGTGCTCGGCCTTATGGGGCAATCGCCGACTACGCGGCTCACTGCTCAAGTGGCTCGCGGAGTTTGCGAACGCACCGGAAGCGCAGCCATTCTTGAGGGATCGATTGCAACCGTGGGCAGCCAATACGTCTTGGGACTGACGGCGACTGCCTGTCGCGACGGAAAGGTGCTCGACAGCGAGCAGGTACAGGCTGCGAACAAGGAAGACGTATTGCGTGCATTGAGCCAGGCAGCCAGCCGCTTCAGAAAGCGCGTCGGCGAATCGCTCAGCACAATTCAGGAGCACAACACTTCGCTCGACGAGGCGACCACGCCATCGCTCGAAGCCCTCGAAGCGTACAGCACTGGGTGGAAGCTGCATAGAACAATGGGAGCAACAGCGTCGTTGCCGTTCCTCGAGCGAGCAGTCGAAATCGACCCGAACTTCGCCCTCGCCCATGCAACCCTGGGACGGGAATACGCCGATGTCGACGAGTTCGACCGCGCGGCAGCCAGCACCACGAGAGGCTGGCAGTTGAGAGACCACGCCAGCGATCCTGAAAAGTTCTACATTTCCGCGACCTATCAGATCCTCGCAATCGGGAACCTGGAACTCGCGCGGCAAACCTGTGAAGCGTGGGCCCGAGCCTATCCACGCGATGCAACCCCGCGCACCATGTTGGCCGGTTTCCCAAACAAGGCGTCAGGGCGGTACGAACAGGCAATTCAATGGGCGCAACAAGCCGTCGAACTGAATCCCGACTTTGCGATTGGTTACTACAATCTGGCTGTCGATAACTTCTATCTCGGACGGATCGACGAGGCCGAAAATACTTTGCGCCGTGCCACCGGGCGTGGCCTACAGATTGATGAATACCTCATGCTCCAGTACGACATTGCGTTCCTGAAGAACGACACAGCAGGTATGGATCGTGTGGCGACTCGGGCCCGTGAACGATCAGGCGGAGAGGGATGGATTGCCAACAGGCAGGCCGACACACTGGCCTACTCAGGCCGTCTGCGCCAAGCCAGGGTGCTGTTCCGGCGCTCGGTCGATCAGGACTTGCAGCAGGCACTGCCAGAAAGAGTTGCGCTTTGGGATGCACGCGAGTCTTTGCGCGAAGCGTTGTTCGGCAACGCGCCCGAGGCCATCACGAGTGCGAGTGCTACCATCAAGTTCTCGAATGAGTCTGAAGTGGACTATGGCGCGGCATTGGCGCTGGCCATTGTGAGAGATCCCCGTGCTGAGGTGCTCGCCGAGAACATGGAAGAACACTTTCCCGAGAATTCGGTTGTGCGATTTAGCTATTTGCCGGTGCTGCGTGCGCGCATCGCTCTCAATCATGGCGACACCGCCAAAGCCATCGAAGCGCTGCAAGTCGCCGTTCCTTATGAACTCGGCGCTTCCCATGAACTCATCGGCGCCCTCTATCCGGTTTATATGCGCGGTGAGGCCTATCTTGCGGCACGCCGGGGAACTGAAGCAAGCATCGAGTTCCAGAAGGTCCTCGACCATCCTGAAATTGTAGGCAGCGATCCAATTGGCGCCCTGGCGCACTTGCAACTCGGGAGAGCCTTCGCGCTCGCCGGTGACAGGGTCAAGGCAAGGTCTGCCTATCGGGATTTCCTCAAACTTTGGAGTAACGCTGACTCAGATATTTCGGTCCTAAAGCGAGCCCGCGCAGAATACCGAAACCTCGAATAAGCTCGTTGCGGTGTTGGCCGGTCACGGCTTCACGGCAACCGCTCCTCGCGGGCGGCCTCTCCCCCGTCGGTAACCTCGAAAGTGCACACCGGGAATGGCCAAATTCCTCAAATCCATGCGCGGGGGATTGGCATTTTTCGCATTCATGCAAGAATGGTTTCACTACTCGCGTTTCCCCGCGGAGGTCCAATGGAACGGAAAACCGATCAGGCCAGAACCCTGAACTCAGTCCTGTTCTCTCTCGGGTTCCACGCGTCTTTTCTCGCCGCCGCCATTTCGGCCGGAGCGCACATGACGGTCCGGGTGGCGCAGACGGAACAACCAATTGCTGTGGCGCAAATTGAAGTAGCCGGCGGTTCCCATGCTGTGCAACTCGATTTGCCGTCGATGATGACAGCCGCGCAATCGCCCAAGCCTGTACCTCACATTGAAGCAACACCGAAGCCGCTCCTGCCCACGCAGGCAGTCCGTCCGCCCGAAAAAACCGGCGGCGGAGCGCCGACTGCTCCTCATTCGGGAGACGGGTCGGGCACTGCCCAGGCGGGAAACGGGAGCGATGCCAAAAACGCCAATCCCGCTTTTCCGATCTTTTCGCCGCGGCCCGCTATCAGTGATCCCAAACTTATGCCTGCGACCGAAACCAAGATCGTGGTGGACGTAAAGCTCGACGCGCAGGGCGCCGTAGTGAGCGAGGACCTGGTGAAAGGAATGGGGAACGCTCTTGATCAGATTGTCCTCGACACCGTGAAGACCTGGCGCTTTCAACCGGCCACAGTGAACGGAAAGCCCGTCCCGACCGAAGCGGAAGTGATCGTGCCCTTTGGGCCCCGTTATCCCATCACCGGCTAAGCTTCCCGACTTTCTGGTCCAGATTCCTCAGGCCTGATCTCTGATCTCTGACCCCTGACCCCTGATCTCTGATCTCTGACCACTTCGTTTGCTCCACCTGCAGGTGGAGCACTGCTGCATTTTTCCCGCGATTGCGAAGCAAAAAGCGGAGCAAACGCAAAAAACGACGACCTGCAGATCTACGAATCGCCGTAGTGGGCGACCTGCAAGTACACGTTTTCGCGCGCTCAGAAAGCGAACGATTTTAGGCTTGAATGCCCTGCGAATTCGTCGATTGGGTGGGCCGGGGCCAGCCCACTATTCCTCAATGCGGTATGTAAATTCTTCGATCACGGGGTTCGTAAGGACCTCGCGGGCGATGCGTTCCACCTGTGTGCGGGCTGCTGCGGCATCGAGGCCATCTGCAAGCGAAAGAGCGAAGTACTTGCCCTGGCGCACGCCGGCCACATCGGCAAAACCGATCTTGCGGAGAGCATTGTGAATGGTCTGGCCCTGCGGGTCGAGGACTGAAGTCTTCGGCGTGACATAGACATGCGCCTTCATGATCCCTGATTATAGAAGCACCGGCCAAGGGCAGCGGTTCGGCCCCCTCTCGGTTTCCCGGCTCGATGGCTCGGTTTTTCAGCCTTAATATCTGCACGCAGACGAAACGGATTCGGCCTGCATTCCCCCTCAAGGAGAGATTTGACGCAATGGTGAATTATCTGGAGTTGCCCGTTGGCGATCGCGCACCGGAGGTCTTTCGCGCCGTGATCGAGATTCCGCTGGACGGCACGCAGAAGTTTGAATACGACAAGCAGTTGCACGTCTTCAAACTTGACCGAAACCTCCACTCACCGGTGCACTATCCCGGCGATTACGGTTTCATCCCCTCAACGCTCTCTGACGACGGCGACCCACTTGACGTGCTGGTGCTGGTGCCGAGCCCGAGCTTTCCGGGGTGCGTGCAGGAGGTGCGGCCGATCGGGTTGCTGGAGATGCTGGACCAGGGCGTTCTGGATGAGAAGGTGCTGGCCGTGGGAAAGAATAATCCGCGGTTCGAGAACATCTGGAACTACACAGATATTTATCCGCACATGCTGAAAGAGATTACGCACTTCTTCTCGATCTATAAGGACCTCGAAGGCAAGCGAGTGGAGATGAGGGGCTGGCGCGATGCGGCGTATGCGCGAGATCGAGTGACGAACGCGATCAAGCTGTTCGAAAAGGGAAAGATGAAGCCGGCGAAAGAAAAGGCCGCGGTGTAGCCACGCAGTGCGCGAGCTAGGAACTAGCGGGGCTTGCAACGCGGCGGCGACGCAGCGGTGCCGTAACCCAGTGAAGCGGAGGGCCGCACAGCGCAACTGAGGCGGCGAACAGCAGTGCGGAAGTGGAGCCGAAGATTCTTTCCGAGCGTGAGGCGTAGAGAGCGCATGCAATGAGAATCGCGGGGCCGACGCAGAGCAGACAGGCGAATGCGAAGTTGCCGGCGCGGAATGGGCGCGGAAGTTGCGGCTCGCGAACGCGGAGAACAATGAAAGCGGCAAACTCGAGAATCAGGCTGGAGCCGTAAAGGATCAGATCGATGGAGATGAGGCGCTCAAACGGCAGCTTAAGTGCGATGGCCCACGCAAGACCGCAGGCGACGAGGCTGACCCATGGGACTCCGCGGCGGTTGCGGCGCTGGAATACCTGGGGGAGCAGGCCGTCCGCAGACATGGCGATTGGTAGTCGCGCGTAGCTCATCGCGAGAGCGTTGAACATGCCGACGCCGCAGACGACGCCGCCGGCAACGACTGCGAGGCCGAGGAGCGGCCCGCCAAGCGCGCCAGCCGCGGAGACCCACGAACCGGTGGAAAAGCCTTGCGGCGACAGCCCTGCAACCGCCATAGCCGTGAGCGGCAGCACGTAAGTAAAGGCCGTGACAATCGCAGCGCCGATCATGGCGCGCGGGTAATTCCGTTGAGGATTCTCTACATCGCGCGCAACGGTTGAGGCGTTGTCCCAGCCCATATAGTTCCAAAGAGCCACAAGGAATGCGGTGGAAAGGCCGACATCGGCATCTGGACCGAGGGCGGAGCGGCCCCAGTGCCTTGCGGGATGCAGGGTGATGGCGCGCCAGAATCCGAATACGACGAAGATTGCGAATGGCGCGAGGAGGAGAGTGCACATCCAAACGGAGTCTTCGCCGATGCGCGGTGCTCCAAGGAGGTTCCACGCGCAACAAAGGACGACGACGGCGAGTGACCAGAGGTAGCCGCGTCCGTCTGCAGTAAGTGCTGGATTGAATTTGCCGAGGTAGAGAGCGAAGATGGAGGGATAGAGCGCCATGTCAAAGATACTGGCAGAGAGCGAGAGCCAGCCTTCTTGATATCCCCAGAATGGGCCGAGCGCTCGATGCACCCAGACGTAGAAGCCACCTTCAGCCGGAAGGGCGGCGGCCAACTCGCCGATCATAAGAGCGGTAGGCAGACTCCAAATGAACGGGAGGGCAATGAGGATGAGGATCGCTCCGCCGAAGCCCGCGCCGCCGAGGATATCTTCGATGCCGTATGGACCTCCGGAGACCATGAAGTAGGTGGCGGCAACCAGAGGCAGAAGGCGCATCTTTCGCCGCGCCGGCTTGAGCGCGAGGAACATGAATGTGAATCTATAGCATTTTGGCTGCGATTTGGGCCCGAGGCGAGGCGAGTGGAGTTCCGGTATAATCCACAATGAGCCGGAGAGATGGCCGAGTGGCTGAAGGCGGCGGTTTGCTAAACCGTTGTACGGTCAAAAGCTGTACCGGGGGTTCGAATCCCCCTCTCTCCGCCATAGAGTCTTTATAATCAACTACTTACAGAGAAACGGCGAGTTTATGGCTCATTTCCGGCCAAACTTCGCGACTCCCGCTCGGAAACGTCACCAGAGAGCATTTCTGGCCCTCGTATTTCCTGAGGAAAAGGCGCAAATTCTCTGCCACAGAAACTCACAGTGCCGTTGCGCAATGTTGGAATGGAATCGAACCCCGATTCATTTGTCTGGGCCGCTCGTTTGACATCCGTAAAGGCACATTACTGGGTGGCAGAGTGATCTGGCCGCCGCCCCTCCGAACAACAAGGTACTGAACCACCGTCAGTCATCCGTCCCCAATCCGGCCATAAAAACCGATCCTAAGGAACGGCCAGCCGATCTTCCGAACATACGCCTCTGCGATCTGCGCCACACGGCAGGTACCTTCGCTTTATCCGCCGAGGTGTCGCCAAAGGTTGTGAGCGAACAACTTGGGCACGCTTCGGTGGCATTCACGCTCGAGATCTACTCGCATGTGCTCCCACACATGCAGGACACTGCGGCACTCAAGGCTGAAGCACTATTGATGGCACCTTGAAAAGGGTTCGGAGCAGTTGTCGGCCGAGTTCCAGACAATTGCTCCGACTCCACAACGGCGAATCCGCCAAAGGCTTCTGCACCTGTCCGGCAATCCGGTT
>Ga0181520_10013423_pt1 | contig 10318 bp, 8 predicted proteins | sample PEATcosm2014_Bin_29_FD_132451 | JGI IMG/M metagenome (GOLD analysis project Ga0181520, IMG submission 132451) | Peatland microbial communities from MTU Mesocosm Facility, Houghton, MI, USA - PEATcosm2014_Bin02_30_metaG | ecosystem: Environmental > Terrestrial > Soil > Wetlands > Peat | place... | reverse complement strand
GGACCCCGGTCAGTTTGTCATAAACATCAAATGTCCAAGCGGCACACGCATTGAGTTGAGCAATCAATACATTGCACAAGTGGAAAATGAAATCCGGCAGACGATTCCTGCGCGGGATCTCGACATGATCGTTTCGAATATCGGCATTACACCTGATTTATCCGCAATCTACACGAGCAACTCATCCATGGACACAGCGTTTGTTCAGGTCAGCCTGAAGGAGGGTAACAAGCTTGGCAGCTACGAGTACATGAAGCGGGTCCGCCAGAAGCTTTCCGAAGATATGCCCATGCTGTCTACATACTTCCAGGCAGGTGGGCTGGTGGATTCGGTGATCAATCAAGGCTTGCCCGCGCCGATCGACATTCAGGTGAGTGGAAATGATCTGGACCAGTCGTTTGCGATTGCGAGTCAGATTGCCGCAAAGGTGAAGGAACTCAAGAATGTCAGCGACGTTCTGATCCCGCAGAACCTTCGCTTCCCCGGCCTTGAATTGAACATTGACAGAGAACGCGCCAGCTTGATAGGCCTGTCCCCCAGAGAAGTGGTTGACAACGTAATTACCGCATTGACCTCTAATGGAATGATAGCGCCGAGTTATTGGATCGACCCCAAAACAGGAAACAACTATATGCTCACGGTTCAGTACTCGGACAACAAGATCGGGCACATGAGCATGGACGACGTCAAGCAGATTCCATTGAGAGGCGCAAGTCAGGCAGATTACACTCCGTTACGGTCCGTGGCGGAGATCACCGAAATCAACACTCCGACGGAAGTGGATCACTACAAACTTCGTCGTGTCATCGATGTGTACGTCATGCCGTCTACTGAGGCTTTGCAAGGAGTCAACAGCTCAGTCAACGACGTGATTGCTGGAATCAAGGTGCCGGGAAATGTTCGCGTGACGGTGCGCGGCAGTGTGGTCAGCATGAACGAGTCGTTCAAGAGATTCGCCATCGGTCTGGTTTTATCGATTCTGCTGGTCTATCTCATTCTGATGGCGCAATTCGCGTCCTTCACCGATCCATTCATTATCCTCATGGCCATACCGCCTGGATTGTCCGGAGTGCTGCTCATTCTGCTTTTGACTCATAGCACGATGAACATCATGTCGCTCATGGGCGTGCTCATGATGACGGGGATCGTTGTGTCCAACAGCATTCTGATCGTAGATTTCGCAGGGCACCTTCAAAAGGAAGGCATGACTGTGGCTGAGGCTGTAGTTCAGTCGTGCAAGATACGGTTGCGGCCGATTCTGATGACCTCTCTGGCAACGCTGCTAGGCATGATCCCGATGGCCCTTGGCATGGAGGCTGGCAGTGAACAATATGCGCCATTGGCGCGGGCCATCATTGGCGGACTTGGTGTGTCCGTTGTCGTAACTGTCTTTCTCGTTCCCGCCGTGTATCTGATTGTCCACGGCAGAGAGCAGAAGAAAATCATTGTCGAGGGAAAGGTGTAGAGAATGATGAAACAGCATAATTGGCATACATTTCAACCGGCAAAGTTTGGACTATTGGCGTTGGCCATATCATCTACTCTTGTTGCGCAGACCGAAGCCCAATCTGGCTCCGTGCAGGAGCGCCTTCCAGATGCGCCGCAAGCCTTTGTTACATCTCTGGTTGAGGCTGGGCCGATTGGTCAAGTGATATCGAATGCGGCGGTTCAGGCTCCAGCGATGCCTGTTGACACTCAAGCCGCAGGCTCCGGTCAGACCCTCACACTCATCAACGCCGAACAGATGGCCATCAAGAATAACCCTCGTGTCAGCGTTGGACGTCTGCTTGCTTTGGCTCAGCACCAGGTAGTGCGCGAAACCAGATCGGCGCAACTCCCCACTGCAACTGCCGCCATCACAGCCGAGGATGCGGAGGATGGTTCGCGTATCTCCGCGGGATCGCTCACCGCCTCGCGCTTGTTTGAGCACGCAGGCGCAGGTGGAGAATTCACTCAACTGATCACGGATTTCGGAAAGACCGGAAATCTTATTACATCTTCAAAGTTGCAGGAGAAAGCGCAGAATGCAAATGCGCTTGCCACGACAGAAGATATTGTCATTGCCACCGACCAAGCCTTTTTCAACGCGCTACAAGCGCAGGCACTGCTGAAAGTCGCTGAACAGAATGTCACTACGCGCCAGACGACCAAGACGCTGGTAAGCGAGTTGACAAAGAACAAGCTCAAATCCACCCTTGACCTGAGCTTCGCGGATGTCAACTTATCGCAAGCGAAGCTGTTAATGTTGGATGCGCAAAACAATGCCGAATCCACGATGGCGGCATTGGATGCAGTATTGGGACTTGATAAACAAGTTGCATACGCTCTGGAAGACGATCATACGGCGATGCAGCCTCCTCCTCCCGATGCCGATCAACTCACGCAACTGGCTCTTGGGCAGCGTCCAGACCTTCAGGCGCTCCACTATAGTCAACAAGCGGCCGTCAAGTTCAGCCATGCCCAGCGCGATCAGATGCTGCCGACCATTAGTGCCGCTGGGACCGTGGGCAGCGTGCCCATCCGTCCCTCAGCATACTATCTTACGAACTGGTGGGGCGGCGTCGGCGTGAACATGAATATTCCGATCTTCAATGGCTTCCTCTACTCGGCCCAGGCAAAGGAAGCATCCATCCGCGCGCAGGCGGTCTCAGAGCAGAGTCGCGATCTGCGCGACAGGATTGTTCGCGATGTTCGCACTGCGTGGCTTGCGGCAAATACCGCATATCAGCGCGTTGCTGTGACAGACGAGCTTCTTAAAGAGGCTAATCTGGCGCTTTCGCTGGCACAGACACGCTATCGACTGGGACTCAGCTCGATTGTGGAACTGAGCCAGGCCCAGTTCCAGCAAACGGATGCAGCAATTGGCAACACAGATGCGCAATACCAGTACCGGCTAGCTCTCGCCACACTCAACTACCAGACAGGAGCTAATCCATGATTCACGACTTCAAAGTGAAGGTGTCTTGCGTGGTTGCAGACAATCTGAATTGTCCCAGAGCAACGGACGAACTTCATATTGCACGGCCCGCAGTTACGGCTCAGGTTAGGTTCCTGGCCTCTTGAGCGTCGCCGTCCTGTTGTTTAGTTCATTTACGGGAGGCAGTCATGACGGTCGCGATAAATAACAAGCCGGTTCTAAACCTGAAGACGGTTGTGTATCCCTCGCGGTTGTTGCCTGCGAGTTTATCGCGACGATTGCCTTCGGGGTGGTCCTGGACGTGGTAAAGATTCCGCTCTTTGCTCGACTCAGCATCTCGCAAGTACCCGGCGCAGTTGGTACTGTCCTGCATCTGAGAGTATCGATTAACTTGCGTATCATGCTTTCCTCCTGATCAGTTGCACGGGAACCGGAGACTCCCGCTGACAGACAAGACGGTGGTAATGCTCGGAATGTCTCAATTCAATCCAAAATGACAAACCCATGTGCAAACGCGGAATCTCCGGCAGGGAACTTGCTCATCACCTCTTTCATGGGCTTGAAGGTCCGTTCACCCTCCACCTTCTTCCTGACAAATCCATATCAGGCCTGGCTCCAAAGCTGCCAGATTGGCGCAACTACGGATGGCCGATTCATTGCCGTTCCCAAGCCAGAAAGGCCGCCACGCCACCCAACAGCACCAGTAGGGCAATGGCCGGAAGCAACACTACTAGACTCCAGCCGGAATCGAGCAGCATTGAACTCCATAGACCACCCAGATTCAATGTGAGCGCATGAGGAAGCTCTTCAAGGCCTGTGAGCCACGCCACGCCTTGCCGCGCCTGATCCGTCAGAGCAGCAATCACCACCGCCGCGCAGATGAATAGTGCGAAGAGATGCGCGCCCAGGATAGGCCGGGCAATGCGCTCGACCGCAGCGTTGCGGCGGCGCAGTTGAGCACGCCACCAGAGCGCGCCGGGCGTGCCGATGCGTACTGCGCTCACCGCCGCCTCCCGCTCTCGCTGAAAGCTTGCAGTCACCAGCACCAGATCCGCGCAACCGCGGCAGGCGGCCACGTGCGCGCGCAATTCGTCCGTGCAAGCAGCCGGCCAACCACCCTGCAACAACACCCGCGTTACTTCCTTCTCATAGGCACAACCATTCAGCTTCATCACGGTCTCCCCGGTCTTGTGGCCTGTTCGCGGAGCAAGCCGGCAATCTTGCGCCGGGCGCGAAAAAGCAACAGACGAATGCTCGCCGAGGCCAGCCCAGTGATCTCGGCAATCTCTTTGTGCGTGTAGCCCTCCGCGTGGGCCAGCCAGAGCAGTTGCCGGTCGCGGGGACGCATCAAGGCCAGCGCAGGGCCGAGGACTGCATGCGAATCTGCCTGAGCCGAGTTGACGGCGTCGGCAAAAAACTCTTCGGGAATCTCTTCAATCGAGGCCTGCCGAGGACGCCGCCAGTGGTCGCGCAAGAGATTGGTAGCGATGCGAAATAGATAGCGGCGGCTTGCAACCTCTCCTTCGCTCTGCCAGGAGGAGCAAAGAAAGTGTACAAAGCTCTCCTGCATCAGGTCGTCGGCCAGCGCGGGATCTCCTGAAACCCGCGCCAGATACGCCCACAGAGGCCGCGCCGAGCGCTCATAGAAGCCGGCGAAGGCGTCGCTATCCATGGGCGCAGCGGCCGCCCGCGGCGCATCGCCGACCAGGAGTTGCGGAAGTGTGGATTCCCGTTGCATCGGCTGAGGCTCTTTCATAGGATTGGGCGGCCCTGCGGCTCACTGCCGATCCCTGTCGTCGCTGGACGCTTGAGGATTCGGCGGCATCAGGCCAAGTCGCCCAGCCAGAACCCACGTGATCCCTGCCGAGATGATAAATCCCAGGCCGGGCATCAGGGCCAACGTTCCCAGCACCAGCATCGGGAGCCGCAAATCCGTGGAGGCGTGACGCAATAGGTAGCAACCCAGGCCCAACAGCGTCAGTACGATGCCAATCTGTAACGGCGTAAGCACGCGGGCAACGGCGTTTGGTACGCGCTGCTCCGGCTCAAAGCCCACCGGAATCGGCGCAGCTTCCAAAAAGCGCTTGCCCGCCTCCGTTTCCATATACGAAGCCAGTTCCTGATTTGAGCCGAATTTATCGATCAGTTTACCATGAACTTCGCTTTGCAGCTTGAAGATGCGGCTCCAACGGCGATTTTCCATCAGTGCGCGAATCAGCCAGATCAAAGAACCCAGGAAACAGGCGAAACCTAAAAGAGGCATTACGTCATGCGCCAGCCTTTGCGAGGCCGATTCTTCATGATATGGCTGGTGCATCTCCGGCCAGACGGCCCGATCCAACGCTTCATCCGGCGTGCCATCCGAACCATTCATGTGGGTGAAAAGATAAAACTCCGGATTGCGAGCGATCTCCGGGTGGCTGGTCAAAAACTGCCCCAGTTGCGGATTGTTGCTTTCGACATACGATTGATTGGCCAGTAAAGACGGGTCGTGTTCAATCACCGTCGTGAGCTTGGGACTCAGGCGAAGCAGTCTGACCAACTCCGCCTGTGTGGCCACAATATCTTTCTCGCTAGGCGCCTGTACACCGAGCGTAGGCGACTGGATAGACGGCTTCACGGTCGGCGTGGCAGGCTTGGCGGACTGCACTTGCGCGCCTGCCACCGCAGCCAACAATAGCGTGGAAGCAGCCAGCGAACCAAGAGTCAACAATGGATTGCGATTCATATTTGCCCCTCTCGAAGAGCCTCACCGGCCTCTTCTATCCATTCAACGATTGAGAGGGTCTATTGGTTAACAGCAGCCTGATGCAAATTTTTTTTGTAGCGGCCGGAACTGGATCACCAGCACACAGCCGCCTTGCCGCTCACATCGCAGGCAACGGACTCTTGCTCGGCGCCAGAATATCGTCCAGCCGATCCGGCGTGCCCTCAATCCGTTCCAAAGACGGAGACCGCAATCCCTCAAAGTACGGAATCGAAATCGTCTTGTAAAGATCGTCGAAGCGTACCTGCAATTCGATCGGCTTCCTGTCTTTCTCGGCGGCCAAAATGGCGTCAGTCAATACTTTTTCGTTGTATGCCGTGCCGTTGACTGACACCAGATCCATTCCGGGCGTGATGCCCGCCTTGAACGCCGGACTGCCCCACCACACATTCCCAATCATTCCTGACTTCCCGGCGCTCTTCTCGCGGGGCGAGCCGATCGAAAATCCGAGAGAGGTTGAATAGCTCGCAAAGCCGTGCTTCGCAATCTCCTTCTGCTCCCAATCCACAGGCTTGTCGCTGTAAACCAGCTTGTAGCCGCCCTGCGTAAAGCCATTCAATGGCACTTCGGGATGAAGATCGTAGACTCGATTTTCCAGGAAGCCCTTCCAATCGTAAGGAGCCACTGCATTCAGATCCTTCACCACATCGTCAAAGGTGTAAGTGAAAGGGACAAAGCTTCCGTTATAAGCGCCAAAGAAGATCTTGCAGAAGTCGTCCAGCGATTTCTGCCCGCCGGTCAGCTCCCGAATCTTGGTATCCGCATCCAGCCAGACCAGCGCGCCTTCCCGGTAGTAGTCCTCCGGCCGCTGATAGCTTACCCAGCTCACCGGCCCCCGCTGCGAGATGATCGGCTGGTTGGTTGTATCCACCAGCGGACGCCAGTCCCTTCCTCGGCTTGCCTCAAAATCAGCGGCATAGCGGGCCAATATATCGCGCGTTTGCTGCGGCGTGCGCATGCCGGCGCGGGCTGTCAACACGGTACCCCAATACTGGGTCATCCCTTCATACACCCAAAGCAAATCGTCGCGCATTGGCACATTAAAGTTGGGCGTCCACAAATCATTGGGACGGCGGAACTTGCCGTTCCAGGAGTGCGTGTACTCGTGCGCCAGAAGGTCGCGATCCAGCACCCCGCCTGTCCAGTCGGTCAGGTAGTCGGGGTCCAGCCCGTCCTCGCTCGACTGGTGATGTTCCAGGCCGATTTCTCCAACCTTTTTGCTCAGCAGCAGCAAGAAATCGTAGTGTATGTAGTGGTGCGATCCGTAAAGTTTGTCCGCCTCGGCCGCCAAATTCTTGTGGAGCTGCAACTCCTCAGGCGTCATCTTCAGGTCTTCCGGCTTATCCGCAAAAATATCCAGATACACTGCATCGGTCGGCGTTGGCGAAAGATCGATCCGCTCGAAATTCACTCCCGCATACAGCGGCGAATCCACCAGAGTCTCCAGCGCCGTCCGCTCAAATTGCACAGTGCCGCCGTGGTTCGAAGCCGTCTCCAGCGCAGTTGCGTACTTCCATCCTTCCGGCAGCGTCAGTGTCGTGTCCACCTGAATATCGCGTGAGAAATATCCTGCCGGATACATCAACACTTCGTTCCATTCCAGATCGGCGATGACGCTCGAAATCTCGATGCGCCCCGCGCCCGGCTTGATCGGCGAGAGATAGTCAAAATCCAGGCCCACGGTCTTTGCATCCGTGCTCAGCGGCACGTGAAAGGCGTACATATTCACGCGATCCCGCACCCACTGCACCCGCCGCCCGTCCACTGAGGTCACAATTCCGGCAAGCGCTGAGATCGGTCCAGAAGGCTCGTGGTCGCCCGGTATCCATTCCGGATAGAGCAGCACCATCTCCTTTGTCCCCGGCTTCACGGGAATCTCCTCATGCACCTTCTCCACGCGGTCGGCCAGGTTGGTGATGTCAACAGAGAGCTTGATCGGCCCCGCATACGGCGTGTCCACCGGCGCGGGAAGCGGAGCCGGCATGGGCGCGGGCTCAGGCAGCGGCTGCGGCGTCTGCTGGGCACAGGCGACGCCAGTGAAGGCAAAGACGGTGAATAAGACAATGGGGAAGCGCTTCATGATGCATAGTTTACCCCAAAAGCCTTAAGGAACCTCTGAATAAGTTGATGTTTTGAAAGGGCACGACTTTACAGGCTGCGGAAAAACTAAATAAAAAGCCCAGAAGCGTCAGGGCACGACTTTAGTCGTGCCGATAACGCCCATAGGATCAATGGGGCTTTAGCCCCTGAGGGAAGGTTTCTTGAGAAATTAAACTTATTCAGAGGTTTCCTAAGTTGAAATCAATGGAAGGTTTATTTCTTTCTGAAATCCGCTAATTCATAGCTTTTGATGAGGTATCTGCCTTTCTCCTCATCCAGCAAAGACATACCATATCGAAGAGCGTTTTTTCCTCCGGGAACAACCTGGGAATCGTGCTCTTCCTCGGTCAGGGGGCTCTCCCTGGAAATCCATCTCGCTTGGAGAAAGTAGGTTTCGCCCGCTTTTACCTCGAATGAGCGAATCGCAATTGTGTTCCGCATAACACCTGTAGCGCAGAAATGATGTATGCCAGGTTCCACTTGCAAAGTAAAGTATGAGACTTTTTTGGTTGCGCCAACCCATTGGCCGTCCATGGCAAATCTTTGCGTGTAGCATCCAAGGCAAGGCAACTCATTCGGTTCAATAAATACGACCAAAGCTTTATTGGCATCCGGCGCAGGCAGAGCGGTTGTGCTCTTGTGGGTTGTGACTTCGAACTTCGTATTGGGATTGCCGCAGGAATCAGGTAACTCGATTTCCTTGGCCATTGCCGCCGCAGCAAAGCAGAGACAAAGCAACAGCGCAAACAACTTGGTCTTCATGGTCAGTCTCCGGAAGTTTCTTAAGTCAAGTCACTATAGCACTGCCGTCCCAAGGGGCGCAATCAGCGGGTGGCACAGTTCTTACACTCAAAAATCCGGGGGGCGATGCTGGTTGAGGTTTACGGATTCCCACCCCGCGCAAAGAACGCGAAGGATAGGACACGCAACTCGATTGGCGGGGCGGAAGCCGCCTACTTGTTTGCCCGTGCGGTCCAGGCCGGCAGATACTGCGCGAGATTTGGATTGGCGGCGGCCATGGCTTGGTAATCCGCGACCCGCTGTGCCTGAAAGGCCGCAGTCAGCGCCGCCGGATCGGCTGCATTGGCCGCTGCCAGCGTCATCGGCCCCCAGCCTCCATCCACGGCGAGCAGCGTCGCATCAGGCGCGGCCAAGCTATTGACCGCTTGTTGCAGGCAGCGCACTGCTTTTCCGCCCCCGGCATTGACCGCAAAGTCAAAGACCCGCTTGCAGACCTCGTTCGAGGTGAGTTGCGGAAACCAGCGATTCCAAACATGATTCTGATAAAACTGCTGCACCAGAGGCTCACGCTGGTGCTGCGGAAGCGCGGCAATGGCCGCAAACTCTTCAGGCCAGGCCGCGCTGTTGACGCCGCTGATGGAAAAGGCCCCGATGCGCTCTCCGCTCACAGGGTCATGCTGTTCCGGCGCGTCCGGAACCTGCGCGCAGGCCCGCGGAGCGTCTTCATTATCCATCATAAAGTCATAGGCGATATTCCAATCTGCCATATTTCCTCCATTTGCCGGGCGTGCAAGAAAAGAATAACGGAAACCGCTTACAGGTCAACAGTTTTTTTCAAGCGAAGAAAGAGCGCGTCACTGCGATGAACTGATCGATCCCACCTGATGCCTGTGCCGCCCAGGACACATCCCTTCGGAAGGACTGGATTTGCTTCTAAAGCCAATCCGGGTTATTGAGCGAGCTGATCAGAGCAGCGGCTGCGGCTTTGAATGCTACCGCACGGCTGGTGAATTCTGGTGGCTTCAAGTCGATCAGCGCGGCATCGGTCTTATCGAGCCGCGTCAATTGTGAGAGCGAATCAAGCTGAGCGCTGTGGACAAGGGATTTCAGTTGCCGTGGTTCTTGCCCATGGACAGGCCCGGTTGAGGTGCGTGGTCTCCCGCTCATTCCGCAAATCATGCAGAAGAGACGAAACAGGAGGCAATTGTTCACTTTCTGAGTGTTTTTACTCGATAAGACAAACCGTTTCTGAGGACTGCTTTATCGTTGAAAGAAATACACTTAACGGTGCTTCTCCCTGAACGTATGCCCTTTGTAATCTGACCGGCACAAATTCAACTTGCGTTTTTGAATGGTAGCGTTATCATAGTTCAAGCCGGGGATTCATTCCGATATGGAAAAGTGTGCGGGTGAGCTATCCTAGGATGCAGGCTAGGTAAAGGCTGAGAATTGAAGGAATGGGGAGTGGTTATATGACTGATTTACAACGGCGTGCGGCATTTTGTATCGGAATCGGAATAAGCTTGGTGATGACCTCTTGCGGAGGCGGCGGAAGCTCAACTCCGCCTCCTGTAACAACTTACACACTGACCGTGAACTCGACCAATCCGGCCAGCGGCGTGGCCATTACGGTTTCCCCGGCCGACAACAACAGCGCCTCCAGCGGTACTACCAGCTTCACGCGCACCTACAACTCCGGCACATCGGTGACCCTGACCGCGCCGGCCACCTCGGGCAGCGATACCTTCACTTCCTGGACCGGATGCACCTCGGCCAGCACCGTAACCTGTACG
>Ga0181520_10013422_pt1 | contig 10319 bp, 8 predicted proteins | sample PEATcosm2014_Bin_29_FD_132451 | JGI IMG/M metagenome (GOLD analysis project Ga0181520, IMG submission 132451) | Peatland microbial communities from MTU Mesocosm Facility, Houghton, MI, USA - PEATcosm2014_Bin02_30_metaG | ecosystem: Environmental > Terrestrial > Soil > Wetlands > Peat | place... | reverse complement strand
GTGTTGCTGCTGGGAGCGATTGCGCTGGCGGCGTGCTATGTCCCTGCGCGGCGGGCGACGGCGGTCGATCCCGTTATCGCGCTGCGCTGCGAGTGAAGCAGGGGCAAAGCTCGCTTATTTTTGCGCCATCATCTCGTAGACCTTCCCGGTCAGCAGCTTCATATCGGAGCGCAATTCGCGGATGTCTTCCCGGATTCCGCTAATCTGCACCAGGCTGATCACCAGGCTGGTAACGACGGCCAACATTGGCAGGCCGATGGCCAGGTAAAGCTGAGTGTTCGTCATCATCCACACTCCATGCTCTCATGGTCGGTGCATGGCGGATGCCTTGGCAGCAGGCCATGCGCCCTCTGGAAACATCATAGCAAAGCGGAATCGGCCACAATGCGTGGTGGGTCCACCCGTGTGGTTTCACGGCGATACAGGCGACACAGCGCATCGAGACTTCGATGTCATCATCAGTTGCCATTGAGACCCGTTTGCCTCGTTTGCAGTTTGGCCTTCTTTGTGGCGGAGAAGACAGATGTCTCGCGGCGATATACCGACTTCAACTAACATCGTATTGAAACAGATCGGCATAGATTCTCCACGGCCAATTCTATCAGTTGGCCCAATCCCGCGCGGCAGTGGCCGGGCGTTGCGGTCAGAAGGAAAGAACTGGCTGCTCACTCGGCCAGCATGGGACCTTCGCCGCGCGACAGCTCCGCCAGGATGGCCTCGCGGCGGCTGCGCGCAGCCGACACGGCCGATTCCATCGCCATCCAGTAAATCGCCACGCCCAGCGCCGCGGCGCACGCCAGGACTGCGTAGAAGACAGCCTGATTGTCAAAGGCGTAGCGCGCCAGGTAGGCGAGAAAGACCGGCAGCAGGGCGACGGGATACAGGAGAAACAGCACGCCCTGCGTGCGTCCGGCGCTGCCGCCCCCCGAAACCCTTTGCGCGCTCATGGGACGCGGGTAATTCACCGAACTTAGATTGCCGATGCCCAGCAGGTATAGCGCGGCGATGCCGGTGACCAGGAATGCCTCGCCGATTTGGCCGGACGAGATCCCCAGGCGCAACAGAGTGCAGGCGGCCGCCACTGCCGCGATCTCCAGGAAGATGAAGATGGCGGCGGCGATGTTCTTGGCGGCCAGCGCGCGCCAGATGGCCACGGGCGCCAGGAAATAGAGCTGCGCGGCGGAACCGTCGAAGCCGAACGCGTTGCCATAAGTGACTTGGGCCAGCAGGAACAGAGCGTACAGGCTGACCACTGCCAGGAAATTGCCCGAGACCGCGGAGTGCGTCACGCGGCCGCGCAGGATCATCGGCAGCCAGACCACCAGGCCGAACGAGAAGCCCATCACGAACACCAGCCGGAAGCGCGGCGTGCGAACGAGCGAGCGCAGTTCCTTTTCCACCATGGCGCACAGCGGATCGGGCAACACCAGCGAGGGCAGACGGTACAGCCGCTCGGCGAAAGGACGGGCTTTGGCGGATGCGACGGTGGCTTGCGCTGCCTGGAAGTCGAATCGCAAGCCGCGCATGAACTGCCAACGGCCAAACAGATACGCCGCCGCCGTCCACGCGGCAAGCACGGCCGCGGCAGTCACGGGCCGCACGCCGGTGGACAGGCCGAGCATGCAATGCGCCGCGGCGCCCCAAGGCCAGAACGGGTTCGCGGCCGTCGGGAAAACGTGCTGCATGCGCCGGGCCCAGAGGGCGCCCCCGAAGCCGGTGACCATCAGCAATCGCGGGAGGACGCCGACCAGCATCAGCAGCAGCGCAATCGCCTCGCGGATGCCCTTGCGGCTGAGCAACCGCTCGATCAGGTTGCGCAGTCCGGCCGCCAGCATCAGGTTGAACGCCGCGAAAAGAACCACGGCGAGGGGCACGCGCGCGAGCCCCCGCCATCCGCCGAATGCGGGATTGCGCAGCAAACCGATGGCTGCGCCCGTCAGCAGGAGCAGCAATTCCGCGCAGGTGGCGATGCGCAGCAGGATTTCGACCAGAAACAGCGAGCGCCGCGGCACGGGATAGACCAGCAGCTTGCGCAGGTCGAGCGACGCGCCCATGGTCGCCGAAGCCAGCGGCGCCAACTGCCAGTAGGCGAAGACTCCCAACATGCCGGCGGGCAGCCAGGTTTCGATTTGCGCGCGCAGCCCCCGAGCCGCCGTGAGTTCCTCGGCGACCACGGCGAGGAAGGTCCAGAAGCCGTACCACAGCACCGCTACGATCGCGGAAAACATGGCCCCGCGCCGGCCGGACGCCAGGCGGAAGATGCGCATGCTGAGCCATTGCGCGCGCAGGATGGCCCGGATCATTTGAGCCACTCCAGCTCGTGGAACTCGCGCCCGGCGCCCACCACGCGCACGAAAACATCTTCGAGCGATTCCGTTCCGCCGCGCAGCTCGTCCATGGAGCCTTCGCGCACGATCTTGCCCTTATCGATAATGGCCACGCGGTCGCACAGGCGCTCGACGACTTCCAGCACGTGCGACGTGAGGAAGATGGTGGCTCCGCGGCGCACCTGGTCGAGCAGGATGTCCTTCATCAGGCGGGCGCCCACGGCGTCCACGCCCTCGAAAGGCTCGTCCATCAGGAACAGGTCCGGGTGATGGATGAGCGATGCCGCCATGGCCAGGCGCTTGCGCATGCCCTTGGAATACTCGGCGATGAGCTTGCGTTTTTCGCGCAGCTCGAAGAGATCGAGCAGGGACTGTGCGCGCTCACGGGCCACGGGGCGGGGCAGGCCGTACATGCGGCCCACGAACTCCAGGAACTCCGCGCCCGTCAGGCGGTCGAAGAGCAGCGATTCGTCGGGCACCAGTCCGATGCGCTGTTTGATCTCGAGCTCCCGGTCCGGCAGCGGCATGCCCAGCAGTTCGATGGAGCCGGACGACGGCGGGACGAGGCCCGTCAGCATGCGGATGGTGGTGGATTTGCCTGCGCCGTTGGGACCCAGGAATCCGAAGAAGCAGCCCCGCGGGACATTCAGGTTGAGCGAATCCACCGCGGCTTTGTCGCCGTAAAGTTTGCGGAGGTCGTGGACGGCGATGGCCGGGGTGTCTGGCATGCAGATACCATGTTAGGCGGTTATTGCCGGCCTAACATCCGTCTTGCTGAAATCGTCTCCTTTATACAGCAGTGGTTCCCCAGTCGCTTTGGCGAGCGCATACGCGAAGCAATCTCCGACGTTCAACTTAGCCGGATGGCGGCCCTTGCCGAAATCGAGGAAGGCTTGCCGCGCCAAGTGCGCTTGTTCCACCGTGACTGGCTCGATGACGATTTCAGCCCGGCGGAAGAACACGTCGCACTGTCGGCCTGCCTCAGGACCGATCTGCCCCTCGACGACCATCGAGAGTTCGACAAAGTTGGCAGCGCTGATGCGGCAATGGGCCGCGTCGTGAATCACCTGGACGTACAGTTCCAGTTCAGGCTCTCCAAAGAAGATGGCAGCCAGGGCGGATGTGTCGAGAATCATTTCGGGAGGCCGTTTTCATCGTACAGGAAGTCCGCATGATCCAGGTATGGGCGATTGACATGGGCGGCGGCGCGCCTGGCAACAGTGCGGAGTTCGTCTACGCTGGCCTTGCCACGCCGGCTGGGCAGGCGCGCGAAGCTTTCCCGGAGAGCGTCGGTGACGACGCGGGTCATAGTTTCGCCCGTCTCCTGGGCTATGGCCGTTGCGAGGCGATGGGCTTCGGGGTCTTTGATGTTGAGAGACTTCATAGCCTGTCTTTCCGTAAAACATCCAAGATTCTGCCATTCTACCACTGGCACGAGGCCGCGCCACTCTTGGTCTGTGAGCGATTGGTTCTTTGTTCCCGATTTATCTTGCACCGCGTAACATCTATGATCGGAACCAGTTTGTACTATCTTGAGGGCAGCGGCGGCGCCGGACTGAAGGTCTTCTGGATGCAGCAAGAGGTTGCCACGGTGATGTTCGGTATCCATGGACAAGTCGCGAAGGTCACGGAAGATCGACACCCACAACCTTTATCAGCGCCAGGGAATGGGAAAACTGCTCGCTGCCTGTGTGTTCGGTTTCTGCGAAGCCAGAGGCGCTACCACCGTCGGGCTGGGGACTCAGGATACCAGCGGCGGGTTTTGGTCGCGGTTCGGATTATCCCAATCCGCCACGAAGCGTATTGTAGAACTTTGGGTGATGCTGGGCCCGGTCATCGATGTTCCGCTCAAGCCCGTACCCAAGGTAACCGACGGGATCGACCGAGCCAAGAAGCCCCTTTGGTAGCATCGGTAGTTCTTTGCGGTCCGCTGCGCGTTACAGTGAGGGCATGTTCCGTCACCTGTGCGTCGGCATTCTGACGTTGCCCCTCGTTCTGGCGGCAGCGCCGGCCGAAGTATCCTTCTCCCAGTCCGCCCCGCGCGTCGAAGCGTACGACTTCGTCGAGGTCGCCGCCGCCGTCGCGGCCCTCGGCGCGGGCAATCCCTTCACCGGCGCAACCCTCGCCGGATCGTTCTCCAAACGCGGCGCCGCCGAAACTCTGCATGTCGATGGCTTCTGCGACGCGCCCGATGGCAGCGTCTTCCGCATTCGCTTCATGCCATCCGCGCCGGGCGATTACACCTACTCCGTGGTCTACCGCCAGGGCGATTTCTCCAAAACTTATCAAGGCGCTTTCCAGGCCACCGCCGGCGCACATGGGGCTCACCGCGGCCCCATCCGCGTGGACCCCCAGTACCCCTGGCATTTCATTTGGGAGGGCACCGGCGAACACTACTTCTTCAACGGCACCACCGCCTTCTGGCTGATGGGCTGGCGTGACGAGCGCTTCATCCGCGGTTCCATCCAGCGCCTGCACGATCTGAAGATCAACCGCATGCGCGTGCTGCTCTCCGGCGGCTCGTTCACCTTCTACGGCGAGCCGGCCATGATGGGCGACAACTTCACGCTGTTTCTGCGGCCCTGGATCGCAGCCGATCCCGGAAGCCTCGACCACCCTGGCATCGACTATACGCGCTTCGACGTGGCCTATTGGCAAAAATTCGAGCGCATGCTGCGCTTCGCCCGCGAGCGCGACATGATTATTTCCGTAATCCAGGACATCAGCGACGGCCGCGTCCATCTGACCGCGGGCAGCGAGGACGAGCACCGCTATCTGCGCTACGCCGCCGCGCGCCTGGGCGCATTCTCCAACATCACCTGGGACCTGGGCGACGACATGGACAGCTTTCGCGATGAAAAGTGGGCCCACGAGACCGGCACGCTGCTCGAAGGCTGGGACCCTTACCACCATCTCGCCACCAGCCATCCCGTGCATCGCGAGCATCAGGATCGCGCCTCCGCATGGTTCGGATTCACTTCCATTCAGGACTGGTCGCGCACCCAGCACGCCCTCATGCTGGAGGAGCGGCAGATCCAACTCAAGACCGGCCGCATCATTCCGCAGGCCAACGAAGAGTACGGCTATGAGGATCACTACCCGCACTGGGCGCCCGGCATGGGAGGCGATTCGGCGGAGACGCTGCGGCACGTGGCCTGGGATATCGCCATGGCCGGCGCCTACGGGACCGCCGGCGAAACCGCGCGGCGCGGCATCAACATCTGGCCCGATACCGGCGGCGGCTGGATCAACGGACGCGGCGACGATACCATGGTGATGCTCAAGGGCTATGAACATATGGTGGACTTCTTCACCAGCTTCGAGTGGTGGAAGACGGAACCGCACGACGCGCTGGTCGACAGTGGCGCATATTGCCTGGCGAAGCCCGGCGAGATTTACGCGGTCTACCTGCCCAACGGCGGCGATGTTACCGTCACGCTGGAGCCGGGCCGCTACGAGGCAGCCTGGTTCAGCGCCTTCACCGGCGAATGGGTGCCCTTGCCGCCCGTGGAGGGACCGCGCTGGAAATCCCCGCAGGCGCCCGGATGGCTGGACTGGGCGCTGCTGCTGAAGAGAACAAAGGAAGGCGGGCTTTAGCCTGCAGGGGGGCGGGCTTTAGCCCGCGCGGGGCTTAAGCCCCGCTTCGGCCGCGACCGTTAAGTCTTCGTAAAATCTTTGTGCTACAGCCTGCGGAGCCGGTACTCCCTTGGGAGTCTCCGGAAACCACACCGGCAGTCCCATCGTCTCAACTAGCATGGCCCCTCCCTGCACCAAATCCGGAAGTGTAACCGGATCCCTTCCCCAGCGCCGCCGGATAATCTCCGGATGCCTGCTGGTCCTGTCTCTCTCCCTCGCGCAAGCGCTCGGAGCCGAAGACCGGATCATCCTTGCCGTCGACGATAGCCAACGTGCAACGCTGCCAAACAATGTCACCCCGCGCATCCAGTCCGGCACGGACTTGGGACCGGTCGACCCATCCCTGGATCTTCCCTACGTCACTCTGGTGCTCCAACCCTCATCCAGCCAGCAGGCCGATCTCGACCAGTTGTTGGCGCAACAGCAGGACCCCTCCTCGCCCAACTACCATCGCTGGCTAACTCCTGAGCAATACGCGGACCGCTTCGGACTAAGTCAGTCCGATATAGACAAGATCGTAAGCTGGCTAGGCCAACATGGTCTCACCCTCAAGTCCGTCGCCCGCTCGCGCAACGCCATCGCCTTCGGCGGCGCCGCCAGCCAAATCGGCAGCGCCTTTGGTGTCCGGATTCACAGCTACAACGTGGGCGGCGAGCAGCATTACGCCAATAGCACCGACCCCACCATCCCCGTGGCCTTCCAGGGCGTGGTACTCATCATTCGCGGGCTCCATGACTTCCGCTTGAAGCCCAGGCTGCGGCCCAGCGCACATCCCCGCGATAACCTCCAGGGCGCTGAACAGCTTGCTCCGGACGACATAGCCACCATTTACAACATCGCTCCTCTTTACGACGCCGGCATCGACGGAGCGGGGCAGAAGCTGGCGATCGTCGGGCAGACCGACATTATCCCGGCGGACATCCAGCAATATCGCAGTTACTTCAATCTTCCGGTGAACAACCCAATCACCATACTGGTCGACAACCAGGATCCGGGAATTCAAGCGAACTCAGGAGACTTAGGAGAATCCGAGCTCGATCTGGAATTCGCCGGCGCGGTAGCGCGCAACGCCACTATTTACTTTGTGACTTCAACCAACGTGGAAGACTCGCTCTCATACGCCATCAATGATGACGTGGCCCCCATCGTTTCAACCAGCTACGGTGACTGCGAATTGGACACCGGGTCCGCCGGCGCGCAGGCTCTGCAGCAATTAGGCATGCAAGCCAATGCGCAAGGCCAGACCATCTTCGCCGCCTCGGGCGATGCCGGCGCATTGGATTGCTACGGCGACGGCGGCGCCATTAATAACGCCCTGTCGGTGGATATGCCGGCGTCCCTTCCGCAGGTGACAGGTGTGGGCGGCACGCAATTCAGCGAGGGAAGCGGAACTTATTGGAGTTCCACCAACACCAGTAATCAGGCGTCGGCGCTGTTCTACATTCCCGAGATCGCCTGGAACGAGGGCTTTAACCCGCAACCTCCTGCGGGGCCGGAGGCCACCGGCGGCGGCGAAAGCGTCTTTTTCACCAAACCATCCTGGCAGACCGGCTCAGGCGTTCCCAATGACGGCGCTAGAGACGTCCCGGATGTGTCGATATCGGCCTCTCCCGATCACGATGGCTACCTGATGGTTTCCCAAGGGAGTCTTCAGATCATCGGGGGGACCTCGGTGGGGGGGCCCCAATTCGCCGGAATCGCCGCGTTGTTGAGCCAGTATCTGGTCAAGAACGGCTTTCAGTCCAGCCAGTCTCTCGGCAACATCAATCCGCAACTCTATCAACTCGCGTCGGTCGCGGGCGTTTTTCATGACATCACCATCGGGAGCAACAGTGTGCCCGATTGCCAGGGCTGCGCGGCAATTACCGGGTACAGCGCGGGCCCAGGCTATGATCGGGTTACGGGTCTGGGCACTCCGAATGTCTACAACCTGGTTGCAGCCTGGCACGGCGGCAGTGTGAGCAGCAAAGGGAGCGTTACCATGGCGCTCGCGGCCAGCGCGGCCAGTGTCACGTTTAGCGAAACTACAGTACTGACGGCCACCGTGACCAGCGCCAGCGGCGCGGAGCCGACGGGCACGGTAACTTTCTCTACGGGGAGCTATGCGCTGGGCACGGCCGCGCTCAACGCCAACGGTGTAGCCACTCTCACGCTCAGCGGCGTGCAGTTGCCTGTGGGCCCCAATAGCATCACGGCGCAATACAACGGCGACACTAACTATTTCGGCGCAGCGGCCACGGCCAGCGTCACGGAAACATCGCCCACTACGGGCCCGCCTTCCGTCGGAGGCGTCTCCAACGCAGCTTCCTACACCCAGACCTTTGCTCCGGGTGGGATCGTGAGCGTCTTCGGTACGCAACTGGCTCCCGCCACGGGCGTCGCCGGTACCGTGCCTTTGCCCACCATTCTGGCCGGCGCATGGGCGACCGTCAACGGCATTGCCGCGCCGCTCTATTTTGTGTCGGCCACGCAAATGAACATTCAGATTCCGTATGAAGTGCCCGTGAACTCGACCGCCACCCTGAGGATCGAGAACGGCGCGAGCGCGTTCTTCCCTTTCAACGTAGCCGCCACCGCTCCGGCGATCTTCACCACCAACCAGCAAGGCACGGGTCAAGGCGCCATTCTGAACACTTCGTATCAATTGGTCGATGCGTCGCATCCAGTCACGCCGGGCCCCAATACTTACATCCAGATTTACTGCATGGGCTTGGGGGCGGTCACCAATCAGCCAGCCGACGGCGCAGCGGCGCTTTCCAGTCCGCTGTCTGAAACCAGCACCCTCCCGCAAGTGACCATCGGCGGCATTTCGGAAACCGCGAGTTTCTCCGGCCTGGCGCCCGGCTTCGTGGGCCTGTATCAAGTGAACGCCCAGGTGCCGGCCGGAGTGACCGCCGGCAGTGCCGTGCCAGTCTCAATCTCTATCGGAGGAGTCGCCTCGAACACCGTAACCATCGCGGTCGCTCAGTAGCCAGTGGGGCAGGCCCGTGGCCTGCGGCGGCCTCTCAGGCCGCCCTTGGCGTGCTTTGCGGTCTTGCCTTTGCGCCTTTGCGTGAAATCAGTGGCCCGCAAATGCCCCAATAAACATTTCTAATGCCCACCCCATCTTGCATTTCCAAAACTTGTAGGGTACACTCAGAAAAGTTACGCATGTCAAGCAGTTCCACAAACCGGTTCCCCCGCACACTTACCCCGTCCCATCTCTCTATACCGGTCGCCATTATTATTATCGTATTGGTCATCGTAGCCGGCCCCGCTTGAGGCCGCATCGGACGAGTTCCGAGGCCACCAGCGGGGCGAACCAAGCCGGCTGGTGGCCTTTTTTGTTTTTGGACAGCTTTTGTTGAGGAATATATGTCGACTCTGATGAATGGCGCGAAAATGCTGCTGGAATGTCTGGCCCGCGAAGGCGTGGATTGCTTCTTCGGATATCCCGGAGGCGTCACCCTGCCCTTGTACGATGCCATCTACGACCACCACATACGCCATGTGCTGGTCCGCCACGAGGAAAATGCCTGCTTCGCCGCGGAAGGCTACGCGCGCGCCACCGGCAAGGTGGGCGTCTGCTGCGCCACCTCCGGCCCCGGCGCGACCAACCTGGTCACCGGCCTGGTCGATGCCATGATGGATTCCATCCCCATCGTCGCGCTCACCGGCCAGGTCACCAGCAAGCTGATCGGCAGCGACGCCTTCCAGGAAGCCGACACCTTCGGTATCACCCGCTCCTGCACCAGACACAACTACCTGGTCAAGAAGCTGGAAGATCTGCCGCAGGTCGTTCACGAGGCGTTCTACATCGCCGCCAGCGGCCGTCCCGGTCCCGTGCTGGTCGATATCCCCAAGGATGTCTTCCAGGCGCAGGGCCACTATACACCGGTCACTTCCATCCACCTGCCCGGATACAAGGTGTTCACCGAAGGCCACACCGGTCAGATTCGCCGCGCCGCGCAAATGATGTGGGAGGCCGAGCGGCCCTTCGTCTATGCGGGCGGCGGCATCGTCGCGGCCAACGCCTCCGCCGAGTTGCGCGAAATGGTCGAACTCCTTGACGTGCCCGCCGTCTTGACCCTCATGGGTCTCGGCGCTCTGCCATCGACTCATCCCAACTTCGTCAGCATGACCGGCATGCACGGCGGTTACGCCGCCAACATGGGCATGACTCACTGCGATGTGCTGATCGCGCTGGGTGTGCGCTTCGACGACCGCGTCACCGGACGCCTGGCCGCCTTCGCCCCCCACGCCAAGGTGATCCACGTGGATATCGATCCCGCGGAAATCGGAAAGAACCGCGCCGCCGACGTGCCCATCGTGGGCGATGTGAAGCGCGTGCTCGGGCGATTGAATACGGTGCTCGCC
>Ga0181520_10013421_pt1 | contig 10319 bp, 7 predicted proteins | sample PEATcosm2014_Bin_29_FD_132451 | JGI IMG/M metagenome (GOLD analysis project Ga0181520, IMG submission 132451) | Peatland microbial communities from MTU Mesocosm Facility, Houghton, MI, USA - PEATcosm2014_Bin02_30_metaG | ecosystem: Environmental > Terrestrial > Soil > Wetlands > Peat | place... | reverse complement strand
GAGGAAGAATAACGGGAGGTCAAGCGTCACGTGAGACTGGAGAGGTAAGCAAACGCCTCGCGGCGGGATCGGGAAGGACAGTAAGACGGGGAAAATTGCGGTTGCGGGGAACCGAGATGCTCGTTTCCCCGCGGACCGGAGGGCGCTCTTTCGCTAATAGGTGCGCGCCGCGATTCACATCTATTCGACGACTTCCTGCAAAGCCTCCTCTTTCTCGGACAGTCCTTCATTGCCAACGACGCCAACCGCTTGATCGAGAATCAACTCTTCCTGGCCCTGAGGACTGACTTCATCGCCCGGGAGCGCAAGGACAGTCTTCCTGCGACCTGCCGCCGGACGCTCCCAGCCAATAGCCTTGCAGACAGCTTGAATGGCCCCTTTGACGGCGCTCTGCCCCAGGGCTATTTTTCCGTTCTCGAGGACTATGTTGCCCCTCCAGATTTCCCCTGACCTGCGCCAGTCAATCGCGGCCAGCCTCTCCGCGTACATCTGCCAGTCTGTAGTGTTGTTGGTGAAGAGATCATATCCAACAGTCCCGATTACGACGAGGCCGGTAGCCGTCAGGCAGACCCACCCCTCTTCGCGCAATTGGCCGATCCGGTTGCTCTGAATTCCTGGCTTAAGCTCGGAAATCTCCTTCCACACCGGAATCTTATCGGTGAGAAAATTCACATACTCGACATACTTTTGCAGGGCATCTTGGTAGGTTTCGGACTCGCGCAGAAGATTCTGTACAAAGTTCGAAAAGTCGTCGTCGCCCATCGCCCAGACGCCCACGAGGAGCGTTTTGACCAGTTGGCGGACCTGATTCGTCAGGAACAGGGCTGGCGATTTCTTCGAGAGATTCTTGCTCGTGGAGTCGATCTTATCCTTGAAGAACGGGCATTTGTCGATAAGATCCATCACCATCCCGTTCGCCGGATTCCTTCTGTCATAAACTGCCAAGAGACTGGGAGGGATCGGCTTGGTCTTTGAGCAGTCGGCGAAATCCTGATGTATTTGCGACGTGTCCGCCTCGCAGGTGATCATCACAGCGATCCCATCGCTGTCAAAGCGATTGCGTAATTCCTCTCCGAGCTTGTCGTAAGCGTCCTGCGCGGCGAGGAAACGATGCTGGCCATCAGTGATCGAGAGGGATGCGGTGATTGGCACGCTCAAGTACCCGAGCTTTATGCGGGAGGAGCCTTTGACCGTGTAAAGCGACAGAGGCTCTTTCACGTTCAGAGTTAAGGGAGGGAGAATATATCTGTCGGCCACGTTACCAACCAGATAATGGGATATGGCGTCAATATGATCCTTCATCGTTGGACGATTGAGGCTTTCGACGGCGTCGGCGATGCTCCCTTTCTTCTGCGCGGACCTGGACGCCAATCGCGATCGTATGAACCTGATTGGAAAAGCGCCCGACATGTTTAGCCGCGCCCCCTGGCTAAAGACAACCACCGGAAAGATTTGCGCCATCTCATTAACGCTCTCCCGGCTAACAGCTTGGCTTGCCAAGTCATATGAGTCGAACTCCTGAATATTCACCTGCGAAGTTGCTGTCACATTCATTTCGATTCTCCTTTTATTCCGGCGGAGAGGAGGGGAATCGAACCCGACCCCTTGCGAGGCCCCGCAGTGTCTAAGGCTGCTCGATCCGACCAGGATCTGGCTACTCTCCGTGAAGAACTCACCTTCCGGTTATTCCTCAAGCTGTATTTTGAATGCACAATTGACTTTCGTCAAGTCAAAAGTGACTGATTTATCATTGCTTAGTGAAGTTTTTGCACTCACTTTTGACTGCGAGCACGTAAATAACAGCCCTTCGCGCACGCTATGAATGCATCTAAGCCGCTGATGCGCCGGGGTTTACAAGAAAGATAAGGTGCGGTAGTATGTAGTTAGTCTAAGGCTGCTCGGCCCACCAAGGCCGACGGAGTTGAGGAAAAGGGAGCCGGTAACCCGGCTCCCTTTCCCTTTCCCTTTCCCTTTCCCTTTCCCTTTCCCTTTCCCTTTCCCTTTTCCTTTTCTGGTCTGGTATTCGCCTCGGTCCGTGCCGGGATGGGGCTGCGTCGAGCCCTGCCAAATACTCGCCCGACGCCGCACATTGCGGAGACACCGCCATTTTGCCCAACTTCACATACCAGGTCCGGCGATCGCTCGCGGCAAACAGTGAAGTGCGCCCAACCGACCCCACAATCCTCCGGCCACGCGGACTGCTCGCCCGCAATCGTGCGCATTCAACGCTAAATCCTGGTTCATGCTCCCCGGCATTCATGTCGCCATTTACGTTCTGTGTCTTCGCGCTCACAGTTGATAGCCATCCGCCATCGATGAATGCTACCCTACGCGTACCCCCCGCAGAAACAAGCTCGGAATCACGTGGTTTGTGCCTCGAATAAAGCAATGGGCCAAAAAACCAAGGATGAGGGAATCTAGCCATGCAAATATGCGGTGCCATGAAATGTCTGCGGATCGCCGTCGTGCCGGTGATCTCGATCGTCATCGGAATTCCAGCCGTTGCCTCCGCTCAAGCGCAGGCGAACCCGTCTACAGCCCCGGCCGCACCGCCAGTCCAGTTGCAGACCTATACTGCGTCGGACCAAAGCGCCTCTGTCGGTGTGCCTGCCGGATGGAAAGTCTACGGAGCCGCGCAAACAAATATCGAATTGACAGGGCCACAAGGCGAGGTCGTCAACCTTGGACAAGGGTTTGTCGCGCACAACGGTACTTTTCAATTGGGACAGGCGGGGCCAGACGGCTCGAATATGTCGATGCCGTACTCGGCAAAGCTTAGTGACAAGCTCACCATGGTTTTACAGCAGCGCGCCAAGCTTAACGGAAACCCGGTTCCTCAGATCAAGTTCCTTTACGGGGCGCCTCTTCAATCGCTGCCGGCTGGGTTCCAATGCGGCGTGTTTGTGATCGCCGTCTCCGGGACCGCCACCCCGGGTGATGCCATGGGCATCTTCTGCTCGCTCCCCGAAGACTCCGAGCAGTTTTTCAAGAACTTTTTGACGATTGGATCGGCCCCTACCGCCCTAGCACCCAAAGATGCTCCCACCGTTGCGGCCATCATTAACAGCTACAACGTACCTTCTGCCTGGTTGCAGAAGAAGTTTGCTCTCTTCACAGCCCCCGCCGCGGCAGCACCCAACCAGGGGCCCGGCGATCCGGCCGAGACCGAAATGTATCTAAGGGCGATGCAGGAGCAACAGAACGTCATCGATCACGGCGCCAGTTGCGTAGACGCCGGCCTCGTCGGCCCCTCCAGCTTCGGGCAAGCGGTCGGATGCGGTTATTTGTCGTTCTAGAGTTGATCCCGGTCTTCTCGATGAGGCCGCAAGCAATTCAGTTGAGGTTCCGGATCTGAGAATTGGCCTCTGCCCGACTCGAGATCGCCAGGGGTCTGGTTCCCGATCCGGAATCGTCCCTGGCGATGGAAAGAGTATTCCTCCAGGCCGCGAAGTGCCGCGCCAAACCAGCTATCCTCGATCTTGAGGAGACACCGCCATTTTGCCCAACCTCACATACCAGGTCCGGCGATCGCTCGCGGCAAACACCGAAGAGTTCGCGTTGACCGACGCCGCGCTTCTCTGGCCCGGCGGCGGTGCGCCCTTCTCCCAAGTCAAATCGGTCAGAATCTACTCCGTCCCCGGGATGTGGGCGTTCGGCGCAGGCAAAGTCGCATTTGGTTCGCGTCGTTGTGTAATCACCCTCGATTCCGGCGCCGCGATCGAGCTCACCAGCCAGCACTATCTCAGCTTTGGCAACTTTGAAGACCGCTCACAGGTTTTCTATCCATTTGTCAGCGCATTGATCGATCGCGTGCGAACGGCAAATCCCGCGGCGCGACTCGTATCGGGAATGCCTCCAATGCTCTGGTGGTTCTGGTTCCTGAGCTTTGGCTTGCTCGCGTTTCTTCTCATTCTGTGCATCGCACTCGGCCTGCTGGGGCTCACGCTCGAGCACAAAAACTCCGTCGGAACCTCGTTCGTGCTGCTGGCTCTCGCCGTGATGCTCGTCGGCCCCATCAGCTTTCTCCGTGCCACCTGGCGCCGCCGCACTCGCGATCTCAAACCCGGCGATTTATCCCAAGACTTGCAACATCGCCCATGATGTGATATCACTCTTAAGTGAGGCTCGTACTCGACACCGACGTCGTGGTGGCTGCAATGCGAAGCCCCACCGGAGGCTCGGCGGAACTCCTCAGAAGAATCCGCTTAGGCAGTGCAACCATGCTCATGTCGGTTGCCCTTGCTCTGGAGTATGAGGCGCAGTGCCTGCTCGCCGAGCACAGACTGGCATCTGGTCTCAGTCGAGCAGAAGCAGATATCTTCGTCGATCGTTTGGTGTCCATGGCTGAGCCGGTCAGCCTTTTTTTCCGCTGGAGGCCTCAGCTTCACGATCCCGGCGATGAGCTGGTGCTGGAAGCGGCTGTAAATGGTCGAGCATCGGCGATTGTTACGTTCAACGAGAAAGACCTTCGCGAAGCACGAACCGGCTTTGATATCGAGGTACTTCGCCCCGGAGAAGTTCTAAGGAGGTTACAACCATGACCACGAAAGTCGCTACATTCCCGCTGCGGCTTCCTGTCTCAATGAAAGCCGCCTTGGAGAAGATCGCTGAGCGCGATGGAACCAGCTTGAACCAGTTTCTGGTTATCGCCGCAGCAGAGAAGATCTCCGCCATGGAGACGGAACGCTTTTTCGCCGAGCGGCGTGAGCGGGCTGACGACGCAGCTTTCCTCCGCATCCTGAACCGTAAAGGTGGCGAACCGCCTCGGCCCGGAGATGAATGGGGTGCGGATGACGCGAATGCACCAGCCGCGGGTGAACGATGAGCACGACGCTGGCCAATCCAGTTTTCAGCAGCATCCGCATCTCTTAAAACCCGTTCTCAAAAAACCACCGGACGAAATGAAGGGCACATTCGCCCCCTCACTCCGCCCGGTTCGGTTTCCGAACTGTAATTTACCTTTGCGCAAAGGTCTAAAAACTTGGCTTTTTTACCCCTTAATTCCTTGGATGCTCTCAACGTGGATTACCTTTGCTTGCGCATCGAGTTCGCCCGTTACCTTTACGGTCCTGCCCGCGAAGGCCTTGGCGCGCTCCGCGTCGTCCAGTTTGAAAGTCTCGCCCGATGAATCGCGCAGTTCGTACTGTTCGCCATCCTTCACCACTGTCCCGGCAAACGTCGCGGACTGAGCCTGATTGTGCTCGGACTGTTGCGTTGGCCGCTCCTGGCTCCCCGCCAAAACCGGTCCGGGAACGATCAACAGGCCGCCCAGCACCAGCGCAAAGACAAAAGTGAGCGCGCAGCGTGCGCAAGATTCTCTCAAATCTTTGTTCATGGAACGCATAACGAGAACCTCCAGGGCATTTCCCGAGTCCGTTCTCGCGTTGGCCCGAATGGATGATTAGATGCATCCAGAGGTCCAAGCCGTAGGTTCGAACTGCAAAGCATTGCAGCCGCATTTGAAAATGCTGAAGACACGGCAAATCCGCGCCAGCTTTCGCGCCGCGCCGGCTAAGAATTCTTCTTTGTACAGAGGAAAAACTGCTCGCGTGGGTAAAAAGGAGTCGCGGGAATCAAGCCTCGACGGCCGGCCGCACGCGCCTGGCAAGCGCCCATTTCAGCTCATCAATTCCTGCGCCAGTCACCGCCGAGATGACGTGAAACTCGAGCTTCTTCCGCTTCGCGTGCGCTGCCAGCTTCTTCAGCTTCTCGGGATTCGCCGCGTCGATCTTCGTTGCCACCACGATCATCGGCTTATGCGCAAGAGGATGCTCTTCGGCGCCCTGCCCCTTCGAACTGAAACTGGCCAGCTCGTTATTGATTAACTTGAAGTCTTCCACCGGATCGGGCCTTCCCGAACCGTCCGACACATCGACCAGGTGCGCCAGCACGCGCGTTCGCTCAATGTGCCGCAGGAACTGCGTGCCCAATCCCGAGCCAAGATGCGCGCCTTCGATGAGCCCCGGCATATCGGCGACGACGAATGACTCCTGGTCCGGCTCCTCGCCCACCGTCACCACGCCCAGATTCGGCTCGAGCGTCGTGAACGGATAATCGGCAATCTTGGGCCGCGCCGCGGAGATGCGCGAAATGAGCGTCGACTTGCCCGCATTCGGAAGGCCCACCAATCCCACGTCGGCCAGTAGCTTCAGCTCCAGCCGATAGCTCCGCTCCTCGCCCGCTCGGCCCAACTCATGCTCGCGCGGAGCCTGGTGTGTGCTCGTGGCGAAGTGCTGATTGCCTCGCCCGCCGCGCCCGCCCTTCGCGATCACAATGCGCTCGTCCGGCTCCTTGAAGTCGTGCACCAGCTCGCCCGTCTCCGTGTCGTAGAGAGAAGTGCCCACAGGAACCTGCAGCGTGACCGAGCGGCCATCCAACCCTGTGCAGTTCGAGCCCATCCCGTGCTCTCCACGCTGCCCCTTGTGCTCGGGGTTGTAGCGGAAGTGAATCAGCGTATTATGCCGCTGGCTCGACTCCATCACGACGTCGCCGCCGCGGCCGCCGTCGCCACCCGAGGGTCCCCCGCGCGGAACAAACTTCTCCCGCCGGAATGCCATGCACCCGTTACCGCCGTCGCCGGCCTTTACCCGAATTTTGGCTTCATCAATGAACATGCGTCTCGCCGAACGTACTTTTTCCTGGCCTATCCGGCATTCGCGCCCCGGCTCAGACCGGCGCGATCGCGTTCCAACCGCCGTCACTCCAGTCTAACCAACGATTATGCCCGCATGAGGCCGCCTGGTAGCTGGCCGTCTCGTCGAAAAAACTTCCAATTGTGACGCAGGCTACTTTCCAGCGGCTGAATTCAGGCATAAAATCGCTGCCAAACTTCTTCTAGATCCATTCGGCGCGGCGAAAAGCTGACGCTTTCGCCCTCTCACCGGACTCGCCTCAAGAGCGGACCGGCTTGCTCATTTGTCTTTTCTCCCGCCCTTTCTCCATCGATCTGCCTGAGCAACGCCGTCAATGGCCGAAGCAAGGCGGAACTGGATTCGGTGGTTTTTGTCGGGCGCGCTATGTTTGAGCGCCCGCGCGCTGGTCCTTGCTCAATCGAATCCAGCCGATTCCCCGCCACAGCACTTCGTTCAGGTTCAGTCTCCTCAGTCCGGTTCGCTCGCCGGGCGTCTGACCGACCTGCATTCGACTCCGCTCGCCGGCGTTTCAATCGTTCTTCGCAATCAATCCACCGGTGCAGAAGTCCGCGCCACCTCAGCCCGGAATGGGGTCTTCCGCTTCGCCTCGCTCGATGCGGGTGAATACACACTCCATGCCGATGCAGCCCGGCTCGGACACGGCCGGCTTGAGGGAATTCTCGTAACAGGGGGTGTTGAATCCCGCGTTCAAGCCGCGCTCGATTTCGAACCCGCCGCTCCTGCTTTGCTTGAGGCCGCGGCACCGGCTCAAATCGCATCGCCGCAGAAGGTGGCGGAGCAATTTCGGGTGAACCCCTCTGCGCCGCCCGCGCTCCTACAAACCGCCGCGGCGAACGCGCCAGCCGTTGTGCCTCCTACGCTGCCTGCCCAACCTCGTCACAGTTTGAGCACGTCCACTCCGCAAATCATCGCGACGATCTCCGGCGAGCCTCTCGGTCTTTGCCCGTTGACTCTCTCTCGCGCCCCTGATCCTATCAACACCTCTGTCCCGCCGGCTGCTTCCGCCTCCTCGCCCCCGCCGCGCACGCAGCCTTCGCTCGCAGCCTCGGTCGTTGCCTCGCCGTCCGCTACGCCGGTGTCATCCGCAACACAACGGGCTCAACCGCGGACTCCGATCTTTTCGTCGCCATCGCGCGCCGCAATCGAAACACAATCTGCTCCGATCGAGCTCGCGCTTACGGCCGCGCAATCAGGTGTGTTTCCACTCAAGCCCGGCGTGGTTCCCACTCTCGCCAAAACCGAGGTCCCGCTCAGCATCGTGCAGCCTGCGATGTTGACTCCGACTCCTGCCTCCACAAGGGCCGCCGCTCAGCCTCCAGAGCCTGTCGCACCGGCTGTCACCACCACTCTTCCTGCCTCGCAGCTGCAAGCCCTGCCGGCAAGCGGACGCCGCTGGCAGGAGTTCCTGCTCGACACTCCCGCGGCCAGCGCCGCGTCCGATTCAGCGCAGCCCTCTTACCGCGGTTCGCAGCAATCTGCCCAAATCACGATTGACGGCGCGAATCTCGGCCTGGCCTTCGGAGCCTCGGCGGGCTCGAGCCTGCGCTCCTCAGGCGCCGCCACAGATAACGGCACAGAAAGCTCGATGACTGAGTCGCGCAGTCAGGAATGGACCGGGGGGCGCGGCCTCGGCGTGAGCGAAGCCGCCATTCGAGAAGTGACCACAGTGGCCGGGAACGTTGAAGCCGAAGGCATGCGGTCCGCGGGCGGACGCACCACCGTTCGCACGGAGAATGGAAGCAATGCTCTACACGGCCAGGGATTCTTTTTTGACCGCCAGAACACGTGGGGCGCCAAGAATCCCTACACGCAGTGGGTGCAGAACACAGGTTCGGCCACTATGCCTGATTTCACCGCAATTCCATTCACTCCGCCCGACCATGAAACCGTTGCTGGTCTCGGGCTAGGCGGTGACATCCGGCGCAATAAGCTGTTCTGGTTCGCCGCGCTCGACAGCAACCACCGCAACGACCCCGGTCTTTCTACAGTCAAAAACCCCACCGAGTTCTTTACTCCGCCGGAACCGACCAGCGCGTCTGTCACATTGCTCAGCGCCCAACTTGGCGAGAGCCAGAACCAGGCCTGGAACGACTACATGGGCATCGCCGGGTCGGCCTACGCGCCCGCCGGCCTCCTGCAGCTAGCTGAACTTCTGGGTCCAGCGCCGCGTACTTCCGCCCAGTGGGTTGGCTTTGGCCGCATCGATTGGCAGGCCGCTGAGCGCCATCGCTTTACGCTTGAAGGCATCGGCGCGGACTTCAATTCTCCCGGCGGCGGTCTCACGCGCGTCTCTGAAACCTACGGGAGCCACAGCTACGGCTCGAGCTATGCCAGCCAGCAATGGCTGTTGGCACGCTGGGAAGCTTATGTCACCCCGAATCTGCTCGCCGTCACACAGGGCTCCGCAGGCCGCGCCATTCTAAATGCACGCTCCGATTCGCCGTCCAGCTTTGAGCAATCGTTCCTGAGCGGCAATTCCTGGGGCCAGCTGCCGCAGATCGTGGTCGACTCGCGCTACGGGTTCAGCATCGGCAATCCCTCGCGTTTCGGCCAGGGCAGCTACCCTGACGAACACCTTTTCAGCGGACAAGAGACGCTCGATTGGGCCCACAAGAAGCTGCTGATCAAGGCAGGATTTGAGCTCGACCACAACGCCGACGCAGTCAGCGAGTTGCACAATCAGACGGGGACCTATACTTATTCGACCGTCGCCAGTTTTATCTCCGACGCGCTTGCTTTTCAGAAGTTTGGATTCGCCGATGCCCTCGACCCCAGCAATCCTCACAACTGCGGCGTCACAAATACCAAATTCGGCAGCCAGCCCTGCTACTCGTACTATTCACAAACGATGGGCCCTGCCGACTGGCAGTTGAGCACCAACGACTGGGCCGGATACGCGACCGCGCAAATTCAACTGAATAAAATCGCCGTCTTCTCCGCGGGGTTGCGATGGGAGCGCGAGCAGATGCCGCCGCCCATGGCTTCGCTGGCCAACCCGGAGTTAACAACTGCGACACAGACAAATCCCCAGCCGCCGCTCACTGCCAATCTTCCCGGCCCCGGCAACAACTGGGGACCGCGCATCAGTCTCGCAATCGGGGAAGCACGCGGCCGCTGGCCGGTTCTGCGCCTCGGCTACGGCATATATTACGGCCGCACGGAAAACGCGACCATCGAGACCGCGCTCACGCAGACCGGATCGCTCAAGGGAGATCTGAATTTCTTCATGCGCCCCTCCGACGATTGCCAGCACTGTTCAGGAGGCGCGCCGCCTTTCCCCTACGTCTTCGCCGGACAACCCTCAAGCATCGTCGCCCCGGGCGCGGTCGGCTTCGCGCCCAACTTTCATAATCCCGAGGTACACCAGGCGGTCGCGGCGGTTGAACAAAGACTGCCAGGCAGCGTGGACCTCACAGCCGGAGCCATGCTTTCGCTCGGACGCCGCCTGCCCGTCACGATCGATTCCAATTTCAATTCTTCCGTGAATCCCGGCACGATTACTTACGCCGTGAAAGATCCAACCGGTACAGGGCCCATCAAAGCTGCCCAAATCACTGTGCCGTTCTACGCTTCATGGCCCTTCACGGAGTGTCCCGCCGGCGCGCCGCTCAATCCTGCAAGCCAGTGCGGCCGCCGCTACGGCGATTATCAGCAAATCGCTCAGAT
>Ga0181520_10013420_pt1 | contig 10320 bp, 3 predicted proteins | sample PEATcosm2014_Bin_29_FD_132451 | JGI IMG/M metagenome (GOLD analysis project Ga0181520, IMG submission 132451) | Peatland microbial communities from MTU Mesocosm Facility, Houghton, MI, USA - PEATcosm2014_Bin02_30_metaG | ecosystem: Environmental > Terrestrial > Soil > Wetlands > Peat | place... | reverse complement strand
CGTGTGCGCCTCTTCATTCTGGCGTTGCGTTTCCTCAAGCTGGGCATGGGCGGCAGTCAACGTCGTGAGGCGTTCCTCACTCGCCTGCAAAGACTCTCCAAGGCGATTGCGTTCGGCCGTGTGCGCCTCTTCATTCTGGCGTTGCGTTTCCTCAAGCTGGGCATGGGCGGCAGTCAGCGAAACCAGACGTTCCTCACTCGCCCGCAACGAATTCTGAATCTGCGCGCTGGCCACTGTTAGCGCATTAACGCGCTCTTCGCTCGCCCGCAACGCTTCTTGCAACCGCTTACGTTCGCTAGAGCGTTCCTCCTCGCTCCTTCGCAGAGCTTCTTCGAGCTGCGCATGCGTGGCAGCCAAAGCAGCAAGACGGCCCTCACTCGCCTGCAATGCTTCTTCCAACCGATGGCGCTCCGTAGCGTGCTCCGCCTCACTTCTTCGCAGCGTTTCTTCCGCCAACGCTTGGGCCGCAGTCACCACCGCAAGGTTATTTTCACTTGCACGCAAGGATTCCTGTAACTGCGTGCTCGTGAGCGTCAGGTTCTTCTTGTGCTCCTCGCTCGCCCGCAGCGCTTCTTCCAATTGGGTCTTGCTGGCCGTCAATTCAGTAAGGCGCTCTTCGGTCGCGCGCAGCGATTCCTGGAACTGGGTGCTCGTGAGCGTCAAGGTATTCTTGTGCTCTTCGCTCGCCCGCATCGCTTCTTCCAATTGCGCTCTTGTGGCCGTCAAGACGCTGAGGTGTTCCTCACTCGCGCGCAGAGCGTCCTCCAGCCGTTTGCGTTCGGCAGTGTGACCCTCTTCACTGCTTCGCTGCATTTCCTCGAGCTGGGCTTTAGCGGCCGTCAGCGATGCGAGGCGTTCGTCACGCCCTCGCACCTCGTTCTCAAACCGCTGGCGCTCGGCAGAGTACGTTTCCTCGTTTGCCCGTTGCGTTTCCTCGACCTGCGCTTTGGCGGCGGTCAATGCGTTCAATCGTTCCGCACCCGCCCGCAGTTCTTGCTCCATCCGGCGGCGCTCGGAGATGTCGGCGGCGAAAACGACCCACTCAGCAACCGCTTCGTCGTCCTGTAGAACCGGCACCGCGCGCACGGCAAAGTCCCGATACTCACCGTCGTGCCGGCGCATCCGATACTCAGTGTCGTAGGGGCTGTGCGCTTCCAGTGCTTGTTTCAAGACCGCGTTGGCCCTTTCCCGGTCCTCAGGATGAAGAGCCTGCACCCACCCGAGCCCTTTGACTTCCTCTTCGGTCAGACCGGTGAAGGACCTCCACAGGGGAATCTCCTCGACGACTTCACCCGCGGCGTTGGTCGTCCACACTAACTGGGCCGTGGCAGCCGCTAGTGCGGTGTAACGCTTCTCTGTGGATTGCAGCGCGCCCTGGAGCTGCTTGTGCGCGGCGGTCTCGAGGGCCAGCTTCGCTTCAAGATCGGCGGCATGAAGGCCGGGCTCAACCCAGACGACGGTGCGGCTTGAACTGGTCTTGCCGTCCGCGTCATAAAGTTCGAAGGTGGAGGCCTCCTCTTCGATTTCCAGCCTAGCTCGGCGCCGCCCGTGGACATCCAGAAGGGTAAGGCCGGGGACTCCCCCGGGATTGCCCAAGACAATTCGTGGTTTGCCGTTGGAATCAGCAAACACCATGTTGGACTCACCGCTCTGGGTTGCAATCCCGACTCGGGATCCGGCATTGGCGTCGGAGAGCATCAGACGCGTGCCTTTCTCCTCAACCATAATTGCCGCACGCGATGCTCCCTGGGCATCCTGCAACCTCAACGTGGGCTCGTCGGCGACCAAACACAGGGACACTCGCGGCCTTCCCAGACTGTCGAAGAGAGCCATGCCGGGCTCATCCTGGCCGATGAGGAGCCGCGCGCGAGTTATTCCGCTCTGGTCATACAGAAACAAGCCGGGGCCGTCGACCGTCATCGCCAAAGCTGCGCGCATCGATCCATTCGCATCCCGCAAAACAAACTCGTCCGCCTCCACTCTCCGCTTCGGTTCTGAAGACATCGTGCCGTACTCCTTTTTCCACGCTCGAACGCTCGACTCAAGGTTCAACGAGGATATTTAATTATGACTGCTTTTCCGGCAGCATACACTGGCTGGCCCTCTCCGACAAGGTCATATCATCCCCTAGTGGCCAAGTGATATTTTCGTTCGCATATTCGAATACGTTCAATTGTTTGGCATGTTAATACCTTAAATTGGGGCCACTATTTACGGGTGCAAAATTCCCCCTGTAAATGGCCTCCAAGCGCCCGCGGATTCAATGAATATGCGCTAATGCGCTTGACCATGTCCCAAGTCGAGTGTAATCTTACTGGGCACGAAGCGGCATGGACGTACTTCACAAGCCGGGGGAATTCGTTAACTTGAATAACCGCTTGCTCATTGTCGATGACGAGGTGGGAGTCTGCCTGCTGTTGAAAGAATGGCTCACCGAGACGGGGTTCACTTGCGAAACGGCTTTGAGCGGCGATGAAGCGCTCGGCATTTTGCAGAAACACGAAATCGACGCCATCATTTCGGATTTGAGTATGCCAGGTGTGTCGGGGCTGGACCTCTTAACACGAGTCCGGGAGGCCTACCCTCATACCGCCTTTTTGATGGCCACCGGAGTGGGCGATATTGGTTTGGCGGTCCAAGCCATGAAGCAAGGCGCCGATGACTATCTCATGAAGCCGTTCCAGCTCGATGCCGTGGTGGCGAGTGTGGCGCGGGCTTTAGGAGTGCGGCGCCTCGAACGCGAACTCGCAGATTACCGGACTCGCCTGGAGGAGAGAGTTGACGAGCGCACCGGGCAACTTCAGGCGGCCCTGGAACACATCGGCCAGATTTACGATGAGACCTTGGAGGCCTTGGGTGCGGCGCTGGACCTGAAAGATGGGGATACCGCCGGTCATGCGCGCCGCGTGACGCGGTACTGCGTCGAGATCGCAAAAGTGATGGGTTGTTCGCAAGAACAAATGCGCCAACTCAAGCGGGGGGCCTACCTGCACGACATCGGCAAGATTGCCATCCCCGATGCGATCCTGCTGAAACCAGCCAAACTTGTTCCTGAGGAAATGACAGTGATGTCGGCCCATCCGTATCTTGGCTACGAATTCGTCGGCCGTATTTCCTTTCTCGCTGAGGCGGCGGAAATTGTCCTGACCCACCACGAACGGTACGATGGTTCGGGTTACCCGCAAGGGCTCATGGGAGACGAGATTCCCTTAGGATCGAGGATTTTTGCCGTCGCGGATACGCTGGACGCTATGACCTCAGACAGACCCTATCGGCGCGCTCTTCCCTTCACCGCTGCGCGCGAGGAAATCCGGCAACAATCGGGACGGCAATTCGACCCCCAGGTTGTGGAGGCATTCTTTTCACTCCCCGAACATATTTGGGGGGAAATCCGCTTGAGAATCGCCGAGTCCCGCCCTTCCCCCAGAGTTATGAAAATCGGAAAACTGCCGCCGTCCGCGAAGCGCATCTCACCCGTCCCACCGCGCTTTGACACTTTGCATCGGAATGGTCCGATGAACTAGCAAGCCGTTGCGGAAAACAATGGTGACGGGACCCGGCGGTCAGGGCTCCTGCGATGAGCAGGAACTAAGCAAAGAAGATGATGAGACCTGCGAGCGAAAACTCCGTACCTTCTGCTCTGCTGGACGGTGAAGCCGACCATTTCTTTAACCATACATCCCAACTGCTTTGCATCAGCGGTTTCGATGGTTATTTCAAGCGTTTGAACCCTGCGTGGGAAAAAACCCTCGGCTTTACGATCGAAGAACTCCTCTCGAAACCCTGTCTGGAAATTGTGCACAGAGAAGACCGTGAGCGGACCGACGCCGCATGGAAAGAGCTTGCCGCGGGGTCGCTGAACCTGACCTTTGAGAATCGCTGTCTCACCAAAACCGGTTCTTGCAAGTGGCTCTCTTGGGAAGCTACTTCCTTGCCTGAACGGGGTTTCATCTACGCCGGCGTCCGCGACGTCACCGGCCAGAAGAGGCGGGGAGCCGAAGAGTCGCACTTGGCCGCAATCGTGAAATCTTCGGCGGACGCCATCGTCAGCACAAGTTTGGAGGGAAACATCGTCTCGTGGAATGCCGGAGCAGAGCGTATCACTGGATATGCAGACGAGGAGATGCGGGGGCGTCCCTTTTCCTCGCTGCTCACATCCGGCCAATCCGATGAGATGGAAGAGATCGTCGCTCGCATCCGGCGAGGCGAGCGAGTCGCGCAATACGAAACCCACTGGGTGAAGAAGGGAGGGGAGGCCGTTCAGGTTTCGCTAAATGTTTCGCCCATCCGTGACGCACAAGGGAAAATCGCCGGAGCGTCGACCATCGCGCACGACATCAGCGGGCGCAAGCAAGCGGGAGAGCAGTTGCGCCATGAACGGTTCGCGAATGCTCTGCTCGAAAGCGTACAGGTGGGCATCGTCGCTTGCGATGAGCGGGGGGTTCTGACCCTCTTTAATCAGGTTGCGCGAAGCTGGCACGGCCTTCCCGCCGAGCCGCTGCCTGCGGAGAAATGGGCCGAGCACTACGGATGGTGCCTCCCGCAAGGAAGAGTTCCTTTGAAGAAGGAGGAAGTGCCGCTCTTTCGCGCCCTGGAGGGCGAACGGGTCAGCGACGTCGAGATGATGATCGTTCCCAAACTAGGCGAACCTCGCACCGTCCTGGCGAGCGGCCGGCCCATCCTCGATTCGGAAGGCAATAAGCTTGGAGCCGTCGCTGCCATGATCGACATCACGGAGCGAAAATGCCTGGAACAGCAGTTTCGCCACTCCCAGAAGATGGAAGCTGTGGGTCGCCTCGCGGGCGGGGTCGCCCACGACTTTAACAATTTGCTCACGATTATCACAGGTTACGGCCAGCTGCTGCAACGGAATCTGGAGCCCGGAAGCTCCTTGCGGGGTTATGCGGAGGAGGTTTTGAAAAGCGGAGAGCGCGCCGCCGCCCTGACGCGTCAGCTCCTTGCCTTCAGCCGTCGGCAGGAGTTCTCCCCGCGGGGGCTGGATTTGAACGCATTGGTCTACAATACCGAAAACATGCTCCACCGCTTAATCGGTGAAGATATCGAGCTCGTAACCGTTCTGCCGGCCGGCCTCGGAATGGCGAGAGGGGATCATGGCCAGATCGAACAGGTCATTTTTAACCTGGCTGTGAATGCTCGCGACGCAATGCCCAACGGCGGTCATTTGACGCTGGAGACCGCCAACGTCGAGCTTGACGAAACGTTTGCGCACGGCCACATACCCATTAAACCTGGGCCGTACGTGATGCTTGCAGTGACTGACACGGGGTGCGGAATGGACGCACCAACCCAAGCCCACATCTTCGAGCCATTCTTCACAACCAAGGAGCCGGGGAAGGGGACGGGCCTCGGTTTGGCGACGGTCTACGGGATCGTCAAGCAGCACGGAGGAAATATCTGGGTCTATAGTGAGATAGGCCAGGGCACTACCTTCAAGATCTATTTACCTCGCGTCGAAACGGGCGCCGCGAAGGTCGAAGAGAGCGGCGTGGTTTCTCGCGAGCTTCGAGGTTCAGAAACTATTCTCGTTGCCGAGGACGACCAGGCTGTGCGGTCGCTCGTGGTGAGGCTGCTTCGATCGATGGGTTACTGGGTGTTGGAGGCGAGCCGAGTGGATGAGGCGCAGATGGTATGTCTCCGCCACAAAGGGCCTGTCCATCTCCTCTTGACCGATGTGGTCATGCCCCACATGAGCGGGAGAGACTTGCTTGAACACATCAAACCGCTGAGGCCGGACATCAGAGTCTTGTTCACGTCGGGTTACACAGAAGAAACCCTGCGCCGCCGCGAGATGGAGCGAGACGCGGCCTTCCTCCAAAAACCGTTTACCGAAGAGGCCTTAGCACGCAAGGTGCGGGATGTGCTCGACGCGGGCAAAGAAGCGAAACGGCACCAAGCTTCGACTTATTGAACGGCCGCACAGAAGCCTGCCACGCAACACTCCGTAACACCCGTATACCTCGAATGCCCTCCCTTAATGGCCGGGGGATTTTCAGCTCTTGCTTTTCAGGGAGTTTGGATCGCTGTTGGCGCGCAGCAGCGAGTCCACAAGGTGGGGATCAAATTGCGTGCCACTGCAGCGGTGGAGTTCTGCGGCAGCATCGTTATAGGTACGTCCCCTTTTGTAAGCCCGGTCGGAGACAATCGTATCAAAGGAGTTCGCAACTGCAAGAATTCGCGCCCCCAGCGGTATGCTCTCGCCCCTCAACCGGTCAGGGTAACCGCTGCCATCGAAGCTCTCGTGGTGGTGGCGCACCATTCGGGAGATGCGCATGATGCTTCCCAGCTTCAAGGGTTGCAGGATCCTCTCTCCCAGCACGCTGTGGCTCTTCATCAACTCGTACTCCTCGGGCGTCAGCCGCGCGGACTTGGACAGGATTTCAAGGGGAATTCCTACCTTTCCGATATCATGCAGGACGCCGGCCAGCCGCACCTCTTCGATGTCTTCGATTGACATCCCCAATTGGTGAGCAATCCGCACAGCCCATCGCGAAACAGCCTGCCCATGGTCGCGCGTATAGCGGTCGCAGAAGTCGACGGTCCGGGCCAGCGATGTCACGGTATCCAACAAACTCAGTTCTCCCGTTGCTTGCTGCGCAGCTTGTTCAATGCGGTTGAGGTATTCGTTGAAGGCCTCCGAGCCCGTGCTAAACGTCTGCTGGGATGCCACGACAATGTTGGTGCCGAGAGGGCCCGCCTCCCACCCTGCATCCATGGCTGCAGGCGTTAAAGGCCCTACTCGCACGCAATTTCCGTTCTGATATTTGGCCAGGTAGGTACCCGCGTCCGCCATGCGAAGAACTTCCTCTTTCGTTGGCCCGTGTTCAGGGAAGGTGCCGATTCCAATACTCGCCGTTATTCGGTGCTTTTTGAGCAGCGGGTCGTTTTCGATATTCGCTCGCATGCGCTCTGCAAAGGCTCCGGCCTGCGCAGTGGTTGACTCGGGTATCAAAATGGAAAACTCATCGCCACCGTAGCGGGCTACCACGTTGGAATTTCGCACACTGTCGCTCAATACATTGGCCACGGCGCGCAGAACCAGGTCACCTTGCATGTGACCGTAGCGGTCGTTGACCTCCTTGAACCGATCCAGGTCCAACATGATCACCGAGAATTTCTGCCCGGACCGCGTCGATCGTCTCCATTCGCGCTCAACCGCTTCCATGAAGTAACGGTGGGTTTTGAGGCCGGTAAGGCCATCGGTGATAGCTTGTTCGAAGGCCGCCTGGTACGCGCGCCCGGTGTGCAGCGCGAGGGCAAGTTGATGGGCCAGGGTCTGTGTGGTCAGGATATCCTGCGAAGAGAAGGCATTCTCGCGGCGGCTTTCCAGGCTGAAAACACCCAAGATCTCATCGTGAAGTAGAAGGGGTACGCTCACGCCGGAGCGAACTCCGGGATGCAGCGGCATGTATTTCGCTCCGGTCCCCGCGAAATCCGTCACCATCGGTTTTCCGCTCAGCGCAGCCGCCCCCGGCAGCCCCTCGCCGAGGGTGATGCGCCGGCCCAGGAGCTCGCCGCCGTAGCCCGCCTCCGCCTCTACAACCAGTTCATTGCGGTCACGATCCAATAATTCGATGTGCGCCAACTCGTAACCAAAGGCGATTTGAGCCCGCTCGCAGATTTCCGGCAGAAGTTCTTTCGGGTTCAGGACTGCGGCAGCTTTTTGGCCTAAATCGTTGAGAAGCGCCAGGTGTCTTGCCCGCTCTTTCTCTCTCAGGAAAGCTCGGGCGTTCTCAAACGCCTTCGTCGCTTCTTTGGCAACGACCTGGAAAAGCTCAAGCTGCCTTGCGTTGATGGTGGCATGATAATCCACCATCGCCAGGACACCCAGCGTACCGTCGGACAGAGCAAGGTGGACCCCGCACCAACTGCGCGTTCGCGGGCCGGCGGACTGGCTATCCGCACCTGATGGCGACCCGCGCCATTCCTCGGAAACGACGAGTGAGGAGCGAGTCCGCATGACTTGCTCCTCCAAGCTCGCCGTCGGTGCGCCAAGTGCGGATTCCAACTCGTGGACCGACTCGAAAGAAACCACCGCATCCAGGGGTCCTCCAGGCGAACTTTGCAGGGACAGTGCAAAGTCCTTATTTCCCAAAAGGTCCTTCATTTCCCGTCGCAGAATCTGGAGCTGGGTCTTGAAGTCAAAAGTCTCACGGAGCGCCAACCCCATGCGGTAGAGAATTCTCCACTCCTCGTTATGCCGCTCCGTGGTCCGTTTTGCTGACCAGCTTTCAAGCGCCACACTCACTTGGTTGCCCATGGATAGAGCCAGCCGCAGCTCATGGGATTTCAAATACCGCGCCTTCCGGCTACCAGCAAGCAGTGCACCGAAACATTTTCCCTGGGTTCCCAAGCCAATCAACACCGCCGTCCGCAAACCTTCGGCCTTCATCATGCCGATAAATCCATTGGAGAGCGGGTCGCGGTGCCAAGCGGTCAACACTTCCGGGTTTTGCAAATTGGAGAAGACCATGAGCGATCCCCACCGGTCAGCAGCGGTGGCAAAGTAGGACCGCAAGGGTTCAGCTGCAAGCAGATCCGCCGTTCGTGAGGAAAACCCTTGTATTACCTTATGGCTCTTACCTCGCACTTCGTCGGCCTGTAGTAAAACACACCCTTCTGTCGCGCCCAGAATTCGCAACGTGACTCGCAGGGCTTGTTCTCCCAACTGCTCAATCTGACGGGTCTCCTCAAGTTCCTTCCGAAGATCGGAAAACCAAGCCAGCCGCGAGGATTTCTTTACCTTCGCCCTGTGCTCTCTGAACTTTTCGAGAGGAATGAGAACAGCCAAAAGCAGCGCGCCACAGATTAGCGGTAGCACGCTCCAAAGTGGGACATGGTGGAAGATTTCCATCATCGTCATGGCAGGTGGGCGGATTCTCTCTCTTTCGCGCTTGCCGGCCCACTCCGGAAATCGTGATTTCCTCGTTTGGATGGGCGTGCCCGTGGGGGCATGGAGGAAACCCATTGGTCAAGAAACGCCGCCCTGAACGTCACTACTCTCAACTCCGCGCGTGATACAGCACTGCCCAGGCATCCATTGACGGTGTCATCGCCGGATCAAGCCGAGGTCATGCCCGGGTTAAATGTGTGACGCTTGCCACCGTGGACCCTGCCGCACGCACGGCAATTTCAAACTGGTCACAGGTCGCGATTAGCTTACGCGAATTATAATACACTGTTTCTCTGAACCGAGTACGTTGATGACCACGGCAATGACGTTCAGGGGTGTCATTGACTGCACCCATTGACTATGCTAGAAATCCTGCGGTTAATTGCCTCAGGATGAACGATCGGTTTCGTTCATGCGATCCCTTATGCTTCCCACTGCGAGGCCTCCCAGTTCACGGACGAAGACCCTCTTGCTCAGGACATCCTACGTGTGCCTGGCGCTCCTATCTTCCGCGCTCGTTTTATCCGCTTCCCCCCAGGAAAGGGTTACAGATAAACCGGTCTTGGCCAACAATGCCTTGGATGACCCGGGCGGTGCGGCGGTGGTTCCCGACTCTTCCGAGGCGATTTGCTATGCCTCGCCCAAAGGCAATGACTTGGCAGATGGATCGACTCTCAGGACAGCGAAGCAGGATGTGATGTCCTGCTATGACACGATCTCCAGTGGAACCATCTTCATGCTGGATGGTGGCCACGACGCCCCGCTGCGAGCCTGTGCGCGGAGAGATCCAGCGGGCTGCGGAATCTGGATCATGGGTTCGGGCGATCCCAATTATTCGCGGCCCCCAGCCGGATGGAGAAAAGAGAAGCCCATTAGTTTTGTCGGGGGAATGGGAACCAGGGGCGAACCCTCTTCTCATGATTACCAAACAAACCTCCAGGCGGGCGGATCTGACTCGAAGCATCCTGGTATTTGGTTGAGTTGGGCAAATCAGATAACCTTTGAGAATCTCTCGATAGCTACCTGTCTGCCTGCCGTCCTGGGAAGAGACTCCAACGGGAACCCTGCCAACGGCCAAGCTTGGGATAACGTGTTCGATAATGTCGGACTTACGGCATCAAGGTCCGTCGGTTGCGGGCCAGGAATGTTTATCGGTTCAGCCTCAAGCCGCAACTTCATAAGACACTCGCAAATTCGCGGATCTCCCGCCGAACAAGCCCTCGTCGCAGCAATCTCTCGCCAATCGAACATCGTGACTCTTAGCGCTTCGGCCAGACTGCCATCTTCGTGGAAAACAGGTGCGGTAGTGGGCGTGGTGGGCGTCGCTGATCGCAGCTTTGACGGCGGAAACTTCACCATCACCGTTACCAGCGCCAAGACGTTTACCTATCCCCAAACCGGGCCAGACT
>Ga0181520_10013418_pt1 | contig 10321 bp, 7 predicted proteins | sample PEATcosm2014_Bin_29_FD_132451 | JGI IMG/M metagenome (GOLD analysis project Ga0181520, IMG submission 132451) | Peatland microbial communities from MTU Mesocosm Facility, Houghton, MI, USA - PEATcosm2014_Bin02_30_metaG | ecosystem: Environmental > Terrestrial > Soil > Wetlands > Peat | place... | reverse complement strand
TTCATCAAGCCCTTCCTCTGTTTCAATCGAGCGATAGACGTGAGCCGTGCTGACGTGCACGATTCGTGGCTTAATATCGATCTCACGTAGCGCTTCGAAGAGATTCAAAGTGCCGCCTACGTTAACGTCGTATGTGAGTCTCGGGTCCTTGAAGCTCGTCACTACATTGGAAATCGCCGCGAGGTGGTAGACATGATCCGGTCGAACTTCCTGCAGTATCGCCCGCAATCCCGTGTAATCCCGAATATCGGTATTAGTCACTGAAACGCCATTCGGAAGGCTCTGCAGTGGCTCAGGATTTTCGTTGCGAATTCCAAGACCCACGACTTCGCATTCCTTACCAACAAGCATCCTTGCGAGGTGTGGACCCACAAACCCAGTCAAACCCGTAACGAAAGCCTTCATTGGCATCGCTCCACTCAGTCCACGTCCGCTTCGTTTGCCAGGAGGTGCCGCCGGTTGCGGCGCAGGTCCGCTTCCACCATCATTTGCACTAGCTGTTCAAAGTCAACGTCCGGCTTCCAACCAAGTTTTTGTCTCGCATAGCTTGAATCGCCACACAAGTAATCCACTTCGGCAGGACGCAGAAGAGACGGATCGACGGTCACATAGTCGTGGTAATCCATGCCAGCAGTCCTAAATGCGATGTCAATCAACTCTCGCACTGATTTGCTGATTCCCGTTGCGATCACGTAGTCTTCCGGGGCATCTGCCTGCAGCATCATCCACATGGCTCGCACATAATCGCCGGCAAATCCCCAATCGCGCTTGGCGTCGAGGTTGCCTATGGTCATCTTGTCTTTCAACCCCAGCTTAATCTGGGCCACAGCGTTGGAGACCTTTCGGGTCACAAATTCCAACCCTCTGCGCGGCGACTCGTGGTTGAACAAAATACCGGAACAGGCAAACATGCCATAGCTCTCTCGATAGTTAATTGTTGCGAAGTGTCCGTAGAGTTTGGAAACGCCATAAGGACTTCTCGGATGGAAGGAGGTCTTCTCGCTCTGTGGCGGTGGCGTAGATCCGAACATCTCGCTGGAGGAAGCCTGATAAAAGCGAATCTTCGGGTTTTCTGTCTTGATGGCCTCAAGGATGCGCGTGACACCCAGAGCTGTAAACTGACCTGTCAATTCGGGCTGATTCCAGGATGTAGCCACGAAGGATTGCGCTGCAAGATTATAAACCTCATCGGGCTGGCTCTGCCGTATTGCGTTTGCCATGGAGTTCTGATCCAGCAAATCTCCCGGAAGCAGCGTAACGTCCTTCTCGATATGGGATATTCTCTCAATATTAATGTTGCTGCTACGCCGTACGAGGCCGTAAACCTTGTACCCCTTTGAGAGCAGCAATTCGGCAAGATAGGATCCATCCTGCCCCGTAATACCTGTGATTAACGCTGATTTTGTCATCTGTCTTCCTAACAACTCCCTTGAAGATTATCACGCCTCACATGTGATGCGCGAGCATCTCATTTTCAACTGCCCAGGGGGCCGAGCCATCAAACCGTAATGATTGTTGACGCGATGGACGGTCAGCCGCGCCCGACACACTCAGCTCTGCACTAGGTGCCGATGTTCCTGTGGCAACTGACCCACCGTCATGTGGAAAGACGGGAACAAAACGGCTCTTAAGGTTCTTTGGAACGGTTAGCTTCAATGGTGGAAACGCCTACTGCTTGTAGTTGGTTGTGATAACCCTACGCTAAAGTTGGAAATCCCCACCTCGAATCACAGAAAAACCTGAACTTTTCAAGTGCTCGAATGGATAGTGCATCTTGACAGAGGCAGGAGGTTCGTCGAGACTTGACCTATCAGAGAGAGTACAAGACTGAGGCTACCAGGTTTCTGTTGAGATATTTGTGGCACAACGGAGTGCTAGTGAAATCTTTTTTCGTTCTGTCTGCTATGGCGCTCTGGATTGGGATCTGGTCCGGTGCTATGGCGCAAAGTGCACATGAACAGGTAGCTGCCAGTTCCCAGCCAGATACAGCAGTGACCGATACCAGCACAGAAGGATCAACCTACGTGCCGGTCGACAATTGGATCTACCCAGCGCTGGACCGGCTGCACGCACTTGGCTATGTGGACAGCGCTTTTCTAGGGTTGCGTCCATGGACGCGGCTAAGCATCCTGCACATGCTTGAATTGAGCGCGGACAAGATCGAGACAAATACGAACGACGACGAGGCGCGCGACCTCTACTTTGCCGTTCTGCACGAGGTCAAACCGCACAGCGATCATGGAACTTCACTTGTCCATCCTCGCCTGGAGTTGGAGAGCGTCTATTCTCAACTTCGCGGTATCGGCGGCACACCGTTGCGTGACAGCTTTCACTTGGGCCAGACCATCGTCGATGACTATGGCCGCCCATACGAGAGTGGTTTCACAAATTACACAGGTTTCAGCGCTCGTGCCGAAGCGGGGCGTTTCTCGCTCTACTATCGAGGCGAATTTCAGCATGCGGCTTCCGCACCGGGTTACTCCTCGACGTTGGCGGCGTATCTCTCCAACTGTATCGACGGCATTCCCCTGTCGAGCTTTTCCAACAGCTTCAATCCTCCGGACGGCTGCGCCGGCGGTGTACCTCCAGCCACGAGCCCACAGCAAGACACCATCCCTGAGGGTCCGATTGCGGCAGTGAACGAGGCGCGTGTCCTGGAGGCAAATCTCTCGTACCATCTGCTAGGGCACGAGGTTTCCTTCGGCAAGAGTGACCACTGGCTCGGTCCAGATAAGGGCGCGGCAATGGAGTGGAGCAACAATGCCGAGAACATTTACGCCTTTGAGATCAACCGGGTCGAGCCCTTGCGCGTTCCTCTGCTTTCCTCGCTCACAGGGCCGTTTCGCTACGATTTCTTTGTGGGAAGTCTTAAGGGGCACACCTATCCCAATGATCCTTGGGTCCACATGGAGAAGATCAGCTTCAAGCCCACCCGCAATCTGGAGTTTGGTTTTGATCGGTTGACGATCTGGGGAGGCAAAGGGCACGAGCCGATCACGCTGCATACTTTCTTGCACAGCTTCCTCAGCTTGCAAAATGTCACGGTAGCGGATAAGAACTCGCCCAACGATCCGGGAGCGCGCTTCGGAACCTTCGATTTTACTTACAGGCTACCTTTCTTGCGCGACTGGGTTACTCTGTATACCGATTCGCTCTGTCACGACGATGTCAACCCGATTAGCGCACCGCGACGGGCGGGTGATCATCCAGGGATTTATCTTGCCCGGTTCCCCGGTATCGAACACTTGGATTTGCGCCTCGAAGGGGCCAGCACGGATACGGTGAGTTCATCTGTAGCAAGCGGTCAATTTCTTTATTGGGAGAATGTTCAAAGGCAGGGGCCAACAAACAAAGGCTTCCTAGTGGGTGACTGGGTGGGCCGCCAGGGCAAGGGCGGGCAGGCATGGCTAACCTATCATCTGTCTCCGCAAGAAGAAGTGCAGTTTACCTACCGAAATGCGAAGGCCGCAAACGCGTTTATTCCCGGCGGCACAACGCAGAATGACTACACCTTCCTGGTGTCCAAGCGCCTTCGTAAGAAGATCGAAATTCGCGGTTGGATCCAATACGAGGGCTGGAAGGCTCCCATCTACAAGACTGGCGCCCAGAGCGATACAAGCGCTGCTGCTCAGATAACATGGTTCCCGAATGAGGCGAAATAGCTATCCTTATTGTAACTCCCGATTCCAGCGGTGCTGTACCACCAGCACCATCCTTCGATGCGCGATTGCAAAGATGGTGCAGACACAGACGTCATCTTGTCATTGTGGACTTTCTGGCAGGCCTTCTCGCGCGTGAAATGCCACGGAGTTGCAGTTCATCAGTTCATCTTTCAGTTTCAGGTTTCAGGTAAGCGTCTTGTGTTCCCACCCTCGACATGCGTTCGCCGCAACGATGGGTGAGTAGTCCAGGCTAAAAACTCCACGGAAGTTCGTAGATCTGAGTGAAATAGTCCCTAGCACCGTTTCCTTGGGGGTGTTTTTGGGGGTATTTCCTTTGGACTTAGATTTATCTCCAATTAAATGAAGTGCTTGCAGTATGATTCGAGTCCCTCACTGCCACCAGTCCTCGAATATATGAACCCTGAAGCTGAAATTGGCTGGCTAGGGATTCAGATGATTACCAATATTCAACAGCAAGAATTCGCGAGGGGCCGGGGTGGCCTTGAATCACTTGTGTCTGAACGACGGCCTCCAGGTTCACCTTTTTCCAGTCGCGCGGGGCATTTTGAAAGAGCGCTTTGAGAAAGCCCGTGTCCGACAGGAGTTCCCCTGCCGCCTCTGTTCCTTGCCGTGAAAGTCCTGCCGCCAACACCACAGGCTGGTTGAGGGTGGTGTCGTGATAACGCGCAATAATGGCAAAATCCTCGGTCTGGGAAGCAGGCGGCTGCTTGAATGACACAACCCAGTTTCTTGCAGATGGATTTTTGTGATCCACGATATAAGTGATGTCGTTGTCATTCATAAATCCGTAGCGCAGGCGCTGTGTAAGACGCATGGTCCACGTGTTATCCAGAGCGCCGACAAGAATTACGGGGCCTTCGCGCAGTTGGGGAAAGTCGGCTTGAGAAGCCAGCGCAAGGCGAAAGGCCTTGTGGCGATCTTCCAGCACTCCTCCCAAGTGAATCAGCGTGGCAACATTCGCTGTTCCCAAATGCCCGGAATGCTGAAGTTCGTCGATGACCGTTGCGGGTGCTGCCTCGCTTTCTGAGTGAGAATTCGCAACATCGGGTGCTCCGACGCACATGGTGACACGGGCTGAAGAGCTGAGAAAAGGCGCCCAAAATTGGTCCGTAACCGATGGTTGAAGGAGGAGATACAAACCGAGGCTCGCGGCCACCGCAACTGCCGCCAGGCTCATGGCGACTGGAAACCAGCGACGCTTAGGGGCCGAAGCAGGAATTGAGACCGTATCCGCGACGGCTTCGGCAGATGTTGAAATTGCAGCAGCTTGAGAGATCTGCTGCGGGCGGAAGTATGGAACATATGAACCGGGGTTCAGTCCGATCACCAATTCACTCTGGTGGTCAGGATGTTGATAATAAAGGGCAATTCGTTTTCGGACTTCGGCCGCACTTAAGCGAACCACAGGATCCTGATTCGTGTCATAACCCGGATCTCTATGAAAGACCTCAATGCCCAGGAGGCGTTCCTTGAGCGCACTCTCCTGACCATTGAGCGTCTGCTCAACCACAAAGCGAAGCAGGCTTGGATAGCGCCGGCTAGTGAGAAAATGCTGACTGCCCAGCAACTTCTTCAGTTGGTCCCGAACCTGCCGCTTCTCTGCGTCTGAGTTGGGTTGCCACCCACCTTCGGCTGAATCCGCTGATGACATCGTATCTATCCCTGCCGTTGTTCGAGCGGCGGAAGTATCAAACGACGTAGCAAGCTCTTGATACGCCCAACGCCGTAGACGCTTTCCCTTCAGGAATCTTACACTTTGCCTCCCCGCATCCGCGCAACTGATGGCGCTACGGTAGCAATCTTGCTTCTGTTATCCGACACGCTTAGTGTTATTCCGATTGAAAAAACTGGATTCGCAAGTTTGGAAAGGATACAGAAAGATGACCAGTATGAAGCTTCTTGCAAGTAGCGCCCTTGTTGTGTTCGGAGTTGCGACGTGCTTTGCCGGTGCAGCCGGCCCGGCCCCTACTACGATTGCCCCAAAGGCTCTACCACGCGTCGGCACGATCGATGAACGCTTTCAGTCGTACAACATTGAGATGGTCGAGGTGACGGGCGGAAGATTCTGGAAGCCGTATGCGAGTACGATTACCTCCGCGCCAACGAGCGCGAATCAGCCCACAGGAGTGGACCCATCTCTCTTTGAATACAGGAAACCGATCAATCTCTACAATACGCGGCTGCGCAAACTGGCCACTGCTCTCGGGCCGGCCTATGTGCGCGTCAGCGGCACCTGGGCGAACTCGACCTACTTTCAGAATACAGACGGTCCGGCTCCAGAGACCGCGCCTGCGGGTTTCAAAGGCGTGCTGACACGCCAGCAGTGGAAGGGCGTTGTCGACTTTGCCAATGCGACCGGCTCCAAGATCGTTACCTCGTTCGCCATCAGCCCAGGCGTGCGCGATGTCAAAGGTGTTTGGACTTCCGAGCAGGCCAAGCAATTCCTCGACTACACCACGTCGTTGGGGAGCAGCATCGCAGCAGCAGAATTCATGAATGAGCCAACGATCGCGTATATGGGTGGCGCGCCCAAGGACTATGACGCTGCGGCATTCGGCCGCGACATTGCCGTCTTCCACGCATTCATCAAGAAAGCGGCGCCCGACATGATCGTGCTTGGCCCCGGCGGCTTGGGCGAACGTCAGAACATTAATCCTACTAACCAGAAATCCATAAGATCCGAAGATATTCTTGCCATTACCGGCCCTGTCTTCGATGCGTTCTCCTATCACAGCTACGGCGCTGTTTCCAGCCGTTGTTACTCCGCGACGCGCGCCTCGGCTACTACTACAGCCGATGCTGCTCTCACAGAGGATTGGCTTGCGCGCTCCGACCTAAGTGAGCAATATTATGCCGGGCTGCGCGACCGCTACGAGCCGGGCAAACCCATGTGGCTTACGGAGACCGCACAAACAGCCTGTGGCGGCGATCGCTGGGCATCCACCTTCCTCGACAGCTTCCGCTATCTCAATCAACTGGGAGAATTAGCCAAGCGCGGCGTGCAGGTTCACCTGCACAACACGCTCGCGGCCAGCGACTACGGTCTGCTCGACGAGAAGACTTATGAGCCGCGTCCTAACTATTGGTCGGCGCTGATGTGGCACAAGCTGATGGGAACCACAGTGCTCGATCCGGGGGCATCGCCGGCGAGCAGTCTGCATATCTACGCTCAATGCCTGCGTAATTACCCCGGCGGCGTGGCCCTGCTTGTGATCAATACAGACGTGAAGCAAGCGCAGTCTCTCAATGTGCCGACAGCCTCCGAGCGTTTCACGCTCACGGCTCACGAGCTGACTGACAAGCAGGTGCAGTTGAACGGAGTCGATCTGAAGCTCGCTGCGGACGACTCCTTGCCGGAGTTGAAGGGCAGCGAGGCGCAAGCAGGCGAACTTCATTTTGCCCCCACAAGCATCACATTCCTCGCCATCTCCAATGCGGATAACAAGAGCTGCCAACCATAACCGCATGGGTGCAAGAACCTCGGCAAAACGGGCTCCCTCACTTCCAGGGAGCCCGTCTTGCGTCAGGATCAATCCTGCAAAAAACACCGCTATCCAAGCCTCAGGTTGCTCTTGTTACTCGACATCTCCAGTAAACCGGCGTTACATTGAGGGTGCATCAAAGGGAGATTCCTGCCGGTGCTTTTTACGCGTCGTGGATTCTTGAGATCCTTGTCGAAAGCGGCACTGGTATTGCCGTTGCAGGAAGTTCTGAGGCTGGCGTGGCCGGGGTTTGCGCTGAGCGAAGAGCAGGCAGATCCACCGCAGAAATCAGCGAACAATGCGCGCTATCCTACGAAGCGCAGAGGAAGACTATTTTTGGGGACGAGCACCACAACAAATACCTGCTGGAGACAACCGGGTGGCTAGCGCGCAGTGATGGCCTCAAGGAGTGGATCTTCATTGGACCTGAATGTCCGTAATTTTAATCGAGCCATGATGAACATGATCCCAAAGCGCGCACTCGCAGCAGTTCTCTTGCTGGTCTCTTCCTCTGTGGCCGCGCAGTCACCCAATGCTGGCAACGATGCACGCATTCGTGAGTACATTGCCGGCGGTTGGGACACGCTCTCGCGTTCGATGTCCGAGTGCAAATCCATCGGCGACCCGAAGGTAAAAACGACGCCCGTCCTTTATTTGCCCGCGGGCATCCCCACACCGCCGTCCGTCGCTGCCATGCAGGCCAGTTGCCACGTCGAGGTCGACCATCTCCCGCGAACAATTCATCGCATCGGCGACCTCCGTCCCGCCGAGCTGACCGTCGAAGGACTGCTTTATTTGCCCAACCGCTACGTCGTTCCCGGCGGTCGCTTCAACGAGATGTATGGATGGGATAGCTACTTTATCCTGCTTGGCCTCGTTCATGATGGGCGTATCGAACTGGCGCGCGGCATGGTCGAAAATTTCTTTTTCGAGATTGAAAACTACGGCGCAATCCTCAATGCCAACCGCACCTATTTCCTCACGCGCTCGCAGCCGCCATTCCTCTCATCAATGATTCGCGAGGTCTATGAGCATCCCGTTCACGGCGAGCAACCTGATTTCAAATGGCTCGCCCGAGCCTATGCCTACGCGCAACGCGATTACGCGCTGTGGACATCGCCCGATCATCAAGCAGGCAAGACTGGCCTTGCCCGGTATCGCGGCATTGGAGAAGGCCCAGTGCCCGAGATGGCGGACGACTCCACTTACTACCCGGATGTGATTCGCTGGCTGCTCGCGCATCCAGGCGACCACCCTGAATATCTTGTTGATGGCCCTGCCAATCCAACTCCACAGCAAGCCGCGGCTCTCGCCAAATCGAGTTGCTACATCGCTGCTTCCCGGGTCTGCGCGCAAGCGGTCGTCCATGGCCATCGGCTCTCTGCAGCGTACTATCGGGGCGACCGAGCCATGCGGGAGTCCGGTTTCGACACCAGCTTTCGCTTTGGCCCGTACTCCGGCTCCACAGATCAATACGCGCCGGTCTGTCTGAACAGCTTGCTCTATAAGTATGAAAAGGACATGGCGCTCTTCGCTTCGTTGCTTGGCCGTGCCTCGGAAGCAAAAGTGTGGGATAACCGCGCCGCAGCACGCAAGGACGCTATCGATCGTTATTTATGGGACGCAAATCAAGGTCTTTACCTGGACTACAACTTCATCACCAGCCAGCGTTCACCCTACCCTTTTATCGCAACGTTCTATCCGCTATGGGCGGGAGTCGCCAGCCGCGAACAGGCCTCCGCTGTCCACGCACATCTCGCCTTTTTTGAGCGCCGCGGGGGACTGGCTACCAGCGATGTTCCTTCCGGCGTGCAGTGGGATCTCCCGTTCGGGTGGGCTCCGACCAACTGGCTCAGCGTCTCCGGGCTCAATCGTTACGGCTATCACGAAGACGCGGCCCGCATTGCACGCGAATTTTCCAAAACCATTCTCGATAACTTCTTGCGCGATGGCACGATTCGCGAGAAATACAATGTCGCTGATGGCTCTGCCAACGTGAAGGTCGCCGCCGGTTACACGAGCAACGTCGTTGGATTCGGGTGGACAAACGCGGTGTATCTCAAGTTACAGGACATCCTGACTGAGCCATCGGCCACAACCCAACGTTAATCACTTCTCAAGCAAAGCCCAGGCCCTCGTCTATCAAATCTGAACCCTGTATCCGATTCCTGGAACAGTGATGATCTCTGGCTTTTTCGGAACTATCTCCAGCTTCTGACGCAGACTTGCGACATGCACGTCCACGGTGCGTGTGAACGTGCCAGCTTGATGACCCCACACTCGCAGCAGCAACTCGTCACGAGAAACGATAGATCCCTGGTGCTCGGCAAAGTAGCGCAATAAGTTAAACTCGCGCCGTGAGATTGACAGGCTTGCCATCGTGGGTCACTTTCGTTCTTCTAATATCCAAAACAAGCGAGCCGCAGCGTCCGCCTGCTCACGAATCACGATGCCGTTGAGGAAGTTGGCCGCCTTGGTCAGGCCCTCCTCAGGCGAGAGCAGGCTGTCTTCATGCTCGATAGAGAGCACGTTGTCATAGCCGAAGATGCGCAGCGTGGAGATGAATTCTGTCCACCACTCAGCGCCGTGCCCGTAACCACAGGTCCGGAAGATCCAACTGCGATTGCGTTCGTCGGTGTAGGGCTTGGTGTCGAGGACGCCGGTGCGCGGCAAGTTGGCCGCGTAGATCTGCGTGTCCTTGGCGTGAACGTAGAAGATCGCGTCGCAGAGGACGCGAATGGCGGCGATGGGATCGATGCCTTGCCAGAAGAGATGGCTGGGGTCGAGATTCGCGCCTATATTTGGCCCTGCGATTGAGCGCAACCGGAGCATTGTCTCTGGACTGTAGACTACGAATCCGGGATGCATCTCGATGGCGATCCTGACGCCATGGTCGGCGGCAAACTTGCCATGCTCGATCCAGTAGGGCGTCACGATTTCGTTCCACTGCCAGTCGAGAACTTTGAGGTAGTCGGGCGGCCACGGGCAGGTGACCCAATTAGGTGCTGTCGAGTTGGGCGAGTCGCCGGGGCAACCGGAGAAATCGACCACCACCGGGATGCCGAGCTTTTCCGCAAGCAGGATGGTCTTGCGACTGACTTCGCGATCATGCAGGGCGCGGGCTTTGTCAGGGTGCAGCGCGTTGCCGTGGCAACT
>Ga0181520_10013417_pt1 | contig 10321 bp, 4 predicted proteins | sample PEATcosm2014_Bin_29_FD_132451 | JGI IMG/M metagenome (GOLD analysis project Ga0181520, IMG submission 132451) | Peatland microbial communities from MTU Mesocosm Facility, Houghton, MI, USA - PEATcosm2014_Bin02_30_metaG | ecosystem: Environmental > Terrestrial > Soil > Wetlands > Peat | place... | reverse complement strand
GCCGCCGGTGACTCCCTTGACGGCGACCTCCGCGCGCGCGCCGCCGTTTTTCGCCGGGTCAATCGTGACGGTGTCGGTCAGTTGGGGCGCACCTTGCGGGGTTTCTTCCCAGTATCCGCCTCCACCCATGGTATTGATGCCGTGATAAACGAGCGACGTCATGTTGCCGTTGTTCTTGTTGATCGTGGCCTTGACGAGGCCGTTGTCGAGCGTCCAAGAGCGACCATTGTCGGTGACGGTCACGTCGGCGCTGACTTGGGATTTGGCGACCGCCGACGGGCCATCGGCGGCGCGCAACACCGGCATGGCCAAGGCCACGAAAACGAAGACCGACGCAAGGAGTCCGCACGGGCAGGCAGAAAGAAATATTTTCATGAGATTCCAGTTTATACCGAATTGTTGTTTGGATGAAAAAGCAACTGCCCCCGTGTTAATCAGATGGATTACACGGAGCGTGCCGTTGAAAAGGACGGAATCTGCCACGATGGGTTACATCAATTATTACCCCGTGCCAATCCGCCTTGATTTCACCGGCCCCGGCGCAAACAGCATGCGAAATCATCACGCAGCCTTTTTCGACGGCGGCAAAATTCGCTGCGGGCGCAAAGCGCCAACACACTTCTTCCTGATCATTTGAGCCGCTTTTCGTGCAAAGCCAGAAAGTGAATTTTATACGCGCATGGCCAAATTTTGCGCCAAATCCAGCCTTGTAAAATCACACACGATTCCAAATAAAGGCCCTGCCATCAGCCGGCTTTACAATCGCCCGTGTTTTGGTTACTGCTCATGCTAATGCTGCCGCGTTTGATAATTTCTTTGGTTCCTGCTGCGGTGGACTGTGGATTGGCGCTGTGCTTGTTGGTTGGCGATCCTGGTGACGCCGTGGCGGGTCCGGTCTTGCCGGGTTATTTTGTCCAATCCTGGCGGACGGGCGACGGATTGCCTGTCAACACGGTCAACGATGTGTTGCAAGATTCCAACGGTTATGTCTGGCTGGCAACCCTCGAGGGACTGGTGCGTTTTGACGGTGTGGCTTTCGAGCAATTTTCCTCCCCGTTGATCGCGCAAGCGGCGGCGCGAAACATTCGCGCGCTGGCGCAAACCGCCGATTCAACCCTCCTCATGCTGCCGGCGGTCGGCGGGGTGGTGCAGTTGAAAGACGGGCGGTTCAGTCCGCATCCGGCTGGTGAAGGAATGGCGGGAAACCAACTGCAGACGCTGTTCGTGGATCGGGGCGGCGCGGTCTGGTTGAGCTGGGCGGGTGGCGGCGTCAGGCGATGGCAGGCGGGCAGGATCACGGACTTTGGACCGACCGATGGCTTGAGCAGCCGCGTCAGGGCTGTGTTTGCCGCCGACGGTGAAGGCGGGGTGTGGATTGCGAGCGGCGGTTTTCTGGGCTGCTACCGCGATGGCAGGTTGGCGCACATCAGAGAAAATCTGAATTCGACGGAATTCACGGTCGTCGCCGCCAGCCGTTCCGGAGGAATCTGGATCTGCAAAAACACGGAACTGTTAAAATGGAACGGCGGGCAATTTTCCACCATCAGCACCAATCTGCCGTGGGCGGGTTCAAGCGACAACGCACGCGAAATGTTTGAGGACAGTCACGGCGCTTTATGGATTGGCACCGCCGCGCATGGTTTGTTCCGACTGGCCGGCGGACAGTTTGCCGCTGAAGAGACGTCCCAGAGCCAGATCACTTCCATCACGGAAGATCGTGAAAGTGACATTTGGGTTGGCACCACCGGCGGCGGCATCAATCGGCTGCGGCCAAAATCATTTATTCTTTACAATACAAAGACGGGTCTTCCCGAAGACATGAGCGACTCGGTCTGCGCGGACGGGCAGGGCGATGTCTGGCTGGCCAACCGCGGGAGCGGGGTGGTTCGCATCAGCGACGGCAATGTCTCCGCCCTGCATGTGCAGGCCGGGGAGCGCAAATTTCGCGCCTACTCCGTCTGCCCGGATGACCAGGACTGTGTGTGGGGAATCGAGGGCAGCCTGTTCCGTTTTCCGCGCGACCACCCGGATCAGGCTCAAGCCGTAAGCAACAATCTTGCCGGAGACATTACCCGGGGTCATGTTTTATACAAGAGCCGGAACGGCGACATCTGGGTCGGTTCCGACATGAATGTGCTTGGCCGTTTTCGCGGCGGATTGCCTGAAAATTATGTTCCGGAAACCAACTTTCCTGGACAGCGTCCGCGTTCCATCGCTGAAGACACCAAGGGCCGTATTTGGATAGGCACCGAAAACCGGCAGCTCATTCAACTGGCCGGCGGAAAATTCACCGTATTCACACAAAAAGATGGCCTGCCGGATGCGTCCATCCGCTCACTTTATGCCGATGCTGGCGGAGCCGTCTGGGCCGGCACCACTGGCGGCGGACTGGTTTTGTGGCGCAATGATAAATTCACCCTCATCTCGGTCGCCGATGGCCTGCCCGATGACAACATCGCCGAGATGGTCGAGGATGACGCGGGGCGTTTGTGGTGCGGCACGCGCAGCGGCATTTTTTATGTGGCCAAGTCCGACCTGCTGGCTTTTGCGGACGGGAAGATTCCCAAAGTGAAAGGAACCATTTTCGGCAAAAGCGACGGGATCACGGGGATTTCCTGCCTCGGCTCCTGCCAGCCGATGACCTGCAAAACGTCGGGGGGCCGTTTGTGGTTTGCCACGCAGCAGGGCGTGTTGTCGCTGGATTCCACCGTGCTGGAATCCAATTCCCGTCCGCCGCCGGTTATTATTGACGGGCTGTTCGTCAATGACCGGCCGATGGAAATCACCGATCCTTTGGAGGTTCCGCCGCTGTGTCACAAAATTGAATTCCGGTTTTCGGTGTTGAGTTATGCCGCTCCGGAGAGCGTCCGCATCCGCTACAAGCTGGATGGCATTGACTCTGACTGGGTTGAAATCGTCAACCAGCGCGCGGCGGTATATTCGGGATTGCGGCCCGGGAAATACTGGATGCACTTGAAGGCCTGCAACAACGACGGCGTGTGGAACGAAGCTGGAACGTCGCTGGCATTCGTGGTGCGGCCTGCCTGGTGGCAAAGTTGGTGGTTTCAAGGCTCGGCCCTGATTGTCTTGATCACCCTTTCAGGAATGGGCATCCGCTATTGGGCGCAGCGGCGTTTGAAATTGAAACTGGAAAGATTGGAACAGCAGCAGGCGCTGGAAATGGAACGGACACGCATCGCCCGCGATTTGCATGACGACCTGGGCGCAACCGTCACGCAGGTCGGATTGATGCTGGAAGAAATGCGCGCGACGCCGTCCTCGGCGAAGGAAATCGAACAGCAATCCGCCGCGATTTCCGGGCGCGTGCTGAATCTGGCGCGCGACCTCGACGCCGTGGTCTGGTCGGTCAATCCCCGCAATGATTCGTTGGGCGAATTGTTTGCCTATTTGAGCCAGTCATTTCTGGAATATTTCCGCCGCACGACCATCCGGCCCCGGCTCGAAGTGATGGAGTCGGTTCCCGATTCCGCCCTCGCCCCGGAAGTGCGCCATCATCTTTTTCTTGTGGTCAAGGAGGCTGTGAACAATGTCATTAAACATTCGCAGGCGACCGAAGCCACCTTGAGCCTGAAGGTGGTTGATAATATTTTGGAGATTCGGATCGAAGACAATGGCGTTGGAGTTTCTCCCGATGCCATTGCCCGCTCCAAACGCCACGGTTTTCCGAACATGCGGGCGCGCGTCGAACAATTGGGCGGAAAACTTGAAGTGTCCAGCGAACCTGCGAAAGGAACTTCGATTCGCATTTTGATTCCGTCGTGGAACGATTTGCGCGCCCGGCAACAGCGCATTGGATAAACCATATATGCCCATCACCGTCGCCATCGTCGAAGACAACGAGGAAATCTGCGTCATGCTCGCCAAAGTTATCGCGCGCGAGCCAAAGTTGGTCTGCATCGGCACCTGCGCCACCGGCGAAATAGCTCTGGAGGTTCTGCCGAAAAATCCGCCGCACGTCGTCATCATGGACATCCGGCTGCCGGGCATTTCAGGAATCCAATGCACATCGCGCCTGCGCCAACTGCTGCCCGACATACAGGTTCTCGTTTATACGGTTTATGGCGAAAGCGAACTGGTCTTTGAAGCGCTGAAGGCCGGCGCCAGCGGCTATTTGCTCAAGCGCAGCACCCCGGAGGAAGTCATCGAGGCCATCTTCGATGTGCAACAAGGCGGCGCGCCCATGAGCGGCGAAATCGCGCGCAAAGTCGTCCGGTCATTTGCCGAGCCGGCTGCGTCGAAGGATACCGGGCAGCTCACGCCGCGACAGGAGGAGATTCTCGGCCTGCTGGCGCGCGGGTTCGTCGCCAAGGAAATTGCCCAAACGCTTGGCATCAGTTTTGACACCGTCCGTTTTCACCTCAAGGACATTTACACCAAACTCCATGTCCGCTCCAAAACGGAGGCGGTGCTGAAGTATTTGAAATAACTCCCGTCGCGCCTCGCGGTGGTAGCAATCCCGCTCCGTTGGCGAGCCGCCAGACCGGGCAACACCACCACCCGTCACCCACTCAAATGTGTAGGTAGATTTTATGCCGCATTGATTACATATTTCTGTTTTCAGCGGGGCGTTCTCTCGCAAGAATCTGTCCGCTTAGACAGCGCATCCTTCCTCGCCACGTTGCCGTGTAACGCCGCAGGCAACGTGGCTTTTCTTTTCCCGCGACGCAAGCCATCCCGGCACACCATCGCAGGTCATGCAATTGACCAGGCCTCAATTATACGCCAAAGTCAGCTTGCCATGAAGCTCCTACTCAAATGAGTAGGTAGATTATTTTCATGTGATGTCGCACACTGAAGAACAGCATTTCAACCAAAGTGAAACAACACAGATTCTTCTCTCGGGAATCGGCGTGCAAAAGATTCCCACGCGTTATTTGCGTTGGCTTCCCCTGTGTTCAGCGCAATAATGTCTCAAAAGCCGCCAAAATCATTTTCCGAAAAAAGATATGAAAACGACCAAAGACAAGATGGAACTGGCCGGTTTTACCCTGATTGAACTGCTGGTGGTCATCGCCATCATCGCCATCCTGGCAGCGCTGCTGCTGCCGGCGCTGGCAAAGGCGAAATTGAAGGCCACGCAAGCCACCTGCTCAAGCAATCAAAAGCAGTTGGCGATTGCCTTTAACATGTATGCCTCCGACAGCAACGACCAAATAGTTCCCTATGGAACCGCAGCCAACGCGGCCAATGCCGATGGTTATTGGAGTCCAGTTTACAATGGCGCGACCGCCCCATGGAACGTTGCCGGGCTTACGACGGAGGCAGCTCAACAGTTGTTTGGGGCTGCATTAAAAGCAAACAGCCCGCTGTATCCATTCGCACCCAATCCGAATGTGGTTCATTGTCCAGGCGACCTTCGTTATCAAGTGCTAACCCCGGGCAATGGCTGGGCTTTCGACAGCTATTCAAAACCCAACAACGTTGCGGGCGATGCCACCAGCAGTGGTGGTGTCACTTATTGGGGACAAGGAGCAACCTATACCAAGTTGTCTTCAGTGATCGCCACAGCTTTGACCTTTGCTTTCAGGGAAGACGTGGATTCGCGCGGTTACAATGTCGGCACCTGGGTGTTGAATTGGAAACTTACCACCCCAAATTTTGGCCACCCGGAATCTTTTACCTGGCAGGACCCAATTCCCATGTATCATGGGAATGTAAGCACTTCTGGATTTGTGGATGGGCACGTGGAATCTCATAAGTGGAGTGATCAGGCCATTGTCAATTACGGCACTACAGCCGCGCTGGCCGGAAGTTCTTTCACATTCACTCCGCCAGCCACAGTTTCGGGTCCCGACTACGAATACGTTTATCAGGGCTATCGTTTTCCGGGCTGGCAGCAGTAAACTCTGAACCTGAATACCCCATTCGCGGCAGAATTTTTAAGAGCTTCGATTGCCGCGAATTTGCGCTCATGAAATTTGAAAACAGAGTCCGGCGTATTGCCATTGGATTTTCCTCATCGTTGGCAGGAAACACGTTCTGGTTGGTTTTCTTGAACTTGCTGGTTTTGAGCAGGCCGCTGGCCGCCCAAACTTATTCTCCGCCTTCGACCAGCCGCCAGGATATAAATCTGGATGCCAACTGGCTGTTCATCCAGCAGGATGTTGCGAACGCGCAAAATGTCGGTTTCGATGATTCGTCCTGGACAAACTTGAACCTGCCGCACACCTGGGATATTGCCGACGGCCAGGACGGCCCCCAGACGACATACTATGAGGGCATCGGCTGGTATCGAAGCTACTTTGCCGTGGCGAGCACCAACGCGGGACTTCATTTCTTTCTGAAATTTGACGGAGCATTTTTGGTGTCAGATGTTTGGGTCAATGGCACTTATCTGGGCGAACATCAGGGCGGGTTCGGGGCTTTTGTTTTTGATGTGACGACCAACATCCTTGTCGGCATGACCAATTTGATCGCCGTCAAGTTGAACAATTCCGTGAACGACAACATCCCGCCGATCGAGGGGGATTTCACCCACTGGGGCGGCATCTATCGGGATGTGCATTTGCTGGTGACCGATCCGGTGCAGGTTTCGCCGCTGGACTACGGCTCGCCCGGGGTTTATCTCATGCCGACCAACGTCAGCGCCAGTTCCGCAAATCTTCAGGTCACGACCGTGCTGGCCAATACCAGTCCGGGGGCGACCAATGTGATGGTGCGCACGGTCATCACCGACGCGGCGACGAACATGGTGACGACGCTGACCAATTTCGTAACGTTGCCGGCGGGAAGCAGTTCAAATGTCGTGGCCAGCACCATCATCTCCAATCCTCATCTGTGGAACGGCCTTTCCGACCCCTACCTGTATCAGGCCTTTGTGGAAGTGTGGAAAGGGACAAATGCAGCGGATCTGGTCGCGCAGCCGCTCGGCTTCCGTTTTTTCAGCATGAATCCGACCAATGGATTTTACCTGAACGGCGTGCAATACGATTTGCATGGAGTTTCGATGCATCAGGACTGGCTCAATTGCGGATGGGCGCTGACCAATGCGCAGCGGGACACCAATTTCATGTTCATCAAAGAGATAGGAGCCACGGCCCTCCGTATGCCGCATTATGAGCACAATGACTACGAATATACGCTGGCCGACCAGAACGGCATCCTCGTCTGGAGCGAAGTCCCGAACATTGAGAGTGTGCCCTCAAGTTACAGCAACACCCTGCGGCAAGTTCATGAACTGATCCGTCAGCGATTCAATCATCCCTCGGTGATTTGCTGGGGAATGTATAATGAAATCGTCGCCGGCACCGGTTCCACCAACATCATCGGGCAGGAAGTGCAGGTTGCGCACGCCGACGACCCGACGCGTCCCGCCACCGCCGCCTCCAACGTCGCATATAATGACCCAACGACACTTTGGACCGACGTGATTAGTTTCAACGAATACTATGGCTGGTATGACACGCCCATCAACGGCCTGGCAGGGTGGATGGACAACGCACATACCAATTTGCCCGCCCGGCCCACCGGCCTCAGCGAATACGGCGCGGGAGGGAGCATCTATCAGCACAGCGAAAATCCGGTTGCCTGGCCGACAACGGATAACGGGCCGTTCCACCCTGAGGAATGGCAGGATCTGGTTCACGAAACGAACTGGTTCATTATCAAGGCCCGTCCGTATCTTTGGACCAAATTCGTCTGGAATCTGTTTGATTTCGCCTCGGACACCCGTGATGAAGGCGACACCCCCGGCCGCAATGACAAGGGATTGGTCACTTATGACCGCCAGATCCGCAAGGACGCGTTCTATTTTTATAAAGCCAATTGGACGACCAACCCGATGGTTTACATCACCGGACACACCTTCACAAATCGGATCAACAACATCACGGCCAAGGTTTATGCCAATTGCGACACAGTCCAGCTTTATGTGAATGGAATTTCGCAAGGCGCCATCGCGGGCACCAATTGCATTGATTGCGTTTTTACCTGGCCGGTCACGTTGATTTCCGGCAGCAACAATGTATTTGCCGTCGGCACCAAAGGCGGCATTCAAGTGACCGATTCTTTGGTTTGGGCCGGTCCGATTCCTCCCGTCAGCCTCGCTGCCGCCCCCGGCAACGCGCAGATTGCCCTGATTTGGAGCGCCTCGCAGGGTGCGACCAATTATGTGCTACAGCGCTCGACCACCAGCGGCGGCCCTTATTCCACAATTATTTCCACAACGAACACCAGTTACGTGGACACCGGATTGATCAATGGCACCAATTATTATTACGTCGTCTATGCCGTCAGTCTTTACGGTCAAAATCTGCCCTCGCCCGAAGCGAGCGCGACGCCCCTTGTCAGCGTACCGGGCGCTTATTGGATCAACCCCAACACCACTTCGCCGCAAAGCTGGGATGTCAGCAGTAATTGGAACGGCGGTGTGTTTCCCAACAGCACACAAATTCCGGCCATCGTCAAAACCGCCATCTCGGCAAACCAGACCATCAATCTGAACCAAACCATCACTATAGGCATTTTGAGTCTCGGCGCTTCCGGCGGCGCGGCGGCGTTCAACATTGCCGGCAACGGTGGAACGCTCACGTTTGACAACACGCCGGGACCGGCCGGCTTGTTGCAATTTGCGTCGAGCGCGGGCGACACGATTTCCGCGCCGGTGATCATCAATGGCGCTTTGAACGTGACCAACGCTTCCACCAACACCCTTACCCTCTCCGGCGCGATCTCCGCAGCCAGCGGCATCACAGTCAACGGCAATGTTGCCCTGAACGGGACGAATACTTACAGCGGCGCCACGGCCATCAACGGCGGAACATTGCTCGTCAACGGCATCAATGGTGCCAGCCCGATCACCGTTGCCAGCGGCGGCACGCTTGGCGGCACAGGGACGATTTCAGGAAGTGCAACGTGGCTGTCGGGCGCGTCGGCCTTCTTAACACAAGGCTCTCCGCTGACCGTTTCCGGATCAATCACATTGAACACCAACACGGTAACGGTCCATGTTCCCGGCAGCACGCCGCTGGGAGCAGGCACTTACACGCTGATGACCTATAATGCGACGGGCAGCAGTGGTTCGTTTATGACCATACCTGTAGTTACCGGCGCCGGGCTGACCAATGGAAACACAGCCGCCATCACAAACAGCGCCGGCGTGGTCACATTGTCAGTTTTTCCCAGCGTGACGGCGACTTGGAATGTGAATGCCAACGGCAACTGGTCGGCTGGAAGCAATTGGAGCAGCAATCCCGGCGTGCCTCATGATGCGGGAGATTCGGCGGCATTCGGCGTCGGCACGTCTTTAAGAACCGTCACTCTGGATGCCAACGAATCCGTGGGCGCGATTTTCATGACCAACGCCAACTCCTTTGTGATTGCAAATAGCGGGATGACATTGACGCTTGACAACATGGGTTCCGGCGCTGCGATCAGTGTGACTGCCGGCACGACGAACGCGATTCAAACCCCGGTGGCCCTGAACGACAACACAACGGTCACGGTAAGCGGCGGCGAATCGCTGGCCATTTCCGGGAAAGTCGCCAACAGCAGTGCCAGCAAGACGCTGACGGTGAACGGAGCGGGCACGCTGGCATTGTCCGGCGCCAACACTTATGGCCCTTCATCTCCTGGCACGGCAGGCACCCTGTTAAGCGGCGGGATTTTGCAGGCGGGCAACAACAGTGCGCTGGGCGCGGGTGATTTGATCGTGGCTGGCAATGCCACGCTTCAATCGGGAGGCACGGGTTTGAGCGTGAGCAACAACATTGCCGTCGGATCGGGAGCGACCATGACGGTGGACAACAATGGCAACACTCTCACACTGGGCGGCGTCATCAGCGGCGGCGGCGTTTTGTCGGCGACTAACAACGGCAAGGTGGTTCTGGCCGGAATGAACACATACACCAACAACACCACCATTCTTGGCGGCAACTTGACGGTTTCCGGCGGAACGATCAATGCTCCCAACAGCACAATCACGGTGGGAAACGGGGCGACCGGAGTTTCATTCGTTGTGACCGGCGGCACGGTGACGGCCAACACGCTTAACGTCGCCCCTGTTGGTGGCTCAACCGGCGACAATGCCTCCATCACCGGGTCAGGGTCGGCGGCTTTCGCGAACGTGAATCTTGGAGGCGGGGGCGACACGTCCGGGCCTTTGACCATCAACACGACCGGCTCGGTGGCCTTGGGCACCTTGATTGACTACAAGGATTTGGAAGGCAACGGACCAAGCAAGACGAGCGGCCTGATCATCAACGGTGGCGCCGTTGCAGCCAGCAGCATCATCATTCAGGAAACCGGTTCCGGCGCGAACATGAACATGACGGGCGGTTCGCTGACGATTGGCAATGCCTCG
>Ga0181520_10013416_pt1 | contig 10322 bp, 9 predicted proteins | sample PEATcosm2014_Bin_29_FD_132451 | JGI IMG/M metagenome (GOLD analysis project Ga0181520, IMG submission 132451) | Peatland microbial communities from MTU Mesocosm Facility, Houghton, MI, USA - PEATcosm2014_Bin02_30_metaG | ecosystem: Environmental > Terrestrial > Soil > Wetlands > Peat | place... | reverse complement strand
GTTTGGAATCGTGCAGGGAGGCATGTGCAAAGATCTGCGTCGTGAAAGTGCGGAGCGCCTGATCGAGATGGACTTTGACGGCTATGCCATCGGCGGCCTCAGCGTGGGCGAGCCCCGTGACTTGACCATGGAGATGATTTCCGAAGTGCTGCCGCTGCTGCCCGCCGACAAGCCACGCTATGTGATGGGCGTCGGCTACCCCGACGAGATTGAGCAGTATGCCAGCATGGGCGTGGACATGATGGATTGCGTGTTGCCCACAAGAGCCGCGCGGCACGGTCTGCTCTTCACCAGTGAAGGCCGCCTCAACATCAAGGGCAAGAAATATGCAGAGGATCAAGGGCCGCCCGATCCTGAATGCGAGTGCATGGTCTGTCGTCGCTACTCGCGCGCTTATTTGCGCCACCTGATGCAGGCCGGCGAGGCGCTTTCAGGCACGCTCAACTCGATCCACAACCTCGCATACTACCTAGGCATCATGTCCCGCGTCCGCGCGTTACTCGAATATCCCTCCGCTCCGGCCGTCTGACCGCGATCCGCAGGCAGCGACGTGCGAGCCACGACTTCTCCCACCCGCATTGCACGCATTGCACGCCCCAGCGTTACCGCGGCCGACGCCCATAGAATAGCTCCCGTTCCCAAAGTGCTAACTCCCTGCCGGTGATCCGCGGGCACAGTCACCGCGCTGGCCGCCGCCCATGCCACCAGCGACGTCCCGGTCGCATAGTGTATTGGGTTGCGGAAGAGTCGCGCCAGCGGATAGTAGTGCAGGCCCACGATCATGGTAACCGCCGAAGGCAAGTACAACTCCCATCGCATCCATTTACATCCAAACGCCACCGCCGCCATCGCGATCCACTCGATCGCGGTGATCCAGGCAAACGCCCGCCCTTTGCCTGGATCATCCGCCACGAGCGGCCGGCGTCTCGCACGCTTCATTACATACGCGGCCCCTGCCAGCAAAGCCAAAGTGCCCATCCAGATACATGTCGCCGTGCTCGGCCCGATCCTCTGCCATACAATCAGTGACCAAAAAAGCCATCCTGACCCAAACGCCGTTGCGAACATGATCCCTGTTGCCATGCTGCGCAGCCGGTTTGCTGTCAATTCCTTCTGCATTGCAATTCACCTCGAACGAATCCTGGCCCTAAAATGGCTCAATCCCACAGTTGCACAGGAGTCTTTCTGTCCCAGAGGGCCGGAACGAAGTCCTCCCGCGAGCCCCTCCTATCAACATCGACACCTTGCGTCGCATTCGGATCGTAATTTCTTTTAGACAATTTGCGGTGACAGCGGAGTTAGCAAGGCAGCGGCGCTGCGGGTTCGTTAGCCGCCTTCAGCCCGGTAGCCAACGTAACCACGGCGCTCGCCCATAGGATGATTCCGGTTCCCAAGGCCGCGGTGCCTTGCATCTCGCTCAGCGGCACAAGCACCGCGCTCGCCACAGCCCAGGCCACCAACAGCGTCCCCGTCAGATAGTGAAGCGGGTAATGAAACAGCCGCGCCAGAGGAAACAAATGCAGCCCGGCAATGGCCGCGATGGCCGGCGTTGCATACGCGTCGAGGTGCAGCTTGCTGAATGAAAATACCACAGCCGCAATCGCGGTCCACTGGATCGCGTTCACCCATGCGAAACCGCGCCTCAGGGCCGGATCTTGAGCCACGCGCGGCCAGCGCTTTGCCAGGCGCATCAGGTAAAACGCCGCGACCAGCATCGCGCTCATGCCCAGCACCGTGCCTGAAGCTGTTGGGCCATTGATCCTCTGCTTTGCCGCGAGGGCAAGAAATAGCCAGCCCGTTCCGAAGCACGCAAAGAACATGGATCCGATCGCCCGGCCGCTGAGTTGATTTGCAGTAGGGAAGTTTTTCATCCTGTTTCTCCATCTTGTAGCTATGCATTGATTGCGCCACCCAGGAGCCGCCTCAACGCCTGGATGTATTCGGTCAACGCCTCACGGCCAGCTTCCGTCATGCGATACAGTGTCTGAGGCTTGCGCTGGACAAACTTCTTTTCGACGGCGATATAACCTGCCTCTTCCAGCTTCAGCAGTTGCGCTCCCAGGTTGCCGTCTGTCGATCCAGTCTTGGAGCGAAGCCAGGTAAACTCCGCTTCCTCCACGCCTGAAAGCAGTGACAGCAAGGCCAGGCGCAGTTTCCCGTGAATCACGGGATTGAGTTCCGGTAGCTCAGGCATGGGAAGCTTCCCGCTTGCGTTCACGCGCCTCGCAAATCATTCCATACGCGCCGAAGACGATCTGGCAGAAGAAGATGGCAACGAGGAATGCAATCTCGCTCTGAAGAACGGTGCCAAACAGCGATGCCACCACCGCGGCCCACCAGACGATCGCGCACGCGAATTGCGCCTTCCACCTGAGAATCATGCTGGAAGCCGCGTTGGTTGTGCCAATCATGGCGGCGATGACCGCGATAATTACCTGCTGCTCGGCCTTGCCGCTCATTCCCAGAGAAAAGCAGAGGATGAACATCGAGATCCCCATCGAAATCCAGATCGCGCCCATAGCGCGGCCGACGGTGGTCGGCGGATGTTTGCTGTGCTTGCGAACTAACAGGACAACCGTCAGCGCTGACGCGGCGATCATGGTGACCGGCCATGCCAGGTATTGAGCGGCCGCAATGGGTCCAGCGAAGCTCATTGAAGACCAGGCAATGGCGATGTAGTAGGCAACGCCCCACAAGACAAAGATCCATCCCCGGCTTTCCGTTGTGCGGCGGCCTTCCGCGATCATGCTTTCAATCAGGCTCAGCCTGTCTTTCAGTTCCAGGTCTTCGGTTTCTCCAGTCAAGATGATTCTCCTCGTAACACGTGGAAGTCATGTTTATGCGTATTCCCAGCGGCGTGCAATTCGGCGCGCGATCAGGAAAAGCACGATACCGATGGCCAGCAGCACCGCGACTTGCGGCCAAAGTGCGCTCACCGGCAAGTCGCGCCAGAACACTTTGGTGAAACCATCGATGGCCCACGCGTTGATCGTCCACAATCCAGCCTTCTGCATGGCTTCCGGCATCAGGAAGCGGGGAAACATGCTGCCTCCGATCGCGGACATCACAAGAATCGCCAGCGTCGAAAGAGCGCCCAGTTGCGCGCGTGTATGGCAGATGCTGGCCAGCAACATGCCAAAGGCGGCAACCGCAAACGCTGTGCACAGACCCATCACGATGAAGCCGGGTATGTGGCTGAAAAAATCCAGCTTGAAAATTGACCATGCCCAGAGAAACATCACCGTCAACTGCGTGAAGGCGAGCAGAATGTTGAACACCAGCTTGCCCGCCAGAAGCCCGGTCATACTGATCCGCGAACTGAGCACGCGGTCCAGAGCGCCGCTCTCTGCTTCATCCAGCAATGCGCCGGCAGAGCCGCTCGCCGTGAAAAGCAAAAACATGACCCCTATGGCGGCGGCATAAAAAGACACCATGGGATTCTTCTTGTTCTCGCCAACGACCGAACGATTATGAACGGCGATAAGCCCGCCGCCCAATGCCGAAGATGCGGGGTTTGCTCCTTTGCCTTGCTTGCTCTCAATCTCCCGCAATCGATCAAGGTTGGCTTGCATCAGCTTGCGCTGTTCGGCCGTAAATCCGCCGATGTATTGGTCGGTATATTTCATTCCCTGCTCGGCCATCGCCTCGGGCATGGCGGTCATCGCTGCTTTCTGCAACAGGCCACCGACCATCTGCGGCGCAATCATGTCGCTGGCATCGTTCAGGAGTTCTATGCTCGGCCCTGTCTCGGTGGTCGATTTGCCGCCGAACGAGAAAGGATGGTCACCGAATCCATGGGGGACAATGAGGGCGACCGAGACGTCGCCGGCTTTGACCGCAGTTTCAGCAGACACCGCCGTGTAGTTAGTGGGCGCGGGTTGATCCTTTGTCGGCGCAGGCTTCGTACTCACAATCAAGGATCCGTCGCTCACAAGGCCCTGGACAAGTTTCTGCGATGCGCGGCTCTGGTCCTGGTCGACGACGATCACCTTGATCTTCGATACCGAGTCATGTTGTCCGCCAAAGATGACGGCAAAGATCGAGAAAAAGGCAATCGGAACAACAAAGCTAAGCACCAGCGAAACACGATCGCGGCGCAGAGCAACCACGGCGGTTCGTACGATAGGGAAAATCAATCTCGTAACTCCCTTCCGGTAAGCTGCAGAAACACTGACTCAAGGTTTGGACGGCGCAGCGACAGGTCAACCAGTTCAAGCCCGGCTGCAGTCGCGCCATCCAGCAATCCTGCGATTTCATTCGGATGCTCGATGGTGAATTGAGCCGTTCCTTCGACAAGGCGTCCGCCATGTTCGGTGACCCACGCGTTGACCTGGGCCTCTGGGCCTTCCAGTCGCGCCAGCACTTGGCTGCGCGAAGCAAACGCGGCATGCACAAGAGCATCCTTGGTATCGAGCGCGATAATCCGCCCGTGATCGACAATTGCAATCCGATCGCACAGCCGCTCCGCTTCTTCCATATAGTGCGTGGTGTAGATGATCGTCATGCCCTTGGCGCGCAGGGCCTCAATCATTTCGAAGATTCGGTTGCGCGATTGAGGATCGACACCCACCGTCGGCTCATCCATCAGCACCAGGCGGGGCTGATGAATAAGCCCGGCCGCCATGTTGAGCCGCCGTTTCATCCCGCCGGAAAGATTGCGCGTCAGCGCGCCTGCCCGGTCCTGAAGAGCGGCCCAGTCCAGGCTCCATGCAACTGCATCATCGAGATTCTTGCCGGAAAGACCGTAATAGCTTCCAAACGCTCGCAAATTCTCAGTGGCCGTCAAACGAGGATAGAGGGCCAAGTCTTGCGGCACCCATCCCAGTGCCGCCCGCGCCGTTGCCGACCCTGCCGCGGCGCCAAACACCTCAATCCGTCCGGCGTCTGGAATCACGCGCCCCGCAATCGCGCGAATCAAGGTGCTCTTGCCAGCGCCGTTTGGTCCCAGAAGCCCAAAGCATTCTCCGCTGCGCAACTTTAGAGAGATGCCATCGACGCCCAAAACCTGCCCAAAGCGCTTGACCAGTGAATCAACCTTGAGCGGCAAAACCCCTGCTGCAGCAAGACGATCTGAAGTGAGACTCGCGTTCATTCCCTCTCCCCGACCTTTCTCCCTAAGTGCAGATGGGAAGTTCATTCTTCCGACACCTTTCATAGCCAATCTGATTTCTGAACCACGAATACAGAGTACTCTAGTTTATAGAGTATGAGAAGTCAAGTCTTTTCCCAATCACTCTTAGCTAATTTGCCGGTCCTATTTCGGAACTGGAAGGAACTGCTGCGCAGACCCGAGATGAAACTCGGCCGACAGTGTTGCGTCGGACGAGTCTCCCACCGAAACCGTGAAGGTCCCGGGCTCGACGACCCACTTGTGTTCGGCATTCCAGATTGCGAGTTCACTCAGCGGCAGATCAAATGTCACAGTCTTCTGTTCGCCAGGTCCCAGGTGAACGCGAGAGAAGCCTTTCAGAGCGCGGTCCGGCGTCTCCACGCTGCTCACATCCTGGCGCACGTAAAGTTGCGCCACTTCGTCTCCAGCCGTGTTGCCGCTGTTTTTCACGTCGACGCTGATCTCGACGTGATCTTCAGCGGCAGACGCCTGGATTTGCGGGCCGTCAAATTCGAACGTCGTGTAGCTCAGGCCAAATCCAAATGGAAAAACCGGGCGGTCGTCTCCGTCGACATACGCGTGATTCTTCGAGGGATCGTGGTTATAGTAGTCCGGAAGCATGCCGGCACTGCGCGGAAAGGTAATCGTCAGGCGCCCCGATGGATTGCTGTCGCCAAAGAGCGTCGCAGCCATCGCTTTGCCGCCAAACTCTCCCGGATACCAGGCCTCCAGGATCGCACCAACGTGATCCTTGGCCCACCCAATCGTCAATGGACGGCCATTCTGCAGAACAAGCACCGTTGGCTTGCCTGTCCCGACAACAGCCTCCATCAAGGCCTCCTGGTTGTCAGGCAGATCGAGGCTCGAACGATCATGACCTTCTCCGGATATGCCGGGTCGTTCCCCCAGGGCGAGAATCACAACCTCCGCGCCCCTGGCCTGTGCCACTGCATCCGCGATATCCTTTCCATCCGCAAAGTTCAGGCGTGCATTCGGAAGCAGTTGCTGAATTCCGTCGAACAAGTCGTTGTGGGCCGACGCATCCGGCTCCGGTGCATAGTCCCCATACCGTGCAACCTTTGCATTGGGTCCGATGATCGCGATCTCTTTCAGCCCCTTTGAAAGCGGCAGCAGGTGATTCTCATTTTTCAGTAGTGTCATCGATTCCAGGGCCGATTCGAGAGACACCTGCAAATGGTCCGCTGAGCGATGTACTTTTTCATTCAGGTTTGGATCGACAAATGGTTTGTCAAAAAGCCCCAGCTCAAATTTGACTCGCAGGACACCCGAGACGGCGCGATCCAATGCTTCGTGGGAAAGGGCCCCGCTCCGGATACCATCGATGATCGCGTGCTGGAACGTCTCATGATCGAAGTCGTAAAACTGCATATCGACTCCTGAGTTAATCGCCATCACCACCGCGGCCGCCGGACTGGCCGCGACTCGATGCGTGTCGTACAATCGGCGGATGGCCCCCAGGTCTGAGAGCACAAACCCCTTGAAGCCCCACTCATGGCGAAGAATAGTGTTCAGGAGAAAAGGATCGGCCGTAACCGGTATCCCGTCGATCTCGTGATAAGCAGCCATGGTTCCCATTGCGTGACCCGCAATGAACGACGGCTCAAACCCTTTCAACATCACCGAGCGAAGCTCCCGCTCGCCTATGTGCACAGGAGATGTATTCGTTCCCGACTCGGGAGACCCATGTCCGGCAAAGTGCTTTGGCTCGGCCAAAACCGTATGGTCGCTTGCCAGTGATTCGCCCTGGAATCCCTTGACGTATGCCAACCCCATCTGGCCAGTCAAGTAAGGATCCTCGCCAAAGTCTTCTTCGACCCGTCCCCAACGCGGTTCCCGCGCAAGATCGAGGACCGGTGCAAACAGCATGTCTACCCCTGTTGCGCGCGCCTCCGCGGCGATGGCGGCGCCGGTCTGCTGCGCCAACTCCCGATTCCAGGTGGCTGCCAGATTGATCTGAGCCGGGAAGATGGTTCCGGTCGAGAAGCCGTGCAGGCCCTCCTCAGCGAACAGAATCGGAATCCCAAGACGCGTATTCTTCATGACCCATTTCTGGATGGCATTGTTGAGCGAGGAGTCACCGTAGAGGTCGTGAATGCTGCCCGCCCCCATGGTCCCCCACACTTTCTCCGCCTCTTCAGGTCTAAAACCGTGCGCCTTGATCTCATCCGCAGCCTTCTGCGCATCGTCTCCAATTGACGGAGAAACGCCGCGGTACATATCGAGCTGACGGGCCTTTTCTGCAACAGTCATGCGGCCCAACAGATCACGAATTCGATCTTCGATGGGCAGATCGGCCTGCTTGTACGGCGCAATCCTCAGGTCCGGCTGGCCCGGCTGCTGAGGCCACGCTTGCGTCTGGAAACTGGCACAAACCATTGCCAGAACAGAACCGAGCAAAAACCTGAGATGCTTCATGAATCGCCCCTTCCGCATGCTGTTTAGTTGGCTAGATGCTTCACAAAAAAGTCCGCCATCATGTGGTTCGCCTCTTGCGCTTCAGGGAGCAGAGGGTCGTACCAGAAGGCGTGTGTCAGCGCATCGAATACCACCAGCCGGGCATCGACCCCCGCATTCACATAGGCGCGGTGCAGATTCACGGTGCCGCTGAGCAGCATGTCACGGGTGCTAGTGACAAACAGCGTGGGCGGAAGCCCATGGAGGTCGCCGTAAATGGGCGAGAGGATCGGATCTTTGGCATCGGTTCCACCCAAGTAGTAGCCGTCGTGAGGCTGCGCTGTCGGCGGATCGAGGTGGCCGGAGAGACCGCGCAGCGCATACAGTGCCATCGAGTCCCCGTTGCGGGCAAAATCGCCCATCCCGCTGAAGATTCCCAGCGCGGCGGGCATGGGCAGGGAAAGCTGCTTGATCTTCGCAGCCACTTCGGCGGTCAGGATCGCACCTGCCGAAGTCCCGTAGATGATGATGTGCTCCGGCTTGTAGGTCTTCAGCAACTCCTTATAGACAGCGATCGAATCGTCTACGGCCGCGGGAAAGGGATGTTCAGGCGCCAGCCTGTAGAGAACGGCAACCACCTTCATCTTTGTAAAGCCGGCAATTGGAATCGATTCGGTATACGATCCCGAGTCCGAGTTGAACCCGCCGCCGTGGAGGTTGAGCAGCACCTTATTGCGATTGACCTCGGGCTCCCCAGCAGGCGTGACAATGCGCACCGGCACTCCTGCAATCTTGTCTTCAACAAGCTGGTTGGGGCACAGCCTGTCCCAGGCCTTGCGAACCTGGGCGGTGTATTCATCCGTAAGCTTGCGGCGCTCCTCCAGCGATTGCGGCGGAGCCTGATCGGGAACCGCGCGGCCCAGAACCAGCTGCGCCTGGGTACTGATCGTTGCAGGCACCGGGACCACGCGCGTCACATGCGCTGTGCCCTGCTCATCAATGTAGCTGGTGTCGCGAGTGGGAGCGTCCGACGCAGTCGTCGGCTGGGGCGCGGGTGTACCCTGTTGCGCGACAAGTGCGACTGATGCAAATACAAGAAGAAATGGAGTGTAACGAGACAATGCATGCATCGATTCGCTCCTCGCTTTGATTATGATTCGTTGGCGCGCGCTCCGGCAGCGAACCACCGATCCCGTCCACAATAGCAGATGGCGAATGGGAGCGCAGACTGCTCGCTCCCCTTCATTTACTTCCCCGTTTCTCTTTTGAATATCAGTGCGGAATGACCGACGAGCCTGCCTCCGGAAGCATTTCCGTTACCCGGTCAACTGCCTGGGGCAGCTTGTAGCTGAGGGCACGCACGCTCATTTCCAGCAAATCCGCAGCTTCCGGTTGGGTATACTCGCAGCACCACCCGGCTCAACTCGGTAAACCGCATTGCAACGCATTCGCCAGCCGCATCGCCATCATTAAAAATCAAACGTGATCGCTCAAGATCAGGGCGAATCCTGCCGAAGAACCAACCGGAGTTCGGAATCAAACCAAAAAGCCGTTTTGACCTCGGGACGCGTTAGACTCATCGTTACAGGGAGTATGGATGGCTGAACGCGCCGGTATTGCCAAGTGGCAGACAGCCGTACTGTGGGCCGCTCTTTTGCTTTATGCGCTCGGCCGCCTTCTCCAGCCTTACCCTGAGAGATTTCCGGTCCTTCTCATCGTCTTGCTTCAGGTCGTGTCTCCAGCCGTCTTTGCACTCGTCCACGGGAGCATCTTTTATCGCCTCAGGGGCATGATTGTGTTCACCGTTTGCTGCTTTGCAGTGGCAACAATCTGTGAGAGCCTCAGCCTGCGCACCGGCTTCCCATTCTGTCACTACTACTTTACCGGCCTGATGGGGCCCAAGGCATTTGATTTGCCCATACTGCTGATCCTGGCTTATCTGGGCATCGGCTATTGCTCGTGGATTCTGAGTCTGCTCATCCTCGGCTATCGCGATAAGCCTCTCACTGCGCAACGCATCCTGACGTTGCCATTGCTGGCCGCCTTTGTCATGGTGTTGTGGGATCTCTCGATGGACCCGATATGGGCGACCCTCGACCGTGCGTGGATCTGGCGCGACGGAGGCCCGCTCTTCGGCGTTCCTGTCAGCAACTTCCTGGGTTGGTACTTGACGGCCTTTCTCTTCTATCTGGCATTCGTGCTTTATTGCAGGGCGTATCCCTGCGGACCGGTGCCCTCGTCGAGAAGCTACTGGCGTTCCGCAATTCTTTGTTATGGGGTATGCGCGTTAGGAAATCTCTTCACCTTCAGGGCCAGTCTTTTCCCGCCCACGGCAATCGACCCTTCAGGCAGGCAGTGGTCGACCATGGACATTCTCATCGCCTGTACGCTCGTCTCTGTTTGCGCGATGCTGCCCATCGCTCTGCTGGCATGGTTCAGGTTGAACGCTCAACCAAACCGTTCAACCGGCAGGTTAGAGTCTTCGTCCTGAGGGGAGACAATGCTGAGAATACCCACGCAAGAAACAGTCACTCCTGCTCGGCAAAGTGACCGGGCAGGAGTGATTCATTCGATCTAAGAGGTGCCGTTGGGCAGCAACCGCGGAGACGACAGACCATTCGTGATGGCTCCGAAGATCTGGTTGAGCTGTGTCACGCTTCCGTTGTCTGCCGATACGCAGCCGTTGCCGTCATCGGAGTACACATACTGCAATCCCGAGGCCATGGCGGCAAGCGCCTGGCACGGACTATCGCCCGCCTTACACGAGCCGGTTGCGCCCCAGCCCGTACCTGCGTAG
>Ga0181520_10013414_pt1 | contig 10323 bp, 10 predicted proteins | sample PEATcosm2014_Bin_29_FD_132451 | JGI IMG/M metagenome (GOLD analysis project Ga0181520, IMG submission 132451) | Peatland microbial communities from MTU Mesocosm Facility, Houghton, MI, USA - PEATcosm2014_Bin02_30_metaG | ecosystem: Environmental > Terrestrial > Soil > Wetlands > Peat | place... | reverse complement strand
TGGGCAGAACTTCTGGGCACGCGGATACTTTGTGTCCACGGTCGGCCGGGACGAAGCCGTGATCCGCGAGTATATCCGCAATCAGGAAGCGGAAGACAAGCGGTTAGACCAGATGAACATGTGGCGCTGAAGAGCCACCTTTAGGTGGCCCAAGAAACCCGGGCCGCGTTAGCGACCCGCACAGCCGCTTTGAGCGGCTCACAAACTAAAGCCCCCGGCTCTGCCGGGGGATACTTACTACTGGCCACTGCTTCCAGCCCGTTCATAACGGGCATATGGACATGCACGAGCACCAAGTCTGGGCAAGCAGACCGACATACATTCAACAACTCTGCTCCGTTTCGTGCCGTGCCCACCAGTTCCGCACGCTGGCATTCCGTGACCAAGCAAGAACAGACACGCAAGACGAGTCGAGTGTCGTCCGCGATTACAACGCGCATTTTTCTTTTGGGGCTCAAACGACTCCTAATCCGAGGTGGGGACTGCCGAGGGTTAGCTTAATGATACGCAGTGGGGCGTTGCAGGATTGTGAATATTTGTGGAGTTTGAGGAACGCTAGCCTACCCGCACCGCAAAACCGCTTACGCCAAGGCGACGTCAGGCATCGGCGTTCTCGTGCCACTGATGACCGCACGAGTGGCATTTCCATTCATTGTGGAGCGGAATCGGTATGCCAAAGTACGCGCCGACGAACCCAATTGGTCTGAGTTCATCAAAGTGAATGTCGACTGAATTGCAATTCGGGCAAAGTGGCCGTTCAAATTGTCCAACGCCTTCAACCTCAAATCCCTCTGGCACGGGTTGTCCCAGTATGTCCAGTGCCGCGTCGGCGTCCTCGGCTTTAACGTGGAGTTTGACGCCTCCCAGCATGTTCGACCAAAACCAATCAATCCGCACAATATTCTCGTCGGCCAAGAAGCACTCGATACCTGTTGATTCGAGACTTGTCTTCGCAACCAACACTTCCGGCAAATCTCTGTATCGGCGAATCATAGTGAGTTTGCGATACTCGACGGTGTCGGCTGTCGGTTCCGCATCGAGGAGTGCGGTATCCAGTCCTCTTCGCTCAAATTCTGACCGCAGAACGTGACAGGCCACCTCGCTCAATGACTGGGGCTCATCGCAGACCTTCAACAATTCCCCCTCGCTCATCTGTGCGTAGAATTCAGTGAGGCGTTGCCGTTCGTGCTCCGGGTCAACCATTGTCATGATGACCGGAATCATACGGGAGCCACACTCCGTTGCCAAGCAGAACAGAGTAGACGGATGGCGCTGAATGCCCTACGATTCTCTGAAATGCCCCCCATCGACCAAGCATCGTTCGAGGCCGTCCAGCCGGAAATGACATCCGGCGAGTCCATCCTGTGGGCGGCTCAGCCGAACACCTCCGGTATCTTCCATCGCGAAGACCTCTATCTGATTCCGTTTAGCTTGCTCTGGGGTGGATTCGCCATCTTCTGGGAAGCTGGGGTTGCTGGCTACTGGGGCTCTTCCAGAACGCACCCAGCGCCAGCCTTCTTTATGCTCTGGGGTATCCCCTTCGTCGTCATCGGCCAGTACATGATTTGGGGAAGGTTCATCGTCGCGGCGTGGAAGAAACGCAGAACGTTTTATGCTCTGACGAATCGTCGGGCAATCGTCGTTCAGGACGGGTGGAGCCGGAAGACGGCCTCCGCGTATCTCGACACGCTCCCCACGCTCATCAAGGAAGGCGGCTCAAACGGCATCGGCACTCTGCGCTTTACTCCGGCAGAGTCGATGTGGTCAGGGAGGCGCAACAACTGGGGAGTCTGGGACGGCATGAGTGTCGGCGATGTGCCAGTGTTTCGCGATATCGAGGATGTGGACTCGATTTACCGCCTTGTCTCTGAGCAGCGGGAACGGCTCCGGGAGACGAGGCAAGGACAACAGTGAACCACTCGGAGCACTCGATGTCTTCGCCGCAACTGACCCCAGATCAAATCGCCGATGTTTCCGGGCTCGTCGCCGGGTACATCACCGCACAGCGGGGGAAGGCGTTGCCGTCCGCTGTCCCGCTGAGCCCAGCGCAGAGAGCATCCATGGATGGCTTCTTCCTGCCACAGGTGCTCGATACCACGCGGTTGCTCGTGCTTACTGAAAAGCGCGTGGTGAATCCGCCTTTTTACGTACCGCTGCAGCGGATGGGATTCACGAACCTGCCCAACTTCTCCACCATGGCGGCAGTGACGTTCTGCGATGTGGTGGTCTCGCACCAACCATTCTCCGATGGACTGCTGTTCCATGAGTTGGTTCACGTCGAGCAGTACCGCCAGCTTGGCATCGCCCGATTCGCTGAGCTTTACGTTCGCGGATTCCTCAGTGGCGGCGGGTACAACGGCATTCCTCTGGAGATCAACGCTTATGGTCTTGGTGGTAGGTTTGAGAGGAGTCCGCTGACGCGGTTTCCGGTGGCGGATGAGGTCGGGGCGTGGGTTACGGATAGAAGGTTCTGAGCATATAGAAGACACCCTGTTGCGATCAGGAATCACCTAAAGAGAAACTCTCTTTAACCGGACAATCTGTTCGGACGGCAACCCAAACCCCGTGCGAACACATCACTCCAACAGCAGAGCTGCGTTGGAGGTGAGTACGCTGGGCTCCTAGATCTCGACTGCAATGATAAGGCGACAAACTCTGGGCTTCTAAGTGTGCGGCACAATCGTTGCGCTTGATATGGTTCTATATCAAAAGGAGGTCACATGGCTACACTTATTAAAGCCGCAACTCCCATATTGATGACTATCGTTATCGGCGCGGTCATATCCGGTGTCGCTCTGGCAGGGTGCGGAATCTGGCTGGTCTATCTCGGGTCGCAAGGAGAAGCCACTATTCAATTACTAGGGCAGAACATCAAAACTACTATGGCTGGCATACCCGCAATATTCATCGGTGGAGTCATTATTGCCGCTGTCCTCCGCGCCTCTCTTAAGACTGTCGTTGATATTGGTGGAGGCGAAGAACCTAAGGAGTGATTCTAAGCTCCTCCTTCCACGTGCAGCAGTAAACGCCGCAAAGGATTCCTCCCCGAAACGGACGAAACGCCCCGAGTCCATTTGGCTCAGGATGTGGCTTTCAAGAACTGCTGCCTGAGGAAGTGTCCGCGATTACAATTAGCAGGTGAGGGTCAGCGGGGCGGCGTCGGTCGCTCCTTTCCATGCCACGCCAGAACGATTCCCTTCATCTGCTGCGCAGCGTAGGATGTCTCAGGTATGAGCCCGTCAGACATTTCCTCTCAGGCTGGGTATTTGCAAATTCCGTAAGGCTAGACCGCCGTGGGATGGCGGCTGTGACGGTAGCTGCCGTCATTCCGGACATCGACGGGATTGGAATCGTGGCCGAGGTGCTAATCCACCGACGCGATGGTGAAACCCCCGCCGTAATAAAGGGAAAATCGGGGTGATGGGGCAGCCCGGAGGTACGCGCTTTGGAAGTATTTTCAATAACTTAGAGCACGCTCACCCATCGATGTCAGTTTCCTACCAACTTATCAGCTGCCAACTTCAGCAACTTAGCATATACACTCGCTCTTGCGGCGATTCTTGCTCTATTAGCACACTAGGAAGACGCGATGATTAGAGAAGGTGAAGAGATATTTTTTGTCGATTACGACAATGATAGAGCCAAGACTATCCTCTATGCTCCCCTCAGGAGTTACTTGGCTCTCATGTCGCACTCAACCAAGGATATGCTGCTCGATGAGAATGACAATGTTGTTCGCCAAGAGTTCTTTAAAAAGCTCAAGTCCAGAGCCGTTATAGATGTCGGCAAGATCGCAGGGCAATTGCACGGAATGAATCCGGAGCTATCCCTTTCAATCACGGACAACTGTAACTTGAGATGTCGGTACTGTCATGCTTCCGCTGGCGAGGAACGCAAAAAAGGGGTAATGAGCCACGAGCTAATAGATGTTGTCTTGGATTCTTATTTCTCCCATTTACTGCCGGGAACGAAAGTCATCAGGATACACATGGCAGGAGGAGGAGAGCCGACATTCGAGTTCACCACGTTCAAGTATGCCGTCACCAAAGCAAAAGAACATGCATCACGGCTTGGAATAACCTGCACATTCGCGATGGCAACAAATGGATGTTACGGTAACGAAGTCAGAGAGTTTATAAGACACAATTTTCATAATGTTTCACTATCATTTGACGGTCCGCCACACATACAGAATTTGCACAGGCCTCTTGCCAATGGCAAACCATCCTTCGAAGCCGTTTTCGAAACAGCCAAGTACTTCTACAGCAATAGGGTGAGCTTTGCCATCCGAGCCACCGTTTCGGATTACAGTATCGAGCATCTCACCGACGTTGTGGATTTCTTTGTAAGCCATTTCCCCGGGGTTAACGTTGCTTTGGAGCACCTCACTCCTAATGGCAGAGCTTTGACTGACAACACCCTCAGATCACCTGACAAAAGAAAACTGGCTGAAAAGTTGGTGATGTTGTTCGAATACGTAAAGGGTAAGCCAATCAAGATTTCAAATGCGGCTTCGGCAGAATACGACAACGTAAGACCCTTCTTCTGTACAGCCGTTGGGATTCCGAACTGGACGGTATCTGTTGATGGTGAGATTGTGGCTTGTGCCAGAGATAATGGCCCAGAGGCTTTCAATATTGGCAAAGTAGATTTACAGAGGAGGACGGTTCTGCTCGACCAAGCCAAAGTGAATGGCCTTAGGGATATGAACATTGCAAATTACGAAGAATGCAGTGACTGCTTTGCCAAGTATCACTGCTGTGGAGATTGTCCTGATCGACGTTTATCCGATAAGTGCGATTGTGACTCGATTAGGTTGGTAGGTAAGTCATTACTGAACAGAAAGATCGATAACTTAGCTTAAGGAGGTTAAATGGAACAAACTCTGACACGGGAGGCGGAGACTGGAAACACTTTGCCTTTCATCGAGAAGGAGGTCGAAATGGGCTTCTTCGCGAACTACTTCGCTCAGGATGAGAGTGGCAAACTGATGATGCAGTCAGGATGTCAAAGAATTTCCCATTGCTCCTGTAACTGCAACCATTGCAGCTTCTTGAGCGGTTAAAGGTTAACAACATTGTTTTAGACAGTTTCTTCTGTTGTGGGGTGTTGTGGGTTGGGACATATGAACGTAAGTCGCTGATTTTTGCTGTTGCAACACTCCACAACGCCCTGCAATAAGTACTGAACTATCGGGGACGGAATGCTCTTGCAGAAGGACAGGCCTTTTGTATCAATGGTCTCTGGATAGGTTATGCCACAAGCGAACGCCGTGTACGCGCTCGAAGGCGTGGAGTCTCTAGCCCCGAGGCCGCCTAGCGAAGAAGACTGTCATACCCAAGCAACAATTCACAGCGCACCTCACCAGCCGATTTTGCGTTGACGATCTCTCGGATTGCAGTTATCCACGACTGGGGCAACATCATGTCGGCGGTCATTATGTTCATTGCAAGTACTCGATATTCGCAATCGAAGCTCCGCAATTGCTCTACAGCCTTCTCAACTACACCTTGAATCTTGCCCATCAGTTTGTTTTCTTGCACGAAGGGCTCATCGCCAACGGTGATGCCACGGGTCAGCATCACTGTGCCCGCGCCATCTGAGAAAACAACCTTCAGGCTGACATCTCCAGCGAGACACAACTCACGGTCGCAGGAGGATGAAGCATCGAATGTCGTCAGATACGTGTCAATTTCTTCGCGTTGTTCGTCCGTGACAGTATTGTCGCTGTAGTGGGTAAGTGCAAACTTCTTCGACGCGAGAGCGGCGTTTGTCTGTAGTCTTTCCTTGAGTATGTCGCTGAACGCATCGAGTATTGTCTGGGGGGCTCGGATATTCTTGAATTCCAGACAGCCCCTCTTGGATTTCACAATACACTGATAGTCGGGCGTTTTCTTGCGGCCCGTCGGCACGGGGAGGAATTCTGAATACCCGTTTATGGATAATCTCCCCACCGCGCACATCTCAGCGAAGAAGTCTCCCATCACGGAGTTAAACTGTCCCGGTTTGGACTTCCGCGCTGGCCCAATCAACTCTGCCTTCACTTTTATTATGGCGTCAGCTCGTGATGCAACTGCACCTAAGTATCGGGCGCATCGCTGCTCCCATTCTTTCAATAAATGGTGAACATTGTCTGCGAGTAGCGAAATAATGGAACAGGCTGGCGTGGGGGCTTGGACGGCCCTTTCCAGAATGACCGCGGCATACAGTTCACTAAAGTTGCGATAGCGTTCGTCGGCGAGGGTGGCTTCAATTGCACTAATCAGTGCATCGCGTTCATGCGGGGACATATTGATAGTGTAGCAACTCGGGAGAGACTAACGAGATGGCCGTCTTGGTCAATATCCTGTAGCCATTTGACCAGCGCCGAAAAGCTGATTTCGTGGCAAGAATGCCAGTGTCTTCGGGGTCGAAAACCGGAACCTTGTGAACCACCCTTTGCAAGCATGGTTTTGTGGAAAAGCTCCGTCTCGCGCGGGTTTTTCCCGTATCGATTGCCCTGTCATGCGGACCCCCAATACGCCCCGTCAGTTTTTCTGCCACGATGAGTTGCGCAACCGCTAACGCCGCAAATTATCCGAGCGGGCAGGTGCGGTTTACGGCGACCGGGAACTACACCCGGGCGAAGAGGGGTGGAAAGACCCCCGGTCCATCTGCCATGAACGCGCAAATGAGTTTATTGACCCCCCAGGCAATGCTTTCTCCGGCGTGACCGCACCCGCAACGCTGCCATAATACCTTTCCACTTTGGGAAAGACACATAATCACAGTCATTGCGCGACGAATATCTCTGCTCATCTGTGCTAACGTGCAATCTCTGGTTCATATGCGAGTCCGAGCGTAGCTGATCTTGCGCCTTGGTGCGTCTCTCCGTAAGCAAGATCGCTCACCGTTGCAGGCCATCGAGACAAGGCCACCACAGAATCATCCCCCAGGTCCTGTAGTGCGGTTTTGATTTCTTATCTCATAAAAGCCGCGCCCCCACGGCGCGGTGGAGAGCGACGATGCGCCCTTGCTTGCCCAGCAGTAATCTTTCGCCGTTTCATGGCAAGACGACCGCCCTTGTGTCCCCGATGCGTGTGGCCGCTCTGGGATGCATGTTCCTATTGCTCTGCTTGGTGGCACCCAAGACCTTGCTGGCGCAGGGAACCTTCACTACTTTCCAAGCCCCCGATGCAGGTGCAGGCATTCTTCAGGGAACCGGCGGCATCAGCGTCAACTCAGCAGGGGTTATCGCAGGAGCTTACAGCGACGCGAATAACGTAGCTCACGGCTTTGTGCGTGCCGTCAACGGCACGATCACCGAGTTCGATGCTCCTGGCGCAGGCACGGGCTTGACTCAGGGAACCTTCCCCCTAAGCGTCAACGATGCGGGAACTATCGCGGGATACTACTCTGACGTGAACAGGTTGTATCACGGCTTTGTGCGCGCTGCCAGTGGCACGTTCACCGCGCCTATCGATGCCCCTGGCGTCAACACGACAGGGCATAACGGTACTAGCATCAGCAGCATCAATTCCTCCGGGGATGTCACAGGATTTTATAGGGACGCGAACCTTGTGTATCACGGCTTCGTGCTCCCGGCTGGCGGCACGATCAGTACATTCGACGCTGCAAACGTTGGCGCGACGACGTATGCGGGAACGAACCCCGTCAGTATCAATGCGGCGGGAGAGATTACGGGGTGGTATAAGGACACTAGCCTTGTGTCTCACGGCTTCGTGCGCGCTGTTAATGGCACAATTACTACCTTTGACGTTGCGGGTGCAGGCGGGACGGGTTCGTCCCACATGCTTGTAGCCGGAACTATGCCCCTCAGCATCAACGCGGCAGGCGAAATCGCGGGAAGCTATAGGGATGCGTCGAGCGGTGCGTGTTATGGCTTTGTGCGCGCCGCAGATGGCACAATCGCCACCTTCGACGCTCCAGGCGCAAGCTTGGGCACTGGCATGTTTCAGGGAACCGTTGCTGGCAGCATCAACGACCTCGGCGTAATCGCGGGCGCCTACGGGGACACGAACTCCGTAGTGCACGGCTTTATGCGCTCCGCCGATGGCACGATCACTACGTTCGACGCTCCGGGGGCTGGCACGTCGGGCTTGCTTGTATATGGAACCGCTGGCTTCAGCATCAACCTGTCGGGTGTGATCGCGGGAACCTACACTGACCCGACATCGGTGATTCACGGTTTCCTGCTCACACCAGCGTCGGCGGCGACCACGACCACAGTCACCTCTACGCCCAATCCGGCCGTTTATGGAGAACAGGTGACGCTGACTGCGCAGGTCGCCTCCAGCGCAGGCACACCGCCGAACGGAGAGAACGTCTCTTTCCTGAGCGGTACAACGACACTAGGGACGGGACCGTTGAGCGGTGGCAAAGCCAGCTTGACCACCACGGCGCTGCCAGTGGGCACTGCCTCCATCACGGCGGTTTATAGCGGCGACTCGAACTTCTCCAGCAGCACCTCGGCGGCGGTCAGCCAGGTGGTGAGCAAGGCCAGCTCTTCAATAACATTGAATTCGTCGTTGAATCCATCTAATTTCGGACAATCTGTGACCTTCACGGCAACCGTTACCGGGCAATTTGGTGGTATTCCCACCGGCTCGGTTACCTTCAGCAATGGGAGTACGAGTCTTGGAGCTGCATCCCTGAGCAGTAACTCGGCTGGCTTGGCTACCACGGCGTTGCCTTTGGGAACGGACTCGATTACAGCGGTCTACAGCGGCGATGCGAACTTCTCCGGCAGCACCTCGAATACTGTCAGCCAGGCGGTGAATCAGTCCCCCGCTTCGAGTGTGGCTTTGCTCTTCGTTCCCATGACGCCCTGCCGCTTGGTCGATACAAGGAACGCAACAGGTCCGTTCGGCGGCCCATCACTTGCAGGAGAAACTTCACGCAGCTTTGTGATTCCGAACAGCGCCTGCGGTGTTCCTTCCACGGCGGCAGCCTACTCTATTAACGTCACGGTTGTCCCGCGAGCAGGATTGGGTTATCTGACGGTGTGGCCTACCGGGGTGACGCAACCTAACGCCTCTACCCTGAATTCTGATGGCCGGGTGAAGGCGAACGCGGCCATCGTTCCGGCAGGCGCCGGTGGCGCCATCAGCGTGTACGCTACCGATACTACCGACGTCGTGCTGGACATCAACGGCTACTTCGTGCCAGCGACTAGCACAACCGCGCTGGCGTTTTATCCCTTGACGCCATGCCGCGTGGCAGACACTCGTAATCCAACCGGCACCTTGGGTGGCCCGTCCTTAATAGGCAATCAAAGTCGTGCATTCCCCATCCAGTCGAGTGCGTGCAATATCCCTTCGAGTGCGCAAGCGTATTCGCTGAACTTTACGGCGGTACCGCAGGCCGGACTTGGGTACTTGAGTGCCTACCCGGCAGGACAAACATGGCCGGGGGTTTCGACACTAAACGTCTCACCGAACAACCCAGTGGTGGCGAACGCAGCAATCGTTCCGGTAGGCACAGGCGGAGCGATCAACGTATTGGGCTCTAGCAACACCGACGTGGTAATTGATATCAACGGCTACTTCGCCCCCCCGAACTCGGCTTCAGGTGGACAGGCGCTGTTTACTGTCACTCCGTGTCGCGTGCTGGACACACGGAGTTCAAGCGGTTCATTCACTGGACTGCTGCCGGTCAATGTAACGGGTAGTTCCTGCGGGATACCGTCGAGCGCGGAGGCCTTTGTGCTGAACGCGACGGTCGTGCCCACGGGGGGCTTGGGATATCTGACGCTGTGGCCGGAGAACGAGGCGCAGCCGGTGGTATCGACATTGAACGCAGATGATGGGGTGATTGCCTCCAACATGGCAATTGTCCCCACGACGAATGGATCAATCGATGCGTTCTCGTCCAGCGCTACGCAACTGATTCTCGACATCAGCGGATATTTTGCCCCGAGCAGCTCTGTTGCGGCTCAATTGAGGGTCACAGCGAAATCAGCCGCGAATAACGGAGACACCGTTGGCCTGCGGACACTACCGGCCTCGGATCAAGTTGGCGTTGCACAATCAGCCGACGCCAATGGTAATCCTACGGAGGTTTGCACCAGTGACTCGGGGACTTCAATGTCCTGTTCGGACCTTGAGCCGAGCGGCAACAACCCGACTGCGCTTCTATTGAACACAGAATAGGCAAAGGCAAACATTTCTGGTCTTCACCCTTTGTGGGGCTCCTGATCCGGGAGCCCCATCGATAAGAACGAAGGCGTTGTCAAGGCGAGATTTTCCTGAGCGGTGCGCGAGCACCGCTTTCTTTGTCTGCCAGAGTTAAGCTTGAGGACCAAGACTCTGGAAACATCACTCG
>Ga0181520_10013413_pt1 | contig 10323 bp, 7 predicted proteins | sample PEATcosm2014_Bin_29_FD_132451 | JGI IMG/M metagenome (GOLD analysis project Ga0181520, IMG submission 132451) | Peatland microbial communities from MTU Mesocosm Facility, Houghton, MI, USA - PEATcosm2014_Bin02_30_metaG | ecosystem: Environmental > Terrestrial > Soil > Wetlands > Peat | place... | reverse complement strand
TCGGGGCTCGACAGCACGGTCATCTGCACACCCGTGCGTCCCTTTTTCATCTGCACCGCCGCGCGGTACACATCCCACGCGCCCGCCTCCAGCAGCAACTCGCTCACGTAGGCCAGCAACTGCGGCGTGGAGTCGTCAATCACCGCCTCAATCACCGCGATCGGCTCCGCGCCCGCCGCCTCGCCCGCTTCGCCCACCAGCAGCCGCAGCAGGTTCGGCTCGCCCGGCGTGTCGCGCCCTCCGGCTCCATAGCCGCGCGCCGCCACGCGCATCGCAGGCAGCGGGCCATACGTAACATCGAGCATGCGCAACAGAGCTGCGCCCGTCGGCGTCACCCGCTCCATCGGCGACCCGGCCGCGTACACCGGCGCATCGCCCAGCAGCGACAACGTGGCCGGCGCGGGCACCGGCAGCGTGCCGTGCTGGCACTTCACCGTCCCGCTGCCCACGTTCAACGGCGACGACATCCAGCGATCGACACCCAGCGCCTCGCATCCTGCCGCCGCGCACACGATGTCAACGATCGTGTCCACCGCGCCCACTTCGTGAAAATGCACCTTCTCGATCGGAATAGAGTGAATCGCCGCCTCTGCTTCGCCCAGCAATTGAAATGCGCGCGCCGCGCGCTGCTTCACCGTCTCCTTCAGCGGCGCACCCTGAATGATCGCGAGAATCGTCGACAACGATCGATGCGCGTGCTCGTGGCCGGAATGCGCCGGCTCCGCCTCATGCGAGTGGTGCCCGTGTGCGAGATGCTCGTGATCGTGGGATTCGTGCGAGTATGCGTGTGAGTGCGAGTCCTCGCACTTGCCTTCTGATCTCTGATCTCTGATCTCTGATCCCTCGTCAGTCACCACGTCAATCTTGATCCCCGCCAGTCCGCCACGGTCCACTTTGCGCATCTCCAGGCGCGCGCCCACGCCCAGCGCCGCCGCCGTGCCGGCAAGCACGTCGAAAGGCGCGCCCGCATCCACAAGCGCGCCTAGCAGCATGTCGCCGCTGATCCCGGAAAAGCACTCCAGATACCCGATTCGCATCGCTTTGTGATTCTAAATCGCCGGAGGGATAGGAAGGAAAATATCGGCCTGGGCTGGGGATTTTTCCGCTGACTTGCTGACTCGCCAACTCGCTGACTTGCTGATCGCGCTACGCGCCCTTCCGCATCAGCACTTCCGCGGGCAGAACCGCATTCATTGACCCCGATCGAAAGCCGGAGCAATCCAGCGTCACGTACTTGAACCCCGCCTGCTTCAGCGCCGCCGTAATCGCATCCATCATCTCCATGGTCAGCGCGCGCGGCAGTTCCTCGCGCGCAATCTCCACGCGGGCCAGCTCGCCGTGGTGCCGCACGCGCAGTTCGCGGAAGCCCAGTTGCCGCAGGCTCTCCTCGCCGCGTTCCACTTGTTCCAGCACCTCGCGCGTCACCGTGCGTCCGTATTCCACGCGTGACGAAAGGCACGGCGCCGCCGGACGGTCCCACACCGCATAGCCTGCCACCTTTGCCAGCGTCCGCACTTCCAGCTTGGTCAATCCCGCATCCGCCAGCGGCGCCAGCACCGCGTGTTGTTCCGCCGCGCGCTGCCCGGGCCGGAAGTCCCGCGTGTCGTCGGCATTCATCCCGTAGGCGATGTGCGCGAACCCCAGCTTTGCGCCCAGCTTTTCCATTACCCGAAACAGTTCGTCCTTGCAGTGGAAGCAGCGGTTGGCGTCGTTGCGCGCGTACTCCGGCCGCTCGAGTTCTTCTGTGGCAATCACTTCCAGCGGCATCGCCAGCGCTTGCGCAAAAGCGCACGCCTGCTCCATGTCGCGCCGCGCCAATGACGGCGAATCGGCCAGCACCGCCAGCATCCGGGAGCCCAGCACGCGATGCGCCGTGGCCGCGAGAAACGCCGAATCCACGCCCCCCGAGTAAGCCACCATCACGCTTCCCCGTTCCCTGAGCCGCGCTTCAAGCGCGCGCAGCTTGGCTGCCGTGTCTGCTGGTTCCCAGCCGGGGCCCCCGGCGGGCGATTCTTGCTCGCTGGGGTGGCTTGCTCCCTCGCTCCCTCGCTCCCGGGTTTTCGCGCTCGCCGCCATGCCTCCGATTATAGGGTAGCGCCGGTCTCCAGACCGGCTGTACCGGCGGCGTCCACGCCGCCGGATTTTGCAACTGAACAGGTCTCACGGGCGCGGGCCCGAAGGCCCGCACGACATCTGGTCTCCAGGCTCTCCCTCTTTCCGATTGACCCTCCCCGCCCGCGGGCAATAGCTTGGAAGAGAACGATTGCGCGTAAATCGCCGTCGTTCGTTCGAGGAGGTTGGATGCAGTCGAGGTCTCTTTCCCCGCTTTGGATTTTTTCCTGGCTTTGGATGGCCTGTCTCGGTGTGAGCCTGGCCATTTCCGGCGCCCGCGCCCAGGATCTGAAAAGTTTTGAGCAGCGCACCACCGTCAAGGTGCTTCCCAACGGGCTCACCCTCATCGTTTGCGAGCGCCATGAGGCGCCGGTCTTCAGTTACACCACCTTCATCGATGCCGGCGACGTCGACGATCCCTCCGGCGAGAGCGGCCTCGCGCACATGTTCGAGCACCTGGCCTTCAAGGGAACCACGCAGATCGGAACCAAAGATTACGCGGCCGAAAAAGTCGCCCTCGAAAAAGTGGAAGCCGCCAACGACGCCTACGAGGCCGAATACCTGAAGCCCATCGGCCGCAGCGAGGAAAAGCTGAAGGCGCTGCATCAGGCCTTTCTCGATGCCCAGGCCGAGGCCGAAAAATACGTCATCCCCAACCAGTTCACTGAGGTTGCTGAAGAGAACGGCGCCGACGGTCTGAACGCTGAAACTGGCCTCGACGACACGCAATTCTTCTGGTCGATGCCGGAAAATCGCCTCGAGCTGTGGGCGTGGATGGAGTCGAGCCGTCTGGCCGATACCGTGCCCCGCGAGTTCTACAAGGAGCGTGATGTGGTGCTGGAAGAGCGGCGCATGCGCGTCGACTCCGATCCCATCGGGCGGCTTGTGGAGCAGTTTGTCGCCACGGCCTATGTGGCCCACAACTACGGCCGCAGTGAGATCGGCTGGCCCAGCGAAGTCAGCCAGATTAACGCCACCGAGGCCATGGCCTTCCACAAAAAGTATTACGTCGGCGGCGACGTCGTGGTCGCCATTGTGGGCGATGTGGACGCCAAAACCGCGATGCCCATGCTGGAAAAATATTTCAGCCGCGTGCCCGGCGGGCCCAAGCCGGAAGAGATGACCACCGTCGAGCCGCGGCAGTTTGCTGAGAAGTCCGTCATCATCCGCGAGCAGACGCAGCCCTTCTATATTGAGGGCTATCACAGGCCCAGCTATCGCGATCCCGACGACGCCGTCTACGACGCCATCAGCGACATCATGTCGAACGGTCGCGTCTCGCGCCTCTATCGCAGCCTGGTCGAGCAGCAGCAGATCGCCGCCGAAGCCGAAGGCTTCAGTCCCTTCCCCGGCGACAAATACCCGAGCCTCTTCGCGTTTTATGCCGTCCCCCTCCCCGGCCACACGCCGGCCGAGATGCGCGACGCTATCCACAAGGAAATCGACAAGCTCAAAACCACCGACGTCACCGATGCGGAGCTCGCGATGTACAAGACCCGCACCCGCGCCGATCTGCTCCGCGGCCTGGCCGACAACCAGGGACTCGCCACCTCCCTGGCCGAGTACCAGACCCGTTACGGCGATTGGCGGCAGCTTTTCCTCCAACTCGACGAAGTCGACAAGGTGACCAAGGCCGACATCCGCCGCGTAGCCAACAAAGTATTCTTGGAATCCAACCGCACCAGCGCCGAAATCGACACCGAACCCCCGCCGGATGAAAAGAAACCCGCGGACGCAAAGAAGGATGGAGGCGCGCAATGATAACGACAGGGAACAAGGGAACAAGGGAGCAAGGGAACAAGAAAACAGGAGTTAGGGAACAGGAACCAATGATTAGTGATCAGTGGTTACTAATTAGCGATCAATGGTCAGTAATTAGTGAAAAGTTTGATGTCCAACTCGCTGCCCGCGCCGGAGGCGCAAAGGTTGTTAGCCCCGCGCTTCAGCGTGGGGTGAATCACGCAAATCAGTCGCCGGAGTCCCGTAGGGACGGTGCTTCAATTTTGTGTCGGGCACTCTTCGCCGCAGCTCTGGCTCTTCTTCCATGTGCGCTCCCCGCCCAGCAATCCAAGCCCTGGGAGCAAATCCCCATTCCCACGCTGCACGAATTTCATCCTCAGCAGCCCAAACGCATCGAGCTCAAAAACGGCATCGTGATCTTCCTTCAGGAAGATCACGAGCTCCCCTTCGTCTCCGGTAGTGTGCTCATTCCCGGCGGCGCGCGCGACGTCGATCCCTCCAAGGCCGGCCTCATCGGCCTCTATCAGCAGGCGTGGCGCACCAGCGGATCCGTGAAGATGGACGGCGACGCCATGGATGATCTGCTCGAAGCCAAAGCCGCGCACATTGAAACCGAAGGCGACGACGACTCCACCGCGCTCTCCTGGGATTCGCTCAAAAGCGATGCCGGGCAGGTGTTTTCCCTCGCCATGGATCTCCTCTTCCATCCCAAATTCAGTGCGGAGAAACTGCACTTGGCGCAGCAGCAGGAGGACACCGGCATCGTGCGCCGCAACGACGACGAAGACGGAATTGCCGAGCGCGAAGCCGCCAAGCTGGTCTACGGCGCGAACAGTCCGTACACGCGCCAGCCCGAGCTCGCCACCATCTCCAAAATCACTCTTGCCGATCTTCAGGCCTGGCACGATCGCACCCTCAAAGGCAAGCTGATCATCGGCATCAGCGGCGACTTCGATGCCGCCGCCATGGAAGCCAAAGTCCGCGCCGTCTTCGAGCCCCTGCCGCCCGTCACTCCCTTGCCGCCGCGTCACGATGCGTTCGCCGGACCCAAGCCCGGCGCATATTTCATCGACAAGGAAGACGTGAATCAATCCAACGTGCAGATCGTGGCTCTCGGCATCGATCGTCACAACCCCGATGTGCCCGCCATCGTCATCATGGACGAAATTCTCAGCGGCGGATTTGGCAGCCGGCTCTTTCAAAAAGTGCGCACCCAGTTGGCTCTGGCTTACGCAGTGGGCGGCGGCTTCGATCTGCCCTACGACCACCCCGGAACCTTCCGCGTTGAAGTGCTCACCAAGAGCGTTTCTACTGTGGACGCAACCAAGGCCGCTGAAGCCGAGATTGCTGGCCTCAACACAAAGCCGTTCACCCAAGCCGAGCTGCAGCGCGCCAAGGACGACATACTCAACTCGTTCCTTTTCCGCTACGATACGCGCGACAAAATCCTCGCCGAGCGCGAGAGGCTCGAGTTCTACGGCTATCCGGCCGATTATCTCGAAACCTATCGCGCCGCCCTTGAAAAAGTCACGCTCGAAGACGTAACCGCGGTCGCCAAAAAGTACATTCACCCTGAAAAACTTGCCGTGCTCGTGGTCGGCAACAGCACTGAGATCAAACCCCCGGTCGACGCTCTCGGCATGGGCGCGCCCCAGGTCATCGACATCACGATCCCGGGCGCCCCCGGTCCGCACGGAGCGCCGGGCCCGGACCAGTAAGTGTAGCGCCGGTCCAATGTAGCGCCGGTCTCCACAGGCTGCGGAAAAACTCGACTCAGGGGCTTTGTAACAAGGGCACGGCTTCGGCCGGGCCGATAAAGTCCGCAGAATGAGTCGGGCTTCAGCCCCTGCCAATCTCTCCCTTGCCGAATTCGCTCTTTCTCCGGATTTTTTCCGCAGCCTGTCCAGACCGGGGCCCCCGGCGAGCGAATCGTGCTCGCTGGGGTGGTAGATTGGCTGTAGTGCGGGTCTCCAGACCCGCACACGGTCCGCAAGGAGCACCGGGCGAGAAGCAATAACCGAACTGCAAGAGATGGTGCGATGAAGACACAACAACTGATCGCCGCCGGAGTCAAAATCGACCGCCCCGAAACCTGTGTGATCGATCCTGAAGTCGAGGTCGGCGCGGAAACCGTCATCGAGCCCTACGTGCAACTTCTCGGCCGCACGCGCGTAGGCTCGGGTTGCCGCATCCGGTCTTTCTCCGTAATTGAAAACTGCACACTCGGCAACGGCGTTCTCATCCGCCAACATTGTGTGCTTGAAGACTCCACCATCGCCGATGGCGCGCAGATCGGCCCCTTCGCGCACCTCAGGCCCGGCAGCGAGATCGGCGAGAACGCGCACGTGGGCAACTTTGTCGAAACCAAAAAGGCGCGGCTCGGCAAAGGCGCCAAGGCCAACCACCTCACCTATCTCGGCGACGCGGAGATCGGCGAAGGCACGAACATCGGCGCGGGAACCATCACCTGCAATTACGACGGCGTGAACAAAACCAAGACCACCATCGGCAAGAACGCATTCATCGGCAGCGACTCCACGCTCGTCGCGCCCGTCACCGTCGGCGACGGCGCATACATCGGCGCAGGCTCCTGCATCACCAAAGACGTCCCCGCCGACGCGCTCGCGGTCAGCCGCGCCAAGCAGGCCAACATCGAAGGCTGGGCCGCCTCGCGCCGTGCCCGGCGCCCGCCGAAAAAATCATGACCCCACGCAGATCTTTCCGTGCCCCATCCATCGCGCGGCTTCTTCGCGCGATGGGTGGGAACGCAAACACTTTCCTCCCGATCGTCTTCACGCTTTTCCTTTCCGTCTCCGCCCCGGCCCAGCCCAACCGGCTCGTCGCGCAAAAAATCGCCGACGGCGTCTGGTTTCTCCCCGGCGACGCTTCCAAAGGCTATTGCAACAACATCGTCATCGAAATGCAGGACTACCTCATCGTGGTCGACGCCAATTATCCCGGCCGCGCGCGCGAACTCGTCAGCCAAATCTCCCAGCTATCGCCCAAGCCGGTGCGCTTCGTCTTCGATACCCACGCGCACCGCGATCACGCCTACGGCAACATTGTGTGGACCGAGGCCGGCGCCACCACTTTCGCCTACCAGGGCGTCGCCGACGAGATGGATCGCTACGAACCCAAACGCTGGCTCGCGACCGCGAAAGAACGCGACGACGTTCGTTCCCTCAACCTCACCGATGCTCCCCGCCCTCAGCTCCTCTTCCGCCAAAGCCCCTTCATCCTCAAAGACTCCACCCGCGAGGTCCGCTTCTACTTTCTCGGCTGGGCGCACACCCGCGGCGACGGCTTTGTCTGGCTCCCCAAAGAGCGCATCCTGTGCACCGGCGACGCCGCCGTCAACGGCCCGCACAACAAACTCTGGGATGCGAACATTGAGAACTGGCCGCGCGTCCTCGCTGCTGCTCTCGCCTTCCAGCCCCTGTATGTTTTGCCTGGTCACGGAGACGCGGGCGGCCCTGAAATTCTCTCCGGCCAGCAGACGTTTCTTCAGGACCTTTTCGTCGCGGTCAAGCAGCAGGTCGACGCCGGCAAATCTCTCGCGCAAATCGCCCCCGTTCTCCCCGCGCACGATCGCAACTGGATTCCCAACGACCTCAGCACCGATGTTGCCATCATTTACGCGGAAATCACCCAGCACCAGCCCGCCGGCGCTCTTCCTCATGAATGGAAGTGACGCAGTAGATACCCGTCTACGCAGGTTACGTTGGGCACATTGAGCACGCGTTGCGGAAATGGTAACCTCTGGTAAGCAGAAAGACCTGGAATGCCGCTCCCCCTTGCACCCATGGCATTGTCCGGGCGTACGTTTCATCGTGGTTCTATGCCGACCTTCAGGCCAGTCTTAGCTGTTTTCGCCAAAAGATGTCTCTCATAGGATGCGCAACTGCGTCGGCCTCTGCTTTCCGGCTCAGCATTTCCTGGAACATCGGGAGCGTGTCGCGCGTAGGTACAAGGGGACCGCGCAGAACGCCTGCGGCTGATAACGATTTCAGCGGGCCTTTTGTCCGGTAACAGGACACTCATCGCTGCCGGGCTAAAACGCCGGGGTTCAACCAGTCGGTCAGGGGTAAAAGGTGCGCGATAAGGATGGAGGCAGGCGTTTGGGACCCAAGTTGGCAGAGGCAAAGAGGCCGGACCCCGCGGCCGCTTCCAGCGCGGGTCAGGTTGCACGCAAGCCCGTGCGGATTCTTGTGGTTGATGACGAATCCCCTGTGCGCACCATGATCGCTGCCGCGCTCGAACGCCAGGGATACACCCTCGAGCTCGCCGCCGGTGGGCGCGAAGCCCTCCAGGCCCTCGAGCTCAACACCTTCAACCTGGTGCTCACCGACATCGTGATGGAGGATGTCAACGGCATCGCCCTGCTCGAGCGCATTCACGCTCTCCAGCCCAACCTTCCCGTCGTCATGGTCACGGCCGTGCACGACATCAGCGTGGCCATCGATTCCATGCGCCGCGGCGCCTACGACTATCTCCTCAAACCCTTCGAGCGCGAACAACTGCTCTCGACCGTGGAGCGCGCCATCAACCACCGGCGCGCCCTTGAGGAAACTGAGAGCTACCACCAGAGCCTCGAAGAAATGGTCCGCGCCCGCACCGAAATGCTGCGCCACGCTATGGAGGATCTCGAGCATTCCTACGACGTCACCCTCGAGGCGCTCGGCGACGCCCTCGACCTCAAGGACTCTGAAACCGAAGGCCACTCCAAGCGCGTTACTGCCTATGCCATTGCCCTGGCCCGCGCCATGGCCATCCCTCCTGAAGAAATCAAGATCATTGCCCGCGGCGCTTTCCTTCACGACGTCGGCAAAATGGCCATCCCCGACGAGATTCTGCGCAAGCCCGGCAAGCTCTCCGAAAGAGAGCGCGAGCTCATGCGCGAACACTGTGCGCGCGGCTATCAAATGCTGCGCAAGATCCCCTTCCTCACCGGCGCAGCCGAAATCGTCTTTTGCCACCAGGAACATTACGACGGCTCCGGCTATCCCAACGGCCTCCGCGGACGCGAGATCCCCATCGGAGCCCGCATCTTCGCCGTCGCCGACACCCTCGACGCCATTACCAGCGACCGCCCCTATCGTCAGGCCAGCGACTTCGATTCCGCCCGCGAAGAGATTCTGCGCTGCTCCGGAACCCAGTTCGATCCCGCCGTCGTTGAAGTCTTTTTGAAGATTCCCAACGAGCTCTGGCAGGAGCTGCGCTCCGAGATCAGCGGCCAGAACAAGCGCTATTCCACCTTCGACATCGCCAAAACCTCCGGCACGTAACCCATCCCCAACTCGACATCTGTAGCGCCGGACTCCAGTCCGGGGTCCCCGGCAAGCCCGCTTTTGGCTTGCTGGGGTGGGAGACCGGCTGTCGTGCGGGTCTCCTGACCCGCACCCGCGAGCGCTCCGAATCTTCAGAATGCAAACCGACCACGACCGGGGACCCCGGGGCACGTCCTGAAAGTAGCCGAAAGATTCCTCGCATCCTGGGGCCCGGGATCGCATCAGCCTAGGGCGAACGCCTACGCGCCAACCCGCGCCGGAGGCGCAGTGGTTGTTAGCCCCGCTCTTCAGAGTGGGGTATCGAAACCAAACATCGGTCGGGAGTCCGTAGGGACGGTGCCCGGCTGCCGCAAATCCCCCAGTTTGATCTATCCTCTGATAAAGGAGACCCAATCCATGCCGCCACTTTCCCCACATGAAGCTCAAACGCGCCTGGCCGCCCTCTCAGGCTGGAAAATCGAAGCCGGAGAACTGGTAAAAACCTTTACATTCAAGGACTTCGTCGCTTCCCTGCGCTTCGTGAACGGGGTCGGCGAGCTGGCCGAGAAGGCCGGTCACCATCCTGACATCGATATCCGCTACAACCGTGTCCGTCTTGCTCTCATCACCCACGATGCCGGCGGCCTCACCCAGAAAGACTTCGACCTTGCCGTCCAGGCGCAAGAGCGCGCCGACTAGCAAACCCGTCCCATTTCTCACAATGTGGGAAATTGACGTGACAAAAGAGGGGTCGCTATTTTCTCCGTAAATCTGGATTTGCACCGATTTCTCGATCCGGGTGCGCTTTTCTTCGCTCCGGTCGGCGGCAAGGGCTCCCGTGCCGCCCCAGTCCGAGCGCGAATCCCCCCACCTCCGCCGCCCAGAACGCATTGGAAAGCTTCCCGGATTCTCCATCCATCAAGTTGACTTTAAATGGATTTCCCAGGGAACCAGGCAATCCATGACCGCGGACTACGCCCCGTCGGCCGCGTACCAGCCCCCAATCTTCCCCGTTTCGCGGTCTGAAATTGGATGCGCTTTTGAAAAATAGGCCTGCATGACTGCCAAAAATAAATTTTGTATTTTGTATTTGCATTTATCCCGATCTATGCTATCGTGTATTTATTCCGGTTGTGGAGAAGGTTCTCCAAACCGGAAGTAGTTTGCGTCACTGGCCTCCCGGCACGAACAGCTAGACCGTTCG
>Ga0181520_10013412_pt1 | contig 10325 bp, 5 predicted proteins | sample PEATcosm2014_Bin_29_FD_132451 | JGI IMG/M metagenome (GOLD analysis project Ga0181520, IMG submission 132451) | Peatland microbial communities from MTU Mesocosm Facility, Houghton, MI, USA - PEATcosm2014_Bin02_30_metaG | ecosystem: Environmental > Terrestrial > Soil > Wetlands > Peat | place... | reverse complement strand
TCGGCGGTCTCGCGCCGGGCGAGGAGGCGGAGATCGCGGTCGCCGCGGTCGACGTCGGCATCCTCAATCTCACCGGCTACAAGACGCCTGACCCGCGCAGCTACTTCTTCGGCCAACGCAAGCTCGCGCTCGACATCCGCGACCTCTACGGCATGTTGATCGACGGCATGCAAGGCGCCGCCGGCGCGCTGCAGACCGGCGGCGACAGCTCCGGCGCCCTCGAAGGCAATCTGCCGACCCAGCCGCCGCTGGCGCTGTTCTCCGGCGTGGTCAAGGTCGGCGCCGACGGCGCAGCGCGCATCGCTTTCGACCTCCCGACCTTCAACGGCTCGATGCGGGTGATGGCGGTCGCGTGGTCGAAATCGAAAGTCGGCTCGGCCGAATCCGACGTGATCGTGCGCGACCCCGTCGTCGTCACGGCGACCTTGCCGCGCTTCCTCGATCTCGGCGACCGGTCGCAGGTTCATGTCGACTTCGACAATGTCGAAGGCGAAGCGGGCGACTACCGGCTCGACCTCGACATCCACGGCCCGTTGACCGCCGACGCCGACGCCTTGAGCCGGACGGTGAAGCTTGCCGCCCACCAGCGCGCCAGCCTCGCCGTTCCCATTTCCGCCGCCGGCGTCGGCGTCGCGACGGTCGATCTGAAGCTCACCGGTCCCGGACTGTCGCTGACCCAGCGCTTCCCGCTCGGCGTCTCCGCCGGCGCGCCCGACGTCTATCGTCGCGTCGTCAAACCGCTCGCGGCGGGAGAGAGCGTGACGATCGCCGACGACCTGGTCGCCGATTTCGTTTCCGGCACCGGTTCGGTCTCGATCGCCGCTTCGCCCTTCGGCGCGCTCGACACGCCGGCGCTGCTGCAGGCGCTCGATCGCTATCCTTACGGCTGTTCGGAGCAGGTGGTCAGCCGCGCGACGCCGCTGCTGTACCTCAACCAGATCGCCGCTCTCGAGCATCTTGCCGGCGACGGCGACGTCGACGCGCGCGTCAAGCAGGCGATCGACCGCGAAATGACGCGGCAAAGCGCCAACGGCGCGTTCGGCCTGTGGGCGGCCGACGCCGACAGCGACGATCTCTGGCTCGACGCCTTCGTGACCGACTTCCTCACCCGGGCGCGCGAGAAGTCTTTCGCCGTGCCGCAAGCCGGGTTCGACCTCGCGCTCGATCATCTGCGCAATTCGGTGATCAACGCCGCCGACCCCGGAGAAGGCGCGGGCGAGCCGCTCGCCTATGCGCTCTACGTGCTGGCGCGCAACGGCAGGCCGGTGATCGGCGATCTCCGCTATCTCGCCGACACCAAGCAGGACGTGTTCAAGACCCCGCTCGCCAAGGCGCAACTCGCTGCGGCGCTGGCGATGCTCGATGACCGCGCGCGCGCCGGCAAGGGCTTCGCCGCTGCGCTCGACGCGCTCGAAGCGGAGCAGGACAACGGCCTGTCGCGCCCCGACTACGGCTCGACGCTGCGTGACGCGGCGGCGACGCTGGCGCTGGTCGTCGAGGCCGAAATGACCTCGGCCGAGCTGCCCGGCGACCCGATCGCGCGCGCCGGCGCGGTGCTGGAACGCGCCCGCGCCGCGCGGGTCTCCACCAGCACCCAGGAGAACGACTGGATGGCAGTCGCCGCCGAGGCGCTCGCCAGGCAGAAGGCGCTGAGCCAGTTCACGGTCGACGGCCAGCCGGTCGAAGGCGCGATCAATCGCAAATGGAGCGGCTTCGCGCTCGGCCAGAAGCTGATCACCATCGCCAATGCCGGCAAGGCGACCGCTCAGCTCGTCACCACCGCTTCCGGCGTGCCGGTGGCGCATGATCCCGCCGCTTCCGAGGGCTACGCGCTCGAGCGCACGTTCTACAAGCTCGACGGGAGCAAGACCGATCTGAAAGCCGTCGCGCAGAACGAGCGCCTCGTGGTGGTGCTCAAGATCACCGAGAGCGAGGCGCGTTACGCCAAGTTGCTGGTGGTCGACCGCCTGCCCGCCGGCCTTGAGATCGACAATCCGACCTTGTTCGACAGCGGCTCGATCGACGCCTTCTCGTGGCTGAAGAAGGACATCGATCCGGTGCACGCGGAATATCGCGACGACCGCTTCGTCGCCGCTTTCGACCGCGAGCCCGGCCAGTCGGCGTTCTTCAGCGTCGCCTATGTCGTGCGCGCGGTGGCACCGGGGCTGTACGTCTATCCGCCGGCGACGGCGGAAGACATGTACCGCCCCGACCGCTTCGGCCGCACCGCCTTCGGCGCGATCGAAGTGACGACGAAGTGAGGCGCGCGGGCGAAAAACGCCTCTTCGCCGTCCTCGGCGCGCTGGTTTTCGTCTTCGGTCTCGGCGGGCCGGCGGCGTGGAACGCCTATGTCGAAAGTCTTGGCCCGCTCGATCTCGCCTCAGCGCGGCTCGGCTCGACGATCGTCGTCGACCGGGACGGCCGATTGCTGCGCGCCTTCACCCTGCCCGACGGCCGTTGGCGGCTGCCGACGAGCGCCGGCGAGGTCGATCCGCGCTATCTGGCGATGCTGCTCGGATACGAGGACGGTCGCTTCTATACGCACCGGGGCGTCGATTGGCGCGCGATGGCGCGCGCCGCCGGCCAGTTCGTGACGCGCGGCCACGTCGTTTCCGGCGGCTCGACGCTGACGATGCAGGTCGCCCGGCTGATCGAGCCGCGCGACGACCGCAATCTCTCCGCGAAATTCAGACAGGTGGCGCGCGCCTGGCAAATCGAAGACCGCGTCGGCAAGGCGGGCGCACTCGACCGCTACCTGACGCTGGCGCCGTTCGGCGGCAACCTCGAAGGCGTGCGCGCCGCGTCGCTCGCCTATTTCGGCAAGGAGCCGCGCAAGCTCACGATCGGCGAGGCGGCGCTGTTGGTGGCGTTGCCGCAATCGCCGGAGACGCGCCGGCCGGAACGCTTCCCCGACGCGGCGCGCGTCGCCCGCGCGCGCGTCCTCGACCGCGTCGCGGCGCGCGGAATCATCGGCCGCGACGAAGCGGAGGCGGCCAAGCGCGAGCCGATCCCCGACGCGCGCAAGCCGCTGCCGATCCTCGCCGCCCACGCCGCCGAGGAGGCGGTCGCCGCCGATCCAAACGCGCACGTCCTCAAATTGTCGATCGACGCAAGACTGCAAGAGAAGCTCGAAGCGCTCGCCCGCGACGCGGCGACGCGCCTCGGCCCGAACCTGTCGGCGGCGATCGTCGTGATCGACAATTCCACCGGCGAAGTTCGCGCGCGCATCGGCGCCGCCGACTATCTCGACGCCGCGCGCGGCGGCGCGCTCGACATGTCGCGCGCGCGCCGCTCGCCCGGTTCGGCGTTGAAGCCGTTCATCTACGCGCTCGCTTTCGAGCAGGGGCTCGCGCATCCCGAGACGGTGCTGTTCGACCGGCCGGCGCGTTACGGCGCCTATGCGCCGCAGAATTTCGATCTCGGCTATCAGGGCGCCGTGACGGCGCGCAAGGCGTTACAGATGTCGCTGAACCTGCCGGCGATCGAACTGCTCGCCGACGTCGGCCCGACGACATTCCTCGCCCGGCTGCACGGCGCCGGCGCAGAAATCGAGATGCCGAAGGACGCGCCAGCCGGTCTGGCGATCGGCCTCGGCGGCCTCGGCGTATCCCTGAGCGACCTCGCTCGACTCTACGCCGGCCTGGCGCGCGGCGGCGAAGCGCCGGCGCTGATCGAGCGGCTTGACGGCGCGCCGCCGATCATCGGCGCGAAGCGCGTCACCGACCCCGTGGCCGCATATTATATCGACGACATTCTTCGCGGCGCGCCGCCGCCTTCGAGCGCGATTTCCGGCCGCATCGCCTTCAAGACCGGCACCTCCTACGGCTTCCGCGACGCACTGGCGATCGGCTACGACAAGCTGACGACGATCGCCGTCTGGGTCGGCCGGCCCGACAACGGGCCGACGCCCGGCCTGATCGGCCGCCAGGCCGCCGCGCCGCTGTTGTTCGACGCCTTCTCCCGCCTCGGCCGCGACGTCGAGCCAATCCGCGCGCCCAAGGGCGTGTTGCGCGTCGCCGTGAGCGCCGACCTGCCGCCGCCGTTGCGGCATTTGCGCCGCGACGCGCCCAAGACCATCGCCGCCGCCGGCGTCACGCCGTTGAAGATCGCCTATCCGCCCGACGGCGCGCGCGTCGATCTCGGCCTGGCCGACCGCGACGGCGACGAGACGCTCGCGCTCAAGGCGCTGGGCGGGGCGTTGCCGCTGACCTGGTTCGTCAACGGCCAGCCGATCGGCGAACCCGACCTGCGTCGGCAATCGACATGGCGTCCAGACGGGGTCGGCTTCGCCCGCGTCTCGGTGACCGACGCGGAGGGCGCCTCGGACTCGGTCGTCGTCAGGCTGGAATGAGCGCGCCTCAGGCGACGCGGCGCTTCTTTTCGACGACCATGCGGCGAGCCTCGACCTCGGGCACGGCCGGGCTGAAATAGAAGCCCTGCACCTCGGAGATCGTGCCAAGCCGTTCGATGAAGCGCAGCTGCAGGTCGGTCTCGACGCCTTCGACCAGCACGCTCATTCCCAGCTTGCCGCACATTTGCGCGACGCTCTCGACCAGGATCGAGGCGCGGTCCTGCAGGCCAAGGCCGATGGTGAAGGAGCGGTCGATCTTGATCCGGTCGAGCGGGAAGGCGAGCACGTAGCTCAAGCTCGAGTAGCCGGTGCCGAAATCGTCGAGCGAGATACGAACGCCGAGCTCCCGCAACGCCTCTAACGTCTCGCGGGTCGAACCGCGGTCGTCGAGCAGGGTGGATTCGGTGATTTCGAGGTCGAGCCGGCTGGCCGGGAGATTGGCCGCGGCGAGCGCCTCGCGCACCGTCTCGACGACCCGGCCGCCGCGGAACTGCGCCGGCGAAAGATTGACCGAGACGCTGACGTCGCCCGGCCAGGAGGCGCAAGCGAGGCACGCGCGGCGCAGCACGCTGGCGCCGAACTCGTTCATCAGGCCGAGTTCCTCGACGATCGGGATAAACTCGGCCGGCGAGACGCGGCCGCGCACCGGATGGTTCCAGCGCGCCAACGCCTCGAAGCCGGAGATCTGGCGGGTCGCGACGGTGACGATCGGCTGGAAATGGACCTCGATCGCGTCGTTGGCGACCGCGGCGCGCAGGTCCAGCTCGACCAGGCGACGGATCTGGATCTTGGCGTCCATCGACTTCTCGAACGCGCGCCAGTTGCCGCGCCCTTCCGCCTTGGCGGCGTAGAGCGCCATGTCGGCGTTGGACAGGATCGCTTCGGGCGTCTCGCCATCCTTCGGCGCGCTCGCCGAACCGACGCTGGCGCCGACGATGACTTCGTAACCGTCGATGAACACCGGCCGACGGATTTCGCGCAGGATCTGCTCGGCGAGTTCGCCCGCTTGCCCAGCGTCGGCGACCGGGCTCTGCAGGATGGCGAACTCGTCGCCGCCCCAGCGCGCGACGATGTCGGTGTCGCGCACGATTCCCTGCAGCCGACGGGCGACGGCCGCCAGAAGCTTGTCGCCGCGCGCGTGGCCGAGACTGTCGTTGACCTGCTTGAAATCATCGAGATCGAGGAACAGGACGTTGGCGCTTCCGACCTCGTCGCTGCACCCGCGCAGGGTCTCGATCAGCTCCTCTTCGAAGCGACGGCGATTCGGCAGCTCGGTCACGGAATCGACCCGCGCCATGCGATCGATCGCACGGGCGGCGTTGCGCCGTTCGGTGACGTCCTGGACGACGACGACCGCGCCGCCCCCGTCGCCCGTCATGCGATGGACGGTGATTTCAATCGCGCGGTCGTCGCGCGTCTCGAACGGCGCGACCCCATCGATCCCGGCGGCGGCTCGCGCCAGCGTCTTCCACACGCGCTCGATCTCGCTTTGGGCGACAATCTTGCGGCGCATCAGCGTGCGCGCCATGGCGCGCAGGCTCGCGCCCGATTGGACGTCGTTGGCGTCGAGGCGGAGCAGGCTGAGAAGTTGACGATTGACGACCGTAACGCGGCCCTTGCCGTCGATCATCATCAGGCCGTGCGACATGTTGTTGAGCGCCAGATCGAGGCGCTTGGCGAGCAGCTCCGTCTGCGCCTGGGCCGCGAGCACCGCCAGGAAATTGGAGCGGGCGCGACCGGACGAGCCGATCATGAACAAAACGAGCGGAAGCAGGCCGAAGACGATGCCGACCGGATACCAGCCGCCGGCGACGACCAGACCGAAGCTCAGCGGCAAATAGGCGGCTACGAGATTGGCGGTGATGCCGCGATAAATGGCGAAGCCGCGCGTCTGCATGCCGAAGGCGTAGGCGATCGTCATCGTCGTGCCGAGCAGCGCGGGAAAGCCGACTGGCGTCAGACAGAAGGCGACAAGCGTCCACAGCGACAGGGCCGCCAGGCTGGAGATCGCGCCGATGGCGAAGCGCCGCTCCTGGCGACGCGCGATCGCCACAGTGCGGCTCGGCAACTGGCGCGCGTGCAGACCCATGTAGTAAAGGCGGCCGGCGGCCACGAGCAGCTGCGAGACGGACAGTGCGGCGAGCGTCGGGCTGACCGCTGCGATAGCGCCGACCAACTCGATCGTCGTCACCGCGACGGCGGATAGAAACACCGACTTCGTGTCGGCCAGCAGCCCGTCGACGAAACTGATGTACAGTTCGTCCGACAACATGTCGCCTCGGATGGCGACTTCGTGCTGCAAAGTGGGCGTCATAAACCGGCTATGAGCGTGACGAGCAAGCCGCAATATGAGGGGAGCGGCTTAATAAGTCCTTTAATCTATTCGGACATTGTCCGGCCGGAGATTTCTGTCGCGCGCCGCGGCGGAGCGACTTTTTCGGGCCTCAAGGCGTGATATGATCGCGTTTCCGGACGATTCCGTTACAGACTCAGCCGGCGCCTCGGACCTTCGCCAGCCGGCCGTGACGCTCGGCTTGCTAACGCCCGGGGCGTTCGCCGCCGCCGCGGCGACGATCCCGGCCTTCGCCGCTTACGCCGATTACGACGACTGGCTCGACGCGCGCGACGGCCAGCGGATGGGACTCGCCTTGGGCGGCGTCGACGCGGAGTTCGCGTCGGTGTCGCTGACGGCGCTGTTCGCCTGGGCGCGGTTGACGAGAAGCAAGCTAGACGAAGCGGCGCTCGATCGCCTGGCGGGCTTTGTTCGCGCCGTTCGGCAGACGCCGAAAGCCGTAGCGTTTGCGACGATCGGCGCGCGCGATTTCGCAGCCTTCGCCGAGCGGCTCGACGGAAACGGCGGCGCGCGCGACTTCGCCGCCTGGCTGCGGCGTCGGCGCGCGCCACGGGCGAACCTCGAGGCGGCCGGCGCGCAGGTGTTCGAAGTGCCGATCCATCTTTGCGACATCGTCGCCTGGTGCGACTGCCTTGAACAACCCGTCTGCGAGGCCGCGCTCGACGCCTACGCGGCGCTTCTGCTCGAGTTGCTCACGACCGCGTGACTTGCCGTGTGACGCGGCGCGCAACCGGCGGAACGCGATCCTCGCGCCGTTAGCGTTAACCATACGTAACTGAATTCGGTTAACCGACCTTTACTCTGTTCGTTTGTTTGCTACCCTCGCTGCGTCGGTAACGTTAAGCGCGGGTGAAGATGCGGCCTCAAATTGCTGACGCAACGTCCCGCTTTTCTGAGCGCCTGTTGCGTTTTCTCGAGCGCGTCGAACATCGCGTCGCGAGGTCGGCCGAGGAGCGCGAGGCAGTCTATCGGCTGCGCTACCAAGCCTACGTGCGCAATGGATTGATGACCGAGCGCGCCGACGGCCAATTGCGCGATCCGAAATACGACGACGCGTCGAACGCATGGGTCACGATGACGCTTGTCGACGGCGAGCTCGCCGGCACGACGCGCATCAATGTCGCGTACGGCGACTACTCGGGGCTGCCGGCCGTCCAGGTCTATCCGCAGGTGATGGCGACGCGACTGATCGACCAACCGGTGGTGGTCGAGTTCACGCGACTGGCGGCGCGCCTCGAACTTTCGAGCTCCTATCCCGAGCTCGCGTACATGATCATGCGGCCGGCCTATCTCGCCGCCGACCATTTTGACGCCGATCTCGCGGTCGCCTCGCCGCGGGCCGAACACTTGGCTTTCTACCGACGGGTGTTCAACGGCGTCGCCTGGTGCGGGCCTTGCGACTATCCCGGACTGACCGCCAAATTCGCGTGCATGGGGGCGAACTTCCCGGAGAACCGCGGCCGCATCGAGGCGCGCTACCCGTTTTACCGCTCGACCGTCGCCGAGCGCGAAGCGCTCTTCGGCCCGACGCCGCCGCGTCGCCCGATGGTCCGCCGGCGCGAGTACGAACCGCACGTCGGCGCCTGAAGCGTCGCGTCGGTCGGCGCTCGGGCGCGCTGAATCGTCGCAGTCTTTACAGCTCATTCGCCGCAGTCCTCACACAGGATTGATCGGATTCGCCTCGATATTTGCCGTTTGCTTAGCCAACTTCGGCACTATGCTGGCGCTGGGAGAAGCGTTACACGCGCGCCGGGCGGGACGGGCGGCGCGTTTGACGTCGCCCTCTCCCAGGGAATGCTAGCGTCATGAGTTCTCGAGGATTGGTTGGCGTCGCGATTGCGATCGTGGCTGGAGGCGTTGTTTACGGTCTCTACGCGCCCAGCTTCGTCGGCCGCCTGTTGCCATCGGCCGAACCCGCGGCGCAGCGCGCCCATAACGCCTTGTTCGCCGCCGGGCCAGCGCCGAAGGCCAGCCCCGCGGAGGCCGGGCCGAAGGCGGCGACGGTTTCGGTCGCGGCGGCGAGGCGGGTCGATTATCCCGTCTTCATCGAAGGCCTCGGTCAGGTTCAGGCCGAGAACACCGTCACCGTCCGCACGCGCGTCGACGGCCAGATCGTCAAAATCGCCTTCGCCGAAGGCCAAATGGTCAAGGCGGCCGATCTTCTGGCGCAAATCGACGCGCGTCCGTTCCAGGCCGCTCTCGACCAAGCCAAGGCGAAACAGGCGCAGGACCAAGCGACGCTCGCCAACGCCAGGCTCGATCTCGTGCGCTATTCGACCCTCGCCAAGCAGAGTTTCGCCACCCAACAGCAGCTCGACACTCAGAACGCGCTGGTCAACCAGCTCATCGCCCAGGAGGCGGCCGACGTTGCGGCGATCGACGCCGCCCAGGTGCAGCTCGACTACACCACCATTGCCGCCCCGATCGGCGGCCGCGTCGGTTTCCGCCTGATCGACGAAGGCAACATGGTCAACGCGGCGCAGCAGACCGGAATCGTCACCATCGCTCAGATCGAGCCGATCTCCGTCGTCTTCACCGCGCCCCAGGACGACCTGCCGCGCATATCCGCCGCGCTCGCCGCCGGAGAGCCGCTGATCGAAGCGCGCACCTCCGACGGCGCGACGCGGCTGGCGACCGGCAAGTTGACCGTCATCGACAACCAGGTCGACGTCACGACCGGGACGATCCGTCTCAAGGGCGAATTCGACAACAAGGACCATAGCTTGTGGCCGGGTCAAGCGGTGGCGACCCGCCTGCGGGTCGAGATCGAGAAGGACGCGCTGACCATTCCCGACCAAGCGGTTCAGCGCGGGCCCGACGGCCGGTTCGTCTATGTTGTTGGCGCGGACAATCGCGCGGTCACGCGGCCAGTGACCCTCGCCCACGAGGGCGCCGACGTCGCGGTCGTCGCCAATGGGCTCAGCGACGGCGAAAAGGTGGTGACCGTCGGCCAGTTCGGCTTGCAGCCGGGCGCGCGCGTCGCCATCGAAGCCGGCGTCGGCGGCGGGAGCTGAGCCAGTGGCGGCAACCGAACCAATGACGGGAACCGTGTCAATCAGGGAAGGCGTCTCCGGTCCCTTCATTCGCCATCCCGTCGCCACCACGCTCTTGATGGTGGCGATCCTTCTCGTCGGCGTCGTCGCCTATCCGCTGCTGCCGGTCGCGCCGCTGCCGCAGATCGACTTCCCGACCATCGTCGTCAGCGCCGGCCTGCCCGGCGCCTCGCCCGACACCATGGCCTCGTCGGTGGCGCAGCCGCTCGAGCGGCAGATCGCCCAGATCCCCGGCGTCAGCCAGATGACCTCGACGAGCTCGCTCGGCGCGACGGCGATCACCGTGCAGTTCGACCTCGACCGCAACATCGACGCGGCGGCCGGCGACATCCAGGGGGCGATCAACGCCGCCTCGGGTCAATTGCCGAAGATTCTGCCGAGCTCCCCGACCTACCGGAAGGTCAACCCAGCCGACGCTCCCATCCTCATTCTCTCGCTGACCTCCGACACGGCGCCGATCACCGAGGTCGACGACGTCGCCGAGAACATCCTCGCCCAACAGATCAGCCAGATCTCCGGCGTGTCGCTGGTGCGCATCGGCGGCCAGCAGCAGCCGGCGATTCGCGTC
>Ga0181520_10013411_pt1 | contig 10327 bp, 8 predicted proteins | sample PEATcosm2014_Bin_29_FD_132451 | JGI IMG/M metagenome (GOLD analysis project Ga0181520, IMG submission 132451) | Peatland microbial communities from MTU Mesocosm Facility, Houghton, MI, USA - PEATcosm2014_Bin02_30_metaG | ecosystem: Environmental > Terrestrial > Soil > Wetlands > Peat | place... | reverse complement strand
TTCGCCCATTCGACGCGCGCCTCGCTTCGCTCAGCGCTTGCTCAGGGTGACATTACTGCGCGCGGTTGAAGTTCATACACCGCTGGCGAGAGCTGTGGCCGCGCTCCGCTCAGGATGACATTCGTTAAGAGGTCCTCGCTCGGGACGACATTCGTTGAGAGGTCCTTGCTCGGGACGAGATGCGTTGCGGGCTTCGATGAGGGAGACGAGGGTGTAGAGCATTTCTGTATGGGGGACGGGGATGTTGTGCTGGGCGGCGGCGCGGACGATGGCACCGTTGATGGAGTCGATTTCGGTGCGGCGGTGGGCGAGGATGTCCTGGAGCATGGAGGGCTGATGGCCGGCGTGGGTTTTGAAGGAGCCGAGGAGCATGGCCTGGGTTCGTTCGAGGTCGGCGGGAATGCCGGCGGCGCGGGCGACGGCGATGGTTTCGGCAACGACGGCAAGGGCCATTTGGGGGCCTGAGGGGACGAACTCGATCTGCTCGACGGTGCAGCCGGTGACGGCGCAGAGGGCGTTGAAGGCGGCGTTGAAGGCGGCCTTTTCCCAGACAGCGGCCCAGACATTGGGGTCGGCGGTGGTGCGGAGGCCGGCCTGGTTGAAGAGGTCGACGACCTGACAGAGCCTGCAGCAGCCGTTGAAGGGACGATGGCCGGGGTGATCGGTGGGGGTGGTGGAGTCGGCGTAGCCCATGCGGATGAGGCCGCCGCCGTGGGAGGCGACGTGGGCGGGGCCGAGGAAGTCGGCGGGGAGAGTGGTGACGCCGACGAGGATGCGGCTGCGGGGGATGAAGGCGGAGATGGCTTCGACGTTGCCGAGGCCGTTCTGGAGGGTGAGGATCCAGGTCGCCGGGCCGAGGAGATGGCGGGCGGAGGCGAGAGCCTGGGCGATCTGGTGGGTCTTGGTGAAGATCATCAGGAGGTCGGGGACCTCGGTGGCTTCTTCCGGGCGGGCGGTGGCGAGGTTGGTGACGGTGCGCGTGCCGTCCGGAATGCCGAGGCCCTGAGTGTCGAGGTGGAGGCCGTTGCGGCGGATGGCGTCGAGGTGCTGCTGGTTGACGTCGAGGAGGGTGACGGTAGCCCCGGCTTCGGCGAGGAGTCCGCCGAAGAGGGAGCCCATGGCGCCTGCGCCGAGGATAGCGATCTTCATGGGGAGAGTCTCCGGATTTTAGCGTAGGGCGAAGGCGGCGCGGGAGGATGTGAAGGCCGTCACAGTACAGAGCGCAGAGCTCAGGGCACAGGGCTCAGGGCTCAGAGCACAGGGCTCAGAGCGCAGAGCTCAGAGCGCAGAGCTCAGAGCGCAGAGCGCAGAGCGCAGAGCTCAGGGCTCAAGGCTCAGAGCACGCTATGCCGGGGGCTTTTCGGCGACAGGGTTGGCGCACCGCCATCTGAATCTGAACACGGCTCCGCCATCGCTGCTGGTCAGAAGATAGGCGCGAAGCTGGCGGATGAGGGAGGCGACAATTTGCATTCCCAGGGATTGGCTTTGTCTCAAGTCGAAGTCGGGCGGCAAGCCCGGGCCATTGTCTGAGACGGAACATTCGACCTCCCTTCCTCCGGTTCTTTTGAAGGAAACGCGAATCACACCCTGGCGGCCATCGACGAAGGCGTGTTTGAGGGAGTTGGAGAGGAGTTCGTTGAGGATCAGGCCGCAGGGAACCGCATCCTCAATGTCGAGGGAAATGGGCTCGATGTTTCGCTCCAGCTGGATACGTTTCGGATCGACGCAGTAGGCGCGGAACACCTGTTCGGCGAGCTGCTCGATGTAGCGGCCGAAATCGAGGTCGGCGGCGCTCTGCGACTGATAGACCTGCTCATGAACGAGGGACATGGCGAGGGCGCGCGAGTGTGCGGCGATCAGGGGCGAGGCGACATCTTTGTCTCTGGTGGCTCGAATCTGCATGGACAGGAGGCTGCACACCACCTGGAGATTATTCTTGACGCGGTGATGGACTTCCTTGAGAAGAAACGTCTTTTCGCTCAAGGCGTCTTCCAGTTGGCGAACGGTCTCCAGCAGGGCATCCTCGGCGCTTTTGCGCTCTTCGATCTGGTCCGATAATGCGGCGTTGGTCGCGGACAGCTCCTGGGTGCGTTGGCGGACACGCAGCTCCAGCTGATCCCGCGATTTCTGGATTGCCTCCTCGGCTCGCTTGTGCTCGGTAACGTCGGAGAACATAACGGTGAATTCGGCGGGCAGCGGGCTGTAGGCATAAATCGAGAGATATTGCTTTGTTGGCTCAAAATAGGTCTGGGTGCTGAATTCGGTGCGATCGCATGCGACCTTTCCCAGCTCGCCGATGTAGTCAAAGGTGTAAGTCTCGTCGGGAAACACTTCCTTCATCCTTCGACCTTCGATGTCGGCTCTTTTGATACCGATGATTCGTTCGTAAGCGTCGTTGATGCGCAGAAAGACGAAGTCGATGGGCTGGCCGTGTTGATCGACGATGACGCGGCAGTGGGCAATGGCGTTGAGACGGTTGGCAAAGAGGGCAGCGTAGCGTTGCTCGCTCTCGAGCAGAGACAGCCTGGCGAGCCTGGCCTCCGTCGCGTCCTGAACCAGCCTGGTGAAGCCGGTCAGGTTCCCGTTCTGGTCGCGAACGGGGGTCATGAGGACATTCGCCCACAAGCGGGAACCGTCGCGGCGAACCCGCCATCCTTCTTCCGCAAACTTACCGTGGGCGAGCGCTTTTTCGAGCGCCATCGCGGGGAGACCCTCCTGAACGGCTTCGACAGGGTAGAAACAGGAAAAGTGCCGACCGATGATTTCGGTGTCCGCATAGCCCGTCATGCGGGCGGCGCCAGCGTTCCAACTGGCCACGAATCCGTCAGCATCGAGGAGGATGATTCCGTATTCCCTGGCTTCCTCGACGAGGGTATGGAAGAGTTGGACGATGTGATCCGTAGACGGCGGAGGGCCGACGATGGAGAGGGAGGGCGGGCTCGCGATGGCATGGGAACTCATGGTGTCCTCATGTGAGTTTCTGAAACTTGCTGCCGGATGCGAAGGATGCAAAAGTGGGTCCCTCGGCTTCGCCGCGCCACGGTCGGGATGACAAACCCGAAAGGAAATTGCGAAACAGCGCACTCAGTGGCGACTGGATCGCAGTACAACGTGCTCTACGCCGCGGTGACTGGTTGAGCCTCCAGAAGGTCGTCGCGCAGGGCGCGGAGAACGGCTGCGGGCAACTCCAGCCGGGTGTTTCTTGAATGCTCGGCTGCGGGAAAGCTAACCAGATAGGTAACTCCCTGGGCGGCACTTTCGATCTCGATACGTCCGCCATTGAGGGAGACGAGCTGATGGACGATGGCGAGGGAGAGCCCTGGGTTGCGGACGCCGGAGCGGATCTCGCAGTAAGGGTCGAAGGCGCGATCGGCGAGCCCAGCTCGAATGCGGCTACCGGAGTCGGAAACCACAATCCGGACACCGGCCTCTCCTTCCGCGAAGGAGATTTGCCGGGTGGCAAGGTCGAGCGCTCCGCTGAAGGGCGTCGCTTCCCGGGCTTCGACAAGCAGGCGGATGAGAATCTCATGGAGGGCGTGATGTTCGACGCGAATCATGGGAAGGTCGGGCTCGAGGTCCAGTTTCAGAGACCGGCCGATCGTGTTTTTGGCGGTAGCATTGAGCCCTCGAACCACATCATTGAGGCAGATCATGGAGGTGCGGCCGGTTTCGGATCTGCCCAGCCGGAGGAGCTGCTCGATGATGGATTGCTGATGGGAGGCATGCTGACGGATTTCCGCGAGCAGATCCAGCATGGGGCCCTCAGCGGTGGCGATCGCCGCCTGCAGCATGTCGTCCACGCGCGCATGGGATTCGGCCAGTTGGCCTCCGAGGCCCACCGACATTCTGGACACCAAACGCCGTTTATTCTGCTGGACGTTTTGGATCTCGTCCTGGCGGCGCCTGGTGATGTCACGGAAGATGACGATGACGCCGAGCAGCACTCCCTCGCTGCTATTTGCGGATATCTCGGCCTCGACCAGTACCCAGCCGGAAGCGGCACGCGCGATGAGTTTGAAGATGCGCGGTCCGCTGTCCAGTTCGCGGCCATCGAGGATGGTCACGAGGGGATTGATCACGGGAAGGTCGGTGGTTTCCTCAAAGGTGCGGAATACGTCAAGAAACGCCTGTCCTGTGGCCTCGCCGCATTCCCAACCGGTGAGATCGCCGGCCGGCTGGTTCATGAAGACGATATTGCCCTCGGGATCGGTGGCAATCAGGGCATCGGCAACATTGTGGATAGTGGCGGAAAGCCAGGCTTCGCTGATGGCAAGCTGGCGCTCCATTTTGTGCTTCCAGAGGGCCATTTCGACCTGGGCACGAAAGTCGACGCTGTGAAAGGGCTTGACGATGTAGCCGAAGGGTTCAGTGATCTTCGCTCGCTCGAGGGTTTCGCGATCGGCAAAGGCGGTAACGAACATTACGGGCACATGGAATTGGTAGCGAATACGGTCGGCGGCCTCAATGCCGTCCTCAGAGCCGCGCAGGCGGATGTCCATGAGGATAAGGCCGGGCTGGTGACGCTCGACTCCGATGAGGGCATCGAGGGCGTTGTCCGTGATCATGGGCACGGTATAGCCGGCCTCTTCGAGACGTTCTTTGAGGTCGAGGGCAATGAGGGCTTCGTCTTCGACGATAAGAATGCTGGTCTGCATGTTTAGCTCCTGCTCCAGGGATGGGCCCCAGGCCCCAGCCTTCCCCGTCCAGAGGATTCACTTGCAGACTCGAAGGGGGAGCGAGGGCCTGAGATGGCAGAACAATTTCCGGGACAACGGGGGCCGAAGGGGTGGATAAACTTTCGCCAGCCTAACCCGGTTCGCAATAAATCGTTTGGGGCGGCGAGGGCTGAGCCACACTTTCGTAACCGGGCGGGATGGTCCAGTGCCGTTTTGGGAATTTAGGCCAGGAGAAGAGGCTGCGGCCAGCGCGGCCCTAAAGACAAGAACGGGGAGGCCTGCCCGTTCAGGCGGGAGTGCCGTTTGGGGATCGCGAGGGGTGTGGCGGGATGCAGCGGTGAGCCACTGCGCTCGCGTGTCAGGCCTGGGCTATGGGGAGGTCGGACTGGGGGCCCCAGGCGCCGGAGAGGACGATGGCGTCGATGGTTTTGGGGTCCATGGGTTTAGCGAAGAAGAAGCCCTGGCCGCAGGGGCAGCCCATGTTGCGGAGCTCTTCGAGCTGCTGGGCGTCTTCGATGCCCTCGGCGACGACATCCATGCCGAAGGAGCGGGCGAGCGAGAGGATGGAGCCGACGATGAGACGGGATTCGCGGTCGTGGGCGATGCCGCGGACGAAGGAGCGGTCGATCTTGAGGGTGTCAAAGGGGAAGCGCTGGAGGTAATCGAGGGAGCTGAAGCCGGTGCCGAAGTCGTCCATGTGGAGGCCGACGCCGAGTTTTTCGAGGGCGGCCATATTTTTCTGCGCGGCGGGGGCGTCGGAGATGAGGCTGCTCTCGGTGACTTCGATGCGGAGACTGGCAGGGCTGAGGCCGGTTTGGGCGAGAACCTTGCGGACCTGATCGACGAGGCCGGGCTGCTCGAGTTGTTTAGCGGAGAGATTGACGCTGATGCGGGCCTTTTGCATCTGCTCGTTCGAGCTGGAGCGCCACTGGACGAGCTGGCGGCAGGCTTCGGCGAGGCCCCACTCGCCAAGGGGGACGATGAGGCCGGTTTCTTCGGCGAGGGGAATGAATTCGTTGGGGGGGAGGAGACCGCGGCGGGCGTGGTTCCAGCGGACGAGGGCTTCAAAGCCGATGATGCGGTTGGTGCGGAGATCGACCTCGGGCTGATAGTGCATGACGAGCTCGCCGGAGCGGATGGCGCGTTCGAGTTCGGCTTCGAGTTCGAGGCGCTCCATGGCGCGTTCGCGCATGCCGTCGGAGTAGCAGGCAACGCCGGGGCGCTCCTGGCGGCGAGCGTGGGTAAGGGCGCTCTCGGCGCTGACCATGATCTCTTCAGGGTGGGAAAAGACCATGCTGGCTTTGGCGACGCCGACGGCCAGCTGCGGAACGACGGTGTGACCGCGGAAGAGGAAGGGGGCGCGAAAGGCGGTGATGGCGCGCCGGGCAAAATCGGCGGCTTCGGCTTCGGTGTGGACGCCCTCGAGCAGGACCATGAACTCAGCGCCGACCATGCGTCCGGGCAGGGAGGGAGCTTCGACAAGGGACTGGAGGCGGGTGGCGGTTTCGATGAGGAGGCGCTCGCCGCCGCTGGAGCCGAGGGTTTCGCTGAGGCGCTCGAAGCGATCGACGGCCATGGAGAGGACGGCAAAGTCCCAGTCGGCGTGCTGGAATCCGCGTTCGAGGCGGTGTTCGAGGCGATCGACGAAGAAGGCGCGGTTGGGCAGGCCGGTGAGGGGGTCGGCGTTGCGGCGCTCGGTAGTGTCTTTGAGGGAGCCGGCGATGTGGGTGACGGGGCCTGGGGTGACGGGGCCGGGGGTAACGGGGCCGGGGGTAACGGGGCCGGGGGTAACGGGGCCGTTGGGATCGCGGGAAACGATGCCGCGCAGCTGGACCCAGCGCCATGCGCCGTCGAGGCTCTGGACGCGGTGTTCGCTGGCGATCCTTTGCGCTTTGCCGCGGCGAACGGCGCGGAGTTCTGCTTCGAGGCGGGGCCTGTCGTGGGGATGAACGCGGTCGAGCCAGGCGTCGAGGGTGGAGCGGGCGGCTGTGAGGCCGGTGATCGACTGAAAGCGCGGTGAAGCCCACAGCTCGCCCGCGATCAGATCCCAATCCCAGAAACCATCTTCGGATGCTTCCAGCGCGAGGGCGTACCGGTACCAGTCCTCACCATTCTGCTTTTGTTCCTGCGGCATGTCCGGTCATTCCTAAGAACCGTTGTGAGACGTAGAAAGCCTGTATGAGGGGGATATCGGCTGGAGGAGGGAGGGGATGAGGCCGAATCGGGGTGGGGGCGGAATTCCTTTGCCGCAACTCGAAAATGAGGTCAGGACTCGAGGGTGACGCCGACGTCGAAGAGGGACATTTCCTGACCCCGAAGGATGGGCAGTCGCGACTCGTGGCGGTTCATGACGGCGGAGGCTACTGGTCGTCTGTCGCAAGAAAAGCCTTACCAGTCGGGAGAAAAGCAGGTCCCTCGCTCGCCTACCCCATCTGCGATGGGGCCCCACGGCGCTCGCTTCGGGATGACAGGGGCAAGAGAATTCTGAACCAGGACACTAACGTTTTCACTGCGACGCTCCACTCGTGGAGGGTGCTGTTTGATCCGGCGACGGGAACGTTCTCCGATCTCGAAACCAACGGGTAGGGTTAAGGGAGTTAGCCGCTCGGCCAGAGGAGGCGGAGTGTTTTGTCGCTGGCGGCGATGACGGTATAGCTGGCGCCGAGGACTTCGCCGTCGGCTTCGACGAGGAGCGGGGTGCGGTACTGGGTGCCGTTGAGCGGACGGCAAATCATGCGGGTAACGGTTACATATTGCGGGAAGGGGAGGTTGCCCCAGCCGCTGTGGCCTTCGCTTTTGCCGGTGGCGAGGGCGTGGAAGCTGGCGTGGCCGAGGCCGAGCCGTCCGGTGGGCGGGACCCAGGCGACGCGGAGCGAGGCGGCAAAGGGATCGCCGCCGGAACGCCAGCGGTTGATTTCGGGAACGTGCGTGGCGATGGCTTCGCAGGCTTCTACCGTTTGCGTCTTGCCGTTGGTAAGGGTCATGTCGAGCTGGAAGGGCTGGATGGGGTGATCGACGAGGAGGCGAAAGCCTCCGATGAAGTAGGCGAGGCGGCCGCCTCGGCGCTTGCCCTGGCCGGTGGGGGCGAGGTTCATGAGCGCGGCGTGGACGCCCATGCCGGCGGCGATGAAGAAATACCAGCTGCGCATGCGCTTGTGGCCGGGAGGGCTGAGGGTAACTTCGCCGAGAGAGACTTCGCGCGGCAGTGCATTGACGAGGAGGCGCGCGGCGCGGAGGGGATCGCGGGGCATGCGGAGATTTTGGGCGATGACGTTGCCGGTGCCGAAGGGGAGGACGCCGAGGGTGGCCTGGGATCCGGCGAGGCCCTGCATGACCTGGAAGACGGTGCCGTCGCCGCCGCAAACGAGGAAGGAATCGAAGCCAGCGGCAACGGCATCAGCAGCTTGCTGTCCGGCGGAGTGGGCGGAGAGGGTTTCCTGGAGATGGACGTCGGAGCCGTAGCCGCTGAGGAGTTCGGCGATTTCTTCGACCTGGGCGCGGCGTTTTTGATTATGGATGAGCAGCGGGTTGAGGAACATCATGGTGCGGCGCATCAGGCGAGGCTCGGGGCGGGGGGATGGGGAAAGCCGGAAAACTCCATAGGACTCCAGTTTGCGGAGGGTTGGGCCAGGGGGATGTGAACAGAGTGTGAGATGCGGGGTGTGGAACCTCGGTGGTCAACTGGGGACAAGGGTCCAGCGGTCAGACTTTCAGGGTCTGCGTCTGATTCAGATTTGGCGTGCTATGCTCCTCTGCATTCTGACGGAATTGAGGTCGGGTTGGATGCGATGGACGGGTATGGTTGTGTTTCTGATGGGGGCGCTCGGGGCTCGGGCGGTTGCGCAGAGTGTTGCGCATGAGACCGGGTCGATTCATACGGCTCAGGTGGAGATTGGGTACGAGACGTTTGGGGTGCGGGGCGCGGCTGGGGCGCCGGGGTCCGCTCTGCCGGTGATTGCGGTGAATGGCGGGCCGGGGCTGTCGCATGCGTACATGATGGTGAACGATCTGTGGGAGCAGGTGGGGCGGGATCGGCTGACGATTCTGTACGATCAGCGCGGGACGGGGGCGTCGAAGCGCGTTGCTATGGGCGCGCCCCAGACGATGGATGCGCAGGTGGCGGATCTCGAGGCGGTGCGGGCGCATTTCGGGATCGCGAAGGTGGCGCTGGTGGGCGATTCGTACGGCGGGTTTCTGGTGATGGCGTATGCGGCGCGGCATCCGGAACACGTGGCGAAGCTGGTGCTGTCGGATTCGCCTCCGCCGTCGTTCAGGACGATGGTGCATTTGCTGCCGCAGACGTTTCCGGATATCGAAGAGGAGGATGAAGCGGAGGCGAAGAAGCTGGGTGCGGATTCCGACGCGGCGGCGCAGGCGGGATTGCGGAATCATTTTCGGATGATTTTCTATTCGCCGGAGAAGCGCGAGGAGTACATGGCGAAGATGGGCGATTTGGGATATGAGCCTGCAGTGGCTCGGGCGGTGGGGCAGGCGGCGAGCGCGCTGGATTTGACCGAGGCGGTGAAGGGATTTCATTTTCCAGTGCTGGTGATCACGGGGCGTTATGACATGAATGTGGCTCCGGTGAACGCGTGGGCGATGGCACACGAGATTCCCGGGGCGAAAATTATGTTTTTTGAGGAGAGCGGACACTTGCCGGCGTACGAGGAGCCGGAGAAGTATCGGCGGGTGGTGGAAGGATTTTTGGACGCGCAGTGAAGGTGGGCTGATTGCCGGACTTTTTCCTCAGGGGTTGTTCCAGTCCCATTTTTACAGCGAGTGCATTTGGGTCGAGTGAGCTGATTGCGGAAAGGAGCGGATGGAGTTGAGGCTCGGTTTTCCAAAATGGAAAAGAGGAGGTACTTTCGGGTTGAGCCGCAGTCGATTCGCATTGACGGTCGGGCTGTCGGGGCTCACGCTTCTTGCTATGGGGTGAACCTGGCCTTCGCCGATTTTGGGGTTTGGGGCGGGGTGAGGTTTTGCTTTTTCCCAAAACGGGTGGGGAGCAGTACTTTCGAGTTGAGCCGGGGGCGAATGGCGTTGATGTTCGGCCTGGAAGGGACGAAGCTGCTTGCTGTGGGGTGAACCTGGCCTTCTCCGGTTTTAGGGGGTATTTGTTTTTCGCGCGTTGTGAAGCCCTGGCCATTCGAAACGGAGACTCAGACCGAAATTTCCTGAATCCTAAGCAAAGCCTCTACAGCAGCAACGGAGCCGTACCGGATGTTACGGCACTCGGCGGCGGTGAAGGGTCCGGATTTTCATCACGAACTCACTGAAGTTCGAGCCATTTTCGCCGAAGACGGAGGCGAGCGGGACCCTTGCGTCCTGTCAGAGGTCGCCGTGGATGATGATTGGGGAAACAGGATTTATCGTTATATGCTGGCGCCGGCGTTGGTGGGCGTGGCTTTGTTGTTTTCGGAGTTGCTGCACAGGTTGATTCCTTACTCGGCGTCGTACCTGTTTCTTGCCGCGGTAGTGGCGACGGGATGGTGGGGGAAGCGGGGGCCGGGAATGATCGCAGCGGTGGTGGCGCCGCTGGTTCTCGATTACTACTTTTTTCCGCCGCTGTACACGCTGGGTTTTAGTCCTGAGGCGGAGCCTCATGTAATTCCGTTTTTCCTGAGCGCGCTGGCGGCGGCGTGGATGAGCTC
>Ga0181520_10013408_pt1 | contig 10329 bp, 7 predicted proteins | sample PEATcosm2014_Bin_29_FD_132451 | JGI IMG/M metagenome (GOLD analysis project Ga0181520, IMG submission 132451) | Peatland microbial communities from MTU Mesocosm Facility, Houghton, MI, USA - PEATcosm2014_Bin02_30_metaG | ecosystem: Environmental > Terrestrial > Soil > Wetlands > Peat | place... | reverse complement strand
TAGGTGGAATTATAAACAGGGGGTGACGGTAGCAGCCTTTTCGCCCGTCGAGGCATTACAATTAGGGGCGGAGATCGCCCTCGTGTCCCTGACGCTGCAAACGGGCGACGAATCCAATGATGCGAATAACATTGCCGTATTTCGGCAGGTCTGCCGGGAAGCCCATGACTTGGGGATGCCGGTAATCGGAGAATACTTTCCGGTAAACTCGGATAGTCTTTCCGCGGACGAGTTGCACGAAAGCGTTTATCGCGGTGTACGGATTACGGCGGAACTGGGCGCCGATCTTATCAAGACTTTTTACACGACCTCGTTCAAAACCGTCACGGAGTGCTCACCCGTCCCAGTCCTGGGTTTGGGGGCGAAGAAATTGCCCAGCCAGCTCGCAGCCCTGCAACTGGCAGCCGACGAGGTGGCGGAGGGTGCAGGTGGTGTCGTGTTTGGAAGGAATGCGATACAGGTTCCAAATCCGCCTGCCTTTCAACAGGCCTTGTGTGACGTTGTCAAGCGCGGGCTTGAACCAGAGGCAGCGGTCCAAAAATACCAGCTTGAGGAACCCCAAAAGGTGGGCACAAGCGTTGGCCGGACGGGCCATGATACATAGGACTCGATCCGAGTCAAAGGACTCATCAGGGCTGACCCAGAGTGGCGGCGGTTGCAGAATGTTGACAAGGAGGGTACGAATGAACGTTGGCTTGCCTAAAGAAGTCAAAGATAACGAATACCGGGTGGGATTAGTTCCCTCTGGAGTCCACGCTCTAGTTCAAGATGGAAATTGTGTCTGGGTGCAAAAGGGAGCAGGGGGTGGCTCGGGGTTCTCGGATGAGGAATACGCGACCGCTGGAGCAACGACCGTGGAAGGTGCCGCCGAAGTTTATGAGCGGAGCGAGATGATCATAAAGGTTAAAGAACCTGTTCCTGAGGAATACCCACTTCTGAGAAAGGGACAGATCATCTTTAGCTATTTGCATCTGGCCCCTCTGCCTGAGTTGACGCACGCCCTGCTCAGGTCCCACGCGGCCGGCGTGGCGTACGAGACGATTCACGATGCTCGCGGCAGATTGCCGTTACTCACCCCGATGAGCGAGATTGCCGGACGGATGTCGGTGGTCGTAGGAAGCTACTTCCAGCAGAAAGGACTTGGCGGACGTGGTGTACTGCTTGGCGGCGTCCCGGGAGTTTGTCCGGCACGGGTCGTCATCATTGGCGCCGGCACGGTCGGAATCAACGCTGCGAAGATGGCCATAGGTATGGGTGCGCAGGTCCTTATTCTTGACATCGATCTCGACCGGCTGAGGCATTTGGATGACATTTTCTTTGGCAGGGTTGAGACGCAGATTTCCAACGCGTACTACATTGGGGAAGCGGTAAAGAAAGCCGATCTCCTTATTGGAGCTGTCCTGCTGCCTGGTGCCAGCGCTCCTAAGCTTGTTACTCGCGGAATGATATCCACTATGCAGCCAGGTTCAGTCGTAGTCGACGTGGCTGTCGATCAAGGGGGATGCATCGAAACTACCCGGCCGACGTCCCATAGCGACCCCGTTTACATGGTGGACAGAGTTGTTCACTATTGCGTAACTAACATGCCGGGTGCAATGCCGCGAACATCAACCATCGCGTTGACGAATGCAACTCTTCCATATGCCAGGCGAATTGCGGTACTGGGTCTGGAGGGAGCAATCGACGAGAATCCGTTGCTCAGAGGTGGCGTAAACACTTATGCCGGGCAAATTATGTGCAAGCCCGTAGCGGAATCCTTGGGATTGCCTTGCTCGGATATGGCCGGATTATCGGGAAAAGTGAGCGCCTAGTCGGCAGCCGGAGAAACCGTGCGGGAGCGGCATCACGCAAACAGCGGGGCCGGCTGCCAGAGGGCTGACGGCCCAGACGTTGGGCTCAGCGTCATGTGCCCGATCCGTGGATCCGGCTAGTGGGCCTTTCTGATGAGGCGCCGAATCTGTATTAGGCGAGGGATTAAAGCTGGTGCCGACATACTCGCGGACGGAGCCGTAGCTTAGGAAGCATTCCCTGCCATGGCCAGAGGCCTTAAGTTGTGAGCCGTTCAAAGCGGCTCTATGTGGCCACCAACGAGGCCCCGACTCTCCTTTTGGTCTGCCTGCGGAAAATTTCCCCCAGAGACCGCCTTAGTCCTTACGGAGCGACAGATCTAACCTTTGTATTCTGGCTAAACTGCCTTAGTTGGACAGGGCTTATACCAAGCGTGGTGTACCAGATATCAAAGTCAGAAAGGCTGGCGTAGATGAAGTGCCCTTTGGCTCCGACTTTGGTGTGGTCCGCCAGGAGAATGCGCCGAGTCCCACGTCGCAGCATGATTTCGGTGAGACGGGCAATATCAGGATCCAAAACCAGGCAGTTCCCCTTCGCATCAATGGCGTCTGCCCCCAAGAAAACGGTGTCAAACTCAAGACCTTCCAATGTCTGTTCCATCATGCTCCCGCCAATGAATTGCATCTGCGGATTATATTCCCCTCCCAAAATGTAAAGTCGAATATCAGGGAATGTGCTCAAAACCGGCAAGACAGCCAGGGAGTTTGTGTAGACGAAGAGCTTTCCGGCTTGGCCCAAATGCTGGGCAAGATGAAATGGCGTTGATCCATCGTTTAGCAAAATGACATCATTCGCCTTTACGTCCTTGGCGGCCGCTCGTCCTATCGCCTGCTTGAGTTCGAAGTTGATCGCCACTCTCTGCTGATAGGAAGATCCCATTGAAGTCTTAAGTACGCAGCCACCGTGGGTTCGAAGAACCACTCTCTCCTTTTCCAGATGGTCCAAATCCCTGCGGATCGTGAGCTTTGAGACTGCATACTTTTCCGCGAGTTCCTCAACACTCAATTCCGACTGCAGAGCACGCAGTTGAGAGAGAATTTGTTGTTGGCGCCGTTTTGGTTTCATGGCCCTCCTTAAGGCAAGACCAACAGAGTAAATCCCAGGTCTATATGCTCAAGGGTCAGTTCGGCTCAAAGCACTATCGCGAGCCAGACGAACGCCGTTGGGTGTTTTGCACCTGATAGCAACATACAATCTCTGCACCGCATCGACTCTTTCAACTCCTCACACTCAGGCGCAATGACTTACACGACGACAAGACTCTAACCCAGAACCCATCCGGCCGTTCGTGACGAACATGGCCTGGAACGCACATGTGTCCAGCGTACTGGACAAAACGTTAGACGGTGGGGGTTATTAGTGGAAGTCCTGCACTATACTGGTCAATCCTTTGGGTGTGTCCGTTGGTTAGAATCGCCGCGCCGTTTGGCTTACGATCTACTCGCCTTGGCTTTTTCCGAATTCGCGAAGGCTGGCGGACGAACTCAGGCGTCGGGGTGACGACCTTGTGTTAATCGGAGGCCGAAGGTGAGTCGAAACAAGGAAACACGCTGGTATTTCCTGTTGCTGGTCGTAGCATGCGTGATGTTTGCAGCACAAGGGACAGCGATTAAGTTCCTGAGCTGGCAACTCAGGCCAATTCTGGTCACGTTTCTTCCCTACTATACTGGCACTATCCTACTGATTCCGTTGCTCATCCGGGCCAGGCGTGCGAATAGCAGCATCAAGATTTCGGGGAGTGATTGGGTGCGGTTCGTCGTCGCCGGACTCGGGCAGGTGGTCGCCCAGTTCAGTTTCGTGTCAGGAATAAGCAGGTCACTGGTTTCGAATGCCTCAATCCTGGGCCTGCTCTCGCCCGTGGTTACAGCCCTGATGGCCTCGCTCATGCTTCGTGAGCGAATTACGCGGTTGCGAATCATCGCATTACTCATTGGCCTGCTCGGAGTTCTGTTCCTCTCCACGGATAGCCTCAGGCAGAGTACATTCCTGTCAATGAAATATCTTACGGGGAACGTTCTCGTCCTGGTCTCGGTTGCCGCGTGCGCTTTCTACAACGTCTACTGCAAGAGCCTGTTCGGGCGATTCCAGCAAGTTGAGATCGTGGCGCTGACCGCCATCAGCGCCTCGATCCTGAGCCTTCCCCTGGTTCTCTGGGTCAACCCATTTCATCTTGATGTGTTCAGATCATTTACGTTGCACTCCTGGGTCGCGTTCGGCTACCAGGGGGTGATTGCTTATTGCATTGCGATGCTGATCTTCTTCACGGCGCTCAAGCACCTTGAAGTGACGGTGGCTTCCATCTCGCTTTATCTCAACCCCGTGTTTGGAGTGATCATCGCGGCTCTACTCCTTCATGAACGTCTAAGCGGACTGGCGCTTTGCGGCTCTGGGATCGTCTTCTTGTCTACGCTGCTGATCATGAAATACGACCAGCCCTAGAATCGGATGGCGCAGGACGGGCCAAGTCGACCCGCGGGCGCGCCACCGTGCGGTAAAAGGAGGAGAGAGCTTCTCATGACGCAGAGGTTCCGAAGGTAGGGAGCATGACGAAGAAAATCATTTTATTCTGGAGTAAATATGCCCATGAAGAAACCGCTGTGGAAAGACTCTTCCTGTCCACCTACGAGCCGTAAGGCCCGTCTTCTTTTAGCCTGCCTCGTAGGGGTAGTCCTATTTAGCCTGCCCGCGCGGGGCGAGGATAAGGTGCAGTTGGAGAATGGCCTGATCCGAATATCCTTCAATACCTCCAGCGGATTGTTTGATGTGGAGGACCTTTCCGGCCCAGCCTTCCTGGTGCACAACGCCGGCCCGAGCTTCCAAGTGAACGGCCGAACAATCTCCAGTAGCGATCTTGAGAGAGTCGACACCAAGCGCGAGAACTTTGAGGACCAACTTGGGCATGGCGAAAAACTGGTTGCCCGTTACATCTTCCGCGACCGCGTACCGAGCTTCCGGTATGAGCTTAGTCTTTACAGCGGTAAACCTTGGGTAAGCATGACCGCTTTTGTGCCCCGTGGTGACTATGCACTCGGGGATTTCAATCTCCTGAAGGCCAACCTGCGCGTTCCCGAAGCCTTCAAATCCCGCGTTTACATCAACAGCGGTGAGGCGGGGGGAGGCACAGGCACCTGGGAACTCGGGGTGAGGCGATGGGACAGCGCTAACCTTTCTGCCTGGTACGATCCGGGAACACAGGAAACAATGCAAGTGGGCTTTTATTCTTTTTACCGTGCCCGCACGTCGGTGAGTTCCCAATACCTGGGTCCCCATGACATCGGGATTGAGGCTGTATCCCATTACAATGGCTTTCAACCCAAAGACCAGGAGTTGCGAACGGAAAGTGCCCTCTTGACCTTCGGGCACGATCCCCTTCAGATGCTCGAAGATTGGGCGGACGCCAGTGTGGAGTCTGTTCATCCGCAGTTCAACCATGACACCCGGACAGGCTATTTTGACGTGTGGTATGCCTTCGGAGACAAGGCTTCGTCGGAGGATTTGCTGGAACAGGCTAAGATATTGCGTAAATCAGTTCTTTATGAGTATGGCATTACATTCGATTCCCTGGGTGAATGGCAAAAACAACGGCATGGATTTGGGGATTCAGGAGACGCGCTGGGTTATGGAGAGGATGAAGTGGACCAGGAGCTGTTTCCACAGGGATTGGAATGGCTCTGCCGCGAGTACCATAATCTGGGCTTTGGGTGCACGTTCGGCGCTAACTATGCGTACGCGGCGTGGGAGTCATCACTCGCCAAGAAGAATGTGCCGTGGCTGATCAGAGGAGACCGGAGCCGGATGGATTTTGGGATGCCGATTGATTTCACCGATCCTGACGCGCAGAAGTGGGTGTACAACCTCTTCCATCGGGCAAACCCCATCGGCTCCAAATGGGTGTGGAGCGATTTTGACGGGGGCCCGGCGCAAGGACCACTTCATGACCCCACAAAAGTAAGGGGCTTTGAGGACATCCGCGAGGGAATGAAGGCGATTCGGGATGCCGTGGGTCCGGATACTTTCATCCATAAGTTCTGCTGCGGTCCCTATTTTACTTATCTGGGCCTGGCCGATCGGGTGCGCGTGGGTAACGACATGTTTGCCGTCGGAGACTTCCCCGGTCTGAAGGAGATAGCCCGACAAATGGCTGCCAATTATATGCTCCACCAGCGATTTTGGATCAACGACCCTGATCCGATCTATGTGGGCGGGCGGGACTATGTCCATAACTACGGATCCGGCCCTATCGGACCGGATTCTGCAATTCTCGACGAAGTGCGCATGCGGCTGCAACTCGAGGTGACTTCGGGAGGGTTTGTGACGCTGGGCGAGAATGTGAAGGACCTCGACCCGGCCCGGGTGCGCTTACTGACCCTGGTCCTTCCACCTTATGGCCAGGCTGGCCGCCCCCTCGATCTTTTTGCTCACACTACCCCGGAGATCTATGACCTCAAGGTGAAAACCGATTGGGATCAGTGGCACGTGCTGATTTTGCAGAACTGGGATGATCAGGACAAGAGCTACGACATCCGGTTCTCGCAGTTAGGTCTGGACGAGAACCGTAGTTATCTGGTGTACCGCTTCTGGGACCAGGTTTCCCTGGGAGAGTTCCGCACAACCACAAAATTGCAAGTGGGGGCGCGAAAGGGGGAGACTTACGTGATTCGCGAGGTCCCGCATCACCCCTGGGTGCTTTCCACGGACATGCACCTGACCCAGGGCGGGGTTGAACTCCACGACGTGCAATATAACTCCTCCACGGGAACGCTTTCGGGAGTAGCTGAGCGACATCCCGGAGCGGACGGGCACGTCGTCGTATACGTCCCATCCGGATACAAAATTCTTTCAGCTTCCGGCAAGTACCGGGAGGAAAGCCACCCTGCGGAAGGAAAGATCGTTTATCTACAATTGAACTTCGCAAAGAAAACGGCCCCTTGGTCGGTGACCTTCGGACCAACTCAATGAGCGCTCATCGGATCTTTGGCCGCCTTCTCATCAGAGAAAGGGCGCCGGTATCCGGAGACTTAGCATCCATGATTCTCTTAACTCATAGATCGTGAGGTGAACAGTATGGAAGATTCCACTTTATTGATTAATCAGAGTCAGATTGAGTCGCTGCTGGATCTGCCGTCGGTTCTCAAAATTACCGAGCAAATATACCGCTCGCATGGAGAAGGCAAGGTCGTATTGCCTCCCAAACTAACGCTTGATCTCGGGGAAAGCGCCCCGTGGCCGCCCTATAAGGCATTCTTGAACGCCATGCCAGCGTACTTGGGCGACGCGGATGTTGCCGGGATCAAATGGGTAGGCGGTTTTCAAGGCAACCCTGCAAAGGGACTGCCTTATATTACCGGGATGATTCTGTTAGTTAATCCCAAGAACGGAATGTTCATTGCCGTCCTGGATGGGGCCTATATCACGTCGCTGCGCACAGGGGCCCAGAGCGCCGTTTTCGCTAAATTCCTGGCGCGCAAGGATTCCACTGTTTTGACGATTATTGGGGCGGGTACGCAGGGTCGCATGCACCTGCGAGCTTTGAGTCAAGTTTTCAACTTCACAGAAGTCCGGGTCACAGATATCAACAAAGCCCACCTGGAAGATTTCTGCCGGACAATGGCTGCAGAGGTTCGAGTGAACATACGTGCGGCCGGATCCCCGGAGGAAGCTGTCCGAGGGGCGGACATCGTGTGTACCGTCACCGCCGCTTGTGAGCCATTGGTACGCAAAGAGTGGCTGAAGAGAGGCTCACTGGTTATCGGTGCAGGCTCTTACCAGGAATTGGATGGCGACGTAATCTTGGGGGCAAACAAGATCATCGTTGATAATTGGGCCCAAGCCTCGCACCGTGGCGCTCTGGCCGGGTTGGTGGGAGCTGGGAAACTTAGTCCTGAGAATATCTATTCCGACATCTTCGAAATTGTGGTCGGACGAAAGGCCGGACGCGAAAATGAAGACGAGAATATCATTGCTGTTCCCGTCGGCCTTGGAAGCTTGGACATCGCATGCGCGTATGAGGCCTATCAGAGGGCATTGAAACAAGGTATCGGTACTCCCTTCCGCTTCGTTTAGAGGGGGGAGCACCCAAACCCGGTCCGAGGCAACAAACTAAATCGGCGCCGTCAGTGACCCATCGATCTCGCGACCGAGGGGGGGAAGTTCCTGTGGGGTCGGGGGCTCTCGCTAGTGGGGCGAGTCCCCGACCCGCGCCAGGTTCTTCATCGTTGAGTGCGAGTTATGGATCTTGCTCCACAAGGGCTCCGCTTGGCGCCCAGAGGTTCAATCTACCCCTTGCTCCGCGGGCAGCGTCGTGAGAACTCAAAGCACGTCCTTGTGACTGGTTCCGCTGGCTACGGCGCGCGCCGGAAGCCACCGTTGCTCGAGCGAGCGACCACTACTTTCCGCACTCCGCAGGCGGGCGGTCCGAGAAGAAACTTCGCATTAATCGCACAAAGGTCGCTGAGACCCTCCGTTTGCTAAAGCCGGTAGCCATCAAGAAGGTATTCGATGAAAACGGCAGGTTATGAATCCATAGTCGAGGACTCTCCTCTTACTCCCTTCCTGAAACGGCTCGCTCTCTTCACAAGTGGTGGCACCTTCCTAGATGGCTATATTCTGGTCATCATTGGCATCGCCTTAATGCAATTGGGAGCGCAACTCAAACTCAATGCCTTCTGGGAGGGACTAATCGGTGCAGCAGCTTTGGTCGGAATGTTTGTAGGGGCGGTTGTCTTCGGATACGTTACGGACCTCGTGGGCCGTCGACTTATGTATCAACTAGTGCCGATCGTTATCATCGCGCTCTCTGTTGCCCAAATGTTAGTAGCCACCGCCTGGGAGTTGGCTTTCTTGCGGTTCCTGATCGGGATAGCCGTCGGGGCAGACTACCCGATTGCGACGTCCCTCCTGACGGAATTCTCCCCCACGAAATACCGCGGGCTTATGTTGGGATTCCTGATCTGCGTCTGGTACCTCGGAACAGTGGGGGCGGCGGTCGCGGGGTACGCATTGCTGTCCGCGGGCCCGTCCGGATGGAGGTGGATGTTGGGCAGCGCCGCAGTGCCGGCCCTCCTGTTAGTGTTTGGACGGTGGAATACGCCCGAGTCTCCTCGCTGGTTGGTCAATAAAGGTCGCCTGGAAAAGGCCCACGAGGTTGTTAGGACAGTTTGGGGCATGGAGGCGGACCTCCATGATTTGCGCGGGATCCACCTGCCGAAGACCGATTTTCTAAAAGTATTCAGTCCCAGGTATCTTCGCTGGACGATATTTATCGGTGCATTTCAGACGGTCAAGATCATCCCTGTTTTTGCAATCTACACCTTTGGCCCCCAAATCATGGGAGCTTTTCACTTAGGTGAGGGACACCTCTGGATTTTCGCTTATGCACTGACTAACGCATTCTTTCTGATCGGATGTGTCCCGCCTTTGGCGCTGATGGATACTCTAGGGCGTAGGCCGTTGATGATCTGGAGTTTCTTCTTCATGACTCTGGGACTGCTGGTCCTGGGTTTGTTCCCGCACGCGCCTGCATGGGTCATCATCTCCGGTTTTCTGGTCTATGCCCTTCTCTCCGGAGGACCCGGTGTTCTGCAGTGGATTTACCCGAACGAACTATTTCCCACTGAGGTAAGGGCTACCGCGGTTGGAGTGGCCACCGCCATCAGCCGAATTGGAGCGGCCATCGGAACGTTCGTGCTCCCCTACTTATTGCAAACCTATGGGATTGGCCCGACTATGCTGATCAATACCGCGATCACGCTGTCGGGCTTCATTGTGTGTGTTTGGTTAGCCCCTGAGACCAAAGGGCTGAGCTTGCGAGAATGTAGCGAATTATAGGAGTCTGCGACCACCCATGTAGCCATTAGCATACCTGGGCATAGACGTGGGGGGAACGGGCGCGAAGGTGGGTGTGGTGGATGCGGAAGGCCATCTACTGGGATTCGCGCACATACCTTATCATCCTCGTTTGACGGAGGAAGGGCACGTCGAGATTCCTATCGACACAATTTACTCTGCGGCGCGAGAGGCGGCGCTTTCGGCAATCCGCGACAGTGGGGCGCGGGTTGTGGCCCTCAGCGTTGTCTCGCAAGGAGAAACCTTTGTTACCCTTAATGACCATGACGAGCCCCTCCACCCGGCTATCGTTTGGTATGACGCACGCGCTTCCGAGCAGGCGGATCGCCTGCGTAAGTCCTTGCAGGCCGCCAGCCCCCAAGAGGCCATGCCGGTAGTCGCTTCGACGTTATCTGCGCCGAAGATCATCTGGTTGCGCGAGCACTTTCCGGAGCTGATGGCGCGGGCAAAACGGTACTTATTGTTACCGGACTATCTCGTCTATCGGTTGACGGGAAGGGCCATCACCGACCCTTCGACAGCAGCAAGTACCGGCTTGTATGCCCAAGATGCAGCGGATTATTGCGCTGCGGCGCTCGCCGTAACAGGGATTTGCAAGGGCGCGCTTGCTGAGATACAAAAGCCTGGCCAGCCTAT
>Ga0181520_10013406_pt1 | contig 10334 bp, 10 predicted proteins | sample PEATcosm2014_Bin_29_FD_132451 | JGI IMG/M metagenome (GOLD analysis project Ga0181520, IMG submission 132451) | Peatland microbial communities from MTU Mesocosm Facility, Houghton, MI, USA - PEATcosm2014_Bin02_30_metaG | ecosystem: Environmental > Terrestrial > Soil > Wetlands > Peat | place... | reverse complement strand
CGAGCGGGCGCAGCGCCGACCTGCTGGTCATCGACTCGCTGGCGGCGCTGATCTGGTCGGTCAACCTCGGCTGCATCGACATCAACCCCTGGCCGGTGCGGAGCGGCGACACCGACCATCCCGACGAGCTGCGCGTCGACCTCGACCCCCAGCCCGAGATCCCCTTCTCCGACATCCGCAAGGTGGCCCTGGTGGTGCGCGAGGTGCTCGAGGAGATGGGCCTGCACGGCTACCCCAAGACATCGGGATCGCGGGGCATCCACATCAACGTCCGGATCACCCCCGAGCACGGCTTCACCGCGGTTCGCCGGGCCGCTCTCGCGTTGGCTCGCGAGGTCGAGCGCCGCGCCCCGGCCCTCGCCACCAGCAAGTGGTGGAAGGAGGAGCGCCACGGCGTCTTCATCGACTACAACCAGAACGCCCGGGACCGCACCGTCGCCAGCGCCTACTCGGTGCGTCCCGTGCCCGATGCGCGGGTCTCCTGCCCGCTGGAGTGGGACGAGGTGGCGGACGTCGAACCCGCGGACCTGACTGTGGAGACCGTGCCACGCCGATTCAGCCAGAGAGGTGATCCGGGTGCCGGCATCGACGCCGTGGCCCACCGGCTGGACGCCCTGCTGGAGCTGGCCGACCGCGACGAGCGCGAAGGGCTGGGCGACGCGCCGTGGCCGCCCCACTTCCCCAAGGGCGACGACGAGCCGCGACGGGTCGCGCCGTCGCGCGCCCGCAAGACCTGAGCACACGCAGGAGCCGATCAGGCGGTCGCCCGGGCACATACCGCCCACACATCGCGTTGAAAGCGTCGTTCCGCCCGATCTCCACGCGCGGGGGTGGGTCTCTCTCGAAACCAGTTAAGGACACGAAAGTCCTTAACCGCGTGCGAGTGGCGCAGGGGTGGTACCCGCGGCAATGAGCACGGCGCGGTTTGCTCACGTCGACCAAGCCGCCGGCGCGCCCCGCGCCGTCCGGGCTGGCTAGGCGCTGCTGCCCAGGATGCGCGCGAGGTCGAAGGGATGGGGTGGCAGGAGCTGGTCGTACCCGCACTGGTCCGCTGCCTTGTCGGGGCGCCAGCGCAGGAAGCGGGAGGCGTGGCGGAAGCGGTTGCCCTGGAGGTGGTCGAATGCGACCTCGCAGACCAGCTCGGGGCGCACGGCCACCCAGTCCGTCTCCCGCCCCCGCGTCCATCGCGACGGGCCGCCGGGTGTCCGGCCCGCTCCGAAGGAGGTCCCGCCCTCCAGGGGGCGCAGAAGGGTCAGCAGATCGCGGCGCTCGGCGGCCGAGAACGATGCGGTGTGGCCGACGTGGTGGAGGACACCGTCGGTGTCGTACAGGCCGAGCAGGAGGGACGCGACGGCCTCGACCTTGAGGTCCCTGCGGTACCCGCCGACGACGGCGTCGACGGTGCGGAGATGCTTGACCTTGATCCAGCCGCGGTCGCCGCTCCGGTACGTGGAGTCGAGCGGCTTGGCGACCACGCCGTCGCAGCCGGCGCCCTCGTACCGCTCGAACCAGGACGCCGCCTCGGTGGCGTCGACGGTCTGGGGGGTGAGGGCGACCTGGGGGTTGGGGGTGAGCTCTGCCTGGAGGCGAGCGGTGCGCCCGGCGAGCGGCAGACCGCGGAGGTCCTCGTCGCCAATCGCCAGCAGGTCAAAGGCGATGAAGGTCGCCGGGCTCTCGGCGGCGAGCATCCGCACCCGCGATTCGGCGGGGTGGAGGCGGAGCTGGAGGGCGTCGAAGTCCAGACCGCGCGGGCCGGCGATGACGATCTCGCCGTCGACCGCGGCCTGCTCCGGAAGGGCGGCGCGGAGAGGTGCGAGCAGCTCGGGGAAGTAGCGCTGGAGGGGCAGGCTGTTGCGGCTCTCCAGGTGGAGGGAGTCGCCGGTGCGAAAGACGATGCAGCGGAAGCCGTCCCACTTGGGCTCGTAGACGAGACCGGGGCCCGGGGGGATGTCATCCGCGGAGCGGCAGAGCATCGGCTGGAGGGGAGGTTGCAGGGTGGGCATTGGCCCGATGATACGGGTGGCCCGCAGTGCGTGCGGCCGGGCGCCCGGCTCAGCAGTACACGAGCGCGCCCCGGGTGCCCGCGGCCGCTGCGGGAAGCAGGCCCAGGACCAGGCGGCGGAGGGTGCAGCCGGTGTCATTCAGGGCGGGCAGCAGGGTCGCTCCGGTGCGCACGTACACCGTCGACCCGCAGAGATCCTCCGAGACCGTGTATGTGGGGTGGCCGGTGAAGGCGAGAGGCCGGAAGGTGATGGTGAAGAGGAGAGCGTCCTCCATGCAGAAGGTCCGGGGGGCCAGCGGGAGCGCGTCGACAGCCGCGGCGAGCCGGCCGCTGTCGGCCTGCCCGAGCTCGACCGTCACCGGCCCGCTCGAGGGGTTGGCGAGGGAGAGCGTCGCGTAGCCGGTCAGCTCCGCGCCCCCCGGGAGGGGGATGGAGCCGGTGCCGGTCCGATCCGGGACCCACACCACCTGCGCGTCGACGCGGAGCACGTAGCCTCCGGCGGCGTTGGCGGTGGTCTCGTAGAGGAGCTGGGCCAGGTACTCGTTGGGTCCGGAGGTGGGCAGGGACGCGAACAACCCCGTCGAGCTGCCGTCGGGCCCAAACCCGCTGTTGCCGCCGATGATGCGAGAGCCCGGGGGCAGGTGCGCGCGCACATAGCTCTCGAAGGGGCTGTCCTGGTCGAATGATGCGGGCTCGTCCACCAGGAAGAGCTCGTGGAGGTCGATGAGGCCGCTGATGGCGATGCTCTGGGGCGGGACCTCGAGGACCGCGGGGGGCGCGGCCGTCCAGGGCTGGGCGCCAGCAGGGATCGGAGCCTGGTCCAGCACCTGGATCGCGAACTGCTCGCCCGACGCCGATGCCGAGGCACCGGGGTTGCTGCTCCCCACGCCCGAAGCCGTGGCGGAAGCCGTCGGAGCGGAGCCGGCCAGGACGGCGGGCAGGGTGGCGCAGGCAAGGATCACCCCGACGGCGGCGACCGCGACCGTGCGGGTGCTCACGTCCATGGTCAGCAGTACTCGATCGCACCTAGCGTACCGGCCGCCCGCGCGGGGAGGAGCCCTGCGACGAGGTTGCGGAGCGCACAGCCCTGGTCGCTCAGCACCGGCAGCTGGGTTGAGCCCACGCTGACATCCACCATCCCCCCGCACGTGCCCTCGGCCACGAGGTAGATCGCGCCGGAGGTGAACGGCAGCGGGCGGAAGGTGATCGTGAAGACGACGTCGTCCTCCATGCAGAAGACCTGCGCGGCGAGCGGGAGCGCGTTGACGGCGTCGGCGAGCCGCGCGCTGTCAACCTCGCCGAGCTGGAGCGACACCGGTCCGCTCGACCCGAACGGGCCCCAGATGGTGGCGAAGCCGGTCAGCTCCGCGCCGCCCGGGGGAGGTATCGCCTCGCCCCCCGCCCGATCTGGCACCCACACCACCTGCGCGTCGATGCGGAGCACGAAGTCTCCACCCGTGGTCGCGGTGGTCGCGTAGAGGAGCTGAGCGAGAGCGTCGTTTGGCCCAGCGGGGGGAAGAGAGAGAGCGAACCCCGTGGCGTCCCCCTCCGGCCCGCTGGTGCTGCCGGTCGACTCGATCATGGCTCCGGCCGGCCGGTGGGCAAGGACCCAGCTGTCGAGCGGGTCGGTGTCGGAGAGGCCGGCGGGTTCGCCGACCGCGTAGAGCTTGTCGACGTCGATGAGCCCGCTGATGCCGGCGCTCAGCATCGGGTGGGTGAGCGCCGCCGGGGGAGCGGCCGTCCAGGGCCGGGCTCCGGGAGGTATCGGGGCAGAGGCCAGCACCTTTTCAGCGAGCTGGCTTGCGGACGATGCCGTGCCAGCGGCGGTCGCCACGGTGGGCGAGCCGGAAGCGCCCGCCTGCCCGGAGCCGCCCAGGACGGCGGGCAGAGTGGCGAGCGCCAGGGCGCAGCCGACGACCGCGGTCGCGATCCTGCGGGTGCGCACGTCCATGCAACGCGCCAGCATGGCAGCGAGTTCCCCGGATTGCCACCGGCCCTGGGATCAGGCGGTGACCGCGCCTCCGGCGGACTTGGCCTGCAGCCGGATCAGGTTGACCACGTCGGCGCTCCCTCGCGCCCGCTCGATCACCTCGCTGGCCCGGCGGATCAGCTCGAGCGAGCCCACCTCGCCCCGAACCGTGAGGGTCTCGTCGTCGCCGGCTGTGACCCGGAGCGAGAACCCGTCCGCGCCGAGCTCCTCCAGGAGGGCGTCCTGGATGCGCTCCCCCACATCGGTCATCTGACGACCGGCGTGGCGCCGGCGCGTGCCGACCAGAGAGGTGGCAGAGGCACCGTGACGGGCGAGCTTCTCACCGCCCCGCCTGACCGCCTGACGGCGTCCGGCCCCCTTGCGCGGGTGGAAGAAGAAGGCGGCGACCGCAGCGGCGATCGCACTCATCCCGACGATGTGCAGGCGCTTCACGGCTTTCCTGATCGAATGGCGGACGGATTTGGCGAGTGGCTCAGCAGACCCGGTGTGGAGAGAGATCGCGGAACTCGGGACAAAGGTTACGCGCGCCGAGCGCGCGAGCCCATCACCCTGACAGGTGAAATCTCGGCAGTCAGGTCATCCGGGTCAGGTCCCGGTCGAAGCCGCTCTGCCGGACGCCGTCAGCCCGAAGTCGAGGGCGACGCATGGCTCGTCCCCCACCACCCAGGCGTCATGGCCGGGGCCGACCTCGAAGGCCTCACCGGGCCCGACGGTCACCTCCGAGCCATCGGCCGCGCGGACCCCCAGGCGGCCGGAGCAGACGTAGCCGATGTGGGCGGCCGAGGGCTGGCCGGTCTGGGGACCGGCATGCTCGGACCACCGCCAGCCGGGCCGGTAGACACCCCGGCCGATGCGGAGCGATGGGAGATCCAGCGTCGATCTCCGGCTGCCGTCCAGGAACTCACGGGAGTCGCCCACGCCGTCCGCTCCGACCGTGGCCACGCCATGCATCGTCAGCCGGCCTCCCCCACTCGCTGCGCAGCCGCGGGAGCCGCGAGCTCCTTGGTGAAGAAGACGCACGGGAAACCCAGAACCTGGCCACGACCGGTCTCGATGAAGCCCTCGGACCTGTAGAGGGCGATCGCCGCGACCTGGCGCTCGGTGGTGTCCAGAACCAGCCGGCGGTAGCCGAGCTCGCGCGCCCGCTCCTCCAGCCGGCGCAGGACGGTGCGCCCGAAACCGCATCGCTGAACGCCGGGGTTGACCCGCATCCGCTTCAGCTCGGCGGTGATGCCATCCTGCCGTCGCAGGGCTCCGATGGCCACGATCCTGCCCGCGAGCGCGCCCACCAGGAACTCTCCGCCGGCGTCGAGGTACACCTCCTGGATGTGATGCAGATCGTCGTCCCACGCACCGTTGCCGGCGTGGGCTCCGACCGCGTGCAGGGCGAGGTTGTGCAGCTCCCACACGGCGTCGTGGTCGCCATCCTGGTAGCGGCGGAGGTCGAGGGCGGCGACCGTCATCCCGACAGCACCAGCTCCGCGACCTGGCGGAGCAGGGCGCTTTCCGGGGTCACGTGGACGAGCAGGGTCGTCAGCAGCGACGCTCGCCATGCGACGAGCTCCTCGCGGATCTTCGCCGGCGGTCCGATGAGGGCGACCTGCTCGATCATCGCGGTGGGGATGGCCGCCGCCGACTCCTCGGTTCGGCCCTGCAGCCAGAGGCCCCGCACCTGGGTCGCGACCTCCTCATACCCCATGCGCACAAAGGCGTTGTAGTGAAAGTTGCGCCCCGGTGGCCCCATCCCGCCGATGAAGCGTGCGAAGAGGCCGCGCAGCCGGTCGGCGGCGGCCTCGATGTCGTCATCGACGATCAGCGGCACGGTGGCGACGATCTCGAAGCCCGCCGCGGTGGCCCTCGTCCCCGCCCGGGCCGCACCATCCGCGAGGGCCGCGCGGTAGTGCGCGTCCCGGTACGGGGAGTAGTAGGTGGCGATCCAGCCGTCCGCGATCTCGCGGGCAAGGGCGACGTTCTTCGGCCCCTCGGCAGCCAGCAGGATGGGGAGGTCGGGGCGGAGCGGTCTCACCATCGAGAGGAAGGGACGGCCCAACCCGGAGCCCCCCGGCAGAGGGAGCGACAGGTGCCGGCCCTGGTATGCGACCGGCTCGCGACGGCGGAGCACCCGGCGGACGATCTCGACGTAATCGCGGGTCCGTCCCAGGGGAGGGTCGAAGGGCTGCCCGTACCAGCCCTCCACCAGCTCGGGGCCGGACACACCCAGCCCGAGGACGAAGCGCCCGCCGGAGAGGTGATCCAGGCTGAGGGCTGCCATCGCCGTCGCGGTTGGGGCCCGGGCGGCCATGTGCATGATCGAGGTCCCGAGCCGCATCCGCGTGGTGTGAGCGCCCACCCAGGCGAGCGGGGTCAGAGCATCGGAGCCGGAGGCCTCGGAGGTCCACACCGACTCGTAGCCGAGCGTCTCGGCCTCGCGCACGGTCTCCACCAGCCGGGGCGGCGGGCCTGCCTCGCCCCAGAAGCCGAGGAGCAATCCCAACTTCATGCGCCGCCCACGCTACTCCGGACACCCGCCCACTGGCGACGGACGGGAGGATTCCATGCCGCCCGGCGGGCGTCTCCATCCCGGCGGGACGAGCGACGCGAGCCGGGTCGCCGCTCCTGAGTAGTCAATCTGGATCACTGTCACAGGGCGCAGCCGACTGTCGCGGATTGGAGGTGGGCGCGTCATACTCCAGACGGCCAGCCACCAGTGAGGAGTGCGTACGTGACCGATCGGAGTGGGACCCCAGCCACGGGACAGCATTCCCGGAAGCATCCGGGCACGCTGACCGTGCTCCTCCTCGACGACCATGCGGTCATCCTGGAGGCCCTGCGGGCACTCATCGAGAGCGACGACACGCTGGTGGTCATCGGAACGGCGAGCCGCGTGCCCGACGCGATCCGCCTGGCCCGTGCCATGCAGCCCGACGTGGCCGTCATCGACGTCCACATGCCCGACGGAGGCGGATGGGCGGCCGCGCGCGGTCTGCGCCAGGTCTGCCCCGACATCCGTCTGGTGGCCTTCTCCTCCTTCGACGACGCGCTGGTGACCCGGACGATCGCCGCGGCCGGCATCTCCGCCTTCGTCACCAAGGGTTCGGACATCAGCGTGCTGCTCGCAGCGATCTGCGGCGAGGACACCATGCCGACGCCCGCGCAACCGATGCCACTCTTCCGCAGGACGATCGCCGCCGGCGCTGAGTGAGCAGGGGCGCTCGTACGGTGGGACCTGGTACGCCCTCCAGCCGGATGGGCAGCTGTTCACTTCTGGGATGGGCGGCAACTCCTACGGCTACTGAGGAGTGAAGGGCCGCGAACCTGTCACGCGTGGCGTGCTGCCCCGAGTGGCGAGGCGGGTGCAGCGGAGCCGGGCAGCTGCACGACTGCCCCGAGCGGGTGTGTGGACGGCAGCATCTCGCCGTTGAGGCCGGCGACCACCGCTGCCAGCTCGGCTTCTGACACCACTGCGGGCGCGGGAGCCTCAGCGTCCTCGCGGGGAACCCAGCATCTCACCGTCGTCCCGGCTCCGGGCCGGCTCTCCAGCGACCACGACCCGCCCAGGGCCTCGCTGCGCTCTCGCATCGAGCTGAGCCCGACGTGGCCGGTGGGCGAGTAGCCCGTCCCCTCGGGGACGAACCCGGGACCGTCGTCGCGGACGGTGACCGCGTAGCCGGCGTCCCGGTCTCTCAGCTCCACGGTCACGGTGGAGCCGGCGGCATGCTTGCGCGCGTTGACGACGGCCTCGCAGGTGATCCGGTATAGGGTGGTGGCGATCGTCCCCGAGGGCTCGTTCGCGAAGCTGCCGTCGAGGACGCAGCGGAGGTCGCCGTCGTTCTCGACCTGCTCGAGATACTGACCCAGGGCCGTGGTGAAGCCGCGCTCCACGACCTGCGGGTGCAGCTCTGACATCAGCGTGCGCATCCGCGTGATCGACGCCTGAACCGCGTCGGCGGCGCGATCCAGCGACGAGGCCTGCTTGGGATCGGCGATGCCGCGCCTCGCGATCTGGAGGCGGGTGTGCCCCACCGCCATCCACTGCAGCATGTCGTCGTGGATGATCCCGGAGAGCCGCCGGCGTTCCTCGTCCTGGAGGATGACCAGGCGCAGCAGCAGCCCCTTCCGGCGTTCGTCGGCGGCGCGCAGCTCCTCGAGACTCTGATCCAGCTCCCGGGTGCGCTCGTCCACCAGATGGTCGAGCTGGCGGTTCTGCTGCTGCAGCTGGAGACCGAGCGACCGTGTATCGCGCACCAGTATGAACTGGCGCGTGAGGACGATCGCCATGATGCCGAAGCTGTCCCAGAGCATGAAGGCGTCGAGGCCAACCCCGCGCATCTCGCGCCCGGCGACCACGAGTCCAGCCGCGATCATCGGGACGTAGGGGAGCAGCGTCCTCCAGCGGTTCTGCTGGACCGTCTGCTCGGTGACGCGGGCCGGGGATGTCATCGCCCGCCATGCGCCCAGGGCGACAAGACAGTAGCCCAAGGTCCAGCCGACGTCGGCGGGGTTGGTGGCACCGTAGTTCTGCACCGTGGTGAGGTAGGCGAAGGTGCTGTCGGCGACGGTGTTGAGGAGTATCCCCAGGCCCAGGAAGACGAACGGTTGCCGGCCTCCCGACGGCATGCGGGAGAGGGCGAGGATGACGATCGTCCCCATGAAGACGTCGCCGAGCGGGTAGGTCAGGCTGAGGAACTGCTGCATGAAGCCGGCGGCAGAATCGGCGTAGATGGTCCCGAGGATGGTCGCCCAGCTCACGAAGAGGGCCCCGCCGACCATCAGCAGCCCGTCGAGGAGGAGGGAGATCCGGGTTCCGGCGCCGCGGAAGGTGGGCAGCGAGATCAGCCCTGCGATGGCGAGCGGGATGGCGGTGGCGAAGCCGAGATCCGGCCAGCCAGGGAAGAGGCTCGCCGGGCTCTGGCCGAGAATGACCTCCCGAAATGTCCAATCCGCCTGACCCAGCCCCCAGCTGAGGGCGGAGAGGCCGATGAGAGCCCACGCCCGGCGAGCCGAGGTGCGCGGCCTCGAGGCTGCGGCCAGGCAGGCAAACGCCGCGGCCAGGGGAGCCAGCGTCTGAGAGACGTTGTCGAAGGCGACCGTGAAACGGCCCTGCCCCGGGTGGGTGCCGATCCAGACGACGCTCAAGAGGGCGTAGGCGCCCGCGGCAGCGACGAGCCAGACGAACCTGCGATCACGTGCGGTGCGCCGGGCTGGTGGCGGGCTGCGGTCCATGTTTCGAGGCTAGGCAGCCCCGGGCGGCGGGACCAGATGCAGGGGCTTCAGGATTTCCTGATGCAGGTGGGCCATCCGAATATGGCGAAACAGAATCTGGCCGGCGCGCGCTGACGGAATCAGGATGAGCTCATCACCAGCCTCAGAGGAAGCGCCGAAGTGACTGACAACTCCGAGCCCGCGGACCGCCGCCCCGGCTCTCCCCCGCCGCCCCACAACCTGACCGTCCTGCTCCTCGACGACCACTCCGTGATGCTGGAATCGGTGAGGGCGATCGTCGAGACCGATGACACCCTGACCGTCGTGGGCACGGCCAGCCGCGTCCCGGACGCGATCCGGCTGGCCGCCCAGACCCATCCGCAGGTGGCCGTGATCGACGTCAACATGCCCGATGGCGGCGGCTGGGCGGCCGCACGTGGCCTGCGCGAGGTCTGCCCCGACATCCGCCTGGTCGCCTACTCCTCGTTCGACGAGGCACTGGTGATCCGCACCATCAGGGCGGCGGGGATCTCGGCCTTCGTCACCAAGGGGGCCGACATCGACGTCCTGCTGGGAGCGATCCATGGCGAGGACATCCGCCCGGTGCTGGCCCAGGCAAAGCCGCTGATCCGCAGGACCAACGCCGTCACGGCGGGCTGACGCCGACCCGGTTCGCGCATCCGTTCGCCTGCCCTGACACCCAGATCGAGGACCACGGCGCGAATCTCATCGCGGACGGTCCGGCATGAAGGCGGCATGCTCGGGCGCGTGAGGGGAGTGGTACGCCCAGGAGGATTTGAACCCCCGGCCTTCTGATCCGTAGTCAGACGCTCTATCCAGACTGAGCTATGGGCGCACGCTGCCTCGATGGTACCAGCGGCACGGCCGCGCCAACCGGGCCGACCGGCGAACCCGACCCGCCACCCCCTGCTCGGGCGGCCGACCCTCCCGTCCGTTCATCATGGGACGGCGAAGCGGCGGCCCGTCTGTCGAGCCCTCGACCGGGCCTTTCCAGGAGGACCACAGATGGCGGTGACCGGACAGCAAGCGGCTCCAGCGGACCTGGACCCCCTGCACCAGGTGGCTCAGCAGCTCCGGGTCGACGGCATCCGCGCCAGCACCCCCGCCGGTTCGGGTCAT
>Ga0181520_10013405_pt1 | contig 10334 bp, 7 predicted proteins | sample PEATcosm2014_Bin_29_FD_132451 | JGI IMG/M metagenome (GOLD analysis project Ga0181520, IMG submission 132451) | Peatland microbial communities from MTU Mesocosm Facility, Houghton, MI, USA - PEATcosm2014_Bin02_30_metaG | ecosystem: Environmental > Terrestrial > Soil > Wetlands > Peat | place... | reverse complement strand
TGCAGCATCGCAGTCACATAAAGCTGCTGCACCAGGTGCTCAAATCCCACCACCGGCTGCGGGCCCGCGCCGGGATTCTGCGCGCGGATCAGGTCGTCCAGCCTTTGTGCCGAGGCATCGTAGGCGGCCTTCTGCTCGTGGCTCTCCGCGGCAGTTGGTGGCTCCGGCAATCCGGAATCCAGTTGCGACTCCGCCGCGGCCTCTGCAGATTTTTGCGCGGCTGCGTCGCGCTTCGCTTCATTCACCACCAGCTGCGGCCCTGCCGAAGGCCCCGTCGGCTCGGGTGGCGCCGCCGCCTCGGCCGTCTGCCGGCCCTCTTTCTCTTCGTCCGCCTTCAACTTGCGGCGGTCAATCACTTCGAATTTCGGTGTATCGCTCATAGTTCCAAGTTTCTCATCCGGGGCGGCTACTGGCCTTTGTTATCGCGCCAATTGCCCCATACCCGCGCGATCGCGGCCCGATGAACTACCGCTACTAGCCTTTTAAGTTCGGCGGCACGGCCAGGATCTCGGCTTTCCCCGCGTTCGCTCCAGCCGTGTACTTGAATGATTGGCTCTGCGCTTCTGCCTCGGTTCGCATCTTGCCCAGCGCAAACACCCGCCGCCCGCCCTTGAGCGGAAACTCTGCCGCGCTTGTAATCTGCCCTGCAGCCGTCCCGTCCTCAAGCGTCAACTCCGTGCCGGCCGCGGGCAGTGGACCGAAGAGTTCCAGTGGCCGCAAATGCCGATGGACGTTGCCCTGCGAACGGATGCGCTCCACAATCTCCTGGCCCAGGTAGCAGCCCTTGCTGAAATGCAGCGCCCGCATCTGCGCGGTTTCCTGCGGCAAATCTCGCTCCACCATGTCGACGCCGTACACCGGAATCCCTTCCGCAATCCTGAAAGCCTCCAGTCTCTCGCAGCCAACCGGCAAGGCCCCGCCCGTGCGCAGGCACGACCACAGTTTGGTCAGCCCCGCTGAAGGCAGCCAGAATTCGTAGTGCGTTGCCAGCGCGCCGTAGACGCGCAGAATTCTCAATTGCCAGCCATTCCACTCAACGCTGGTTCCTGCCATGGGGCTTGCAATTACCGGCAGGCCCACGCGCTCAAGCACTTCGTCGGCCAGCGGCCCTGTCAGGCCAATGGCAGTTTCTGACCCCGCTTCGCCCACTTGCTCGTCACCCAGCGGAACCAGCTCGACATCGTCCATGATGATGAAACGATTCAGGTGAGCGAGCAATTTCTCCGTCTGGTCCGCGGCAATTTCGAGCTCCAACCCTGACTCACCGGCAAACGGAGTTCCCAGAAGCCGGTCCTGGCTCCCGACAATTTTCTTGGGGTCGCCGCTCGCCGGGTTTCGCCGCTGGGGCGACATCTCTTCACCTTCCCGCCAGACGGTCAAGTCACCCTGGATACGGCCCTGTGCATTCAGCACCAGGTTCCATGCACCGGCGTTGGGAAAAAGATCGTTGACGGTGTTAGTCACCATCCCGCTCAGCCAGCGGAAACGGTCGCCTCCACGGACACTTACGCGACGCATCCAGCCCAAGTCGTGGATCGCGGCTCCCTGGGCGAGCGCCGCTGTTTCTGCCTCTGGCGCGTCCAACTCACGGGGGGTCAAAGCTCCCCGGTAGACCGCGAGCTCATGGGCTATGCGTGCGGATTCAATCATCGAGGCCACTGCAGTCGTCTGCAGGTTTGCGGCAAGATCTATCTCAGCCATGGGATCTTTTTCCGCGGTTCGGATCGGGATTTCCAGTAAAACTTGGCACAGAACCGCATCCTGATTATAGCCTTGAAGTGACAAGCCCGAATCCAGGCCTCTGAAACCTGGAATTGAGTCAAAATCTGCAGGGGGAATGGATGAACGAGCGGTACGAAAGGGAGAAACGGACGAGGCGCGCGGGTACCTGCGCCCTGATGCTCTGCCTGGCAATCGCAACGGCAGCCGCGGCACAGCAATCCGCACTGCAAACCGCGCCAAATCCCCCCTCGGGCACGGCGAACTCCGGCCAGTCAAATGGCAGTCAGGGCTCTAAGGCCGCCACGCACATCACGCCCGAGCAAGCCCAACAGCTCTTCGCGCTCGTCGACGAGCTCCTCAAGTTTTCCTCACAGGATACGGGCCTGCCCATTAAAAGCACCGTCAAGCGTCAACTCACTACGCGGACCGCCGTCGAATCCTATCTGGAAGAAAAGTTCAACGAAGACGAAGGCGCCAAGCGCCTGGAGCGTGACGAAATTGTCCTCAAGAAATTCGGCATGATTGACCGCGATTTCGAGCTCAAGCCCTTCCTGCTGGCACTGCTCAAGGAGCAGATTGAGGCCTACTACGATTCCAAAACCAAAACTGTCAACATGCTCGACTGGGTGCAGGTGGATGAGCAGAAGCCGGTGCTTGCGCACGAGCTGACACACGCCCTGCAGGACCAGCACTCCGACCTGGAAAAGTGGGACGACCAGACTCCGAATGACGTTTCGCACGACGCGGCAGGCGATCAGGACCACCTTGCCAAAGACGAGATGGATACTGCCCGCGACGCCGTCGCGGAGGGCCAGGCTACCGCCGTGATGATGGACTACATCTTGAAGCCAATGGGCAAGAGCCTCGTCAAAGATCCTGAAGTGCTCGATATGGTTAGGAATCAAATGGCGACAACTGAGGATTCGCCTGTGATGGCGCGCGCACCCCTTCTTCTTTCCGAGTCCATGCTCTTTCCCTATCGCGAAGGCCTCAGCTTCGAGCAGGATGTTTGGATGGATCAGGGCCAATCCGCCGCCTTTCCCGGCGCGCTCGACCGTCCGCCGACCTCGAGCTGGGAGATCATCAACCCTCGCGAGTACGAGCGAAAGCACATCCCCGCCATTCCTCTCCTGCCCGACATTCATCCCCTTGTCGATCCGCTCTACGAGGCTTACGACATCGGCCAGATGGGCCAGCTCGACGTGCACATTCTCGCGGAGCTGTTCGGCGGCGACAACGCGGCGCGCGATCTGACTCCGGCCTGGGATGGTGGTCTCTACTGGGCAGGCCAATTGCGTAGCGCCACCACTCCTGCCGAACAGGCCAGCACAAAGTCTCTCGGCCTCTTTTATCTATCGGTCTGGAAGAACGCCGACTCTGCGCAGGTCTTCGCCAAGCTCTACTCCGATAGCCTCGGCCGCAAGTATTCCAACCTCAAGCCGGTTGCTTCACCTGGCGCTTCTCCTGCCGGCGACGGAACAGTGGAACAGGTTTACTCCACGGCCGAAGGCCCGGTCGTCATCACTACGCGCGGCAAACTCGTTTTCGTTGCGGAAAGTTTTCCGCTCCCCATTGCCCGCAAGCTCACAACGCTCATCCTCGATGCCCAGGGCGGCGGTGTCATGCGCATGACCTCCGCGCCGCGCCCGGTTGTCCCTTCCGTCCAGTCAGCCCCGCAGCCTCTCTCCGCCGATCTCGTCCGCTTCTTTGACAGTTGCGGCGTGATGAAAGTGACGGTCGACGCTGCAATGCGCATCAGCCGCTAGCTCCGCAAAACGCCTCCTACCCTGCCGCGTTATGATGAGAAACCGAAAGCAAAGCCGGTGTTTTTCATGCCCGGCTTTATTTTTTATTTCTTTCTTCATAGCCGGGAGACATGCACGTGCAAGGCAAGCTCGAACTCATGATGGGACCGATGCGGAGCAACAAGACCGCTGAACTTTTGCGCCGCGCCGACATGCGCCGCCAATACGCCAAACAATTTGTCCTGGTCCTCAAGCCCAGCGACGACACCAAGGGCGGCCCCGGTGTTGTCGAGAGCCGCAACCCCAACGGAGGCGGCAAAATGAGCGCCATCGAGTTCAAGTCCAGCAACCCGTGGGAAGTGCTGCAGGCCATTTGCGACAAGGAAGTTGAGATTGGCAAGCGCGTGGAGTGCATCGCCATTGACGAAGGTCAATTCGTCGATGAGCTCTTCCTCTTCACCAAGCACTTGCTTGACGCGGGCCATGACGTTCTTGTCGCCGGCCTCGATCTCGACTTCCGCGCCATGCCTTTTGGAGAAATGCTGAACCTGACTTGGCTGGTGAATGCCTACGGCGGCAGCATCACGGAGTGCATGGCCTACTGCAACTGCGGTGCGCGCGCTCTCTATTCGCAGCGGCTCATCGAAGGCAAGCCTGCGCCGTTCGACAGCCCCGTCAAAATGTCCGGTGACTCCTACGAGCCGCGCTGTGCCGAGCACTTTGTGCTTCCAGGCCGCCCGCACTAGCTCGGGATGCCGCATATCAAGCCCGATGTCCGCTCGTCCCCATTGTTGTTGAAATTCCGTCAGGCTCAGGTCAGCGCCAGGTAATCGTGCGCCAATCGCACCACCATCGATCCCTCGCCCACAGCGGACGCTACGCGATTCATCGCGCCGGCGCGAAGGTCGCCCGCCGCAAACAGTCCCGGTACGCTCGTCTCGAGTGGCAGCGGGTCCCGCTGTTCCTTCCAGATGCGTGCGAAGCCCTCCGCCGCCATCACATCGCGGCCCGTCAGCACAAATCCCTTGGCATCGCGGAGCACCTCGGCCGGCAACCATTCACTGCGCGGGCGCGTGCCGATAAACACAAAAAGCGCATCGACATTTTCCACCTGAAGCGATCCATCGTCGAGCGACTCCAGCGTAACCCGCTCCACATGTCCCTCGCCCTCAACCCGGGCAACTTCCGTCCGCGGCCGCAGCCGGATGTTTGGTGTCTTCTCGATCTGCTCAATCAGGTACTGCGACATGGTCTCGCGCAGGCTATCGCGCCGCACCACAATCTGCACCTCTCGCGCGTAGCGTGCCAGGTGCATCGCACCCTGGCCGGCGGAGTTTCCTCCCCCCACCACGAGCACGCATTTGTCTCGGAATGCTGAAGCCTCTGTTGTCGCGGCCCCGTAATATACCCCCGCGCCCGTGTGCTCCTGAATGCCGGGCGCGGGATGTTCGCGGTAAAACATTCCCGTCGTCGCCAGCATTGCGCGCGTCACCACTTCGCGGCCATCGGCAAATTTCAATCGCTTGTATCCGCCGTCGATCGTCACGGATGCCACTTCCAGTGGAGCGAGAAACTCCGCGCCCAGCCGCTGCGCCTGCATCAGCGCCCGCCGCGTCAATTCGCTTCCGCTCACGCCGGTCGGAAATCCAAGATAATTTTCAATGCGCGAGCTCGAGCCCGCCTGGCCGCCCGGTGCGTGCCGGTCCAGCATCAATGTCCGCAAGCCTTCAGACGCGCCGTAAACCGCCGCCCCCAATCCAGCCGGGCCGGCGCCCACAATCACCAGGTCGTACACATCAAACACCGCCGAAAGCGACTTGCCCAGCCGTTCTGCAACTTGCCGCGGCTCGGGGTTGCGCAACACGGGAGTTCCATCATCGAAGAACAGCCCCGGCAGCTCACTTTCGCCAACTCCGGCCGCATCCAGCAGAGTGCGCGCCTCCGGATCCCGCGAGACCTCCAGCCAGCGATACGGAATCAGATTGCTCGCCAGAAAATCCTTGATCGCGTGCGATTGCGGCGACCATTGGTGCCCCACCAGCCGCAGTCCCTTTGCCTCGGGCAGTGACTCGGCCTGCCACGCGTCCAGCAAATCATCGACCACTGGAAACAGCCGTTCCTCCGGCGGATCCCAAGGCTTCGACAGATAATGATCGAGATGCGCCTCGTTGATCGCCCTGATCGCCGCCTCAATATCCGAGTACGCCGTCAGCAGTACGCGCCGAGCCAGCGGATATACCTCGCGCGACTTCGCCAGTACCTCACTCCCCAGCATCCCCGGCATGCGTTGATCGCTGATCACCATCGCCAGCGCATCGCCGCGGCTCTTCAGTTCGCGGGCAGTGTCCAGCGCCTCCTGCCCCGATGCCGCGCTGATCACCGTGTAATTCTCGCGGTACCGCGAACGCAGATCACGCCGCACCGCCGCGAGCACCTGCGGATCGTCATCCACAATCATCAGCACCGGCTTGTTCATTGCGCCGCTCCGGGGTCGCCGCTATCCGCCAATGGCAGCATCACGCAGAACTCCGTCCGCCCCGGCCGCGACTCTACCGTGATCTCGCCATCGTTGTGCTTCACCAGCCGGCTCACAATATCCAGCCCCAGCCCGGTGCCCTGCCCCATCGGCTTCGTCGTAAAAAACGGATCGAAGATTCGTTCGCGCACGCCGTCGGGAATCCCCGGCCCGTTGTCCACAATCCGCACCGCCAGGCGCCGCCGCTCGGGCTTCGCCATTACTTCCACCTGGCCACTTTCCTGCACTGCATCCAGCGCGTTATCGATTAAGTTCGCCCAAATCTGGTTCAGCTCGCCGACATAGCCGCGCGCCTGCGGCAGTCCGGCTTCCACATCAAGCACCACGGCCACTGACTTTCCACGCGCCTTCGCCCCCAGCACGGCAATCGTATTGCTCAGGCTCTCGGGAATGTCGACAGCCGCAGCGACCATCGCCTGGTCCATGTGCGTGAATCCCTTCACTGCGACCACCAGGCCGGAGATACGCATTGCGGCATCCTGAATCTCCGCCGCCAGCCCACGCACCGAGCATCCTGCTGCCGCCCATCGCAGCACAGCATTCAGCGCCGGCCCGCTCACCGCTCCCGCCAACTGGTCGAGCGCCTCCATCGTCACCTGTGTCTCCGCCAGCGGCTCCGCGGTCGACTCATCCAACCCATGATCGGCAAGCCAATCGGCAATCCTCTCTTCCCGCTCCGCCTCTTCAATCGGCGAACGCACGCCCTGCACGCGCTTTGCCATGCACGACGCCCGAACCGAATCCACGGCTGCAAGCTGTTCGTCGCTCAGCTTTGCCGCGCCCAGTGCTCGCGTCGCCGCCTCCGCATCATTCAGTCTGTCTTCAAGCAGCGTCGCGCTGCGCTCAATCGCCGACGCAGGATTGTTCAACTCGTGCGCCAGCCCAGCCGAAAGTTTGCCCAGCGAAAGCATCTTCTCATCGTGCAAGTCGTTCGCATTGAAGACGCGCGCGCGATCCAGCATTGCGTGAACCAAAATCGATGTGATCTCATAGCATTCGCGAGCCATTGCGCGCAGGCAACCGGTCGGCAGTTCGAATATTAATGTTGGCTCCTGCGCTATCGAGTTGCCGGGAGGAGTCACTAACCGCGAATAAGGCAGCATGCCCGACACATCGCCCGTCCGCCACTCCATCATTTTCTTGGGGCCCGCTCCACGGTCGACGAAGATTGCAATGTGCCCCCTGAGCACGATCGACATGCCTTCGATCGGCTTACCCTTTTCCGCAATTAACTCTCCCGTCTTCAGTTCACGCAGGTGACCGTGCTCAGCCAGCCACTCTAGCTCGGCGCGCGGCGCCCCACCAAGCGTCTTGTGTTCAGCTAGTTGGTCGACGATCTCATTTGCACTCATCTCTGTGACGTATCCTTCACGGGAATTCGGGAAGCCTGTACGGAACAAAATACCAGACCGAGTCGCTAATTCGGCGAGATGTACAGGAGCCAAGGCTAAACAGTTCGTCTCATTCGTAACGCTCCTGAATCAATTTCATCGAGCTACAAATACGACGGGATCATACCTAAATCGGTTCCCGTGTCGCCATTGCTCTTAACAGCCCATCGCGCGATCTTTCGCCCGACCCTTCCCGCGATTTGATCGATTGCGCAGGCACACTGCCACGCCATCGCACGGACCCGCCGGTCCATGTTCCCTATTCCATGCTTTTTAAATGGGGGAGGCTTGAACAAGCACCGGCCCGGTGCAATTTCGAATTATTTCCACTCCCAGAATTTCGAAACGGTGCCGCCCTTGGCATCCACTTCGTATTCAAAGGCGGCACACGCGTTGTTCAGTCGTGCCAGTTTCTTTGAAGTCGTGCGGAAAAACAACATGCCCCGGTAGCTCACTGATCCACCCGACCCAAAGTGACCGACTCCGGTTCCCGTCCAGGTTGCGGCCTCGCCGTCATCCGATGTGCTTATGCCCTGACCATGGCCGAAGATCGAGCCATCCGGACGCACAACCGACGTATAGGTGCCCATGCCGGTCGTTGGGACACCCAAAATCTCGCCGCTGTCTTCAAAAGACACTTCCGCAGTTGGGGGATCAACGGAAAGCACCCGCCGGACCAACCTCTTGCCTTTCACTTCACCAAGTTTGTCTCCTAACATCGTGCGACCTCATCTTTCGCCGGGGCTTAAGTTGCGGTTCCCCGGGTGCGTAATTTTATACCCGGCACTCAAGCGCGCACCATCGTGAATTGCGCCCTTTTTGTGAATTTCGAGCGGTCGGGCGCGGCGACAAAAGCTGGAAGCTAGCCCGCTGTCGGGAAAGTCCCTGGAGCACCGGTTCCGGGCCAAGGCTCTACTTTGCCTGTCCACAGGAATTGCGGATTTGGAACAAGAATTTCATTTTGCGCAATCGGGATCTTGCTCTAAAGTTGTGTTGCAATTCGCGCATTCGATTCCATCGCTTTCGATTGCCGCCGCACCTCGGAACGCAACGCCTGCAGTCTCGGGGAGGATCCCATGAACGACTTTACGAATACAGCTACCAGCAAATCTCTCACGCTTAAGCTTTGGCGAGGCGAACGCATGTGCCTGATCGCGATGGATGTCGCCAACCCGGAGCCGGATTTCGTCGGCTTCTCAATTGAAGTCAAGAGCCCGGGCGAAACGGCCTTCATGCCGCTGCGCAATCGCATTGCCTTTTCTTACCCGTCAGCCACCGCGCCTTCCGTCACCACCCCGAAGCAATTCTCTTCACTCCAGGCGCCCTTCCAGAAATTCCGCTGGGTCCACTTCCCGCAGAACCCTAAACCCGGAATTTATAGCTATCGCGTTACCAAGCAGCACATGCCAAAGGATGGCACTCTCAAACCGGGCGACAGCGCCACCACGACCATCTCGCTCGACGCGCAGCTCTATAGTGGCTTTCTCGACGTCGGCTTCACACGCGGCTACGCCTCTTCGCAGGCGTTTACTGAACAGTTCGGCAATACGCCGAACTTTTTTCCGCCGCTAACGCCAGCCGGCGGTGGCGCGGGACCGACTTTCAATAAGAGCGTGGCGCCTGCGGGCGCCTACCAGTGGCTTGGCTTTGAGGCCTACGATCTCATCTTCGGAATCCTCAATGAAGTAGCCACGGATCCTACTCTTTCCCTCGACGCCTTCGCCTACGACCTAGACGAACCGGACATCATCAACGGCTTCGCGAAAATAGGAAAGCGCCTTCGCATCATTATCGACAACAGCGGAGATCACGCTCCGGCCACCAGCGGGCCTTCGCAGGCAGCGAAGACTCTGACCGCAGTGAAGGCGACCGTCCAGCGCATGCACTTCAAATCGCTTCAGCACAACAAGGTCCTGATCGTGAAGCGAAATGGCAGCCCCATCAAGGTTCTTTGCGGCTCTACCAACTTCAGCTTCAACGGCCTCTACCTGCAATCGAACAATACCCTGGTTTTCGAGGGGCCCGGCGCCGCAGGTCTTTTCGAACAGTACTTCAATGCCGCGTTGACTGCTCCGGGCACTTTCCCCACCAGCGATCTCGCAACCAAATGGCATCTCATCCAACCTCAGGATGGGCCTGCCGTCCGCTTCTGTCTTGCTCCGCATGGAAATGCCGATCTTTCGCTCAACCCTGTCGCTGCAGCCATTGATCAGGCGACGTCCTCGGTCTTCTTTGCCATCGCATTCCTCGCGCAGACAAAAACCACCGACACGGTCCGTGCTGCCGTTGACCGCCTTACCTCTAAACCTGTTTTCAGCTATGGAATCTCCGATAAATCAAATGGCCTCAGCGTCAAGAAACCAGACGGTACCTCCGGCATCGTTTCGTGGAACTACCTCAGAAAAAGTATCGGGCCGTTCGCTGCGGAATTTAGCTCAGGCTCCGGAATTCATGAACACAACAAGTTCGTGGTCACTGACTTCAGTCTGCCCACCGCCAAGGTCTTCACCGGTTCTTCCAATCTCTCTGAAAGCGGCGAAGAAGCAAATGGCGATCACCTGATCATGATCGAAGATCCCCGCGTCGCCACGTCGTACGCCATCCAGGCCATTCTTATCTTCGATCACCTGCACTTTGCAGCCAGCATGAATGCGGTCAAGAATCCAACCCAGCTCCTCCTTCAGAAGCCCATCGCGATCGCAAAGGCTAAGGCCACATGGTTTGCCCGGTACTATGAAGAAAACAGCCCGCTCGCTCGCGACCGTGAACTGTTTTCTCACTGACGCTGGAGACGATGCCCCGCTCCTGGTTCGCCCGCGCAGCGCTTCGGGCTCGCCCGCTCAGCTTAGGCTTGCTTCCCAACCGCAATCGACTCAGGATTGCGGGTCAGTGTCGGGCTGCACAAGAATCAGAAACACCAGACCCACGACAGCAAAATCC